>Ga0209536_100011406_pt1 | contig 13019 bp, 13 predicted proteins | sample DeeMarSeWOR28_12_FD_187461 | JGI IMG/M metagenome (GOLD analysis project Ga0209536, IMG submission 187461) | Marine sediment microbial communities from White Oak River estuary, North Carolina - WOR-2-8_12 (SPAdes) (version 2) | ecosystem: Environmental > Aquatic > Marine > Intertidal zone >...
GGGACAACGTCCTCCAGTTCGACGGAGCCCAGCAGACGTTCCCAAAGCTCCTTCAGCGGATAGGCTACCAAACAGTCATGCTAGGAAAGTGGCATCTCAAAAGCGATCCGACCGGCTTCGACTACTGGAACATCCTCCCCGGACAGGGAGCCTATTACAATCCTGATCTGATCGAAATGGGGGAGAGAAAAACGATCTCCGGCTATGTGACCGACATCATCACCGATATGATGTCTAAAAAACCTTCCTCGGCTTTTTCGGGCTGGCCTGGTCTCGGCGTTGGCGCCGGGGGTAAGGGTCGGGTGAGGCTCGGGTCAGGCCCTGGCCGCGCTTTTTCAGGCCCGATATTTGCTGCTAAATTCCGCAAGGCATCGATCAGGCGGAGCAGATTTGCCTTCAGGTCCTGGGACAGGTCAGGCTTCGGTCTGCGATGTGATGCCAGCCGCGACTCGAGGAGCAGTCCACTGTCGCGTAGGGCCTGGCGAAGACCCTCGGCGCTGCTGAGCTGGCGATGATCGGGAAGGCGGGCGATCAGGCTCCTGGCTATCTCCACTACGACCGGCGAGGTGTTTGCTGGCCTGGCAAGGAGTTGTACCAGCTGGCTGAAAAGATTTGACAGGGGCTGTTGGCGGGGCAGGGCACTGCGCAGCGCCGCTCTGACAGGATCAGGCCGCTCGGTCCTAATGACTCTGAGCGATGGCACGCGTCCGAGCTCGACCACCTGCAACTCAAGCTTCTGACCCGGTTGCAGCTTGAGATTGCCGGGCTGTGCCTGAACCTGTTCGATGCCGATACGAAGGGTAACCTGGCCTGACTGGGGACGGCTGGTGACAGTCGCTGCGACAATCTGGCCTACCTGCCAGTTCCTGCTCAAGGCGTCAGCACGTGTCAGGAACAGGACGGATTTGGAGGGACCGATGGGGCCTGTGGGGTGCATCTTGGATCGATAGGTTACAGGGGATACCCCGTCGGCACAAAACGAAATTCAGCTCTTCAGACAAAAACCATGGAATTGCAAACCGACAATCTTTGGTACACGCGTCGCGGCGGAAAGGTGCGTGGACCGTTCCCCGCCCGTCAGGTCACGCGCTATATCCTGCTGGGTCGTGTCCGGGAAGACGATGAACTCAGTCAGGATCAGGATACCTGGGTACCGGTTCACGACTGTATCGACCTCATTCCCGAGGAGATGAGAACGCTCGAGACCGAGGAAGATTTCCAGCGTCTGGAACGTGCCCGCCTGCGCGAAGATGAGCGGTGCAGCGGCAACCGTCGCGAGGTTACGCAACGGTTGAGTCCCGCTTCGATCGAGCGCCGCCGCGCCGGCGATCGTCGTCAGGCTGAAAGCGATGCCACGTTGCGACACCGCCGCCTGCGCACCGAACTGCTGCGGGCCGAGGGGCATGGCAGACGGCGGCTGTCACCGAGGGTTTTCGCTGTGCTGGTGGTGGGGCTTTTCCTGGTGATTGCTGCCGTCTATCGGCTTACTCCGCCGGCGTCCGTGCAGACCGCAGACTGCGAGGCCCCGCCCAAACCACACGTCAACTGGAACAATTGTCGACTGGCCGGCCTGGTTGCGGAAGGGGTAGACCTCAGTGGTGCATGGGCGCGCAACATGGATCTAACCGGCGCTCACCTTGCGGGAAGCCGGTTGATTGGCGCAGATCTGGCCTTTGCCACGTTGAATATATCGGACTTGCGGCACGCCGATCTGCGTAATGCGCGGCTGACCGGCGCCGGCCTGCAACAGGCAGACCTGCGTGGCGCCGTGCTGGCTGCGGTTGATTTTTCTTACGCCGACTTGCGTGGGGCCCGCCTGAATAATGCCGATTTGCTCGAAGCCCGCTTCGACAACGCGATTTGGGTCGACGGTACCCAATGTGCCGCCAACTCCATCTCCGACTGTGTGCCAATCGGCAGATAACGGGCCCCGGCCCCGCAGACCCATTCAACGCAGGGACCGCTAAGGGGAACGACGTTTCCCGGCTCGGTGAGCGGGCTGCCGGTGGTGGTGACGGCTGTTGACACCAACCCCCTGTTTCCGGACCCGGCAGGGTCATGCGCACGCAGAATCGGCGGGTATCCCTTCTTGGATACGTAGTGATACGCAGTTCATCCTCCCTTGTCGGGCGCCACAGCAAGTTTGACAGTACATCATGAAAGCAACATAAGGAGTTGTAATATGGTTTAAAAAAGTCAGTATTTTAACAGAGGTCACAGCTTCCTCCGCTGCCGGCGCAGGCCCTGAGCCGCACCAATCTCCCGCTTGACTTTCCCCGGCAGAAAAGTTACGCACAGCCTTGGCGCATGGCGCTGCCGACGATGGCAGACCTCGAGACCCCACCCTGCTACTCGAAATTGAGGCTGCATCCCCTTGTTTATTTTTCATTTCTCCCTTTGTTCAGAATTTGGACAATCTAACAAAAAGGCAATATTGACGCGGTTTAGCGCCCACTGATTCCAAACCGTCCACAGACTTATCCACAGGTTTTGTGGATAACCATTATTTATCTATTTATATGAATTATGTAGACAAGGTTTGTAATAATACACATGAGCTTAGTAGCGGTCTCTCCAACCAAGAGCCCGCTTGCGCTCGGTTGGGATGCCGTCGCTCGTTTGTCGGGTAAGACCTGGTTGCTGCCGTGCTCAGGGGCAGTTCCGGGCGGAAGCAAACGTATCCTCGATTGTACCGCCTCGAGGACGACGTAGTGAGCAGGTCGCCAGTTGCCAGCAGTCATGAGCCCGCGGGCAACACTGTGACCGCTTTCACGATCACCTTCGCCGGTGCTACCCGGAACCGACTGCGCCTCAAAGAAGTCTGGGCCATGAAACGCTGAGAGCAGTGCGGTGTTCAACCCGATTGCGTTCATCGTCAACGGCTGACTGTTGCGCGTATGCCTGCCGGGGCTTTCGAGGCTGGATCGGCTGGGCGGTCGCCAACGCCTTGATGCACCCCCTGTGGCGACCTTCGCGCTGCCCTCTTGGTCTGCCTGTCCCCGAGTTCGTGAATGGCCGTCTGCGGCGTGTCCACCGATGGCGCAATTCAGATGGGCTTGAGGGAAATCACGACGCGTCACCCGGAGCGTGTGTCATCCGGAGGCACGTATGGCAGAACGAACACGCGCGGATTATGATCGCTGTCATGGACCAGGCAGAAACCTTCGACCCCGCCTCATGACCGCGGTGACGATGACCAGAAGGCCAATCTCGATCGGCAGCCAGTGACGTGTACCGGTGACGTGTAAGCGTTCAAAGACCCGCGTGTTTGGGGTGAAGGGTATGTGCTCTGTCTGTGTGGTGCTTGGCTGCCTGTATGCGCCGGGTCGCGTGGCAGCCTCTGAAAACCTTCTCGAGCATGGCAGATATGTGTTCTATGCCGCTGGCTGTGTGTCCTGCCACACCAGCGACCAGACTCTCGCCGGTGGGCGCCCGATTAGCACACCCTTCGGGACGTTCTACAGCCCTAACATCACGCCAGACAAAGAACAGGGTATCGGCGCCTGGAGCCGGGAGGAGTTCGTGCGAGCCTTGCGTGACGGCGTCAGTCCGCGCGGTGAACATTACTATCCCGCGTTCCCCTATCCCTCGTACACCCGGATGACCCGCCAGGACATGGTGGCGTTGTGGGCCTATCTGATGTCACAGCCAGGATTTCCCAGAGAGAACCGCCCGCATGATCTGCCCTGGTTCCTGTCCTCGCGAGCCTTGCTGGGGGCGTGGAAGACGACCCGCTTCACGCCCGGGGTTTTTTCCGGCGATCCAACGAAATCGCCGGAATGGAACCGCGGGGCTTATCTGGCTACCGCACTCGGACACTGTGGCGAGTGTCACACACCGCGTGGAATCCTGGGTGCGCCCCGGCCATCGCACTACCTCGCAGGAGCCCGCGAGGGACCGGAGGGTGTCCAGGTCCCCAATATCACGCCCGACAGGGATACGGGCATCGGTCACTGGCCCCATCAGGGGATGTCGACTTTTCTGGCGACGGGCAGACGACCCGATGAGCGTTATACGGGGGTGCTCATGGCGGAGGTGCTCGGCACCAGCACCATGCAGTTGACCGAATATGACAGGCATTCGCTGGCGACCTTTCTGCGCTCCTTGCCGCCGATCTACCACGACGTGTATTTCAGGTTTGACCCGTTTGCGGATTCCGATTATTTCGAATAACGAGCAGGACCGATTGTGCCTTGCCCGCTGTTGCCGACAGCCGCCTGCCTCTTCAACCCGGACTGAATGGAGTTCAACGGCGAGGCACAGCAGTGGCGTTTGGGCAGGCGCGCAAACTGTGCAGTTTGGGTATGAATGCCCCTTTATAAGAAATATGTAAAACAGAGAGTTATAAGATATTTCTGGAAAGTTTATATGATAAGTCAGCGTTTTGACTTTTGGGGCGGGAGGGCAGATCAGCCGAGGGCATCAGGCGGGGATGGACGTAGCTGTGTACCGCCAGACACGCAAATCTTCGGACCAGTAATCTTCGGGCAGTCCGGCCTTGCGTTTTAGCTGCCGCAGGAAACTGAGCGTCTCGGGCAGCGACTCCCATACCGAGGGAAGAAACGTCCCTCGGCGTCCCGCGGCCTGCAGGATCAGGCCGTCAACGCGGGGTCTGAGCTGTGTGAGCAGGTCCTGTTCGTCTGAAAACGTCATCGGCTCCGGGGGGCTCAGCAGGGAGATGTGGATGTCCAGCAACCCGTATTCGGCTCCTGTGAGTGGTTGAAACCTGGGGTCCCGGAAAGCCGCCGCGAAGGCATTTTGCGCGACATCTTCGATCAGCGGACGGCTGGCCTCTAGACTGCCGATACAGCCGCGCAGCGCACCCTTGACCTGCAGGGTCACGAAACTGGCGCCATGCCCCTGCAGCGCGGGTGCATACTGAGCCGCCACGATCTGCAGGGGACTACCCGTCTCCAGGCCCGTTTCAATCGACTGAGCAGCGGTCTCGAGCAAGCACTGCTGCTCTTGTTCCGGCAGTTCCGTCGCGGCCGTGTCACGCGATCGCATAGGCCCCATAACCGACTACCTGATCACGGGGGCCGGCGGTATCACCGGAATTGCGCAGGTCGAGCGTGCGCGCCTGTAGACAGTGACGGCGGGCGACGAGCAGAAGACCACCTACCGGCGTGCGTCCGCAGGCCTGGTCGTAACTGATGGACTCGGGTTCGAGGGCCTCGATTGCCCTGGAGGTCTCTCGGTCCATGGTGCGGGCGGTGTCATAGTCGTGATAATGACTGAGATCGGAACTGACGACGATGAGGGTTTCGTCGCCGCCCCAGACTCGTTCGATCACGTCTGCCACATCCTGGTAGCTGGCGTTGCCCACCACCAGGGGAACCAGTGAGAAGCGGTCGAGTACCGTCTGCAGGAAAGGCAGATGCACTTCGAGGCTGTGCTCAAGGGCATGTGCCTCGTCCAGCAGGTGAACCTGCGGCAAGCTGAGGAGTGTTTCTACCGCGCTCGTATCGACCGGCACCGGTCCCAGCGGCGTATCGAAAGACGTTGCGCTGCTGGCTGCGATCCCGCGAAACGGCACCCGGTGTGCGGGGCCGAGCAGGACAACGCGATGGATCCGTTTCCTTGCCGACGTAAGCTGGGCGTAGCCGGTTGCGGCAATAGGGCCGGAATAAATATAACCGGCGTGTGGCACGATCATTGCCTTGGGCGTGATGGTTGGACCCTCTGCCTTCGCGAGCAAGCCCTGCAGCATCTGGCTGAGCTCGATGCGATCCTGGGGATAAAACATCCCGGCGACGGCCGGTAGCCTGACATTTTCCACAATCGGAATCCTCTCGTGTTACCGTAAAGATGGTGCGACTTCCGACAGAATTCAAGTGTCGTTGAAAAGGCGACGTCGAAGCCCCATGTAACAAGAGAAGGCGGCGACGCGCGATACCCTGTTGATTCTGATGGGCATGCCGAAATGAGCGATTTTCCTTCCGAGTTCACCGTTCCCACCCGCTACTGGCATCGTCTTGAGGACGGCCGTATCCAATGTGACCTATGTCCGCGTTTCTGCAAGTTACATGCGGGGCAGCGCGGCCTGTGTTTCGTGCGCGCCAATCATAGCAACGAAATCGTACTGACATCCTACGGGCGATCCAGTGGTTTTTGTGTGGATCCCATCGAAAAGAAGCCGCTGAATCACTTTCTGCCAGGTACGCCTGTGCTGTCCTTTGGTACGGCCGGCTGTAACCTGGCATGCAAGTTCTGCCAGAACTGGGACATCAGCAAATCCCGCGAAACCGATACGCTGGCGGATGCCGCCTCGCCCGAAAAGATCGCTCGCGTTGCCGAGCGACTCGGCTGTCGCAGCGTTGCCTACACCTACAACGATCCCGTTATCTTCATGGAGTACGCCATCGATGTGGCCAAGGCCTGCCGGGAGCGGGGCATCAAGTCAGTGGCCGTCACGGCGGGCTATATCGCGGACGAACCGCGCCGGGAATTTTTTCAGTACATGGATGCCGCCAATGTTGATTTGAAGGCCTTTACCGAACGCTTCTACTGGAAGATCACCGGCGGTCATTTGCAGCCGGTGCTCGATACCCTGGTCTATCTGAAGCGGGAAACCGATGTCTGGTTTGAGTTGACCACGCTGTTAATTCCCGGTGAAAATGACTCAGACGCAGAGCTCGATGCCATGACCCGGTGGGTGGTTGAAAATCTTGGCCCCGATGTGCCAATGCACTTCACGGCCTTTCATCCAGACTGGAAGATGCTGGATACACCGCCCACGCCCCTGACCACCCTGACCCGTGCGCGCGAAATCGCCATGCGTAATGGTGTCTATTACGCCTATACCGGTAATGTCCACGATAAGGCGGGTGACAGCACCTATTGTCATCAGTGTGGCCAGCTCCTGATCGGTCGGGACTGGTATGTGCTCAGTGACTGGAATCTGAGCGAAGACGCTAAGTGCAAGGCCTGCGGGACACCCCTGTCGGGTGTATTCGGGTCGAAGCCGGGGACCTGGGGTGCACGGCGCTTACCCGTGCATCTGGCCAGTTACGCCTGAGGGCCTGGATGGGCAGCGCCGCGTGCTGTTGCCGGACTGGGTTCGTGTGAGCCGCGTGCTAGTATTGGCAGCGGGCTTATCCAGTGGAAGAGGGGGTCGCAAGATGAGGATGCCGGTGGTGTTCCGAATACGCAACACGTTGCGCAGCCTGACTGCAATGCTGGTGATCTCTCTGGCTGCGCCGGCTGGCGCCGTCGATTACAGTTCCTGGGCAATGACCGGCTGGCCGAGCAGTTACCTCTGGTCTTCGCTCCCCGGGTACGGCAGCTGGCCGTTGACGCGCCAGCGGTCGGCGTGGCCCGGGGCGCTGAGCGGCTGGTCAACCGGGAACAATCTCTGGCGAAGTATTCCGGGCGCAATGGGGAGTTGGCCGCTGAACTACTCTTCGCTGGCTTACCAGCAAGGTTCGCCGCGGTCGTTTCTCTACCAGCAACCTGAATTTCCAGCTGGTCCCTATGGCTACATTCAAGGCTGGATCACGCCTAACGGGGACTTCCAAGGCGTAATGAAGCTGCGTGGCAACATGCGGAAACTCATGGGTGACTATTACACCCGGCTATATAATTACTACGCCAACTACTACGCTGACTACTAGGAGTCTGTCACGGACCGGAAAGGCCAACGTAGAGCACGGCGACGCTGACGATCAGCATACCCGCAACGCCCATAAGCGCTTGGCGCTTCCAGCCGAACAGGTAAACCAGTGCCACGATGGTCCACCCGAGGACCAATGGCCAGTACTGGACGCTTGGGTCATCTGCTGTCACCAGCGGCGTACCCGGCCCACATCCACGTGGATAAACCCTGATGTAGGGTAGTAGCCCACGCCGCCGGCGCGCAGAGCCAATGCCGCCCGCCGCAGCTCTTTCAGTTCGCAGCCCGGCAGCTGGATATCCATGGCCTTACCCGACATATGCAGGCTGTGCTTTGCCACACCGGCGTTCTTGCGGCGCAGCCTGGCATTGGTGTCTGGCGAACGATAGCCGGAAACGATCTCAAACGGCTTCCGCCCTCCCACGGCGTGGTTCACGCGGTAGACGAGATCGAGAAGCGCCGGTGCTATGGGATGGACCTCCCCGCTACGGTGGTCGCGCAGGAGGTGGTTAATCTCAGTCAGGGCATCGGCGAGGTACTGGCCATCCGCCCAGTAGGTGCAGCGCAGGGATTCGCCCGTGTGGGTATTGTGGAAGGCCAGCCGCCGCTCGGAGACCGAGGAAATGTTGGCAAGGACCGGGGGGGCGACAAGGCTCAGACTTGCACCGGCGCATGTCGTTAGAAACCTGCGTCGAGAGAGAGTGGGGTTGCGAGCAATGAATGAAAAGGCTTTGTATCCCATGGTGTATTCACGAAGCAGTTAGCATGCCAGAAAGCGTCCTGGGGCGATTATAACCGTGGCGGGGAGGCTGGCAAATATCTGCTCCACGCACAACCGCCGGGGTTTGACAGCGACAATGTCCCGGCAGGTCTGGCATACTAGGTTGCTTGTCAAACAGTTATACGCAAAAGCAGGGGGTTCTGCGATATGAGCGAAGGATACAGGACGGTGAAGTCGGGTCTTGCGCTGGTTCTGGTCGGATTGCTGTTCGGAATTGGTCTTGGCATCGGCTTCGGTGTGCAGGAAGATGCCTTCAAAGACTACATCGCAGCGGGGATCGCAGCGCATCCCGAGGTGCACGATGTGCAGAGCGCAGACAAGATCTGGCGATACGCGCAGCGGGCCCATTTCCACGCCACCGGCATTGCTGCATTTTCCATTGGTTTGTTGCTGCTGGTAGCCGGATCGAGCATGGCAACCTCGCTCAAGCGGCTGTCCGCGTTGCTGATCGGGCTGGGGGGGTTCTACCCGCTCGCCTGGTTCAACATGTTCCTGACTGCGCCGGCTATCGGACGCAGTGCTGCCCATGCGCACATTCTGACCGAGACACTGACCTATGTCGGGGTGGGTGGCCTGCTACTCGGCATTGTGATCCTGCTCGCCAATCTGTTTCTGGGATTGTTCAGCCAGCCGCGCTGACGCGCCCCGGGGCGCGTGCCTTCGCGATGTCCATCGAGAACGGATTTTGCCCAAGCGTGCGGGATTGCGGGTCAAGGCCAGCCATGTTGATGTTCAGGCAGCGACTGCCGGATTGGCTTCCGGTGTGCGCAGCGATCCCCGTTCGGCGCACGCCGTTCGACTGCTTGCGTAAGGCATGGGCTGAGCGCAACGCCTGAGCTGAGCCGAACCGAACCGATCGATCTTTCCAGACCGCGTATGCTGAACAGTGAGGAGCCACGCATGGCAGGCACCGTCGCGCTGCTGCAATTGGGATTCCGCCCGTTCTTTCTGGGCGCCGGTGTTTTCGCCGCGCTTTCGGTGTTGATCTGGACAGGCCTTTACAGCCTTGGCTGGAACTTCGAACCGAATGGATTGCCGGCGGTTCTGTGGCATGCGCACGAAATGATCTATGGATACAGCATGGCGGTTGTCGCAGGGTTTTTGCTCACGGCTGTCAGCAACTGGACCGGCGTCCAGACACTGCATGGTTATCCCTTGCTGATCCTGTTTCTGCTGTGGGCGACTGCGCGAATCCTTTCCTTTACCCAGGGACTGGTTTCGCTGCAGTTCCTGGCGGTTGTAGACAACGCTTTCATTGCCTTGCTGGTTCTTGCTGTCACCTATCCGGTTGCGAAGGTGCGGCAGTGGAAACAGATTGGGATCGTGTCCAAGCTGGCTCTGATGCTGATCAGCAATAGCGTTTTTTATCTGGGAGTCAGTGGTGTGCTTGCCGACGGTGTCCGCTGGGGACTGTATTCAGGCTTGTATCTGTTGCTTGCGCTTATCTTCGCCATAGGGAGAAGGGTGATCCCGTTTTTTGTCGAGAAAGGGGTTGGCTATCCCGTGCAGCTGAAGAACTGGCGTTGGCTGGATGTTTCCAGCCTGGTGCTGTTTCTGGCGTTCTGGGTCGTCGATGTATTCGTTTCGCTGCCCGGCGTGGCGGCCTCGCTTGCCGGCATCCTCGCCATCCTGCATGCGGTGCGACTGGTTGGCTGGTACACGCGCGGTATCTGGGAGAAACCCCTCCTGTGGGTGCTTTTTCTCGGCTACGGTTCGCTGATTGTCGGATTCGTACTCAAGCTGGCAACGTTCAGTTTCGGCATCTCACCCTATCTGTCGGTTCATGCGTTCGCCTTTGGCGGTATTGCGATGATGACACTCGGCATGATGGCGCGCGTATCACTGGGGCACACCGGCAGGAGCATCCTGGAACCGCCAGCACATCTGTCCGCGGTTTTTGCGGTGTTGTATGTTGGCGCCGTAATCCGGGTGTTTTTGCCGCTGATCGATCCAGGTCACTACAGTCTCTGGATCGCCCTGTCCCAGGTCTGCTGGATTGTTTCATTCTCAGTCTTTCTCTATGTCTATACGCCCATGCTGGTGCGGCCGCGCATTGACGGACGCTATGGCTAGCCTTGACCTCCAAAAAAACGGCGCCCGCAGGCGCCGTAACCGGGGAGGGAAGGAAGCTCCCCTTTAGTTTTCGAGTTCCGCCTCATCGGCGATGCCGTCGGGGGCGAGATCGTCGCGGATCTTGACGAAGAAACCGCCGGTATTGGCGCCGGTGCAGAAGTCCGCCCCGTTGATGGGCGCATCATTCTGATCCTGGTACGCGGTGGTGCCGGCGAGCAGGGTGTAGGTCAGATCCAGCACCGTCACGCTGGTGTCGGCCACACAGGCGTCAACCGGCCCCTGCAGGCTGTCGTCATCCAGCGTGTCACGGCGGATCTCGGTGGCGATGAGCGCACCGGTGCTGTCATCGCGGAAGGCCTCGACCTCCAGGAAGTCCGTGGCAACGATCTCACTGAGAGTGAGCGAGTCGTCCACACCGGTGTCGTCGCGCAGCGTCGTGCGGCTGTCGACCACCACGGTCAGGGTGCCGGGCACGAACTGCAGGGTGAGCGTCCCGGGCGGCGTGTTGACCGCCGAGACGCGCGCCTCGAGCTTGATGTTGCCGCCGCGCGCCTCGACCTTGACGGCTTGCAGCACCCCGGCCACGATTGGACCCTCCACTTCCACTTCGACGCCGTCTGCCAGCACCAGTCCGGCCGGCTCGAAGATCGCGGCCGAGGCGTTCACGGCCTGACCGGCCACCGTGAAGCTGCTGTTGCTGACGAAGTTGCTGACGATGCCTTCCAGGCTGACCTTGGCCTCGTCATCCCCGAACAGATCGTCTTGCTGCGCGATCCGGCTCGCCGTGATCGTGGTGCCGGCCAGCGTGCCCTTGACCTCCACCGCCAGGCCGTCGGTGATGACGCCACCCGGTACCCGCGACAGATCCGCGCCGCCAAACTCAACTGTGAAGCTGCCCAGCGTGAAGCTGGTGCCGCTCAGCCCGCTGACCGTGCCCTTGAGCTCGATCTCGCTGGCGTTGGGCTGGAAGTCTCCCTTCTTCTCGATGCGCGTGGCCTGCAGCTCGCCGGCCCCGTCGAAGAAGCCGCTGACCTCGACCCAGTCGTTCACCGCCAGGGTATCGAAGCCCACCCCGTCAAAGACCGTCTTGGTGCTGTCGGCCCGCACACCGACACCCAGCACCGTGAACGTCTTGGACAGACCATCCGGGTCCGCCACGATTGGACCGCTGACCGGCCCCTGGACGTCATCGTCGAACTCGACCTTACTGGCCGTGCCGCGGGTGCCGCTGTCATCGACGGTTCCCTGAACCCTGACCACCATGCCCAGTCGCAGCTCGGCTTCGCTACCCACGCTGTCATCAAGCGTCACCTCCGCCGTGCCCGTCTCGAACTCCACCCCATTGACAAAGATGCTGCCAAAACCGGTGATCGTGCCGGCTGCGGTAACCCCGGTAGGGGCAACGCTGCTGCTGGAACCGCCGCCACCGCCACCGCCACATCCAAAGAGGATCCCGGCTGTCAGAACGACCAGAAGCGGCCGCAAGAAAGATTTCGTCGTCATAGTGCATTCTCCTTTGAGCGTGGGTGCTTCGAGTGATAGATCCCAAGGTTGACGTAATGGGACTCAGCCTCTTCGTCGCCAGCTCGCTTGGGGATTTGGGTGTCATTGAGCATAATTTGGGACTATACTCCCAAATTATGCCTGGTCAACCACTCAGAGCTCGGACTGTGACTGGCTTCACGCCGCCCTGGTTTTTATGCCCCGGAACCCGCCTGTGTGTCGTCCAGGTGGACGCTTTCGGGAAGCAGCACGGTGTCCATAGCCCGCGGGGCCAGCAACCGCGCAGACAGCGGCGGGCAGGCCAAGGCAACAAGATCCTTTACCGATCGGGCGGTGCGCTGTATCCTCGCGGCCACGACTACATGTCCAGCCGTACCCTCGCGGTATCAGCGCCTGCACGCGAACACGGCCGGTCGTGACAACCCCGTTTGATCCGGTCCAGATACCTGTTGGCGATTTTTCCGATGACGACACCGCTGGCTGCCGCGGATCCCTTAATCCGCAGCATCCGTGCCGTTCCACTGTTGTTCCGCGTCTTCGCGGCAGTCTTGAGTGTGCTCGCCGCACCCGCGGTCGCCGAGGCCACTCAGACCGATGAGCCGGATACGACCATCGAGTACCTGATCAGCCATGTCTCCGGGTCCGGGCTGACGTTCATTCGCAATGCCAGACGGTATAGCGGTGCCGAGGCAGCAGAGCACATGTACAGGAAATATGAGCACTTCAAGGACGAGATTCGCACGCCCGAGGATTTTATCGCGCGCTGCGCGACCCGCAGCCTGCTGAGTGGCAAACCCTACCTGATTATTACAGAGCAGGGTGAGGAAACGCCCACAAGTGACTGGCTCGCGCGCGCGCTGGAAGATTACCGCGCTCGGCGCCCGAAGGATCCCTAGAGGCGTCCATGTTGGCAACACGCCCTGGACATAGCGGACGCCCAAGCAGCGCCCTGACGGCTGGCCTGGGATGCGCGCTGCTGCTTGTGGCAATGGTCCTGCAGGCCTGCACCACGGCCAGGCTGCGCAGCGTGCCGCCGGTGCAGTCACTGGG
>Ga0209536_100011407_pt1 | contig 13018 bp, 11 predicted proteins | sample DeeMarSeWOR28_12_FD_187461 | JGI IMG/M metagenome (GOLD analysis project Ga0209536, IMG submission 187461) | Marine sediment microbial communities from White Oak River estuary, North Carolina - WOR-2-8_12 (SPAdes) (version 2) | ecosystem: Environmental > Aquatic > Marine > Intertidal zone >...
TGTCTTCGCCGCCTACGTGGCCTACACCGACCACGAGATCGGCCGCGTCATCCAGGCGGTCGAGGATCTGGGCAGGCTCGACAACACCCTCATCATCTATATAGAGGGAGACAACGGAACCAGCGCCGAGGGCGGACCGACCGGCACACCCAACGAGGTCGCGTCGGTGCAGGGCGTCCATCTGCCGGTGGAGGCGCAGATGCAGTTCTACGACGTCTGGGGATCGGACAAGACCTATCCACATATGTCGATCGGCTGGGCCTGGGCCTTTGGCACGCCGTTCACGTGGACCAAGATGGTGAGCTCGCACTTCGGCGGCACAAAACAGGGCATGGCCATCGCCTGGCCGAAGGTGATCAAGGACAAGGGCGGCATCCGACACCAGTTCCATCATGTCATCGACATCGTACCGACCATCCTCGAAGCGACCGGGATTCCCATGCCCGAGGTGGTCGATGGCATCAAGCAGAACCCTATGGATGGTGTCAGCATGGTCTACACCTTCGATGAGAAGAACGCGGATGCGCCCTCGACCCACACAACCCAGTACTTCGAGATGATCGGCGACCACGCGATCTATCATGATGGCTGGATCCTCAGCAGCAAGGTGGTGCGCTTGCCCTGGGACAATAGCGGAACGGCCGACAAGCATCCTGACACCTGGCCGTGGGAGCTGTACGACCTCAGCAAGGACTGGACACAGTACAACGACGTGTCGGCTCAGTATCCCGAAAAGGTCAAGGAGCTGGAAGAACTGTTCTGGGAGGAGGCGGAGCGGAATCAGGTGCTGCCGATGGATTCCACCACCTTCACCCGGAGCATCCTGCCGCGACCCAATCTGACGGCGGGCCGCACTGTGTTCGCCTACTCCGGGGAAGTCACGGGCACGCCCAACGGCAATGCACCGAATGTTCTGGCCTCGTCCTACAACATCACGGCCGAGGTCGAGATCCCCGAGGGCGGCGCGGAGGGCATGCTGGTGACCCATGGTGGACGCTTTGCCGGCTACGGTTTGTATGTGCTCAAAGGCAAACCGGTTTACACCTGGAACTTGGTGGGCCTAAAGCGGATCAAGTGGGAAGGCCCGGAAGTGCTGGCTCCCGGCAAGCATACGCTCGAGTTCGACTTCAAGTACGACGGATTGGGAGCCGAGACACTGCAGTACGGGAGCCCCAGCGGCCTGGGCCGCAGCGGAACCGGTTATCTCAAGGTGGACGGGAAAGTCGTTGCTGAGCAGAAAATGGAAAAGACCGTCCCGATGGTCATGCAGTGGTGCGAAAACTTCGATGTCGGGGCTGATACCGGCTCGCCGGTAGCCGACGAGGACTATCAGACTCCGTTCCGGTTTACCGGCAAGATAGACAAGTTGACCCTGACCATCGATCGTCCGAAGCTCTCGCCGGAAGACATCGAGAAGCTCAAGATGGCAATGCACAACAACCCGGCGAGCGAATAAAAAATACAAACAAAAGGGGCAAACGTGAGGAAAGGTAATGTATCCATAACATGGAAACGGTTTATTTCATTACCGCTTGTCGTCTTTTTGGCGGCGATGCTGTCATCGACCGGAGCGCTCGCCCAGCAGGCTGCGGGTAAAACCGATTCTTGGCAATTCGGGGTGAGCATATACGGCTGGTTTCCCGACATCGCCGGGCAAACCGCCTTCACGCAGCCCGGCGGCAGCAGCGAGTTCGAGATCGGCATCGAAAACATCCTCGACAACCTCGAGTTCACCCTGATGGGCACATTCGATGCGCGCAAGGGACGTTGGGGATTTCTGGTCGATGGCATCTACATGGAAGTAGACAACTCGAAAACCGGCACCCGGGAGGCGAGCATTGGGGGAAATCCCCTGCCGATAAACGCCACCGCCGATGTCAATCTCGATCTGGAGAGCTGGATCTGGACAGCAGCCGGGTATTTCCGAGCAGTTGACCAACCCGACAGCACGCTCGATCTCGTTGCCGGGGGACGGTACCTGGATGTCGAGCAGAAGGTCAACTGGAATATCACCGACTCCTCCGGAACGATTCCGGCTCTTGACCTTACGGGCACCGCAAAGACCAGCCTTAGCAACTGGGACGCGATCATCGGTGTCAGGGGCAGAATCGCATTCGGCGCCAAAAAGGCCTGGTTTGTACCCTACTATCTGGATGTGGGTGCCGGCGACTCCGATTTTACCTGGCAGGGTATCGCCGGGTTGGGATATGCGCTTCGGTGGATCGATGTCGTGGCTGCCTGGCGGTACCTTTATTACGACATGCCTTCGGGCAAAGCGATCAAGGACATCAATTTCAGCGGACCCGCCATCGGCCTCACCTTCAGGTGGTAGCGGTTATTCGAGAATTTCCGCCGATCATCACTACATCTTAGCGATATAAGAAGCGATATAAGAGAGGATGAACGATGCAACATGGCGGATGGTAATGAGCAATGCCGGAGCGGAACTGGAAAAAGCGAAAAAATTACCGGCAGAAATGCCATGCCCTTACTCAGACGGGGCCGGATCTTTTGGGCCGCCGTACCGAAATGGGAAAAAGGCAAGGGTTGGAAATCCCTTTTTAATGGTGATCAATTCAAGGAGGGATAGATGAAATCATTCAGACCAATTAATTTGGCATTATTTGTCTTTGTTCTCAGTCTGATCATTGCCGGCCCTAAAGGAATGACGTCCTCGGTGTCGGCGGCCACCGATGATGCTACTGATGTCATGGCGATGCTCACCGAAAAGCTGAAACTCTCCCCGGATCAGGCGAAGAAGCTGCAGCCGGAAGCCAATAAATTCATCACGACCCTGGATCAACTCAAGGCGGACCAGGAAAAGGAGGACGCCGATCCCGGCGACCTAGTCCACGGTGCAAAAAAAGCCCAGGAAGAATATCTCAAGGCAGTCAAACAGATACTTACCCCCGAGCAGTACAAACAGTACAGCGCATTGAAAGAAGAAGCAGTCAAAAGCATGTGCAATAGTCTGGCGGACATCCAGTTGATGGATCTGCAGCCCAAGGTCGGCTTTTCGGATGAACAACTCAATCAGCTTGTGCCGGTAGTGGGAGATGCCCTGTTTCAAGTCATCACCCTGGCCTGGCAGCACGCCGGCAAACGATTGCGCGTGGGTTAGAAGATCAGGTTGGCCGAAAAGCTGAAACATATCCAGAAAGACACACGCGAGGCCGTCTCAAAAATTCTCACACCCGAACAGCTAAAGACCCGGGACAGCATCAAAGCAAATGGACAGCAACAGAAGAAATCGTAACATCGTGTCCGCGATTGTATAGAGTTTCGCTATTTTGCCCCCCCGGATAGCAAACCCTACCGGGGATCCGACGGTCCAACCCACTAGAAAAGGAGATAAAAATGAAACCCAAATCTCGTAATAAACCATCTCGTAAAGTTATTGTGGTCGGCAGCCTGGTACTGACGGCGGCCGCCCTTCTTGTCCTTGCAGCCTGCGCCACGACTTCCCCCCCACCGGCTCCCGAGGGACAAAGTGCCGCAGCCATCCAAAAGGGCGTGCCGGGCGGGGTTTTCGTCAACACCGTGGATGTGAGTGCACGGGTGACTGCCATCGACAAGGCCAACCGCAAGCTTACGCTCCTGGCCCCGGATGGAGAGAAGTATCCGGTCACGGTAGGACCGGAAGCGGTCAACTTCGACCAGATCAAGGTGGGGGACCTGGTCAAGGCTACTTTGACAGAAGAACTGGTCGTTTTCATGGACGATGAGGACGCGCCCGCCGATCAAGGTGAAGCGGGTGTGGTGGCCCTGGCACCGAAGGGCGCGAAACCGGGCGGCGTGGTGGCCCAGGTCACCCAGGTCGCCGGTACGGTGGTGGCCATCGACCGGACAAAGCGCACCGCCACGCTGCGATTTGACGACGGATCCACCGAGACCTTTCCCGTGCGCGAGGACATCGACCTGAGCCGGCACGAAGTGGGTGAAAGAGTGGTGTTTCGCGTAACCGAGATGATCGCCATCTCAGTGGAAAAACCATAATACCCGTTTTATCGCGGCAAACCCTGGCGGTGTCGTCTGCCGGTTCAGGCGGTTCAACCGGGGGGGCGGTCCGTTTTTTGAAAACCGAACCGCTCTGCTCGCGGTTTCTTGTTTTCGTTTTTGGGATCTAACTGCGACACCGCCGGTAGTAAGAAAGCCGATGAGCATCCGCTGTTGGTGCGCAGCGGATCGCATAAGATTGTATTGCCCCAAAAACTGCTCGAAGCCCCCTGGAATCAGGCAGTATGGCAGCAGCGAATAGATATATCGACAATTCAGCAGTTTCCGTCAACCGCCTGCGGTATCGGCCCAATACCGATTTACCAGCGACGGTTGCCCGACCGGGCACAATCCTGCTGGCAATCTTTCTTGCCGCCATTGCTGCGCGTGTCGATGCCCAGCAGCTCGAGCCGAGATCGTACACCAACACGCCGGTCGGGATGAATTTCCTGATTGCCGGGTACGGCTACGCCACCGGAACCATCGTATCTGATCCGTCGATCCCGCTGAAAAACGCGGATATTCAAACTCACGAACTGGTGCTGGCTTATGCCAGGGGTCTCGATGTATGGGGCCTGTCGGGCAAGGTCGATGCAATCCTGCCGTACGACCGGGCTTCGGGCTCGGCCGAATTTTCCGGCGAGATCACTGAAAGCAGCGTGTCCGGATGGGGCGATCCACGGTTGCGCTTTTCAGTTAACTTTTATGGCGCTCCAGCACTGTCGTTGAAGGAGTTTGTCGACTACCAGCAGGACTTCATTTTCGGGGCCAGCCTTCAAATCACAGCCCCGTTGGGGCAGTACGACCCCGCACGGGTGTATAACATCGGCACGAACCGCTGGACCATCAAGCCGGAGTTCGGCATCTCCAAGGCAGCAGGGCGGCTGACACTCGAGTTTGCCGCCGGTGTGACTTTCTACGGCGACAACGACGAATTTCTCGGCGACCGGACACGAACCCAGGATCCCCTCTACTCCCTGCAGGGCCACGTTATCTATAACCTGCGTTCCGGCATATGGCTTGCACTGGATGGCACCTACTATACGGGAGGGAGCACGAGCGTCGATGGGATGGAGGGAGGCGATCGTCTGAGCAATTCCCGGGTCGGCTTGACCGTTGCCCTGCCGGTCACCCGCCATTACTCGTTGAAGTTTTATGCCAGCACCGGCGTCTCCGCTCGCACGGGCGGTGATTTCGACGCTGTGAGGATGGCCTGGCAAACCCGCTGGGGAGGAGGGCTGTAGGAACAGACACTGCCGATCTGCCCGGCCTGATGGTTTGGCCAAGGGGGCCGACTTGTTTTTGGATCCGTTTTTGTGTATCACTGTCTGGCGGCGAGATAAAAGCAGCCATATACCCATCATTCGGGAGGAGAAGAAATGAAGCATCGAAGGATGCAGGGGATTTGTGTGGCGGCGGCCTTGTTGTTGTTTCTGGTCAGCGGCTGCGCTTTTTTTAAGCTGGAAGAGGAAATGGAGGACTTTGAAGAAACCTGGTTTATTATCGGCGGGTTCATAACCAACCAATCGCCCCATCAAAAAGACGTTGTCGTGGTTGCCTACGAAGACACCCCCGGTGAAAAAGTTGCCGTCAAGGCGATCATTCTGGAAACTTCGGGAGATTACGCCGTGGAAGTCAAACGCGGCAGCTACTTCCTGATGGCGTTTGAGGATCTGAACGGCAATTTCGAGCACGATCCAAACGAGTTCGTGGGCTGGTACGGAAAACCCGACCGGATCGAGGTCAGCACGGAAAACATGCCCGCCGACACCCCGCATGGCAGAAAGGATCTCGATTTTACGATTTCCGAAGTAAAACCGTATCCGGCCGGTTTTGCCTCCCAGCTGCCCATGAGTGCCCAGATCGTCAAAGGCTCGGCTCTGGTGTTCGGTGAGCAGATCAGCTTTGCGGACTCCAAAATGGATCTCGAATACGGCCACATGGGCTACTGGCAGCCGCTGACGTTCCTGCGGGAAGTGGGAGCGGGAATCTATTTTCTAGCGCCCTATGATCCGAAGAAAACGCCGGTTCTTTTCGTGCACGGGGCCGTGGGCACGCCGCTGCACTTCAAGGAGATTGCCGGCCACATCGACCCCAAACGCTACCAGCCGTGGCTTTTTTACTACCCCAGCGGCATGCCGTTGGAGAAAATCAGCACCACCTTGAACATAATGGTCATGGAGCTGCACCAGCTGCACCGGTTCGACAAGCTTTACGTGGTGGCCCACAGCATGGGGGGCCTGGTTGCGCGCCGGTTTGTTCTGCAAAACATCTACGACCACCAGCAAAACTACATCGACCTGTTCATCTCCATCTCCACACCCTGGGGCGGGCATCGCATGGCTGAAAAAGGGGTCGAACAGGCGCCCACCGCCATACCGAGCTGGTACGACATGGTCCCCGGCAGCCCGTTTATCGATTCGATCTTCGCCCAGAAGCTGCCAGAATCGCTCCGCTACTTTCTGCTGTTCAGCCACAAGGGCGAGAGCAGCCACTTTATGAGCAACAACGACGGCAGCGTGGAGCTGTCCAGCGAGCTGGACTACCGGGCTCAGGCCGAGGCGCAGCGGATTTTCGGTTACGACGAAAGCCATGTGGGGATATTGTCCAGCAAACGCGTGCTGGATGACATCAGCCGGTTGCTGGAAGGCGACAGCGTGCGGCGGGAGTACAAGACCCGGTATTTCGGCATCAGCAACTAAGTCCGCCCTGGGGCCGTACATTCGCAGTCAAGCAGGAAAACAGCAGAAAACGCTTGTGTGTAAAAAAATGGCAACCTGTTAGAGAGCCGGGCGCGCCGATACATCTGGCCTGCTGTTTTCGTTGCAAGGGGCATGGTTTGAAATTTTCGAATGAGAGGTTTCCGCTTCTTGCCGGCGGCTGCGCTTAAACCCTTTTCAAGAAGCCGGTATATTTAGCAAAAAGAGCTTGCTGGCAGGAAAAGCACGCGGACCCGGTATCCGACAGCCTGTCGTATCGGTGAAATAGTGCGTGTTGAGGAAGACGAATGTGGGAAGCAGAAGCAGCATTCGGTGAAACGATGCAGGGTTAGACGAAGTTTGCCGGATCTTTTTTCCTGCCCCTCGGTGGTTCAATCAGGCCGGTTTTTCCGCCACCACTTCATTCATCCACATTTCCAGCATCTGATAAACGATCGCATTTGCCTCCGGCAGCAGGATCGCCCGGTTTTTCTCGTCGGTTGCCGAGCGGATGTAGACGTGGTTTTCGAACTCGTCGATGAACACGTTTTCGATGATAAACTTGTTAAAACCTTCCGGGTCTTCGATGGTGCCGCCACCGCCCACCTTGTTACGGTACATCGACTTGGTGTGCTTTTTTAGTTTCGGCAGGACAGATGACTTGAAGTGCTGGATGTGCTCGTCGCGGATGCCCAGCTCGGCGGCCAGTTGATCGGCAAGGTTCTGATCGGAATGGCTGATGCTTCGATCGACGATCTTTTTTATGCGCAGGTCGGTGATGTCCGGAACTATCTGCTTGACGACGAACAGCATGACATTTTTGTTCGATTTGATGTGCTCCAGTCCGTAGTTGGCCAGCACCTTCGGCAGCTCTTTGTCCATGACGGTGGCGAGGTCTTTTTCCAGCTGGTTGTTGCCCGGAGATTGGTGGTTCATCAGGTCGAGTTTTCGCTTGAGCATGGGCACGATGTCGTCCAGCAGCGTTCCCAGTTCTTCAGCACTGACGGAAAGTCGTTTGGCGGCTTTCAGCAGGTTGTTGTATCTTTTGCTCTGTGAACTCAGATCCTCGGTTTTCATAATCGGCAGACTTTCCTCCGATAGGCATGTATCGCTGCGGTGGTGCACTTTCTATACGGGGTTGTGCGGGACAAACTGAATCCCTACACGCCGCCGCCATCCGGCTGGTCCTCGGATTTTTGAATATACTCCTCGTAGGCGCTTTTGGCGATGTCGTAACCAAAACCGCGCCGGTTCAAAAAAGACAGTATTTTTTGCCTCTTTTTGTGGCCGTCCAATCGACGCCACTGCTTGCGATTTGACTGCAGAAGCGCAATGGCCATCTCGCCGTCATCGATTGTGGCCAAGGCCGTAGAGATGATATCCTCATCGATCCCTTTTTGCAACAGTTCAAAACGCAGCGCATAGGCAGAGCGCGGTTTTAGGCGGCAGCGATGGGCGATCCACCAGTCCGCAAAGGATCCATCATCGATCAGCTGTGATTCGAAGAGACGCCGGATGGTCATCGCCACGGTTTCGGGCGAATATTTTTTTTTGTTCAGGTGCAGTTCGACTTCTTTGCGGCTGCGGGGTCTATAGGCGAGGTATCGGACCGATCGGAGATAGGCCTCCTCCAGCTCGTGTTTCCGCTGCAGCAGCGCCATCCGGTCATCGGTGAGCGCCATCCCGGTATGCAAATCCGCCGAATCGATGAGTTTTACCGTGAAGGTGTGCTCTTTGTCGACAAAGATGCGGACCAGGCCCGGATTGCGGATATGCGGTTTTAAAGCAGTGATTCGTTGGCTCATGGTTGCCGCCGCGTGCGAGAAATCGAGATAAACTGCTGCCCCCGGATCATGGCATGCCTGCAGGGTGACAAGCCGGCCGCCACCCGGCAAGCTGTGCTGGGTCCCCCTGCTGGAACCGACCGCCCGAAATCCAGGCGCCCGCCTGGGGTATGACAACATATAAGGAGCCTTGTCAAGTGACCGGGACTATTTGACAATTTGATGCCATCTGGTTCGTACATTTTCTGCAACCTGTTGGAACCGTGAGCATCGCAGCGTTGCCGGGACAGCCGCAAGATCGCTGAGCAGAACTGGACCTGGTTGACAACTCAACGGTTTTTACCTGCCTGGTGCCCGGCCTCCGGTTCAAGCCGCGATCTTCCGGGCATCGTCACCTCCACTGCCTTGCTGATGGGGGTGCTGACCCGCCGGGACATCATCGGCGCATACGACAAGTCCGTTATCAAACAATCTCTCAATTTGTGCTCTGCGGGCCGCCGCAGCGGCGTATGCCGGCTGTCAGGGTCTGACCGTTGTAACGTAGTGTTCGTCTTTGATTTTCAGGATGCCGCGCTTCAGGAAATCGCCGGTGATTTCGTCGTATTTGGCCCGGTATCGGCTGTCAAAGTATAAGTCCACCGTTTCTGCAAACCAGTTGGTTGCCATCAGGTCATCAAAGAAACCTTCAACCGGCACCGGTTGCTTCATCAACACGGTGTAAACGGTAATCTTTTTGAGCACATCGGTTCCGATAATCCGGCGATCGGCGAGGTATTGGCCGATTTTGTTTTGGCCCCGCTGCAGGGCGGCCCCAAAGTCGGTGAACAAGGGGCCGTGGCCGGGACACACGGTGTTCACTTCCAGCTGCGAGATCTTTTCCAGCGATTTTTGGGTCTGCCATACGGCCGCGTTGCCTTCCACCCGGACGGTGTGCACCGGCAGGTCGTGCTGCCAGAGCGTGTCCGATGAGATCAACAATCGGTTTTTGCGATCATACAGCACGATTCCGTCTGCAGCATGCCCGGGGGTGTGCAGCACCTCGAACGCATGCGGGCCGATGCGTACCTTGTCCCCATCCGTCAAGCCGACGGCGCAGGGGAAGAAATCCGCCTGCTGATGGTAATATTCCCACCAGGTGGACCAGCCGTCGCGGCTTTCGATAAAGTGCTTGCCGATTTCGTGCAACCAGATGCTGCAGCCGGACCGCTCGTAAATGGCCCTGTGGCCGCCGATGTGATCGCAGTGGCAGTGGGTGGTGATAATGCGGCCGACTTTCTCGGCAGCAACGCCCAGGTGCTGCAGGATGCTTGCAGTTTCTTGGAAATAGGCGATGTAGCCCGAATCGATCAACTCCGGCGGATCGCCGCTATAAACCAGCTGGTTGGCGTTGAGGAATCCTCTTTCGACAAAGAAGAGATCTTGCAGAACTTCTGTGATGTTGGATGCAATCACGGATCTATCCCCGCGAGGTGTCCTCCACAACGAAAGCGGAGCTGCGGACGGCAATGCTCTGCTTTTTTACCCATACCCGGACCATCATAATGGTCTCTCCGTCCACGTTGACCACGCTTGGCAGTTCCTCGACGTAGGAAATGTCGTTTTTCATGAATTCGTAATAGAGCGTGCTGGTGCTGTACGGGTCTGAAATCAGGACGACCCGCTGGGGGTCATGCGGATGCTTCTGGGGAGAGCCGGTGAAGGCGACATGGGTTCGCTTCAGCAGTTTGATGTCCTTTGGTTTGCGATGGTAGGCTTGGATTTCGAATTTTTCAAACGCTTTCGGAATGTGAGATTCTGCCATCGGTCCATATCCTTTGCGGTAATTCGGAAACCTGTGCGGGAATTGCCGGCAATGCGGCTGCAACAAGCGGATCATCTTTCATGGCTGCTTGCTTCCCAGCATCTCCATTATTTCTTCGGCGGCGGCGATGCCGAGTTTTTCGGCCACCTTCGGCTTGAGCAGCGCGAAACTGCCCCGGGCGCTGGCGCACAGCACCTTCTCGTGGTTGTACAGATCGCCCTGCAGCAGGGCTTCCTTGCGGCTGGGAATTTCCGTCACCCGGGCTTCTGCCGTCAACGGCTGGCCGATAAACACCGGTTTGAGAAATTCGACGCTCATCTTTCGGGTCACAATAATGCTTTTGATCAGGTGGATCGCCGCCCAGCTCATCACCTCGTCCAGGATGGTGGAAATGATGCCGCCATGCACCATGTTGTTCCATCCCCGCAGGTGATCGGGTACGCTCAAGTGGGACATAACCACTTTTCCGTTGCTTTGAAAGGTCATGTGCAGTCCGTGGGGATTGGCCGGGCCGCAGGCAAAACAGTTGTGATCTTCATCAACGGACAGTTGGGTGTACGGTTTATTTTCCGACATGTATCTCCTCAACCTGTGAGATCCTTGATTTTCGAAAGTGCATCAGATAGTTCACATCCGTGTCGCCGCCGAGCCACTTGCGGTTGAACACTGGATTGTAATGCAGCCCGGTGAGGTCTTGCCGGACCAGGCCGGCCTGCCGGGCCCAGGCGTCGATCTCCCCGGGTTTGAGAAAACGGCGATAGGTGTGCGTGCCGCGCTTGACCACCCCGAGGAGATATTCAGCGGCAATGATGGCCAGCAAAAAGGCCTTCCATGTGCGGTTCAAGGTTGCGAAATAAACGTCACCGCCCGGTTTGGCCAGACGGTGACAGGCCTTTACCACAGCCGCCGGATCCGGTACATGCTCGAGCAACTCCATGCAGGTGACAACATCGTAGGCTTCCGGCTCCGCGTCTGCCAAGTCTTCGGCGGTGGTTTTTCGGTACGCAATCTGCAACCCGCTCGCCTGTGCGTGCAGGCGGGCGACAGCCAGGGGGGCGTCACCGATGTCGATGCCGGTAACCCGGGCCCCCAGGCCCGCCATGGCTTCCGCCAGGATGCCGCCGCCGCAACCGACGTCCACGACTTTTTTGCCGGAAAGCGGTGAGCGATCATCGATGTATTGCAGCCGCAAGGGATTGATGTCGTGCAATCCCTTGAATTCACCGGTTTTGTCCCACCACAACGGGGCCTGTGCTTCGAACTTTTCGATTTCATCCGGATCGATGTTGGGCAGCGCTGCCATCGGGATCATTCATATCACAATCAGGGGAAAATTCAATATTTCACGGGCCGCTGAAGTGGATGAAATCAGCCGATGGACGGGAAGAAAGAGCCCGCATGGTTGCGGTTCCAACAGCTGAAAGCGCCTGGTTTTGGCACGAAAGGAAAAGAAAATGCTGCAGAAAGACGAAATGAGCGGGATGCAGACAAGTTACGGCACCACGCCGATGACCAGCTGACCCTCGACGGTTCCTTTTTTCACCGGGTGCTGCTCCTGGCCGGTGGCCGCCGGCACTTTCTGCGACACGTAGCGGTAGGCCTCGTCGACGCTGATCAGCCCATCGCCGTCGGTGTCCGCCGGCCCGCGGAGTCCCTGCACCAGGTAGTAGGTGAACACCCCGTGGCCCAGCTCGTCTTTTTCCACGCTGACCTCGTTGGCCGAAGAAGCGGTGATGATCACCTTGCCCTTGCCACCGGCCAGACGCTCCAAAAACCGGTCCGACAAATTCGCCCGCAGCCCGCCGGTGCTCACCGTGCGCCCGCCGCTGGCACCGCTGTAGCAGGCATCGGCCACAAACACCAGCCGCTCGGAGCGGATCCGGTGAAAGATGTGCGCCACCTCGCGCATCGGCAGCGCCGAGGCATACAGATCGTTGGGATCGGCCCCGTAGGGCAGCAGGTATTTTTCCAGCCCGTCACCGTCCGGACTCATCATGTCCCGCTCGGTGGCCCCGTGACCGGCAAAGTAGATGATCACCATGTCGTCTGCCCCGGCCTTGTTTTTCACCCTGGTGCCCAGCGTCGAGCGCAGCGCCTGCAGCGTGGCCTGCTCGTTGAGCAGCAAAAAGACGTTTTCGGCCGGCACCTGGTTGTCTGTTACCAGCAGCTCGTAAAAGCTTTTGGCATCGGCCACCGCGTATTTTAACGGCCGGATGTTCGGATAGCGGTCGATGCCCACCACCACCGCCCACAGGTTGCGCCTGCGGGCGATGTGATGCACGGTCAGCGCTTTTTCCACAAACAGCCCGTCGGAGTCGGTGGCGTGAATCTTGATGGTGTTGGCACCTTTGGAAAGTGCGATGCGCTGCTCGATGTCAAGGCGCCTGGGATAAGAGCCTTCTGCGATGCGGATGCCACGCGCTTGTTCCGGGCTCAGCTTGCGGTTGTTCACAAAGATCTCGAGCTGCTGCAACCCCTTGTCGTCCTGCACCACCGCCGAGAGCTGCACGCTTTTTGCCTCTGTGGACAGCCCGTGGGCCGGGGCGGCGATTAAAAGCACCGGCGGGCTTTTGACCCCTTCGCTCAACTTGGTCAGAAGCTGCTGCTCGCGCTCTTCGCGCTCGGCCAGCTGGGCGGTGAGCTGCTCGCTCTTTTGCTGCTCCTGCTGCAGCTGCTTTTTCATCTGGTCCAGCTCTGCCAGGGTGGCCTGCAAAGACGCCAGCCTGGCCTCCAGCTCC
>Ga0209536_100011408_pt1 | contig 13017 bp, 9 predicted proteins | sample DeeMarSeWOR28_12_FD_187461 | JGI IMG/M metagenome (GOLD analysis project Ga0209536, IMG submission 187461) | Marine sediment microbial communities from White Oak River estuary, North Carolina - WOR-2-8_12 (SPAdes) (version 2) | ecosystem: Environmental > Aquatic > Marine > Intertidal zone >...
TGGGAGAAGAAGTGTCGACGCTTGTGGAGGGTGAGCATACGGCTGGGGCGTTCAAAGCGAACTGGGATGCCTCAAGAGTTCCAAGCGGCGTGTACTTCTACAGGCTGACCGCTGGTGAATATGTGAAGACGAGGAGTATGTTGCCTATTAGGTAGTGCACGTCGGACGCTCGGGTCTTCATTCGACTGCTGGCGGCCGTGGTAAGAACGCTCCGGCGAGGCTCAGCAGAATCCCCAAGGCCGTCAGACTGCCCATGACGATTGTCCACGCCCGGTGAGGATGCCGACTCCATACGGTGAGGAGTAGAGAGAAGGCAAGCGTCTGAAGCAGGACCTCCGGAAGCCCGATCAGCTGGGAACCGAGCGGGATCTTCGTATAGATCATCCCTTCTACCGACCCCGGCGCCGCGCCCGCCGTGGAGAAGATCGCCAGGCCCACCAGCAGCCCCCACAGTCTGAGCCACCCCCGACCGCCACTGAGGAACACGCTCCGAAAGGGATAGAGCACGACGGCGAAGATGAGCCCACGGATGACCTGCAACGCTGGCCCAGCTGCCACCCACCTGGAAGTGACGGGTCGCATCAGACAACTAAACCCGCTCGTCTGAAAGAGCGCCCCATAGTCAAGCAGGGTGTAGGCAAGCGCGCCAGCTATGAAATAGGTCACGAGGTGGCATGACGTGACGCGGCCGGCAAAACCTCCGAAGGATTCCTGATCCATGAGCAGTCACCTCCCGACGGTCCGGCATGCTATTCCTACCGAAGCCAGCGTCCATCTCCCGCCGTCCGCCGAACAATAGTTAGACTGTCTGCCTGTTTGCGTCTCCCGTATCGGCACTTTCAGATATTTGGTGTTCGAGATTCCTGCAAGTCCCCACATCTTGTGTTGGGTTTGATTGAACAATACCCTCTCTCTGTGCGGACCGGAGTACTGTCTTGAATTTGGAAAAGTAGGCAGCTGCAGAGTTAGGCTTCAGCGTTGCTTTGTGCTGAATTACGCCCGCAGCTAACTTCTTTGGACTGTAGCTTCTTGCGATAGATTCTGCGGAGATTGGTGCTTGTTGAGGGACGAAAACGGGACAGAATTCGGCTGTACGGTCGCATGAGTCCCTCATGCGCAAATCTAGTTAACCTCTCTGAAATGTGCAACATCGAGGTATGCTCTCGCCTTGAGAGCTTGGCTATTGGGGTGTGGTGAGTAGAAAGAGACGTGAGTAGACGTGGTGATGTACAGAGGTGTTGGCAAGACCGTAGACAGTTCAGCCTATGTTGGATTGATTCCCGCCCCGGGATCTTCTCTCGCAGCCCACGCAATAGTCTACATAGCAATGCAACTAATCCTCAATCAGACGCATTTCTTCCCCCACACGCAGTACGTCATGTCCGTGATCTCAAGCTGGCGGCACACCTCCGCCAGAGCTATGCCTGGCCTCAGCAGGAGCCCCGCTTCTCGGAGCTTGGCGACTATCCGTTCCGGTGAACGTCTACTACTCCTCATGTTGGCCTTCTGTGACCCTTGACCCAAAATTCTAAATGGATCGTTCTGAGGGGGGCTGGTCAGAACTCCGGGCCCGGGATCCTCACATGCTCGCCCTGCTGGCGCGCCCATACGCTATGGCTGGAAACCGAGCAGGGGCATCGTCACTTCTGCGTGGACTCGACACGTTGTAACGGCATCGCTACCTCTTGGCGCTTCTGATTGCTCTGGTCTCTTCTGCCTTAGGGACACCGATCGCGCACTCAACCCGCTGCAGAAGTCCTACGATGACAATGATCTCTTTCTCGAGAACCTCAAGCGTGAGTATTCCCTCGGGGCACCTCTTCATGCATCGCCCCAGTTTCAGAAGCATGTGCCGCGGATGGATTTTGTGGAGCCTAGATATGGAGGGGATTGCGGCTGCCAGCGAAGGCTGCATCGCGCGCCCTCGTCGTGTGTGCCGAGGGTTGCCTTCCATAAGAAGCGCAGACGATACATCGTCGGGTTAGAGGTTCAGGAACACAATCATATTCAACTGATCGCGTTGTGTTTTCTCAAACAGTTGGACCAAGTACCCTACCTCGATTCTCACCTTTGGATTGAACCGGAAGCCAGCTCCACCGTAGACCCTGTTACGGTCGAAGATTGGCGATTCGGCATTCAGAAATATCTCATTGTACGCTGCCAGATAGAGGGTGTTATCCTCCATCCGGGGTGAGGTCACGGGCACGTTCAGAAGTAGAAAGTATCGAAGCCGCATCTTGAAGTCGGCACTGAGAAACCGTTGCTCGAAGCGGTATCGGTGGAGAAGAGTGACGCGACCGTATGTCTGTCTCGTGATGAACTGCTGGAAGATTCGATGTTCATTGATACCGGTCTTTTCGTCGGTGTCGGCAACGTAGTTCTCCGAACGAATATACCCATACCCGACAAGCACGTTGTTGTTGTTCTCAGTGAGGTTGTAGCCAAACCCTGTTCGCAAGAGAAGCTGTTCCAGATCGCCGACGAGGTCGTAGTTTCGGTACTGCACCTCATGGTGCCAGTTCCAGTCACTGTTCAACCTGACATTGCCAAAGTAGATCAGCCAGTTCCCGAGGTCGCTCTCCTGAGCGGGCGACCGACCCGTGTTCAGAAGGAAGAGCCCCGCGATGATGATCACAAGGATTCGCCCGGTCCGCGCTTTGCCGCGGTCTTTCTTCAGAAAGGCACCTGCTGCCCTATCAATAACTTCCGCGACGCCGACCTGCATATCAGTACGTTTTCCCATTGGGAGCCCTCGTTCAACAAGTCTCCTGCTCGCACACCGGCCATCGAAGCCCGCGGGCAGAGCCGCATCAAGGGTGACGCTCACCCTGGTCACGCGGCTCCCCGCGCGGGATCGTACGGAATCGCGCTCTTACCGAACGCTTTCGGCGTTGTTTAGAACCAGCTGATTCTCCCCGTAGTGAGGTCGTAGACACCTCCGACTATCCGGACCGTGCCATTCGCCTCCATCTCATTCAGATCGGGACTGGCCTGCCTGATACGGTCCATCGTGAGCAGGACGTTTTCACGTATGGCCCGATCGACCAGATCTTTGTCATTGGACGTTCGTTCTTCCCCGGGTTGTAGAGCTGCCTCGACTGCAGGATTGATGTGGTCCAGCAATGCGTCGAGGTTCTCGTGACCCAGCTCCCTGACGAGATCACGGTCAACGGCACCCTTCACCGCACCGCACTCTGAATGGCCGAGAACTAGGATGAGTTTCGCGCCGGCAACGCTCGTTGCGAACTCAAAGCTACCGATCATCGTCTGGTCTTCGATATTGCCTGCAACGCGCCCAACAAAGAGATCTCCGATGCCCTGGTCAAGAATGATCTCGACCGGCACTCGACTGTCAAGACAGGACAGCACGGCAGCTTTGGGATACTGGCCAGCCGCCGTGGCTTTCACTTGCGCCTGATAGTCCCTGGCGATCATTTGACCCCTGACAAACCGCTCATTTCCTTCCTTGAGGTCGGCGATCACCTGTTCGACGGTCATGGACTGCTGTTCTTCTTGCGTCTGGATGTCCGCAGACAGTTCCCCCTGAGGCTGCCGATCGGCGGGCCCACAGCCAATCAGTGCCAGAGTCAACATCCCTAACCCAACAGATTGTTTTAGCATTACCCGTTCTCCCTATGTTTTGATCTTGAAAAACTGAACACTCGGTGTAGAGGCCGGAGTTCCATCGGATAGGCAAATTCGGCCTAGCGCGTTGCCGCACCTTTCTGTGGAATCCTTCACCTCCAGGAGGGGTCATCCGGACAAGGGTGCGAACAGGAGAAGAGATCCCGGGGAGCCATAACATCGTTTCTTTTCATGAAGTCGCCGATTCTGGCTTACCCCTGCCCGACCATTGGAGCCTATCACCAGAGGTAGCCCACAACGCTTTTGCACCAGCCCCTTCCCCGGCCCCCGTCTGTTGCGCCAGTGTTTGTGTGGTTGTTCTGGGCTTGGTGCTTGCCCCCATCTATGCTCGGTACACCGATCTCAGGACCAGGGAACCGCTGTTCTCCAAAAACAGAGATGGCAATGCGGTCTACTCATTGGAGGAGGTAGAGAGGGAACGGCGCGCTGGATGAGCGCCGTGCCCTATGCGCCCCAGGAGGTCCTTCGAAGATAGCGCGCATGGGCCCCGGAGGAAATGCTGCGGGGGAGGGATCTTCGCGTGAGTTTCCTGCCGCAATCGATCAGTCTCTCCGAACCAAACCTCAACCGGGTTGCGTTGTTCTCCTCTTGCGTTGTCTCGAGTTGCCTCTCTCCAGCTTTGGGTGTATACTATTGCTCCGGTTCATCCTTCCCTCCACAGGAACTATCGCATGAATGTCGATCGTCCACTTGTTGCCGATTCCGCGGTGAAAGTCAGCGCGCCGATTCCTGTCCATAACCAGACTACTCACGAACCCGATGTTGTGGTGACAGACCACGGGGTCTGGGTTGCGTGGTCAGCGCGTGGACGAACGGGTGACAGTGTCCTTCTCCGTCGGCTCGGCGAGTCCACTTCGATCCTTGAGGTGAGCACGCGCCAGGGAATCGAGTGTCAGCCATGCCTGCTGGTGCAGCGTGACGCTTCCCTTCGTGTGGTCTGGGTGGCGTTTCGTGACGGGTCGTGGCATCTGCTTTCCCGCCAGCTTCGAGGGGAAACACTCGACAAGGAGACTGTGCTGTTCAGCAATCCCGAGGGCCTCTTCCATCCCCGCGCCCACCTTGACCGGAACGGCGCAGCCTGGGTGGTCTGCGAGAGAGTTCTCTCCGGGCTGACCCGTCTTGTTGCTTTATGCCTGGAGGAGGAACGATCCTTCGCTATCGGCACGCCGGATCATCCGTGCGCCCGTCCCTCGCTGGCCCTTGGCCCGGACCACGGTCTCTGGGCAGCCTATGACAGTTACAGCCAGGGACACTTTCAGCTGTTCCTGCAGTGCGTCGACAGGGCTTCCGCCCCCCTACGGGTTACCCACGACGGCTACCAGAATGTTCAGCCCTCGATTGCCTCTGACCGCGACGGGAACCTCTGGCTTGCTTTCGCAAGCAACCGAAACGAGGCCCGGCGGGATCCCTGGTGGTTGACCAAGTGGGTCAGGCTCTGGCGATTTGATGGCGAGTCATTTACCGTGCCTTCTGGTGAGCAGCCAGGTGTGGATCTCACCAATGAAGATGCCTGGCAGGGGTGGGAATTCCCCTCTGTTGCCGTGGATGCATATGGCCGCGTCTGGGTCATCGGTCAGGCATCCCACACTCTCTATGCGCAGTACGTTGATGATCGGGGCTGGTCGCCACTTCATACGATTGCCGAACGGCGTTGGGGCTCCTGGAAGCCGAGAGCCAGGGTTGCTGGATCCGGTCCACTGTATGTGGCAACGATGGGACTTCACGGTGCCCAGATACAGCGGGTCGAGGTCCAGCCAACTGGTGGCACGATCCAGCTTGCAGCTCCGGTGGAACCTCTTTCGGTCACGCTGCACTCACGCAATCGGGCCGAGCGCCTGTCGCTCACCACCAAGAGTGGCGACCGCCTGCACTACTATTTTGGTGATCTGCACGCCCATTCAGCCTATTCAGACGCGCTGAACGACGTTGATGAGTTCTACTATCGGTATCGTGATGCCTACGGGTATGACTTCGCAGCCCTGACCGACCATGACTTCCTGGACGGAATCGAGCTGAGCCAGTCCGAGCTCAAGGTACTATGGAACCATGCGGATCGCGTGACCCGACCCGGGGAATTCGTGGCGCTCTACGGCTACGAGTGGACAGCTCCCGCACTGGCAGACCATGCCGGTGAGGGGAGGAAGGTGGGCGAGGGGCATCGCCACATTCTCTATCCCGATCAGACCGGACCGCTCGTCAGTTACGGTGAGGAGTCGGCCAACACAGGCAAGAAACTCCTTCAGAGACTCCGCGGCCGACGTGCACTTGTGATCCCGCACCACACGGCCTGGAGCGGAACCGACTGGGACGCCCACGACCCTGAGCTTCAGCGACTGGTCGAGGTCTGCTCCATCCATGGCCGATTTGAATATCCGGGGAACAAGCCCATTGGCTACCGCAGGGACCACTTGCACCCGGGCAAGTACGTCGTCGACGGTTTGGCGCGCGGCTACCGGCTTGGTTTTGTAGGGGGGAGCGACAGCCACGGACTCCGTTGGCACGGGACGGAGATGGAGGGACGTGCGACCCATATCCCGGCCGGGACCCGCGTCGGGTGGAAAGAGGATGCCTACAGGGCTGGTATGACCGTCATTCTAGCGGCAGAGCTTACCCGTGAGGCGCTGTTCTCCGCTCTCTATGAGCGGCGCTGCTATGCTACCTCGGGCGAACCGATCGTGCTGGACGTTCGCGTCAATGAAGAGCTGATGGGGTCAGAGCTCACAAGTGCAGGGCCACCGCACATAACCGTCTCGGTCCGCGGAACTCACCCCATTCGGTCAATCGAACTCGTTCGATCCGGCCACCCCTTTGGAGGTCTGCAGTGCCTGCCGGGGGAGGGACTGACAACAGTCGCGCTCGCCCTCGACGATACGATGATTATCCCGGGTGAGACCCACTACTACTACGTTCGGGTACTACAGGAGGACGGAAACATGGCATGGAGCACTCCCATCTGGGTCCACCAACAAGGAGGCTGATCAGATGCATCTGATCTCTCGCCGTCTGATGCTCAAGCTTTCGGCTGGCGCAATGGGTCTGGCCCTTGTCGGCAGACGGCGCCTTGCAGCCGGACTCACCTCAGACGTCTCCTCGAGCCTTGCCCACGGCCTCTTTTTCGACAGCGCTGATCTCCCCTCCATGCGACGTCTCTTCAACGAGGAGCCACGATTCAGGGATCTGCGCCAATCGCTTCTCTCGCTCGATCGTGAGACAGAACGCCGGTTCATGCGCTCCGAAGTCCGCACCAACGATCAGATGCACGATCTTCCGCGTCTTGCGGACCTCGCTGAGACAATGGCATTCCTCTGGCTGATGACCGGGGAGGAAGACGCTGCGGAGCTCGCTGCTGAATCGGTCCGAACCATAATGACATTCCCCCGCTGGGACTACTTCCTGGAGGCAGGCAACCGTGTGATCGGTGTCCAGCGAGCTCCGGCCACCACGATAAGCGTTGCCTTGGTCTCAGACTGGCTCGATGAGCGGATCTCACAGGCCGAACGAACCCTCTGGCTGCGGACGATGGCCGAGAGAGGATGCGAGCCGTGCTACCTCGGTCTCTACGGCATTTGCCATCCCCGGGAAGTTGTTGGATGGTCGTTTGACCCGACGAGCACGTTTTTCGAATACCGGCCTGGCAACCGGACCGATCTCTCCCGCAGGCCAGAGATCACCCAGACGACGAACCTGCGCGCGGTGGCAGCTGCGGGTCTGGCGATCGGGGCTCTGGCTATCCGGAGCCACTCCGGTCCGAGTGCTGAAGTCGAGCGGTGGCTCAAAATGGCTCTGGTCAGTCTCCAGGCGTTCGCATCAATCTTCGAGGCCGATGGATCATACCATGAGGGAGTCAGTTATGCCGATTACACCGCGCTCCATCTCGCCAGTGCGATCTCGGCCCTCCGGCGCAGCGGCGGTCCTGATCCCGGTGCCATCATCAACTGGAAGGGATATCTCGACTACCTCCTGAACATGTCCATGGCGACCACGAATGACCCCTGCGGTATTGTGAACTTCGGTGACAACGGGAACCCGCAGACGGGCGAGAGGGGAACGGTCGCCCGCAGTGCCATCCCCTACTGGATTGCCCGTCACACCGGAATCGAGCAGGCGCAGTGGACAGGCGATCACCTTGGAGGGGACAAAGACATTCGTTCGCTTATCTGGTTCAATCCCTCCGTTGAGTCTCGGAGACCTGAACCGGGGCACCGGCTTTGGCGATCAGCCAATGACCGGATCGTGGCACGTACAGGATTTTCCGTCGACGATCTGGTTGTTGCCATGCGCAGCGGGCCGCCGGCTAACCACGAGCATGCGGATCGGAACAGCGTCATTGTCAAATGCTTTGGTGAGGAGCTCGTCACAGACCCGAACCGACCGCCCTACAGCTTTGCTGACCCGGCATGGGCAATGCGCCTGACGCCTGCTCACAGCGCGGTCCTGATCGATGGTCGGGGGCACCAGTACCACAACGGCGTTGAGGGGACCAACGCCTCAAATGCCCACGCCAGGATCATCCAGGCTCACCAGACTGAGCGCAGTGCGTGGTGGCTCTCCGATGCCACACAGGCCTATCGACTTGCCGAGATCGACATCAGATCTGTTATGCGCGGGGTCGTGGTCTTCTTTGAGTTCCCGGCCGTCATCGTGGTGGATCGTGTCACCAAATGGCAGTTTCCCTCCTCTGTGCAGGCCCGGTTCTTCGGGTACAACTGGGACGGGAAGATCCGTCACGAGCTCCTCCCCACGGGGTTTACGCTTCGGCGACCGGGAGCGCTCATGCAGGCAACCGTTGGTTCACGTCACAGATGCAGAACCCACACGGGCCGGCTCTCGATCCCGGAGGAGAGGACACTTCGGCACCCTTTCGTCGAGGTCACGACCGAGCAACCGGTGATGGCCACCACCATTGTAACGGCCCTGGCGATCGCGCGGCCAACCAGTGCTCTGCCTCTAGTACAGCTTGAGAGCTCTCCGGAGGAAATCGTTGTGACCGTGCAAGCAGAGGAGCTCGCTGCCAGCTGCAGGGTCAGGGACAGCGCTACAGTTCCTCTGATCGTCGTCGACTCCTGAGCCGCCAGGAGGCACGGAGGAACAGTGCAGCGATGCCGAGCAACAGGAGGGCGAGCGTCAGGAGAACGGTGGCGTTCTCGCCACTCGAGACGATCCACAGGATCAGTGGAATGGCGCCCAGTCCGGCCGCCGCCCACCCGATGATCGCATTGGGCGACCCCTCCCGGGATCCCATCCCGACCTCTGTCTCAACATCCACAGGCCGCTGAAGCCGTGCGAAGAAGCGTTCCAGCCGGTCTGGAGGTTGGCGCAGTTCTCGCGCGTAGAGCGGAAGGAAGACAATCGTGATGAGTGTAAGAGCCGCAATGCTGGCCATGAGCCAGACCGCGTCAGCTCCTGCCCGACTCACGCCGGGCGTCATCGTTGGGGCCTCGGCGATGGCAAAGCCGCACCAGAGCAGAAGGCCGACGGCGACCGTCGCCGCCCGCGCAAGAGCGGGCCGTCCGAGGAAGAGCTGGCCGAGCCACCGGGAGCTGAACAGCGGCACGAGTGCGACCAGGATAACCGCGAGGTACTGAGGCCCGAGCGTCCAATTCAGCTCGAAGCGGGCAACCGCGGCAATGAGAACGCCGCTTAGGATGGACGGCACGGCGGACCATGAGAGCGGGATCCGGCTGACCAGGCCGACAAACAGGGGTACAGTGACCGGTATGGCGACCAGCCCAAGGACAATGTTGCTGAAGGTGAATAACCCGATGGGACTGTGCACGATGATCAGTGCCATGGCCACGGCAGCGCAGGCCAGTACGACAACCGTAATCCGCCCCACCCACAAGAGTTCTCGATCGGTCGCACCGGGGCGGAGGTGCCCCTTGTACAGATCAACACTGACAACCGCCGAAACTGTATTCCATACGCTGTCGAGCGCCGACATCGAAGCGGCGATCATCGCAGCCAAAAATAGTCCGACGACACCGGCGGGAAGGTAGTGCATGGCGACTGCAATGAAGATGCTTTCGTCAGGCTTTGAAGCCCCGGCAAACTCGGCCAGCTGGGTGATCTCCGGCCAGAGCACGCGGCCCACGAGCGGCGGCAGGCCGAACAGGATCGGCCCGGTCAGGAACAGCGCGAATGCAAGCCAGCCGGTCTTCCGAGCAGCCCGTTCGTCGCGCACGGTGAAGAAACGCTGCGCCTTGTCTCCCACCATGTGTCCGAAGATGCCGGAGACCAGAAAGCCAATCAGGTACCAGTGCGTGTAGACCGTGTCACCCCGAATGGTGTGGCTGAACGATAGTGCCGGGGCCCGAGCGATGAAGTCCGTGGGCGATCCCATCTCTCCCGATGCCACCACCGCAATCACCAGCACGCTGCAGACGGAGAAGAGAACGAGAAACTGCAGAACATCGGTGATGCTCACCGCCCAGATCCCCCCGGCGACGGTGTAGATGAGCACGAAGACGCCGAAGAAGGCAATCAGCCCGTCAATAGCCCAGGGGATATCCGGCAGCAGGGCAGGTGCTGTGATCTTGGCCAGCGAGGCGAGGTGGTGGCCGGGCCAGTACATCATGCTCAGTACTAGCAGCACGCTCAGCAGGAGCCGAGTGCTGTGGTTGAAGCGCTCTTCGACGTACTCCACCGGCGAGGTGAGCCGCGAGCGGCGCCATTTGACTGCTGCAAGGAGGAACCCAAGAACGAAGCCGATCGGCTTGACGGCTAGGAAGAGGATGCCGAACCAGCTCGTGTTGTAGACGAAACTGGCCGCACCGGTGAACATCCAGGCTGAGAATGTCGTCATGTAGAGCGAGACGCCGGCTGCCCACCAGGGGATTCTGTTCCCCCCCACGAAAAAATCTCGGCCCGAGCGGGTGATGCGCGCAAACCAGAATCCCCCGCCCAGCACGGCCACAAGATACAGTCCGACAACGAGGTAATCGGGCAGCAGAAGGCTCTTTGATGGCATGGGGGCCGTGGCCTCTCTGATGAAAAGGGACCTTCCATGCACCGGGGGCCGGCGGCAGTTGCTCTCCTCTTTGAGGGAAGCCAATGATGCCGTCTATTGCTGCCTTGGGCTCGCGGTGTCTCACCAATATAGTGATCCCGCTGACTTTGCCAAGCGATTTCCCGCGATGACGGGCCCCGGACGATCGCCGGATCCCGAGTGCTGCTCCTTCATCCATGTTGCCGACATGCACGTGGGAGCACCACCCTAGAACTACCCTAACCTCTTCAACCCCGGTACGACGATAGACATTGCCCTGCCACACGGGGGATGTGTTACGCTCAGTGTCCATAGCTTGCTTGGACTGGAAGCGGCCGAGTTGATAGCCGAAGAGCGTCTGGCTGGCAGATTCAAAGCCACGTGGGATGCCTCAGACCTGCCAAGCGGGATGTACTCTTTGCCCCCTGACTGCTTGGGAGTAAGTTCAGACGAAGAAAGCGGTTCTAATGAGGCAGATTCTTTGCTCTTGACAATTCTCTGGCTCTGCTGTAGCTTTGAGTAAGCGTACATAGGGTCGAATGCGGTGAGGGCACCCCGCGCTAGACCTGAGAGCGCACCTCTCCCCCTGTTCCTGCACTCCCATCTCTCCCGCGGCTCACCGTAGTGATTGTTCGCTTTCGCACACCCCAACTGCTCGATTTGGAGCAATGGAACCTCGCTCCGCTGCCATTTTTGTCCAAAACGGTCGTTTCTGGGTGGCACATGCCTTGCACCTGGTAGCGAGGAGTGTGAGCTGGATTTCTGGTTCGCTCCGGGTGCCGCTGAACAGGCAAGCTATCCGTCCGAGGATTACAGTCCGCCTCGGGCCACCGTCGTCTCTTCACTGTCTCTCGCGTTTTGCGGACTCCACGCTGGACAGAGTAAGCCCTGAAGTGTATCCATGATGGCAGAGGTGCTGTGATGGCACGTTCGTTTCTTCTCCGTCTGACCGTTCTTGCACTCCTGACCTCCCTGGCTGCTGCTCAGCTCATCGCCGGCGATGCAAGAATCAGCGGCTATGTGACTAGCACACACGACAGCAGCGCTATCCTCGCCAGCGTGAGGATTGAGGAGACAAGGCTTGGAGCGGCTACCGATACCACAGGCTACTACACTGTCATCAACGTCCCACCCGGGACCTACGATCTTCGTGCTTCGGCGGTTGGCTATGCCTCGAAGCTCGTTAAGGGCGTCCTTGTGAGCGCAGGTATGAGTGTGAAGCTCAATTTCCGGCTCCAGCCAATCGAGGTGGGTCTGGAAGAGATTGTAGTCCAGGCAGAACGATCCTCAATTGAACAGAGCCAGACCACCACCAAGTCAACGTTTGAAGGGGAGGAAATGCACGCCCTCCCGATCCGCTCGGCTAACGCTGCACTGGCCACCGCACCGAGCGCTTTCCGAGCCTTTGTTCGAGGTGGGTTTCCCTTCTCAACGCAGACGGTTGTTGACGGAGTCAATATCACCGACGAGTATGCAGAGTGGTTCTCCCTCTCGTTGGGATTAGTGCCGTATGGAGCACCCAGGTATGGCGTCCACAGCGGTGTGCAACACGTGGAGCAAGCGGGCCGCTCCGCCACTGTCGACCTTACGATTGAATCGCTGGACCAGGCGACTCTCTTCACTGGCGGCTATGGGCCGGATTATGGGGGAACCTCAGGAGCTATCGCCTATTCGTTGCGTGAGGGGCGGGGTCGGTGGTCAGGGAGTGCACGCGTCCGCATGAGCCAAAGCGGAGGGTTGAGACACAACGGTCCCGATGTCTACAACGATCAGGGGCTCTATTTTCAGAGAAAGGCTGTGCTCGAATCAAGCGTCGATCCAATGGTGCGAAAGGTGGCGGAGTTCTACACGTGGACACCGGGGAAGTACGAGTACGGCAACAAGCCGGAGGTTTTTGCATCATTTGGTCTCGGGGGATCGATTTCAGATGCGCTCGGATTGCATGTGAGCGGGGGTTGGTTCGATTCGCATGGAAGGCTTCCCAATGAGTGGACCCGGAGGCTGAATGGCTCCATTAAGCTCACATACGCTCCGAGTCAATCGATCCGTGTAAATACGCTCTTCCTTCTGGAAGACCGTGGGAGGCTCTTCGGCTGGAAGAACAGGGTGTACGACGAGTTCTACAGGTACTTCCTCGAGGGGGTCCCGCAGTGGGATGGCTACAACATCGTCGGGAGCATGAAGCTCACACACACACTATCACCTACTGCAAGCTACGAGATCCAGGCCAGCGTAACACATGACAACCTCCGCCGGGGATTCTGCGATGACAACAATGATGGCGTTGTTTCGCCGGGTGAAGACGGCGAGTTTCTGACCTGGGCGGATACCGGGCAAGTCTACCGCTACATGTCACGCACGGGGCAGCTTGATGTTGACAAGTTCTT
>Ga0209536_100011409_pt1 | contig 13017 bp, 9 predicted proteins | sample DeeMarSeWOR28_12_FD_187461 | JGI IMG/M metagenome (GOLD analysis project Ga0209536, IMG submission 187461) | Marine sediment microbial communities from White Oak River estuary, North Carolina - WOR-2-8_12 (SPAdes) (version 2) | ecosystem: Environmental > Aquatic > Marine > Intertidal zone >...
AGGGATGCGCTGGAGATGGTCCGGGGAGGCCTCCATTACCCCGGCCAGCCCTTCGAAGCGGCGGAGGGCCTCGCGGGCGGTCTGTTTGCAATCCCGCCTTGGAGTTGCCAGGGTAAGGAGAAGTTCGATAATTTCTTCGTCAGTTAGCTTTCCCAGCCCATGAGTAAGGAACTTCTGCCGAAGCCTTTCGCGGTGGCCGGCCACACGTTTCTGCCACTCTTTGTTCTCCATCGTGGTGCCCCCTTTTCCAGCTGGCAGCTTGCAGCGTGCAGCCAGCAGCTGGAGGTAATGAATGCGCCTAATCTTCAAAAGAACCTTAATCGTTAATTTGTCAGCAGTCAGCAATCAGCTGTCAGCCGTCAGCTAATGTACTAGGCACTAAGTACTAGGGACTAGGCACCAAAAGAGTTTTTTTGGGTTATTTGCTTTGGTGCCTAGTGCCTACTGCCTAGTGCCTAGTTTTATTTGCGCTATGCGCCATGCGCGCTACATCTCCACTCCCGCCACTGGGGTTTTGCAGTCAGGACAGAGCCCTTTACGGATAGCATATTGACCAGTAGCAAAGCCAAAGCGGTCGATGAGCACCCGGCCGCAGTGATGACAGAGGGTTTTTTCCCCTTGATCACCAGGAACGTTGCCCGTGTAAACGTAACGAAGTCCCGCCTCCAAGCCAATCTCACGAGCCCGTTTTAAAGCGGTCACGGGCGTACTCGAGATACTCCTGAGTTTATAGGTCGGGTGGAATCGGCTCACATGCCATGGGGTCTCCGGCCCCAATTTCGCAATAAACTCTGCAATATCAGATAATTCACGGTCACCGTCGTTGAGTGTGGGAATCAACAGGGTGGTAATCTCTAACCATACCCCCATAGCCTTGAGTTTTTGCAGTGATTCCAAAACGGGCGCAAGTTTGGCTCCGCACTGCTCTTTGTAGAAATCATTGCTAAAAGACTTCAGATCCACATTGGCAGCATCCAAATAGGGCTCGATCTCGTCCAGGGTCTCTGGGGTCATATAGCCATTGGAGACAAAGATATTTTTCATACCGGCCGCGTGTGCCAGTTTGGCAGTCTCGTAGGCATACTCAAAGAAAATGGTTGGTTCAGTATAGGTATAGGATATGGATTGGCACCGGTTCTGGCGAGCAGCAAGCAGCACCTGTTCAGGCGGGAATTCTTCTCCCATGATGCGTTTGATCTCTCTCGGCATCTGAGAGATGTCGGCATTCTGGCAGAAAAGGCAGCGAAAATTGCAGCCCACAGTAGCTATGGAGTAGGTATGGCTCCCCGGCTGGAAGTGGAAGAGCGGTTTCTTTTCCACAGGATCCACGTGCTTAGCAATTACCCGAGCGTAAACCAGGCTCTGGAGGCGGCCGTCCTGATTTTCGCGTACGCCGCAGATACCCCTTTTCTGGTTCTTAATGACGCACCGATGCGAGCAGAGATAGCACTGAACCTTCTGGTTCTCTAGCCTCTCATAAAGCATTGCCTCTCTCATGTGTAACCCACCGACGCGTAAGATATGTCACTCGATGCGGACAGCATCGGGTTTTGTCTGTATCTAATTGCATTACGAGTGCGGGATTGCACCTAGCGGCTGTTTCTTTTTTCTTGCGGGCGGAGGTGGAAATACCTTAAGCGTGCCCTGAGGCAACTGCCCTTGTGAACGGTGTAGCTTAGTCGTCAGGGGATCTTTGCAAGCGATGAAGCTATAGCAGACGTCAACTTGCATGACAATGAAGGCACCCAAAGGGTTTTGCTGAAACAGAGGATGGTCCTCCACAGGACGCGTAATTTTCATAAGCTTCAAAGGGAAAAAGAGAGCGGTACTCCACTTAATGGGAGTGGGTCCTAAGATTTTTTTAACCATCTCTTTCAGTTCCCAAACGCTATAAAACCGAGCATGTCGATAAATAGTATCCGACATTAATCCCTTGAGCCGACGCTGCATTGCCATAAGTGCATATTTATTTAAAACCCCCAGCACCACTCGACGGCGAGTTACCCGAAAGGCCTCCGTGAGAGCTTTCTCCGGGTCATTGACAAATTCCAGGGTGTTGATCAAAGTTGAGAGATCAAATTCATTGTCACTAAAAGGAAGATGCTCGGCCCAACCCAGATGCAGATCCGCACCGTCCCGCATTCGACTTCTTGCCCTCTCCAGCATGAACGGACTGGCATCCAGACCGGTCACTTGAAGCCCCAACTCTTTGAGCCAGGGAAGATGAATGCCGGTGCCTGTCCCGATATCCAAAATCCGTTCCCCTTTGCGAGGTTCGAGGTAGCGCTGGATGAGGGCTCGTTCGAGGGTAAGAGCCTGGGCACCGCCCGGCCTCTCATACCAGGTGTCGTAGTGCTGAGCACAGCGATGATCAAAGGAACATTTCAAGGTATTTTTTCCTTACCTCCACACTTTTTTGCCACATCATAGCAGTCTTACCCGCTGTATAGCACTTTACAAAGTAAATCCGCCAACCGCAATGAGCATAGCGCATTATCTAAGCTAGCAGCAGGCAGTGACCCTGAATAGGCGCTTTAAGATTTTTCTGCCCGCTGCTAGCCGCCAGCCGCCGGCTGGGCAATAGCGCTTCGCGCTATGCGCATTGCGGCTAGATGTCTTCCCGAAACACAGCTCCCTTCGCCCCGGAGGTCACCATCCTACTGTACCTGTAGGCATAACCTTCCTTGATTCTGGGCTCCGGGGGTTGCCAGCTCTCCCGTCGTCTCTTGATCTCCTCTTCCGAAACCTTCAGCTCCAGCCGCTTGGCCGGAATGTTGATTTCGATCCGATCACCTTCCTCCACCAAGGCAATGGGGCCACCATCGGCCGCCTCTGGTGAAATATGGCCGATGGCTGCTCCTTTGGTGCCACCACTGAATCGACCGTCGGTGATCAGAGCAACCTTAGTGTCCAGACCCATGCCCGCAATAGCAGAAGTGGGAGTCAACATTTCTCGCATTCCAGGACCACCTTTGGGCCCTTCGTAACGAACCACCACCACATCACCTTCTTTGATCTGTTGGCCCATGATGGCCTCCACTGCATCCTCTTCGGAATCAAACACCCGGGCGGTTCCCTCGTTCACCATCATCTCTGGAGCCACCGCCGACTGCTTCACCACCGCTCCCTCCGGTGCCAACCCTCCAAACAAGATCGCTATGCCCCCCTCAGCATGATAGGCCTCTTGGATATTTCGAATCACCTCGGAATTTTTTACCAGCACACCCTGGAGATTCTCCCCCACACTCTTAGCGGTGACGCTCAGTGGAGACTTGTTAATCAAATCAACCTCCGCCAATCTAGCCAGTACTGCCTGCACGCCTCCGGCGGCATCCAGATCTTCCAAATGGTGAGGTCCTGCCGGACTAAGACTACACAGGTGGGGAATGCGTGCACTAACCTCATTGAAAACATCCAAATCAAGATCGATCTTCGCCTCGTGCGCAATAGCCGGGACATGAAGGACCGTATTGGTGGAACACCCCAAAGCCATATCTATGGCAATGGCGTTTTCAAAGGCTTCCCTGGTGGCAATTTGTCGTGGCGTTATGTTTTGGGCGATCAGTTCCATTATTTGCATCCCTGCCCGTTTGGCCAAACGGTAGCGAGCTGCAGCCACCGCCGGAATGGTGCCGTTGCCTGGAAGACCAAGGCCCAGTGCCTCTGTCAGGCAGTTCATGGAATTGGCAGTAAACATCCCCGCACAAGAACCGCAGCCAGGACAAGCGCAGTCCTCCATTTCAGTTAATTGGTCCTCGGTGATCTTCCCGGATTTAACCGCACCCACCCCCTCAAAAACGGTGACCAGATCAATGGACTTGTCAGCCACTTTGCCGCTGAGCATAGGGCCACCGCTAACCACCACGGCAGGAATATCCAGTCGAAGCAAAGCCATCAGCATTCCCGGCACCACTTTGTCACAATTGGGTATGGCCACAAGCCCGTCGAATGGGTGGGCCCGAGCCATAATCTCCACCGAATCGGCAATGAGTTCACGGCTGCACAGTGAATATTTCATACCCTCGTGGTTCATGGCGATACCATCACAAACACCAATTGTATTAAACTCAATGGGTGTTCCGCCTGCCAAACGGACACCAGCTTTCACCGCCTCAGCGATGCGATCCAGATGAATATGACCGGGAACAATCTCATTGGCCGAATTTGCTATTCCCACCATGGGGCGAGCAATCTCTTCATCGGTGAATCCCATGGCCTTGAACAACGAGCGGTGAGGCGCCTTTTCTACTCCTTTTTTCATGACATCGCTGCGCATTTTATTCCTCCAGAGGTATACTGAGATTAATATCTTGGAGAGCCAGATCGACCGGAAGGATAACAACTCAGAACTCGCTTCAATATTCGGGTACTCTAGAATAAAACCCCTTGATTATCAAGGAGAAAAATAACACTTGACAGTGTTCAGTGATAACTATAGTTTATTTTTGAAACGCAGCTGACTTCTTCATTTTTTAGAGCTGGAAGGGCGAAATGGACGATTACAAGGCTGTCTATCCCATCGGTATTGTGGCCGAGTTACTGAAAATCCACCCTCGTACCCTGAGAATCTATGAACGCGAGGGATTGATCAAACCTGCCCGCCGCAGCGGCAAACGCTTTTTCTCAAATAACGACCTAAAATGGCTCAAATGTTTACGTAAGCTCATACACGAAGACGGTCTCAATATTGCCGGCATCAAGAAACTTTTGACCCTGGCCACCTGCTGGGAGATTCGTCAATGCCCTGAAGAAGAGCGTAAGAACTGCCCGGCAGTGCTGGACTTTCCTGTTCCTTGTTGGGAGCTGAAGCCTAAATCCTGCCTCGACAAAGAGCTCGAGTGTCAAAACTGTGATGTTTTCTTGACCAAAAAGCATCAACTGATGCTAGACAACTGCAGAGCTGATTAGACGTAAGCCTTTAAAAGAAAAACACATTTTTCAATCTCTGGGTATCTAACTTAGGGCTCAAGGCATAGGGCACAAGGTAAAAACAACCAAAGAAAAATTACCCTCTCTTCATGCCTTGCACCTTGTGCCTTATACCTTTAGGTTAGCAAAGGCTAGATAGCTCCAAACGATCATCCCACTACTGCACGTGCCGTTTCGCATAGCACAAGGTCAGAGCTAATCTTTGCTGAATAGGGTTTTTCACCTCACTTGACGCGGGGTCCGCAACTTTTTATAATTCTCCCAGCCAGTGTAACCAACCAGGCAAAAATCCAAGACTTTGAAACATGTTCCACCGGCTCCAGTTTAAAGTTGCCGTGGCGTTATTTACTCTAATAAAATAACTGAAACAGCTTACTGAAACATTGATATGCAGCTCACAAGGGTTGCGCGAATAGGGCTGAGGTTACCATGTACACTGTAGGCATCGATATCGGTTCGGTAAGCATCAATTGTGTTGTCATAGACGGAGACGGGGATCTTGCTTACGAAGCTCCCTATCAACGGCATTTCGGCCGCTTTCTGCCTGAAACCCTCCAGACGCTCAGGTCCATATATAAACGCTTTGGCGAAGAACAGGTACAGACTGTTGCCTTCACCGGCAACCACGCCAATATTATCGCTTCACGGCTTGGAGCTCTTTACGAATACGAGTCCATTACCCAGGTGCTCGGTGTACTGCACCTCGTCCCGGATACTTCTGCCATCGTCAGTATGGGAGGCCAGGATGCCGGTCTGTATCTGCTCGCCCACGAGGACGGTCAATGGTATATGCAGTCTTTCGCCATGAATGGGCCTTGCGCTGCCGGAACTGGTTCCTTTATTGACCAACAGGCAGAGAGACTTTCATCGTTTCTTTATGACGAAAATGTCTCCTTTTCCCAAGAGCACATTTCCCAGATTCTCGCCGACTTCATCGCTCGAGGCCAAAATAGTACCAGCGCCGCTCCGGTGGCTTGTCGATGTACGGTCTTTACCAAGTCGGATATGATCCACCTGCAAAACAAAGGGGAGCCTTTAGCGAACATCATAGCCGGTCTACATCAGGGCAATGCTGCCAACTACATCAGTACCATTGTTGCAAGCCAAGAGGTTGAGGACCCCGTGGTCTTCATCGGCGGAGTCGCCAGCAACAAACTGCAGGTGGAGGCCTTCCGCCGCTATTTCCCTAAGCTTCTAGTTCCACCGCACCACACCTCCATGGGAGCGCTGGGCGCGGCCCTATTCGCTCAAAGCCGGAGCGAGCAATTTAAGGTTAAATTGGCTGAATTGGAAACCATGGCGGATGAGGTCGCCAGTGACTTTGCCGAAGCTCCGCCCCTCCGTCTCCGAAAAACTTCATTCACCGATAATGTCGTCATTCCCAGACTTAAGCAGCCGCCTCATGGCAAGCTTCAGGTTTATCTGGGAATTGATATCGGCTCCACCACTACCAAGACCGTATTGATGGATGTAAACCAGAACATTCTCCATAAGCAGTACGTTCAGACACAGGGCAAACCCATTGAAGTAACCCAAAGACTTCTTGCTGGTATCAGAGAGGAATTTGCCGAAAGTCTTGATTTCTTGGCCACTGCCACCACGGGATCTGGACGGCACGTGGTGGGGAATTTCATTGAGGCTGATCTTATCATCGACGAGATTACCGCCCATGCTCGAGCCGCTGTACACTGGGACCCCGAAGTGGACACAGTTTTTGAAATTGGCGGCCAGGACTCCAAATACATTTGGCTGGAAAATGGCAATCCCATGGACTTTGATATGAACAAGGTTTGTGCCGCGGGAACCGGCAGTTTTCTCCATGAACTCGCCAACAAGCTGAGAATCAACATCGTCAAAGAGGTCCAAGAAATTGCCCTCTCTTCCAAGAGACCTATAAATCTAGCCGAGCGCTGCACTGTATTTATGGAGTCTGACCTGGTCTCTTACGCCCAGAAAGGTGCTCGCCTCGAAGATCTCATAGCCGGTCTCTGCTACGCCATTGTGTACAATTACCTCAACCGCGTGGTGGAAAAGCGGCGAATTGGCAAACGCATTATGTTTCTTGGCGGACCATCGCTAAACAAAGGGATCGTTGCGGCCTTTGAAAATGTTCTCAACAAAGAAATAATCATGCCGGCACACCGTGAGGTTCTCGGAGCACACGGCGCTGCTCTGAGCGTCATGGAAAAACAATTGAGTTCTGAAGTGACCGAGTCAAACTTTCCCGGCCTTGACAATCTAATCCAAGCCAAAATCTCACATAAAGAAAAGATCTGCCACGCCGATAGAAACTGCCACAACGAGTGCAAGTTGAAGATATATGACTTTGGCGGACGCAAGAGTATCTGGGGGGGTGACTGCGGTCGTTATGAAGTGAAGCGGAATAGGAAGCAGAGCGAAGAAAACTGGTTCGAGAAACGCGAGCAGCTCTTACATTATTATCTCAAGGACCAGTTTGTAGATTTGGCGGAGCTCCGCTCCCGTCCCGACTCAAACAGGCAGGGCAACGAAATCCTCGACGGCAAGCCCACCATAGGTATCCCTCGGGCCTTGCACCTGTTGCAATACTCCATCCTCTGGACCCATTTTTGGACAAAGCTGGGCTACAGTGTCGTTCTCTCTCCCAAAACTGACCAGCAAATTGCCGTAGCAGGGATTGAGTCCATGACCTCGGAAACCTGTTTTCCAATCAAGGTGTTCCAGGGTCACGTAAAAGCCCTGGTGGGTCAGACCCGGTATCTCTTTCTCCCTACAATCATCAATATGTCCACCCCCCAGCCCGAAGAAGCCGGCTTTTTCTGTCCGCTTGTCCAGGGCAGTCAATACATGGCCAGCATGGCCTTGAACGTCCCTCGCGCCACCCTGTTGTCTCCAATCGTTTACCTGAAGGAATCGGTGGAGCGAATTGTCCTTGACCTGCATCGCGCCCTTGGTAAGCCCTTGGGATTGAGTAAGCGTCAAATTGATCGCGCTTATCGCGAAAGCCTTGAAGTTCAATTGTCTTTTCATCGCGATCTTCTCCAGCAGGGTCGTAAATTTTTCGATTCACTGCAACCGGACGACCTCTGGGTTGCCGTGAGCGGCCGCTCTTATAACCTTTACGACGAACGTTTAAATTTACGACTTGGACAAAATCTAGCTAAGCTGGGGATCAAGGCCATTCCTCAAGATTTACTAAACACTGCGAACGTTGACCTCAGCGATTTTCCCGATATGTATTGGGGGTCGGGAGCCCAGATTCTCCGGACAGCCAAGTCGGCCAAGGCAAATCTCGGTGGTTATGGTATACACCTCACCAACTTCAGTTGTGGCGCCGATTCGTTTATCGAGCACTTCTACCGTCACATCATGGGACAAAAACCTTATCTCATCCTGGAGCTGGATGAGCACAGTGCGGTGGCGGGAATGATCACCCGGCTGGAGGCATTTAAAAACGTGATTCAAAATGAGCACAGACAAACCCTTGAGAGCTGGCAGAAAGTGCAGTGTGCTTCATAAAAGATCAGATAGTTATCTAGAGCAGAATTGTTATGTCGTAGAGAGAAACATAAAAGGGTGACGATTTTCATCATTTAACGCGTTGACCAGTGAAAATGACGCTATGCGCTATGCGCTATGCGGCGAACGAAGAAAGCCATGAGCGAATTCGAATCACTGAAAACAAAGCTCGGCAAATTCAGCTTGACCAATAAAACGCTGTTAATGCCGGACATGAGCCACGCCGGTAATGTGTTGCTCACCGGCACCCTTAGAAGCTTTGGTATCGATGTCCAACTAATGCAAACCTACAAGGGGCTGCAGTTAGGCAAGAAGTACACCTCAGGCAAGGAATGCTTTCCCTGCCAGATCACCCTAGGGGACCTTCTCTACCATCTGGAACAAGAAAAGGAGCGTCTAGGAGACGCATTCCAACCTGAGAATTACCTTTATTTCATGGCTGAGTCTGGTGGGCCCTGCCGATTTGGCATGTACAACAAGTTGCACCGAATCGTTCTGGATTCACTGGACGGCTTCGGTAAGATTCGCATCGCCACGATTACCAGCAATGATTCCTATGCCCTTGGCGGGTTGCTAGAACCGCAAATGCTAACTCATTTCCGCAGAAGCGCTTATGTGTCTGTGGTTATTGGCGATGTGCTGGATCGTATGCTTTGGCGTACGCGCCCATACGAGAAGGAGCCAGGGCAGGCCGAGGATTATTTCCAAGAAGCGCTGGACATCATGTGTCGGGAGATGGAAATCCACGGCCGCAGAAAAAGATTCCGCAAAATCCTAGAAACCCTGGAAGCGGTTGTCAGGAAAGCCCGAGATCTTATTGATCCCACTATTCCTTCAAAACCACTCATCGGCATGGTTGGCGAAATTTACTTGCGCAGTCATCGGCAATCCAACCAGGATCTCATCAAACTTTTGGAGAGACACGGTGGGGAGACGGTGAATGCCTCCATCGCTGAGTGGATTAACTATGTGGCGTATGACAACATGCAGCGGGCGAGGCGAGAACTCATTCATGCCCTCAGGCGGCGCGACCTCAAGTCTCTTCGTCAACACTTTAAAGATTGGCTGAGCAACCGCACGGAATTGACTTACCAATACTTCCGTCTTGACCAAATTTACCGAAGAGTTAAAAAGCACTTGCCCATCCATGGGGATCACCGGATAAACCAAATCGAAAAACAGCTTGATAATGACCGCCTCTTCTCTTTTCATGTGGGCACGGAAGCAGGCTTGAGCATCGGCGGCGCTCTCGAGTACTGCCTGCATGGATTTGATGGAATCGTTAACGTTTTCCCATTCACTTGCATGCCCAGTACCATGTGCTCTGCAATTATTAAACCTGTCCTGGATCGAATGCAGATTCCTTACATCGATGCTGCCTATGACGGCACCTTCCAACCCAACCTCGAGGCCATCGTACGCACCTTCATGTATCAGGCAGTGCAGCATCAGGAAAAGCGTCTAGCTTCAAATTCAGCTGGCAGCAACTCTTGATTAGCGGCAAGGTATTTATCTGCTTGCTGTGTGCTGTCAGCTGTATTTCTCTATGCTCTATGCCCTATGCTCCATGCTTCTAATTCCCTTGCATTCCCTCAATCCCTGGTTTATTCTATCTAGTTAACCTAAAAGATTACACAAAGAAAAAACTTACCGGCAGAAAGATCAGGAGGTGAACTGCCGAGAGCAGGGTGGATTTAAGGTATGAACCGTCAGATGTTGATCAATGCGGAAGAGCCAGAGGAATATCGGTTGGCCATCGTCTCAGGAAAGAAACTGGAAGAGTTCTACATTGAGACTACCACGCGTGAAAATACTAGGGGAAATATTTACAAAGGGGTGGTTGCCAACATTCAACCCAGCCTCCAAGCCGCTTTTCTCGACTTTGGTGTTGAAAAAAACGGCTTTCTCCAACTCCACGAGATTCATCCTGATTACTACCAAAAAGAGCCACCTGGAGAAGGAGAGCGAGGTCGCATCCAAGATGCCCTTCGCCCTGGCCAGGAACTTATCGTGCAAGTGGTAAAAGAGGCAACAGCTGCCAAGGGTGCCTTCTTGACCACCTATATCTCTCTTCCCGGGCGCTATCTTGTGCTGATGCCCGGCAGCAAACACGGCGGAATCTCCCGAAAAATTGAGGACGAACAGCAACGCCAGCGGTTGCGGAAGATCATCAGCCAACTTCGCGTGCCCGAGGGCATCCATCTCATTGTCCGCACAGCGGGTGAAAACAGAACCAAACGGGAATTATCCAAGGACTATAATTACCTGCTTCGGCTCTGGGAGAATATCAAGGCCACTGCCCAAAAGGTACAAGCACCGGCCATGCTCTATCGGGAAAGAGATCTGACCATTCGCGCCATCAGAGATTATTTAACCACGGACATCAAGAAAATTCGGATCGACAACAAGGAGGTTTACAAGCGGGTTAAGGACTTCATGGCTATTGTCTCACCTCGGCACCGCTGGCTGGTCAAACTGTACAAAGAAAAAAGGCCCATCTTTGCCGAATACCAGCTCGAAAATCAGATTGAGACCATTTACAAAAACAGAGTTCCCTTGAAATCAGGAGGATTCTTGGTCATCGACACCACCGAAGCTTTGGTGGCCATTGACGTGAATTCGGGAAAATCAAGCCGCGAGAAGCAACTGGAAGAAACCGCCTTTAAGACCAATTTAGAGGCAGCGTCTGAGGTGCCTCGACAGCTGCGTCTCCGTGACCTTGGCGGCTTAGTTGTGATCGACTTTATCGACATGAGGGACCGGAAGCATATCCGTCAGGTGGAAAGGACTCTGCGAGAGGAATTCAAAAAAGACAGAGCAAGAACAGATATGGGCCGGATCAGTAAATTTGGTTTGCTGCAAGCTTCCCGACAGCGGTTGCGCCCCTCGGTGCAATCCAGTTCCTACGTTCTTTGCGACCGCTGCGGTGGCACCGGCGCAATACGGGCCACTGAAGCTACTGCTTTGGCCTATCTCCGCAGAATCTGGCTGGAACTCAGCCGAGGTGGAGTTAGTCAGGTGCGTGCTTCCTTTTCCGAGCCAGTGGCCGATTACCTGCTCAACAGGAAACGAGCTGAACTCCTCAAGCTGGAAAACCGCTATGGTGTGAATATACATGTCGAAACACGCCATGACATCGCCCCTGGTGAAGGTCAGTTGGAGTTTTTGAGACCGGAGGCCGACTAAAAGCGCAGCCACCAGCTCCGGTGTCCCCTATACGATAACCAACCGTTTCACCGCAGCCACCACTTCACCGGGTTCATCAATTAATTGGATCAAATCTAGATCCTCGGGCGATATCTTACCCGTCTCCACCAACTGTTCCCGCACCCAATCCAACAGTCCTTTCCAATAATGATTACCCACCAGAATCACCGGAAATGGTTTGATGCGATCTGTTTGAATAAGGGTGAGCGCCTCGAACAGTTCATCCAAGGTACCGAAGCCACCGGGAAATACCACATAGGCCTGAGCATATTTGACGAATACAACTTTGCGTATGAAGAAGTATCTAAAATCCAATCTGACATTGGCATAGGGGTTTGGCTCTTGTTCCATGGGCAGCTGAATGTTGAGACCCACAGACCGAGCACCTCCTTCGGCTGCTCCCCTGTTGGCCGCCTCCATCAGGCCGGGGCCGCCACCGGTAATAACGTGGAAGCCATTTTCGGCAAATTGCCTGGCGACGTTTCTTGCCTTTTCGTAGTGGGGATCATCCGGCCCAATCCGGGAAGAACCAAAAATTGACACAGCCGGATAGATCTCTGCCATCGTTTCGAAAGCATCAACAAATTCGGCCATAATTCGAAAAAGCCGCCAGCTTTCCCTCACCGTGAGATCATCGATGGGATACCGACCTTCAATCATCCTGCACTCCTATTTGAGGGTCGCCAGGGGAGAACATCTCCTCTGTCGGTAAAAGCAGAAAAAGATTCAATCGTTGTAAATCCTTTTTCAATCTTCGTGCCACATTAATTTCGCAGAGCGCAGAGCGCCAAAAATCAGCAGGCAGCAACTCTTGATTGGCGGTAATATACTTTACTGCCAGCTGCACGCTGCCACCTGCCTGCTGGCTCCTTTGCTCCATGCCCCAACAAAAAAAACGGGTATAAACCCGCCACCAAGCCTGAAAACAATCGGTTGTCCCCGGGGATTCCATCCCCAAGTCTTCGATTATGCCATTTGAGAAACCTTCTGAAGGTACTCCTCTACCAGCCGTTTCTGGTCGCTGCTAGTAATTATTTGTCTCACACGCTCTTCGGCGAGTTGGAGTGCGGTATCGACCACTTCGGCCCTCAGTTGTCTCCTGGCTTCTCTGACCACCATCTGAGCTTCGATCCTTGCCTTATCCAATATGTGCTTCGCAGTCTCCTGGGCATTTTCAGTGATGCGCGCCCTCTCCCTCTCGCCTTGCTCGCCGATTGCTTGCCTTATTTTCTCGATTTCTTTGTCCAGGAATTCAAAACGTTTCTCAGCCTCTTGCAGTTGCCGTTCTGCCTCAAGGTAAGCCTGTTCGGCCCCTTCGATCTGCTCGCGAATCAAGCGACTGCGTTCGCGGAAAAAACGCATCAGGGGCTCGCGGAGCAGCTT
>Ga0209536_100011411_pt1 | contig 13016 bp, 20 predicted proteins | sample DeeMarSeWOR28_12_FD_187461 | JGI IMG/M metagenome (GOLD analysis project Ga0209536, IMG submission 187461) | Marine sediment microbial communities from White Oak River estuary, North Carolina - WOR-2-8_12 (SPAdes) (version 2) | ecosystem: Environmental > Aquatic > Marine > Intertidal zone >...
CAAGGAGTCTGATATAAAACTTCAATTTTTCTCAAGTGGTAGCCGCCCAAAAACTTGGAACAACTCAAGCCTCTATAAGCCATTATATTTACTCAAAACGGGGAGAAAAAATGGTAAAACAGCTTGAAGCATCGCCTTCAGTTAAAGCTATAGTAGACGAAATAGCCGAAGGTATAGCTGCCGACAAGGTTTCTCCATTTGATGCTATGCTTCAATTCTGTACTTTATGCGCGGCTCTACGATCTGGAGATATCATTTGTGACTGGCACAAAGGCTGCCTTACAGTTCCAGATGCCTGTAACGTTTGCCCAACAAGCAGTGAAAAATGCTAAATTTTCTAAGTAGAATATCCATAGATAGTTACTCAACTTTTAACCTAACTGGGTACTAGTGATACGCAAAGGTTATTCTAATCTGAAACTATTGTATCAAATGTGGTAAAAATATGCCAAAGAAACGATGCAGATATTTCATGAAAGAAAAAGACTCTAAAACATTTCTTCAGGATGCATCAAATATTTTTCATGCAGATCTAGAACAATTGCTTGGGAAAAAAATGCGAATCGAAATTAATGAGACAGAAAACGCAGAAATATTTTTCTTTAATGGAAAACCATTAGCAGCGAGGTCCAATGGAAAACTTTTTCCAACATTATCTTTTCAGGAACTATTTTCTTCTTTTCCCAAAATTGTTGTAGATATGGGAGCTGTTCCCTATGTTTGTAAAGGGGCAGATGTAATGGCTCCCGGTATCGTTTCTGTGAATGGTGAATTTAAGGAGAATGACATTGTTATCATAGTTGATGAGCGTCACAGTAAGTCCTTAGCTGTAGGGTTAGCTCTGCTAAGTTCTGAAAACATAAAAACAGTAAAGGGTGGAAAAATTGTAAAAAACCTCCATTATGTCGGAGACAAACTCTGGGATGCTCTAAAAAGTTAACCATTTTTTTGTCTTATTTATGTTTAATTATCAATCATATTTATATTTCAAACTTTAAATTACCACAAAATTTAATTCCATTTATAATTAAAAACTACTATATCGAGGAAGATTAGTTTTGAGAATGGTTACCCGAACATTTAGGTTGAATCCTGAATATGATACAATTTTAAATGAAGAAGCAGAAAAACAGGGTCTAAGTGTTAGTGCTTTATTGAACCAAATTATTCGACAATATGTTTTAGTTTCAAGGTTTACTCAGAGGATTCCAGCTATTACCCTTACCTATCACACTTTTACTCCTTTATTAGAACGTATTCCTGACAAAGATTTGGTTGAAGTTGCAGAAAAAACTGGCGCGATCATTCCTGAAGAAGCAATTCTCCAACGCGGAAAACGTATAACCTTTGACACTGTCAATTGGCTTATAGACGTAGTATATGGACGATATGGAAATTGGTTTGATTCAAGCCAAAGCATCATAAACGGCGAAGAAAGAGTTCATTTAACTCATCAACTTAATCACAAATGGAGCCAATACCTTGGTGGATACATGCATAGCATGTTCGAATCTATCCTAAACGTGGAACCAAAAGTTGAAACTAGAGAAAACTCTGTAACAATATATCTAAAAACACCAAAAGGTTTAACCTCAAACCAATTAAAAAAGAAATAAAAATAATTAAATTGTAAATTCACATAAATTATAGTACTTCATCTAATTCATTTTCGGTTTATTACCCAGCCATCGGCTTCAAATTTTACTGAATCAACAATTTTTTTATGACCCATTATTTCTGCAGAATCAGCAATAAAACCATTATTACGAATCCAGTCAAGCTCCTCATTTATAAGGTTAGAAAGAGCCAAAGATACAAAGTCTTTTCTTGATACATCTAAGATTTTGCAGACAAAATCAAGAGGCAAACTAAGTCTTGAATCAAATTCAACATTATTGCCTTCATTTACCATATCGTCAAACCTTGGTAAAGTAAATTAATTGTATCCATTTTTCTCAGACAATTATATAAATTCAAGGAATATATTGTGAGACATTGTCTTACATTGCAATCGATTAAATTTGTTTAAGATTAAATTCCAACTTTCGAGTCTGGAAATTTGAATATTTGTGTCATCTAATAAGTATCGAGTGCACTATTTTAAGGGAGTCAAGTTGTTTTGGTTCAATATTTGTAGTGAATCATTAATTTTATGAGCAAGCTGCAGAGCTTTTAGTCCATGATCTGTAATTGCATAATTTTTTCTTTTGTTTGTTCCAATTTCTTGAACTAAATTGTTATCCAGCAATAATCCTAAACAATCTTTTACACAACTACAATTAAGATATGTCTCATAAGTAATATGAGTTGGAATCAAAACTCCGTTGTCAGCTAGAGTCTGAAGAACTGCAATATGTGTTTCCAATTTTGACCTTTTCATAAAATTACAACCAATTGTTAATAATTCGTCATTGTATATAGTGATTAAGATGTCTTAATACAAACAGTAATACAATTTTCTAAATTAATATAGTCACTGAAAACATACTGTATGTATTATAGGTCTCTATCTATTTTTCATGTTTACTGAGGGGTAGACTATTAGCTAAATCAGCTTAAGTAAAATTCCTTTACTTAGTAAGATGACTAGATGAAAACATGAGGTTTAATAGTAGAATAAGTTTAAGAAAATAGTGTCACATTTTCAGAAAAAAGTGTTACTAAAATGCTGGGTAAAAAGTGAACAAAACAAAAACCTTAACCTTTGTAGCTTTAATGGCAGCACTTTCAACTATTCTGTCTATAGAACCTTTTTCTATCCCACTTGCTATCGGCCCATTTAGCTCAGAAATTCATTTTGCTCAAATACCAATATTCATCAGCAGCATACTTGCTGGTCCATGGGCTGGCTTTCTAACAGGAGCTATAGGTGGCTTGTATATGAGTATTATACGAATACCATTAATAATTGGAGGATTAGCAACCCTTGGATTAGCTGCCGGTTTTTTCTTTAAAAAACTAAAGATGCGTCCATTGTTTGCCTGCATTTTAGCATGGTGTGTTCAAGCTCCTTACGTTTTTGTATCTGATTATATTTGGTTCGTTTATTTCACACCGATGCAAACTCTGTAGCCCTGACAACAATTGGTACGATTCTTGTGAAGCTTACAATTGAATCACTTATTTCTGCGGCTTTTGTAGGCTTCCTTATTCCTTATATGAAACGTCTTGGGCTTTTCACAACATCTCAAATAGATTAAAGTAAATTAATAGCGAGTATGGGTATTAAATTGGAGTTGTTTTTATCTTTCAGAATGTATCATTTCTTGAAATAATCAGTATATTCTTTGGTTATGCATAATGTAACTTGGGTAACTATGCCTGAGAAAAGACGTACAAGAGAAGAATTTGAAGCATATCTGAAGGCTATGTTAGATCAGGATTACCCAAAAGTAAAATATCAAAGTCCTGATGCTTGGCAAGCTAGAGCTAATAAGAAAAGTGGAACAAGTTAACATCACTCATTAAAACATGTCATAGATATGATTTAATCAATTAGCCTTTAGAATAAATCTGACTCGTAGTTTTTTTGAACTGTAAGTATTATCTCCCTGCTATTATTGCTCTATTATAGCTTATTTTAACAAAAGGCATTAACTCTTTCAAGTCTTTAGGTTCAAGATCAACATTTACCCAACTTTTGATAATTTTGTCACCTGCAACAAATGGTTTAATTTTTTTAATTTTCTTTAGCCCTTCTTTTTCTAAGCTGGTTAATTTTGTGATAATAATTCCTTTTGTTACCATTCCTGCAAACATTTTCCCGTTAGCTAGATAACATGGGCAACCAAACATCTTTTTAAATTCAACATGAGGCCAACTTAGAATCTCATTCTCAAAAGCTTCTCTTAGTTCCTTTGTTTCTTCCTCATTATACCACTTCAAAAAGAACAACCATCGATAATCTACCCAATTTTAATATTTAATATCTTCTAGAAACTCCAAAACATTATCCAAAATGACTACATTGCTTTGCTATAAGAAATCAGTTGGATATATAGCAAAAAAAGATGGCTGTTCCCAAAAAATCAAAAGAATAACAAAGAGCATTAAAAGAACTACAACAATAATATTACATAAGAAATCAGGTATGAGGCTTATTTCTTGACCGAATTTCTAATTGGAACAGGAGGATGGGCATACTTCAAGATTCCAAACATGTCTCCCCTTGAAGCATATTCTAAGGCATTTAATTTTGTCGAGGTAAATTCAACTTTTTATGAAATTCCAAAAATAAACACGGTAAAATCTTGGCGTAAAATTGTTCCAAAGGATTTCGAATTTTCTGTTAGATGTAACCAGAAACTTACACACGAGTTACAATTTGACTCAACCGATGAAACTTTTAGAATATTTCAGATGATGGTTAAAATCTGCAAAATATTAGAAGCTGAGATTCTCCATTTTCAAACTCCTCCTTCGTTTAATTATACTGTATCTAATATTGAAAAAGTAAGAAGCTTCTTTTTATCAACAAAAAAGACTAATTTACGATTTACCTTAGAAACCAAAAATACGAGTCCAATGAGTTCAAGCTTTAAAACATTATTAGAAGACCTGGATATACTTCATTGCGTTGATTTGTTAAAAGGAATCGAACCTGTATATGATTCTGATGTTCTTTACACTCGAATTTTCGGAAAAGGCTACCACAATATTTACCAACCTTTAGATAGCGAACTAAAACAAATTGATGAAAAAGCATCTAAAGAAGGCATCAAGAAGTCAATAATAACAATGCATTCCAATAGAATGTTCAAAGATGCTGCACGATTCAAAATCTATAAAGAATCAGGGCAATTTCCAATGGTTACCCAATCCACAGGTGCAGATTCTCTTGTTGAAGTACTAAAAGAGGACGCAAAATTCCCTAGCACCAAAACGGAACTGATTGAACACCAAGGATGGAAAATAATAGACCTTACACCAACTCTTCGAATTCGAGCTTCTGATTTACTTCAAACCTTACCTGAAAAGACCTATTATAAAACAGAAGATTTACTAGAATCGTTAGAGGAACAACCATGAATAATATTCTACTTGGGACTTCTGGTTGGAGCTATAAAGAATGGATTGGGCCTTTTTATTGTAAAGGTGAAAAAAGCATGATGCGAGCACATTCTAAGGTATTCAAAACAGCAGAGATTAACTCAACTTTTTATGCTTACCCTTCCAAAGGCACAGTTATGGGTTGGACAAGATATTCACCTGAAAATCATATTTTTTGCGCCAAACTTCCAAAACTTATTACGCATGATAAAAAACTTAATTTAGAAAAAGGAGTTGAGCAAGACCTCCAACAATATTGCGATTTGATTCGCCCATTATCCTTAAATGGAAAACTTGGTTGTCTGTTAATTCAACTTCCTCCAAAATATTCTTTCAATCCTAAACACCTTGAAAGCTTTCTTGAGATTTTGCCTAAAGAAATTCGATTTGCAATAGAATTTCGCAATATATCTTGGATAAATGAAGAAACTTGGCCCTTATTAGAAAAGTATAATGTTGCATATTGTAATGTTGATGAGCCGTTATTGCCACCAGAAATTCACATAACAACTGATTTTGCCTATTTTAGATGGCACGGTCACGGAAAGAACCCATGGTTTGACTATCGATACAAAAGAGATGAACTAGAGCCATGGATACCCAAATTGAAGGAAACATCTTCAAAAGTAAAGAAGATTTATGGTTATTTCAATAATCATTTTCATGGTTATGCAGTTGAAAACTGTTTACAAGTACTAAAGATGCTGGGAATTTTAACTCCAATACAAGAAGAAGCGAGAAAAAAAATTGGAGAACATTTCAATCCAAAAACAAAGACATCAAATTTAGATCAGTTCTTTTAAATTGTTTATACCTGTTTTAATCTATTTTAGACAAGGTTAAATATATTTCTAAAATATACAAGAATATTGTGTTTTATGTCATCAGGGAGGTGAAAAGGATATGGATCATACAATAGTTCATTTTGAGATTCCTGCAGATAATATTGTAGAACTAGGAAAATTCTACTCTAAACTTTTTGGCTGGAAACTCATACACTCACCTGTTGAAGGAATGGACTACTGGATTATTCAAACGGTTCCTACAGACCAAAACGGCATGCTTGAAAGACCAGGAGTAAACGGTGGAATGTTCCCCAAACAGCCTAATCAAAAAGGAATAAACGCCCTCAATTACATTACTGTTGAAGATATTGATGAATATTCTAAAAAAGTAACAAATCTCGGAGGAAAAATTCTCATGCCGAAACAACACATACCAACAGTAGGATATATGGCGCTCGCAACTGACCCTGAAGGTAACCAATTTGGAATGCTTCAGCCAGAAATGAAATAAAAGAAGCAAAAATTTCTTCTTTTCTTTTTCTAATTTTTTAACATGCTATAAATACTTTATTTAAAAGTAAATGCAGAGTAAATTAAAAAAAGGGACAAGAATGGGAATTTTTTTCTAATATTAGAACCACATTGATTTGTCAGACTCTAAAACTAAATCGTTCAGAGTTGCTGCACCTACAATTTTTACTCCAGGAAGTAAGTCTACTTTTTCCCATCCAAACATTTGTTTTGATGCTTCACAAACAAGTATTTGAATGCCCATTGCAAGAGTCTTATCAATCATTTCTTTTACGCTTGGAAAAGATCCAAGTTTTATCTTTTCAGCAACTCCAGGAAGTAATACTCGTAGTCCTTGACCTAGATAATACACTTTTGCTTCAACATCCATAGCTTTTGCGGTTTGTGCTAAAACAAGAGGAGAATACTGTCTCTCAGGATCGTTACTGGTTTGAACATATAAAATCGATTTTTTTTCTACCATATTTTTCCCTCCTTTAAAATGAATTATTTTTTGTTCATGGATTGCCCGTTTTTCCATGTTTTCTATCTAAACATTATATAACAGTGTTATACATATAAATATAGTTACTGGTATAAATACATTATGCAATATAAACCAGAAATACGTTCGCGGTTTTTCTTATCAACTTTAATTTAACATATTTTTGTGTTGACATATAAATCATTTTTTTAAATTAGGCTACCATTGCCAAAATGATTTTGACTTCAAAAAACCGATAAAAACCTTAATTGGTTTATAATTTAAATTCTGTTTATAATAGACTTTTCTAAATAATGCTATTGCAGTCTTATTACCTTCAATAATCGTTGAGTGTGACGAATCTTGACTTCTTACTAAAAAAATTTTCCTGTCAAGTTTGTCATTCTCTAACCTTTTTTCTTTTTCATGAACCGCTTTAATTGCCCTTGACAGAATCGGATTTTTTTGCCACAATTTTTCATTATCGATATTTTTTGCAACCTCTGAAATATCACCTGAAAAATCTGAGACAATATTCCATCCTGCTTCATTAATTACTTTAAGTTTCTTGAATTCACTTTCTTCCAAATACTCTTCAAACCATTTCGCACCCATTATCGATAAAAGCAAAGAAGATCGAAAAGATAGTAATAGTTCAAGTCGAAGCCGATTTTCAAAATCATTGGAATAATCGGGGTTTTTTATTATACTATCAACATATTCGTCTTCTATATTGGAATTTAAGTACTGGCGAATTTGACTCCAATTTTTTGATAATTCATTTCTTAACCATGTTCCAATAATCTCATCTTCAGCTACTTCTCTTTCCATTTTTTTCCCAGATTTTGAAAATAGTTTATGTTAAAATTTTTTTATGTAGCGAGTTTGACAACATCTTCATAATTGTGGAGAAATTTGTTTTTGTAGCTCATTTTGGGTGGGATTATTAATCCGGGATCAATTTTTGTACCCGAAAGACTACATCCTTTGCTTAAATACACAGAGTTACCTATTACCGAAGTTGAATCGATACTTGTAGGGTTTTTTTTGGAAGATTCTATGATTACTTTTCTTCCTAGAATACTGTTAGATATGCTAGTGTAATCTCCAATTTTTGCAGCATCCATAATTACTGATTTTTTTACCGTTACGTTATTTCCTATTATGCAAAAATTGTCAATATTTGAGTCTTCAATTTTTGTGTATCCGCCTATTCTGGTGTGTCTGCCTATTAATGCAGCTCCATCAAAAAATAATTTTTTTTCTTTATGTTTTTTAATAATATCTTTTCTTCGTTTGATAGAATCCTCACTATATCCTTGAACCCATATGTTTCTATTTGGAAAAACTCTTTCTTCAGTTACTCTTATGTCAGACTTCCCGTTAAGAAAATCATACATCGCTTTCAGATACATTTCTGGATTTCCAACATCATACCAGACTTTTATTTCATGTCCATAAACAGGGTAACCTTTTTCGACAAGATAAGGAATTAAGTCATAACCAAAATCAAATCTTCCCCGTTTTTTTATTAACTCATTTACTTCTTTAGACTTAACAATCTCTCTGACTTTTGGAGAAAGTAAATAAATTCCCGCATTTGCAAAATTACTTGGTGCATTTTCTTTTTTTGGTTTTTCTACAAATCTGTTAATCTTCATATTTTTGTCAAGATCAGCTATTCCATATTCTTCAACATTTTCAACTCTAACCAAGACTATCGTCATTGTTGCATTGTTTTTTTCATGCTGATTAACCAAATTTCCTAAATCAATATTAAAAAGTCCATCTCCTTGAACAACCAAAACGGGATTATTAATGTCATAATATTCAATATTTAGTCTATAAGAGTCAGCGCTTCCACAATCATCAAGATTTGGTTGGTGTTTGATATGCACTCTTGGTTTAATATTATATTTTGCTGAAAATCCTATTCCTTCTCCATACTGGTCAAAAAGGTTAGAATAGTTGGTGTATCCGTTTTCTCCAAATATAAAATTCCTTACACCTTGTTCAGCTAAAGTTGCCATTGAAAATTCTATCAACGGTCTATTAAGAAATCTAATGCATGGTTTTGATATATCATGTGTTAATGGTCGTAACCTCTTTGCTTGACCACCAACAGGGAAAAAACATCTTAATTTTTCAATGTTCATGTTTAGTATATTTATAAGATCTAACATTTAACAATACATGATATTTAATAAACAAATTCACATATGAACTGAAGTTTTTTAGGTAAGTTAATATTTTTTCAGCTTACTTGTATGTTATGGGTTTGTTTGTTTGAAGAAAACAGAGGTTTTAGATTGTCTTAATGAAGCTTTTGTGCATGAGCTTTATAACTCGATGGTTTATATCAGAAACTCATTTGTAATTCATGACTGTGATCCAAGCAGAGTAACAGAGGCGATAGCTGTTGATGAAATGAGGCATATGTGGTGGTTAGCAGATTTGATAGTAAAAAGAGGTGGAAAACCAAAGATGGACCATGAAAAACTGGATTTTGGGGGCGATGATTTGAAGGGAATGCTGGAAAAACAAATAGTGTTAGAAACTGAAGCCATTGAATTGTATAAAAAAATGATAAAAACAGTTGACGATCCAGAGGTTGTAGGAGTAATGAAACATGCATTAGATGAAGAAAAAAGACACAGGAAAGAATTCAAAGATCGCTTAGCGAAGATTGATCAACCTTGCTGTTGCGAGTAACCAACATCTAATAATTATGAAAATTTCTAACTTGTAGCTATATGTATTACTAGTTTGAGGGCTTTTTTTGTTTGAAACAATTGGTGATGATTTTCAGAGAGTTACTAAATATGTTAGAGGAAAAATGACTGGAGGATATTTAGATTGGTCTACTAAACCTAAAGTCTATAAACAGTATAATGATCGAAAAATAGTTGAGCTTCCTTTCCTTGAAAAAATTAAGACTTTAACTTTTGATGAAACCGTTAAAAATCGAAAAAGTATTCGAAGTTTTTCGGATAAACCTTTGAATTTAGAAAAATTTGGATATCTATTATGGTCAACTACTGGTATACAAAGAGTTGATAGTGGTTACGATTTTCGGAATGCTCCTTCTGCTGGAGCACTTTATCCTATTGAGACCTATTGTTTTGCAAATAAGGTAAATGGTTTGGATGTTGGTTTGTATCATTATAATATTAAACTGCATTCACTTGAGGAGTTAAATATTGGAGATTTTTCAATCTCTTTGGCTAGAGCCTGTTTAGGACAGGAGATGTTAACTTCTGCTCAAGTTGTTTTCCTTTGGTCAGCTATTTTTGAAAGATCAAAATGGAAATATAAACAACGAGCTTATCGTTACGTATATTTGGATTGTGGACATATTGCCCAGAATCTGGCATTATGTGCATCTTCTTTGGGTTTAGGCTCTTGTCAGATTGGCGCCTTCTATGATGATGAAATAAATAATATACTTGGGTTAGATGGAAAAGAAGAGGGTGTAATATATCTGAGTGTTGTTGGAAATCCTTGATTGTTTGTTACTGTTACGCTTTTTTAAGAATTTTCCGTAACAAAGTACTTTACACTTCAATTTTTTTAGGATAAACCTTTTTAAAGAAGAATCACAGTGAGGTGCCATAAAACGGAGGTTAGAACTTGACAAAAAGTGGCAAGAAAGCAAAAACTGCAGGTCTGGAACAGCACAGACAAGCACTAAGAGAAAAGAAGATGAAAAAGAAAGAAAAAAAGAAAGTAACAATACCTTCAAATTATCGGAAAAAATAATCTCTAAGTTTATTTTTGGAATTATATTTAATTGTTAAATAATTTGAACATTGTTAAGATTTTGGATTAATTTTCACTCTTTTAATATTGATATGAATAATATAGTAATATCTACGCTAAGTAAAACTTATTTGCAATTTAAAACATGAGCTATTTATGGCAAGTAAGATTCAAAAAGTAACGCTGTTTCCAGCGTTAGTTTTGTTCTTTTTATCAATAATATTCTCAGTTATTACTTTGATTGTTGTCGATTTTTCTTTAAGACAACTGTTATTAATTTTAACAATGAGCCTTTTCATTGCAGGTTTAGTTTTAGCTGTTTATTGGGGTTACTCTTGGATTTTTTCCAAAAAGTTTCATGAACGTGAAACTGGTGTTCTTGTTTGGATGCTTGCTCATTCTCGATTAATTGGTTTTCTTTTATTGATTTTGGGTGCTGTAATCTTAGTTTGGGTCGGGGAGTTGGTTTGGAAAGACATTGTAGTATGGGGAAAAGAGTTAAGTTTAATATTTTTTGGGTCAAGAACAGGTGAAAGTATTAGTTTGGGAATCGGAATGGTTTTGATTAACTACTTTTTTATCGGTTTGACCTTTGTTTTGGTCAGTTTAGTGGTTTTATTTCATAGAGCTAGATTCTGTCCTCATTATTTTGGGTATCTGGGAAGTCAGTTTAGAAAAACGGCTATGCATCAAAAATGTTTACATTGCCATCTAAAAGCAGATTGCATAGGCACAGACAAACGTTAAAAATTAAACATTTTTAAAATAGGTAATAAAGAAATTTAGACTTTTTTAGAAAACAGAAAAGTCTCAACTAACTTTTTAGTTTTTGTCCATCTGTTTTCTGTTAATTAATAAGTCATTCTGGTGGTCTTAAATAGATGTGTAGTTGAGCTTTTGAGAGTTTTATTTTTACTCCTTCATCTGTGCAACAAGCTGTTCCTTTTTTGAGTGCAGATATTGCTAGACTGTTTCGTATTGATGTTTTGGCTCCCAGAATTTCTTGTGCAGCTTTTTTTGTTAATTGGATCTCAAGATGGGTTATTTCCCATTTCTCAGAATCGATGTAAGCATCTTTTATTTCTCCAATTTTTTCTTCTTCAGCAATAACATTTTCTTTCATCAATTGACTTAATTTCATTGTAATATTCCTCAAATTTGTTATGAAGTAAAAGTAAATAATCTTTTCTGGCTGACATTCCAGTTGTATCTATTGTTTTTTTAGAAGTTTGTATTTCTTGATGTATTTTTAGGTCTTTTAAGTTTGAAAAGCGATTGAATTTGAAATATCGAATGTAAAAAAAGCTTTTTAGTAAAAAACCATCAATCTAATTATGGTGGATGTTTTGAAGGTTGAACGTTCTGATGTTGTTGCATTAAAAGAGTTGGGATATGGTGAAGGTTGTCGTTACATTGATGCTATGCATAAACGGGAAATGGCTTACCGAATGAAAGATTTACATTTAACAACAATTGAAGAAGCCGAAAAGGCTGCCTCACTAATTGGTGGAGAATTAGTTGATTTTTCGGTTAATGACTCAACAGAGTGGGCGATGGTATTTTCGCCAATGAAAAACTTGAAGATATATTATGTTTTTCAAAGATATAGTCCAGAATTTGAAGATGAAATTTTAACTTTTTATGGAAAAGAAACAGCAAAAATTAATATTCCAGTTGATGATCTTTACGATTTTACACGTCTTTACGCTAATGCACTTGTTCGTGCTTCAAAATAAACACCTAGAATTCGTTAGATTCTAATTTTTTTATTAGACTTTGCTTAATTCCTTCAATGTTAATCGTGCTTTCATATTAATTCTATATCGGATCTTTAGTTTCTTTCTTTTTATGCAGTTTCCATAATTTCTTGATGTGCTTCATCTTTTGGTTCGTCAAAGTGTTCTTCTAGGAGCTGTCCCATGCGTCTAAAAGAATCATGGTCAATTATTTTTTCTTCTACCAAGTCTTGGAGTGCTGTAGAAAAATTTGCTTTATCTAATACCCCTGTACGCATTAACTCGTTTAACATTTGCATTTCCTTTAGTTGCATGTTGTTTTCTTTTCTTGCATAATATAATACAATTATTATTAATATGAAAACTAGACTTGCTAAAGGTAGAATTAAAAAATAGAATTGATTGGGATTCATAGGTAATAAAAAATCTAATTGTAATAAGGCGTTTATGAATTGCAACTCACAATTATAGAATTAATAAAAAAGAAATTTTTAAATTTTGACTTTTAGAACTTAATAGGTCAGTATCGAGAATTCCGTATAGATGTTTTTCCCAAAAAAAGAGGGAGGGAAATTGGCTAGATTATTTTTTCCGATATAGACTAACTAAACCGATAACAATAGCTATAGCGACTGCAACAAAAAGTATTATGAACATGTTTGTGTAGTCTGGCACTTCTTGTTGTTCTGGAAT
>Ga0209536_100011412_pt1 | contig 13015 bp, 6 predicted proteins | sample DeeMarSeWOR28_12_FD_187461 | JGI IMG/M metagenome (GOLD analysis project Ga0209536, IMG submission 187461) | Marine sediment microbial communities from White Oak River estuary, North Carolina - WOR-2-8_12 (SPAdes) (version 2) | ecosystem: Environmental > Aquatic > Marine > Intertidal zone >...
CCTGCCAGGAATATGATTAGTAATAAAGAGGTAGTAATTAATTTTGGCATGTTCCATCCCAATACGGCTGCGTTATAATTATTCTATATATTTTGTTTTGGGCTGAAGCCCGGATGAAAATGAAATCATGCTTCCCAGTCTGAAGACTGGGGCTAGTGAGCACAACCGAATTGTTATTATATCTGGCATGCTCACTAGCCCCAATCTTTAGATTGGGGAAATGTATGATGTTCTTGATAGGGGCTTTAGCCTTGATACATTTGCGTGAAATCTATTGTAGATTTCTCACCTCCCCGGAAGTACCGAGGAGGTTTGAAATGACATCTATTTCGAGATCTCAACCGTTACCGGTTTTGAAGTTTGTTTTTCAATCCAGATAATCTGAGTCGCGGTACCATCGGTATCACGGATTGTCCCCTGACGAAAACCTGATCCCGCTGCCAGTTCATTACCGTCCACCTTTACTTTTGCCGTGGATTTGTCACCCCAATTTTTGACAACAAAAGCTAAATTGTATACCGGACTCTTTTTTGATGCCTCGATCATGAGAGAAATCACCTCAGCTTCTTTTTCTAATACGTAAGCCCGTTGTGCCTGATCGTAATCACCCTTTGCTCCTTTTAGGTCAGCCATCGCCGGAGCCTGCATCCATGATCTTGCCAATGGTATCAATTCTTTTGGTTTTAGATTAAGCATACCTTCCATGAGGATTTTTTGATAGAAAGGTGTCGGACCTTCTAATTCTTCATCATAGATCTCGATAAAGACATGTGTAAGAGAACTATGTGCCGTTCTGTCCGGATATGTAGCATAACGTCCATCGGAAGGCATTTGAGCGACCGGCCAGTGATTCCACGTTGGGAACACGGCATATTCAGTGATCTCTCCACCATATACGTTTGAAGATTCTTCTTCATAATATTGCCCGATTGTAATTGGCTTGTATTCTCCGGTATAATTAACATATTGAATTGCTTGCCCCTTTGGCTCTAATACATTATCCGGGGGGCCTGTAACCCAGTCATACGTTTTATAATCTCCAGCCAGGTTAAGCATTGTCAGAGCATTTTTTGTATGTATGATCTGCTCCGGATGCTGATCAGGACCAAATATGGCCATTGATTCCTGCCATTCATGGTCTCTTAATCCATCTGTCCACAAATGCATTAACTTCACAGCAATACCATCGGGATAGATATAATAATACCAGTCACTCCAGTCACACCATCCTGTCTCGTCGCTATAATTAGCCATGACATGTTTTACGTCGATAAGAGGATAACGCCAGTGAACCACCGTCCGTGCCGGCGTATTTTCAATAATGCGTGCATGATTATTATAAGATTCCTTATCGGACATGGGTTCCTGGCAGCCTTCTCCACCACTTCTGTTCCAGGTTTCATTAAACTCATTACTATACCACTGCCCCTTATCATTGACCATCATGGGAATGTATCCGACACCTCTCCAGAAAATAAATTTTGCCGGAGATGTATCAAACTCAACAACGACATCCGGATGATCACTAAAACGCCAGAGATTATCCCAAACATCATAAAATCTTAAATGAGTAAAATATGCACCGAATTCACCCCTGTTTTCACCTTCAGGCAAAACTCGTTTGTCCATATCAACTTCAGCAAACATTTTTTTGTTTTCAAAATAGGTTTGATATGTTGTTCCAACCTGATCGGCGGTAAGTGCAACGTCGTAGATTTTAACCTCATCAATCATACCATCAAGGGAATAGGAATCTGAAAAAGTGTTACTGCGAACGGGACGGATTGGTCGACGATTTTTCCCCTTCCCTATCTTTACATCAGCATTTGCCAGTTCGATGGCACCTTTGGCAATTTCTTTTTCTCCAACTTTTTTACCGTCGACATATACCGCCATTAAACCAGTTGCACCGTCATATGTTGCAGTGACATGATACCATGTTCTCCTCTCAAGCACCTTTTTTGTAATAAGCTGTTCCCATTTACCACCGACACGAAGTTTAAAGGTCGGATTACCATATCCATCTAAACCAAGAAAATAACCGCTATCATCTTCTTCCTTCAATACAAAGTCGAAGCTAGCATCCGGTTCTTCCATGTCCTCTCGCTCATCTTCACCTATTAAAAATGCCTCATTGCCTTTTTTTGCAAGAAGTACTTCGGGTTCATCACTGGATTGTTGAATAATTGGTACAAAGCTCCATGGATAGGCACCAATTACTACCCATCCTTCAAGCGTTATAGCATTACTAATTTTTGGCGCTTTGCTTGCCGGCAAATTGATCGCTGAGAAATAACCATCAAACTGAAGCGCTGTGCCGGAGACACCTTTACGCCACAGACTTTTATTGCCAGCGATCTCAGATTGAGTATTACTGACTGATTCTGTGGTGAAGTCTCCTTTCGCTTCATCAAATTTCCACCAGGCAACTGGATCAGCTGCTACATCAGTAACGACCGGATTACCCTCGACTGCTTGTGGTGTTACATCAACCTGTGGATAGGTGATATTTACATTAGTAATACCATTTGCTGTCAGTGTAAATGTCTCAGTAATTTTATTATCAGGAACCCGCCAGAGATCAATACGCTCCGTGCCCTTGCGAATCGTCCTTTTTACAGATCCATCGGGTTTAATCGTAAAATATTCGTCGACAAACTTATCACTTGCCGGGCCAACTTGCGGATTTCCGCCCTTAAATTCTGGCAAATAGCGCCAGTGAATGACAACCTGATCCGGACCATCATCGATAAGTTTTACAACGGAGTAGGTGTTAGTACGATCCGGCATCTTCTCAGTGCCGTCACCTTTCCGCGGGATGACTTCAGTTACTGACCATTTTGTTTCTCCTACCTGTAAATACGGTAGAAAACTTGTCCCGCGCCAGAAGATAAACATCGCGTTATCTTTACCCAGATCAACGACGATATCGGCATAATCACCCGTACGGGAATATTTTTCAAACTCCGCACCGGAGTTGAGTTTGGTATAAAATGCACCAAATTCACCTAAAGGCAAATCAATTTTAAAGGTCTTTTCTGCCTGCTGACTCTGGCTACAACTGATAAAACAGATCAATCCTAATAATAAAAATAGAATACCAAAATTACGCATTATATCCTCCTTGTAAGTATTTAACAGTTGGCTCATTTGACGGATCTTTCTCATATGCCAACATTGCAGTAACGACAAATCGGAAGATCCTTAGATGATAAAAATATATAAATTAAGTAAATTTAATAACAATTGACATTAAATGTTCAGTCAGTTTTCGCTAATTTATTCTAATCCATTTCCTTAATCGATTGATGACTCGAAAAGATGTAAATCCATAATTAAAATTCCCCGTCCAACGCCGGCAGGATCTCCCTCTTTTGCATATTGAAATGCCATGTATTTACCGTCATCACTGATGACCGGATTTGTGGACTTATATCCTTTATAATCTGCAAAAAAGGTCAGACGTTCCATCTGTCCGCTGCCATCAAGAGCCAGTTTGTAGATGTCATTAAAATGAATTCCTTGTGTATTATGTCTATCACACTCAACCGTTGTAAACTGACCATCATGAAAAATCCCCTCCGGTTCATCGTATTGACCGGGTGCATTCGAGTAGTTCACAACTTCTCCTGTTTCAATGATTAAACCCATCACCTCCGATCCCTGATATCCATAGGCGCTGAAGATCAGTTCCTTTTCATCCGGTGGACGGAAATTTTGTGTCTCCAGGTCGCATTCGAAATCCAGATCTCTGGCGTCGAGAATTTTTCTTTTATTTTCCAACTGCGGTTTATCATTTTTATATTTGATATCAGCCATATAAAAAACATTATCAAATGTCCAGGCAATGGTCATTTGTGTCCGGGAAACTGCTGGTCCCTCGGAGCAATGTTCACCTAACGGCACTGGTGGTGCTGAAAGGTCTCCTTTGAGCACCCACAATTCAGCATTTTCTTCATCACGGCTGGGCCAGGGATCTTCATTCTCAAAATCCCGGGCTCCGGAAAGAATGATATCTCCATTATGCAAATACAATGCTCTCGTATAGCCTTCATGAAAATAATGATGGGTCATCGGCCGGATACTCTTCGTCGCCACTTCTACCTCATACACATCGCCGAAAGTTTTTTCAATAAAGAGGATACGTTTGCCATCATGTGACCAGTCGGCACGTTGACCGAAATTAGTGATTTTGGTGATGTAGGGTGGAAGTTCGTCGATGGGATTAGTCAGTTTTTGGGCATGAACTAAAGGAGGAAGTAAGAAGTAGGAAGTAAGAAGAAGACAAAGAGTGATTGTCAAAAAAAACTGTTTTGTTAAAATCATCGTTTACTCCTGAAGTTTATTTACCAGTAATACTACCATTTTATCTCAATGTCATTCCCGCGAAAGCGGGAATCCAGATTTATATGATCCGCTTAAATTAATGGATCCCCGCCTGCGCGGGGATGACAATATCGATTAATCCAGGATTACTCTATGAATTATATAGAATTATTTATAATTCTTTATTAACTGCCGTAGAGTTGCCTCTAATTTGTCCTTACCTGGCAGATCTCCCGGAAAATTCCAATGATAATCTGTCAGCAGGTGAACTATCTTTTCGTAATCTGTTTTGAATTTAATATTTGGATTATTTGGCCCAATTCCGATACAGATATTGCCTTCGGTCGGACGGTTGCCAAAATATTCTTCCTCCGCTCCTTCAACTTCATAAAACAGGTTGGCCTGATTTCTGACATCTCCCCACCAGCTATAAGGGGCGACCACTTCAAATTTAAATTTTGAATTATAAGTTAAATTCCTTTTGAAAATAAATGGTCCGGTAAATCCATCAACATAAAGCAATCGAAAAGGGATGTTTGCATAAGCAAGGTTAATCCCTGTATCAAATATGTAGTTTTCAATGATCTTGTTAGGTTCACCGGAAGCACAGGCTGTAACATAATAGATTCCATCGGCAAACAGTTTCTCAGCACCATTAGCAATAACATTTCTTTGAATCACATTTCCCCGTGTATATCGATATCGGGATGCAATAGCATCACCTTTTAAATGATTAGGTCCATCATCATTATCACCGCGGGTACCAACATGACGGTATCCCCGTTGATTCATCTTGACGGTATGAAGGGCTTTCTCTGGAACCTCAAACCAGCGGGCCATTGGCCAGGCCTGTTCGCGCATTGTTCTGTCAGCCGGAAAATATTCCTGGTTGTTTTTTGTAAAAGCACGATTTCGGGGAGCGGAGAGAAGTACTGCCCGACTTCCGAAATGGTGAATGTAATTCTCTTCGACATTATTAAATCCGCTGTTCCAGATTGAAATCGTGGCACTGTATTGATGGATCTCACTGACGTGATGAATTTCATTTCCTCTGATGATGTTAAATTTATTTTCATCCTTTGTCCCAATTCCATAGCCTGCCAGACGAATCGCCTCAAATCCAAGATATTGAAACAGATTATTTTCAACTAAGTTGTTTTTAGCATACAAATCAAATGCAATTCCCGCACCTCCACTTTTTGTAAAAGTACAATTTCTGACAATACAGTTTTCTGCCCCGCGAAATCTTAATAAAGCATTATCTTTATCGATCAGTCCCCAATCATGTTGCATTGAGGCATCACCGTTCTGCCAAAGCGGTTGTTTACAGTTCGTAAAGGTTATACCATCAAAAGTGATATCACGGACAGGTTCGATTCGTGCAGTATCAAACCAGGCCTTGCTTCCCGGTGGTAAACTTTCAATCCTGATGAGTTCATCAAGAAATGGTATATATATCTCATCGATTGAATCAAGCGGCCATAGATAGATCTTACCTGATTCAGGATAAGTAGCAAATTTGCCCGGGCTATCCAATCCTTCAACCAGATTATGAATAAATGCCAGATCACCTGAACCATGCTTTTGACCTTCTTCAGGAAGTGCCAGGCGATGACCACCGGGGGTGGTCGTTATCAACGTATTACCATCGATTTTTTCTACGGGAAGTATTTGTAGCTCAAAATCAGCGGTATAAATTGAAAACATCAACGCCTTATCTACATTTGAAAGATCATCAAATGATTTTGAAAAGGTGCAGATTTTTTTCTCCTCAGGCGGATCCCACATTTGCCCTTCCACAGAATTGCCATGAACAAACTTTTCTGTTGTTACAAACGCTGTGACATTGATCTTCGCCAGTTCATACCAATCAGTATTTCGATCAACCAGAAATCTGACAATATCAGATTCTACTGGTGAGTCTGCCACAAATATGTTGTCTCTGGCGTCAGCAGGAAGATATTGATAATTAGGATCACTAGAGTCCATTTTTTCCCAATTTGTCACATGTATTCCTGATGTAAAGACGGGTTTTTCACCCGGAAAAGATTTAAATATGATTTCACCTTTACAAGCGTCATTATCCAGGATGACTGTTTTATCGAAATAATAATATCCTCCCCTGAAAACGACAGTACCTTTTCCCCCTTCAGATTTCAGTTTTTCGACTGCTCCTTGAAAAGTCTGTAGCGGATTTTCAAGAGTACCGGAATTGATATCCAGTCCGTCAGGAGAGACATAATATATTTGTGAAAATGATAAGAAAGGTAATAGAACAAGGAAATAAAGACTATATCTTAGTATATTTTTTTCTATCATAATTCTTTTTTCGTGGATAGAGCCAATTTATTTAGGCGAAAGTCAAAATATTGTTCACTTTTATCCCTACCTGAAGGAAGGGCAAGTGAGCCATATATATTTGTATCCTTATATTATAAATTTTGCATAAATATTTCCCTGAAAGGGAAAAATATTATAGCCCAGGGTTTTACCCTGGGTATGAACATCAGCAAAAAATTAATCTACCCTGAAGGGGTTGAATATACTTTTCGTTTTGGTAATTATTTTGCATATGGAAAAAATTAATTATTATTCCCCTTCAGGGAATCAAATATTGATTCTCATTTTCCCCAGGGCGAAGCCCTGGGCTAGAATATATTTCTCTTTCAGAGAAACATTATATTGAATTAAATAAATTTTACCCTATTTCAACAGTGAGCACAAAAGGATTCGACGATGTTAAATTTTGTAAAATTTTAAATTATTTTCTTTGGCGACACTTTGCAAATGTTCCACTGCTGCTTTGTATTGCTCCGGCTCTTCCATGTGTTCCAGCATTAAAGGCACATCCTTCAACTTACTTAGCTCGCTCAGATACACGCCATAATCTAAATTTCCCAGACCGGGTTGTGTTTCATTGATATGGGTGGTGAGCTCCGTCAGGAGGATCGTATCTTTCCCATGGCAGCTCTTGATATATGGCCCCAGTTCTTTAAACGCATGCCGTATGATCTGTGCATTGTTGTAATAGCTATCCAGCGAATTCATTAGATTGACAGGATCAAAATGCACTGCAAATCGTTCCCTCTCCATACTTTGATAAAGTTTGATATAAGATTCAACAGAATTGGGAAAAATCCAGGGCATTGTTTCCAGAGTGAAATATGTTCGTTTAGGCTGGACCGTATCAATGATCTTTCTGGTTACCTCAACGATAAGGTCAAACGTATCCTGAGAGAGGTTATTTTTATGTGGACCGTCCCATTGTTCAGGATTTCTTGAACCGGCGATATTCACACAACATTTGGCACCGATACTTTCAGCAAGATCCAACTGTTTACAACAGTGTTCAAAAGATTCTTTGCGTTCTTTATCATTGGGGCTGATCGGATTACTCCAGGCGCCAACCTCTGCGATAATCAGATTCGATTTGTTTGCCTCTGTTTCAAACGCTTTGATCAAATCTGTGGATGCATCTGCGTCAACCGGGCAGTAAGCAGCACTGTATCCCCATTCCTTATGTGCCTTAACCCAGGCGGTTGGATCATCAGATACTTCTTTAAAAATGGGTCCTCCCAAACGAATGGGATTTATATGTTGCGGCATGGCAAATAATCCTTTAGAAAAAAGTGAGAAATTAACCACTCCTGCAGCGGACAATTTTACAAATTCACGACGGGAATACTTTGACATATCAGGCCTCCTCTTCCTCTTCTTCATCATCCGGCGCTCCCGGTGTATATGTTTTATAACCCTCATATTCGCCATTCATGGAATATTTGATGACACCAGCTAATAATGTATTTATCTCCTCCTCGGTCATTGGTTTGAATTCACGCACTGTTTTCAGATTTTTTTGGAGGTATTCATAGGAATCCATGCCCGAGCAAACTGTTGACACTGGCATTGACATTGCAAATCGATAGGCTTCCTCTGCCTTTGCAATCCCTTCTTTGTGAATGACGCCGGGTGGTCCGGCGAGTGCTTTCATGGCAATCACGCCAATGTTTTTCTTTACAGCCACCGGTAATACATTATTGGTAAAACTATAGAAATGTTTATCCAGAATATTAATCGGCATCTGTACTGTTTCCCAGTCAAATCCGCGATGAATCATTTCCAGGTGCATCGACGGTCTGAAATGCCCGGTAAATCCGATATGCTTGATCTTGCCTTCCTGTTTTGCTTTCAAAACATAATCAAGTACGCCGGAGCTGTAAATACTGTCTATTTCCCAGTCTTCGTCAATTTCATGAAACTGCCATACATCAATGACTTCCGTACGTAACCGCCGCAGACTATCTTCCAGGTGTTGCTGAGCCACTTTTGGGTCACGGCCATGATGTTTTGTCATCAGGATAACTTTTTCCCGATACCCGTCCACCAGTGCTTTTCCCATTCGTTCTTCACTCCTACCTTCATGATATTCCCAGGCATTATCAAAGAAATTGATTCCCTCGTCAATGGCTGTGCGCATTATTTTGATTGATTCTTTTTCCGTTAAATGATCCACTCCAATCTCATGTCCACCAAGACTCAATAAGGAGATTTCCAGTCCTGTTTTACCCAGTGTACGATAGGGTATACCATTCCTTGAATCAGCAAACAAATCCACAGAGCCCAGAGAAAGGGCAGCTGTTGTTGCCGCAGATAGTTTTATAAATTCCCGTCGATTAAGAGCCATTGTTATCTCCTCCTCTTTATTTTATTACCACGGAAGTACACGGAATTTTCACAGAAAAGAATTCTTTTGTTTTCCTTTAAACTCCAGGCATCGATTTTAAAGATTGTCTCATTTATTTTCAATAATAAAACTGACTGGAGTTGATCGTTCCATATCCAGCCAGATTATCTTATATCTTTTACCGGATGTATCATAATTATTACCATATCTGAATTGTTTTCCTTGGCTATATTCTTTTTCATTAATTTCTATCTTAACAGTTTTAGCATCCCAGTTATTTATTATAAACGATGGGTTCACGAGTGGGGAATCTTCTGAGGCCTCTATCGTAAATGATATTTGATTTGACGCGGCGTTAATATGGTACGCTCTCTCTGCCTGTACATAGGAAGATTTTGTAAAACCTTTGATATTTTTTAGCTGGGGTGGATTATTCCAGGATTTAGCCAAAGAGATTAACTGAGAAGGCTTTTTATCCGTTATACCATACAGTAGAAAATCTCCATTTGGATTCCCCCATAGTAATGATGAATGTGCCAGCCTGTCCGCTGCCCGTGCACCACGGCCATCACTGGTAATTTGGCTGACCGGCCAGTGATTCCACCAGTGGAAGGGAGAGCGTCGGCTATGCCCGCTAAATACCTCAACCGAAGACTCAGTCGGATATATATTAAACATTCGAAACCGGGATTTAGTATTGACCTGAGTGATGACGGTGTTTTCAAAGACACCTCGGGGAGAATCATCTTCCCATGACAATATCGATTCTTTACCCTCATCATTGATTAATGTAATAGCCTCAAGCTCAGTATTATTCTCCGGCTTTGTTCCGGGCGCACTTAAAAACATGGTTTCCACCCAGCCATCACCAAATACTTTACCCCTTGCCAGATGCCGAATGGCGATCCCATCCGGATAGATTGTCCAGTACTCATCTGACCAGGATCCCCATCCGTCATTTCGCGGTGAGAACAAATACCGGGAATCCACCAGACCATAACGCCAGTGTATTTGTATACGTGCATCTGTATTTTCAATAATCCTTACATGAGAATGGCGGCATTGTTTATCAGACATATGTTCCAGACAACCTTCCGCCTCACCCGGATGTTCAAGTAACCGATAGTCTTCATTGCTCTGATCACCGATCCACTTGCCATTTTCTGTCACAAAATAGGGCCCGTAACTTGTACCACGCCAGAACACCAGGTTTGTCGGCAATAAATCAAAATCAATGACAATATCAGCATATTCTCCAATCCGCCATAAATTATCCCAGGTCGGGTAGTATTCTAAAGTTTTATAGACCGCTTCAAATCTTGATGCAGTTTTATTTTCGGGATTTACCGGTAAATCTCTCTTTGTTATTGACGGATCGCTCACCTTCAAATTACTCTGGTTCATCTTTTTATATTCAGCGGATATTTTCTCAGAACTAAGTGCCACATCATAAACCTTCACCTCATCCACTAATCCGTCTACGCCAAAAAGAGAAGGCCATTTTCCTCTTCTGATTCTTCCCTCAATCGCCGGCATTTTTTGTCGATTAAGGCCGATCGTCATCGGGGAATCTGAAAATTTTATTTTTTGAACAACCGGTCGTGTTTCTATATTCTCCCCATTTATATATAAGGATACCAATTCTTCACTGTGATTATAAACAGCTGCTAAATGATGCCATCTAAAGAGCGGGATTTGTGTACTGTCAATCAGAGAAATCCACTTTTTATCAACCGCCAGGTGAAAACCGGGATAACCATTTTTGTCAACACCAAGATAGAATCCTTTTTCATTCCATTCGGATTGTTGAATCAGTGGTGCCCAGTCAAAGGGATAGGCTCGCAGAGCAATCCAACCCTGAACGGTAAATTGGGAATTTGTCTCTGAGATTTCAAAATCCTCAAGCGTAATTCCGGAATAATAGCCATCAAATTGAAGTGACTGGCCGGATATACTCTGTTTACGAAGCACCGTGTATCCCATAATTTGATATTTTTTTGCAGAAATTTTATCTACTGCAAATCCATCATCTATACTGCCCCTTTTTTCAAAGTCAAAATATGATATTAAATCCGGCTCACCAGGACGATCCGCAATATGCTTGACCACCGGCATCGTATTTCGCTGAGCCTCTTTTGGTTTGCTTTCTTTTATAAAGGATATTTTATCTTTTTTCAGTTTTAATCTCTGGATTATTCTGTTCTTTTTGTTCTTCCACTCATCAGTGCGGGGAGTGCCTTTTTGAATTGTGCGGATAACCTGCCCATCTTTGGTAAATGTATAATACTCTTCCACAACATTATCCCACTCAACATTTTCCATTTCAGGAAAATATCTCCAGTGCACGATAATGGTATCAACTGATTGCTGAATCAGACGAACGTGGGAGTATTTTGAGAGAATATCAGGACGATGCGCTGGGCCGTCTCCTTTTCGTTTGAATTTTTCAGGAAATTTATATTCCCCCTCTCTTGTCCGCCAGACTGGAAGATAACTCGTATTACGGCTGAAAATGACCTGTCCGTCCTCTCCAAAATAGATCACAAGATCAGAGTATTTTGAGAATAGTGCCTCCTGGTAGTCCTCAAGAATCTCGAAGTTACCGGGGAGTTTTGTGTAGTAGGCATAAAAATCGCCTGAGGCATTGATATTAGAAATTAAGAGTAATAAGAAAATAATTGAACGAAGTACGATTGATTTTAGATTCTGTGAGTTCATCATCTCTCTAATTTTTGATCCAATAATTATATAGTATTCGTATCAATTTGTTCAACCCTTATCGGGTTGTTCTACATAGAAGAAATAATCGTGTACTAGCAATGTTGAATACCCTCAGTTTTCACATCTAAATTTGAGTCAATAATATAAATAAAATCCCGCAGGGATTTAACATTGGTAGAACTGGCAACAGCAGCATTAGTTACAACCCGAAAAGGGTTGAATTTTCCAATTAATGGCCTAGCTCTTAACAAAAAAAAACGACGGGTATCATAATCTCGTTATTTCTCAAAGCTTATATTAACTGTATCTTCCCGATCCAATCTTATCCAAACAACAAGATCGATTCCTTCAGACGTATAACGATATCCCAGACGGCAATCCTTATCAGGTGATATCATGTTTCCGTCAACACTTATACTACCGGATGTTTGATTCCAGTTTTTCAAAACAAACGCCGGATTTACCAGTGGTGAATCCGCAGTAGAGTTAATGGTTAATTCAACTTTTGTTCCCTGAACACTTATTTCATAAGCTTTTTCTGACATTTTAAATTGTGCTTCTTTAGCACCAGATTGAATAGTGACTTCAGGGGCATTATTCCAGAATCTGCCCAAGGGTACAAGAGACTCTATATTATTATTTGTGAATCCAAATATCGCGAACTCACTCGGGTTTCCACCGCCGAGTGCGCTAGAAGTTACTCTATCAGTTCGCATCGCATAGCGACCATCATTTGGCATCTGACTAACCGGCCAGTGATTCCAGGGGCCGGCAAAATGGGCTTCCGGAGTGGCTCTCTCTATTTCACCCCATGCTCCGATCCCATCCACTTCCTCTGGATAAATTGCGATTACTTTATATTCAGATTTGAAATTGACAATGGATATCAGTGCATCTTCCAGTTCATTCTCTGGAATTCCGTTTGACCAATCCATCTTAAATGTTTCACCTTTGAGATTTGCAACAGTTAGTGCCTGCAATTCAATTTGATCTTCGGGGGTACTTCCAGCCGCTGCAAGAAACTGCACATCCTGCCACCCAGTTGGCTCATCGTGATAGGTAACATAACGAATCGCTGTACCATCAGGATAGATATAATGATATTCATCGGCCCAAATCCGATCATTTTCAAACTGGTAAAGAATATCTACCGATGCATAACGCCAGTGTACGACAACTCTCGCATCATGATTCTCGATTAACCTGACATGAGAATGGCGGTTTTGTTTATCGGCCATATGTTCAGCACAGCCGTATTCATGAAAGATTTCGCAACTTTGGTCA
>Ga0209536_100011413_pt1 | contig 13015 bp, 15 predicted proteins | sample DeeMarSeWOR28_12_FD_187461 | JGI IMG/M metagenome (GOLD analysis project Ga0209536, IMG submission 187461) | Marine sediment microbial communities from White Oak River estuary, North Carolina - WOR-2-8_12 (SPAdes) (version 2) | ecosystem: Environmental > Aquatic > Marine > Intertidal zone >...
GGGGGCCCGCGGCTGGCTCGGCCGCGGGCGTGGCGACGCTAGTCGGGGACGACGATCACCTTCCGCTCCCCGGTCAGGTGCTCGACCAGCACCGCCTTGGGGGTCCGGTGGAGATCGTGCTCGTCGTAGATCTGGCCGAAGAGGATGTGTCGGATGAGCACCATGGAGCCGGCCAGCGTCGGCACCGCCACCAGCAGGCCGAACACGCCGAGCAGCGTCGCCATCACCAGGACGCTCAGGATGGTCAGCACCGGCGGGAGACTGACCCGCTCCTCGAACACGAGCGGGGCGACCACGTTGGCCTCGACCAGGTGCACCACCACGCCCAGTCCGAGGACGGCGAGCGCGTGCACCCCGCTCCCGATCGTCAGGACGAGCAGGGCGGGCAGAATCGTCGAGACGATGGTCCCGAAGAACGGCACGATCGCGACGACCCCGGTGAACACCCCGAACGCGAGCGCGTACGGCACCCGGAGAATCCAGAGGCCGATCCCGGTGAACACGGCCAGCACGAGCATGGCGAAGAGCTGCGCCCAGATCCACGTGCGCATGGTGTCGTTGAGATCCGCCGCGATGGTCCGCGCCAGCTGCCGGTGCCGGGGCGGGATGAGCGAGATCACGCCTTCACGGTAGAGGCCGGGGTTGCGTGCCAGATACACGGCCATGGCGAGCACGCTGACGAGCTCCACCGCGACCTTCCCGCCGGCGGTGAGATACGGCAGCATCGAGCCGCGCACGAACTGTGACGCATCGTCGATCATCGCTTCGACGAAGCCACCGCTCTCGGTCCCGAGGGCGGTGTTCTGCAGGACGGGATAGCGCTCGGCGAGGTGGGCGAGCGTCACTTCGAGATCCTGCGCATACCGCGGCAGCGATGCGACGAGATCCTGCACCTGGGCGACGACCGGAGGGAGCACGAGGGCCGCGATGCCGGCCATGGCGGCCAACGACCCGACCACTGCTCCCGCGAGCGCCCACGGTCGCGGGAGTCGCGTGTGGCGGACGAGCAGGTCCGTGACCGCGCCCAGGTAGACGCCGAGCAGGATGGCGATGAACAGGAGGATCGCCACCTCGGACACGCGACCGAGGATGAACAGAACAATCGCGGCGACGAAGAGAAGCACCAACGTCGCCGCGACATTCCTGCTGCGAGGGACCATGAGCCGTTACTGCCCTTCCTTGTCGGTCTCGTCGTCCTCGAGCATCTCGGCTTCGCCCTCGTGGATGTCTCCCTGGCTCCCGCCGGGCAGCTGCGCCGGCGCCTCCCGTTCCCCTCCCGGGAGCAGCCCCATCTTCCGCTTGAGCTCGAGCAGCTGGTTGTCGGCCGTACCCTTATACTCGAGCTGCTGGAACTGCTGGTGCAGGAGGTCGCCCTCGAGTTCACCGGCCAGTTCCGCCGCCGCCAGCGCCTGCCGCTCCATGTCCTCGATCCGCTCTTCCATCCGCCGGAAGCTCTCGAAGGCGCTCTCGTTGGCCATCGAGGACATCGTTTCCTGAATGCGGCCCTGCGCCTCGGCCCGGCGTTGCCGTGCCACGAGGAGATTCTTCTTCCGCTTCGCTTCCTCGATCTTGTCGTTCAGCTCCCGCAGCGACGCCTTGAGGGTCTCGACGTCCGCCTTGTGCCGTACCCAGGTCTCGTGCAGCTGCTGTGCGTGCTGCAGGTGTTCGTTGTGGCGGATGAGTGCCTGCTTGGCGAGGTCGTCCCGGCCCTCCTGCACCGCCAGCATCGCCCGCCGCTCCCAGTCCTCGGCCGCCTTCTTTTCCTTCTCGACCTGCGCCTGGAGCTTCTTCTCATCCGCGATCGCGGTCGCCACTTCCTGCTTCGTCCTGGCGAGTTGGCCGCGCATCTCGAGCAGAAGCTGATCGAGGACCTTCTCCGGATTCTCGGCCTTGCCGATCAGCGCGTTGATCTGCGCCTTGATCACCGTCGACAGACGCTGCCAGATGCCCATGTCCGAGTCACCCCTCTCCGCAAGGTACGCCGACGGTCCCCCGCCCGCGCGGAACTGATCGAGTCCATAAATCTACCACTCACTCCCCCGCCTGTCCCTACCGGCGCGACTGCGCCCGAGGGTCGGGGTCGGCCAGCGCCACTCCCGCACCATGCTCTCCTCCCGGCTCCCCAGAACGTTTCAATATTGAACGTCACCGGGATCGCCGGTCACACCCCCGGCCTCATCCCCCTTCAGGAGATGCCCTTCCGTGCGTTCCCGCGCAAGCATGCGCTCGGTGAAGTCCACCTGCTCCCGCAGCTCGGCGACTTCGTTGCGCAGCGACTCGACCTCGTCATACATCGCGGCCTGGACTTCGCGCAGCCGCTCGAGGTCCGCCTGCGGGACCGCGTGCGCTCCGCGGCGGATTCGGTCGGCGATGGCCCGCCCGACGGGGGAAATGGACAACAGGAAGACCGCCCCACCGCCGAAGATGAAGGTGATCGCGAGAATGTCCTCCATGCCGTCCCCTCCCCGCGCGCGACTACGAACCGGCCTCGAGCTGCGCCCTGCGCTCGCGCTCCTTCGTCAGCAGACGCTCGGCGAAATCGACGCGTTCCTCCACCTCGCCGAGTCGGAGCGCCAGATCCTCGACCGGCCCGAGCTGCCCTCGCAGGGTCTCCACCTCCGCTCGCAAACTCTCGAGCTCCTGCCCGGAAATCGTGCCGTGTTTCCGGTCCAGGTACCGGTTGAGCGTCCGGAAGACCTGCCACGAGACGAAACCGAGCAACAGGAACGCCAGGATCGGAACCCCGACCTGCTCGAACCAGACAAACATCGGGACGCCAGGGGTGGGCGGAAAGACCTGGATCTGCTCCAGCGCCGTCATCGGTCACCAAGCTCGGGCCGCTCCCGCGCCTGCGCGAGCACCCGCTCCGTGAAATCCACTCGCTCCTCGAGGTCGAGCATCCGGCTCGACAGATCGTCCTCGACGGTCTTCAGGCGCTCGGTGAGGCGCGCGACGTCGTCCGCGCCCCCCGTCCCCGTGGTCCCGCGCCGGCCTTCGTAGTGGCGGTCCACCCAGTGGCGCACCGTCCAGCCCAGCGTGACGAGGGCAATGACGCCCGTGAACATCCCCGCGACCGGCACCAGCACGTCAGGCCCCATCAATGCCCCATCCCGCGCCGGGGGATCCGACGCGCCGTTGCCGAGCGCGAGCTCACGGGGCGGCCCCGTCCGGGCCACGCCCGCTGGTCAGCACCCGCTCCGTGAAGTCGACGCGCTCCTCAAGTTCCTGGACGCGATACCCCATGTCCTCGAGCCGCTCGACTCGCTCCCGCAACTGCGCGAGCTCCTCGGGCTTCCCCCCCGACTTCGCCAGCTCACGCTCGTGATGCCGATCGATCGAGTGCTTCGCGATCCGGAACCCGTTGTACAGCACCCACACCCCGATCCCCATCCCCAGGATGGGGAGCACCACGTTCTGCATCCACACGAAATCCGGCATCGCTCAGCTCCCTGGGCCTAGTGTACCCGGCTCGCGCCGCTGGGCCAGCACGCGCTCGGCAAAGTCCAGTCGCTCCTCGAGCTCGGCCACGCGATATCTCAGCTCGTCCACCTCGGCCCGGACCTCCTCGCTCTCGCCCGACGGCAGCTGCTGCGGGACCCGGCCCGCGAGCCGGTCGGCCAGCGCCTTGCCGATCGGTCCGCGGAGGATCGCCACGGCGCCGATGGTGAAGAACAGCGCGACGGGTACAATGAACGGTCCCAAGAACATCTCGGCCTAGTCCTCCCGGGGCAGGGCGCGCGGATCGCGACCCGACGCCACGACACGCTCGGTGAAGTCGACGCGCTCCTCCAGCTCGGTCAGTCGGTACTGCAGATCCTCGACCTGGCGCTCGAGCTCCGCCGCCCGGCCGTCCGCCGCGTGGGCCGTGCGGCCGGCGATCCGGTCGGCGAGTGCCCGGCCGAGCGGACCGCGCAGCACCACCACCCCGCCGACCGTGAGGAAGAAGAAGATGGGTATCAGGGGCTCAAGTGGGCCCACGGCGTCCCTCCTCCAATCGGCTCCCGTCGCGCTGGCTTGCCAGCACCCGCTCCGCCAAGTCCAGCCGCTCGTGCAACTCCGAAACCTCGCCCGCGAGCTGCTCGACCGCATCGCTGAGGCGCGTCACGTCCGTCGCGGGCAGTTCGGGCCTCGGCCGTGTCCACTTCTTCAAGAGCGCCACCGCGGTCACGCCAAGAATGGTCATCCCGCCGGCGACGACGGTGACGATCGAAACGGCAATGGCAACGTCGACTGGATCCATCGATGGCCTCGCTCCCGACCCAATCTACGTCCCCTGTTTCAAAAAGTGTCACGTGGGCGGCAATTGTAAAGCAGGTCACGCCTTGAGAATGGCCTTCAGGACCGCGCCGGTGTGGGAGCCGCGCGCCCCCGCGACCTGCTCGGGGGACCCCGCCGCCACCACCGCCCCCCCCAACTCGCCACCCTCCGGCCCGAGATCGATCACCCAGTCGGCCGTCTTGACCACGTCCAGGTTGTGCTCGATCACGATCACCGTATTGCCCTTGTCCACGAGCCGATGGAGCACGTCGAGCAGCAACCGGACATCCTCGAAATGAAGCCCGGTCGTCGGCTCGTCCAGGATGTAGAGTGTTCGGCCGGTGTCCCGCTTGGAAAGCTCGGTCGACAGCTTGACCCGTTGCGCCTCGCCGCCGGAGAGCGTGGTCGCGCTCTGCCCGAGGTGGATGTACCCCAACCCGACGTCGTTCAGCAACTCGAGGCGGGACTCGATGCGGGGCTGCTGGTCGAAGAACTCCAGTGCATCCGCCACGGTCATGTCCAGCACGTCGGCGATGGACTTCCCCTTGTACCGGATGTCGAGCGTTTCCCGGTTGTAGCGTCGCCCCTTGCACACGTCGCACGGGACGTACACGTCCGGCAGGAAATGCATCTCGATCTTGACCAGGCCGTCGCCCTGGCACGACTCGCAGCGGCCGCCCTTCACGTTGAAGGAAAACCGCCCGGGTCCGTACCCGCGGAGCTTGGCCTCGGGCAGCTGCGCGTACAGCTCCCGGATCGGGGTGAAGAGACCCGTATAGGTGGCGGGGTTCGACCGGGGGGTGCGGCCGATCGGACTCTGGTCGATGTCGAGCACCTTGTCGATCTCGTCCATCCCCTCGATCCCGTCGTGCGCTCCCGGGAGCGCCTTGGAGCGGTAGTAGTGCCGCGCGAGCGCGTGATAGAGGATGTCGGTGACCAGCGTGGACTTGCCGGAACCCGACACCCCGGTCACCGCCACGAAGAGACCGAGCGGAAAGTCGACCGTGAGGTTTCGCAGGTTGTGTTGGCGCGCGCCCTTTACGCGCAGCGCCCGCCCCGCCTCGGGCGTACGTCGCGCTGCCGGGACGGGGATCCGCAGCTCGCCCCGCATGTACCGGCCCGTGAGCGACGTCGCGTGGCGCAGCACGTCGTCGACCTTCCCTTCGACGACGACCTCTCCACCCTCCCGTCCGGCCCGGGGCCCGAGATCGATGACGTGATCCGCCGACCGGATCGTCTCCTCGTCGTGCTCCACGACCAGCACGGTGTTGCCCAGATCCCTGAGGCCGAAGAGCGTGCGCAGGAGGCGCTGGTTGTCGCGGGGGTGGAGCCCGATCGACGGCTCGTCGAGCACGTACAGCACCCCCACGAGCCGGCTGCCGATCTGGGTCGCGAGCCGGATCCGTTGGGTCTCACCGCCCGAGAGCGAAGACGCGGACCGGCCAAGTGTCAGGTAATCCAGGCCGACGTCCGTGAGAAAGGCGAGCCGGTCGGTCACTTCCTTGAGGATCGGCCCCGCGATCTCGGGATCGACTCCGGACTTCCCCTTTCCGCCGAGCGGCAGGGCACGGAAGAAGTCGAGGGCTCTCCCCACCGGGAGGTCCACGACCTCCCCGAGGCTGCTGCCGTTCACCAGCACGCTGAGGCTCTCCGACTTGAGCCGGTGGCCGGCGCACACGGAGCACCGCACGTCCACCATGAATGCGGAGAGCTGCGCCCGCACGGTGTCCGACGTCGTTTCGTTGTAACGGCGCGTGACGTTGAGCAGGATCCCCTCCCACTCGACCTCGTAGGCGCGGCCCGATCCCTTGGACGATCCGAAGCGCAGCGTGCGGTCGGCGATCCCGTACAGCAGAGCCTGGTGGGCCTCGGGCGACAGACTCGACCACGGGGCGTTGAGGTCGAAGCGCAGCTCCCGCGCGAGGGTGGGCAGCACGACCGTGCGCAGGTAGCCCTTGGGCTCGCCCCAGGGGATGACCACCCCCTCGAGGATGGACAGGCCGTGGTCGGCCAGCACCAGATCCGGACTCACGACGCGGGTCTCTCCGAGTCCGCCGCACGCGTTGCAGGCGCCGTACGGGGAGTTGAACGAGAACTGTCGCGGCTCCAGCTCCGCCAGCGAGTAGCCGCACGTCGCACACGCGAACCGTTCCGAGAACACGGTCGGCTCGGCCGTCCCCACACCCCGCGTCACCTCCACGATCCCGTCGGCCGCGCGCAGGGCCGTCTCGATGGAATCGTGCAGGCGCCGCCGGTCCCCCGCGCGCACGACGAGCCGGTCGACGACGAGGCCGATGTCGTGGTTCGATCGGCGGTTCAGCTTCGGCGGCTTCGCCAGATCGTAGACCTCGCCGTCGACCCGCACCCGCACGAATCCCTGCCGTCGCGCGCTCTCGAAGAGATCCTTGAACTCCCCCTTCCGGCCCCGCACGAGCGGCGCGACGACCTCGATCTTGGTTCCCGCGGGCCACCCGAGCACGAGATCGGTGATCTGCGTGGCGCTCTGGCGGCTGATCGGGGTGCCGTCGTTGGGGCAGTGCGGCGTGCCCACCCGCGCCCAGAGGAGGCGCAGGTAATCGTAGATCTCGGTCACGGTGCCCACGGTGGACCGCGGGTTGTGGCCCGGCGCCTTCTGCTCAATCGAGATCGCCGGCGAGAGCCCCTCGATCGAGTCGACGTCGGGCTTCTCCATGAGCCCGAGAAACTGCCGGGCGTAGGCTGACAGGGACTCGACGTACCGGCGCTGCCCCTCGGCATAGATCGTGTCGAAGGCGAGCGAGGACTTGCCCGAGCCCGAGAGGCCCGTGATGACGGTCAGCCGGTTCCGCGGGATCTCGACGTTCACGTTCCGCAGGTTGTGCACCCGGGCACCGCGGACGATCAGATTCTCGTTCGGCATAGCCTTGGAACCTAGAGGCTATCCGGCTCGCGGGTCAATCCACTGGGGGTGGCCGCGAGCGGCTTGCGGCCTCCCGCGTGGAAGCGTAGTTTCTCGACCCCTTCACCAATCAGGGAGCGCCGCGGGTGGCCCCGGACCGGACGACAGGAGCGATTCTCGTGCTGACGACGCTGCCGGACGCCGGCCTGGCGCGGGATCTCGTCCGGACCCTGGTGGATCGCCGGCTGGTTGCCTGCGGCACGGTCATCGACCACGTCACGTCGGTGTATCGCTGGGAGGGGACGATCGAGGAGGCCGAGGAAGCGCAGGTGATCCTCAAGGCCCGCCGGGAGTGCTGGGAGGCGCTGCAGGCGGCGCTCACCGAGCTGCACCCGTACGAGGTGCCGGAGATTCTGGCGTTGCCTGTCGAAAACGGTCTGCCGGCCTATCTTGCATGGGTAGGGACGGAGACAGACGGGAAGGGATGTCGCGGATGAGCCGATCGAGACGCCGTCGCCGAACGCGCGAACGCGCAACCGCAGAGGCAGGAGCGGGAATGAACCAGCACGACCGAGTGGCGGCCCACGCGCCGGACGACGTCCCGACGGCGTCCGCGGCCCCGGAGAAGGCCGAGCAGGTCGGGACCTTTGCGCCGACCGAGGTCCCCGGCACGCCCGACTCCTCCTCCGAGGACCTGCTGTACCGCGCCGCGCGGCAGGCGACGCTCAACCGGGAGCTGGCTCGGGCGATCGGGATCTACCGCGAGCTCCTGCAGCGGTTCCCGCGGAACGTGAAGGCCCGGAACAACCTCGCCCTGCTGCTCGATGGAACGGGAGACCACGAGCGCGCGCTCGAGCACTTCGCCATCTGCCTCCATCACGAACCCGAGAACACGCAAGTGCTCGTGAACCGCGGCGCCGCGCTCGGGGCCCTCGCACGGTTCGCCGAGGCGGAAGAGGATCTGCGCGCCGCGCAGCGGCTCGAGCCGAGCAACGTGGACGCGCAGCTCAACCTCGGGGTCGTCCTGTCGCGGAAGGGACGGTGGCGCGATGCCCTGCCGTTCCTCCGGCGCACCGTCGAGCTCGATTCCAGCCGGGCGAGCGCGTATTTCTATCTGGGCGAGGCGTTGAATCACGTGGATGACCTGGAGGGGGCGCTGTCGTCCTACCAGCGGGCGGTGGAGCTTCGTCCCAACGACTCGCGGGCGCTGTACGGCCTCGGGATCGTGCTGGACCGGATGAACCGGCCGGACGATGCCGCACAGATGTACCGCCGCTCGAGGGAACTGATCCGGCAGTGATCCGCGTCGTCGTGGACGACCTCGCGTTCGTCGAGGCGGACGCGCTGGTTCGACCCGCGACGGCGACCCTGGAGCCCGTTTCCCCCGCCCTGCGCCGCCTCGAGCACCTGGGCGGTCCGGCCTTCGTGCGGCAACTGCAAGCACCCATGCCGCTCGCCGTCGGCGCGGCCGTCGTCACCGCCGCCGGCGATCTCACCCCGGAATTCGTCATCCATGCGGTCATCATGAGCGACGAGCAGCCCGTGACGCCGAGCGGGGTCCGGCGCACCATCACGAGCATCGTGCAGCGCGCGGTCGACTGGGAACTCGCCCGCATCTCGACCCCCCTGCTGGGCGCCGGGCCCGGAAACCTCACCCCCGAGGATGCCGCCCGGATCCTCGTCGATACGCTGACGAGTGACATGCAGCACACCACATATCCCAGGGAAGTGTGTATAGTGGTGGAATCCGAAGAGGATCGGGATATGGTGGAAGCGTTCATTCGAGGCCGGCTCGCCTCATGAGCCGACGGCTCGTCGCCGTCGTCGTGCTGCTCGGCTGGATCGGTGTGATGGGCTGGCTCGTGCGTCGCGAGTACTTCCGGCCCCGCGCCGAACTGCTGAGCGAGGCGGCGCTCAACGTCACGCCGGGCGCGACCTACTACGCGCTCGACCTCGGCGGCGAACAGATCGGGTTCGCCTCGAGCCTCGTCGACACCCTGTCGGACACGGTGCGCGTGGAGGACCAGATGCTCCTCCACATTCCCGCGCTCGGGACGGTGCAGCGCGTGGAGGCGCGGACCCGGGTGAACCTCACCCGCGGACTGCAGCTGCGCTCGTTCGACGCGACGCTGCGGGGCGCGGACGTCCGGTTCGCCGTGCAGGGGACGGTGCACGGGGACTCCGTGCTCTCGGTGGAGATCGAGAGCGCCGACAGCCGCCAGCACTACGACCTGCCACTCGCCGAGCCAATCATGCTGCCGGCACTGCTCCCGCTCAACCTCGCGTTCGGCGGCGAACTGGCCGTGGGCAGGACCTACGCCGTGCGGCTGTTCGATCCCCTGCAGCTGGCACAGCGGGACGTGAACGTCACCGTCACCGCGGAATCGGTCTTCGCGGTGCCGGATTCCGCCGAGCTCGCCGGCCCGGACGCCATGTGGGTGCCGGCGCGATGGGACACGCTGCACGCCTGGCAGGTGCGCCAGGACATGGGCGGGTTCGAGACGGAGGCCTGGATCGACGACCTCGGCCAGATCGTGCAGGCATCGAGCGCCATGGGCTTCACCATGCGGCGCACGGCGTTCGAGATCGCATTCGAGAACTTCGTTCGGCGGGAGCCACAGGCGCTGCGCCTGACCGGCGGCGCCGACCTCATCCGCCAGACCGCCATCGCCTCCAACGTCGCGCTGACCACCGAAACGCTCTCCCGGCTCCGGATCGTGGTGGGGGGGATCGATCGATCCGCGTTCGACCTGAGTGGCGGGCGCCAGACCTTGGCCGGCGACACCCTGACGATTGCGCGGGAAGCCGCGGCACGGCTCAAGGCGCCGTGGAGGCTGCCGTGGAAGGGGGATGCGCTCGACGCGTACTTGCGGCCGGAGCCGCTGGTGCAAAGCGACGATCCCCGGATCCAGGCCCAAGCGCGACAGATCCTCGGACGGTCCCGTTCTCCGGAACGGTTCGCCGAGGCGCTGGTCACCTGGGTGTACGACGCGCTGGACAAGCGGATCACGGTGAGCGTCCCGAGCGCCGTGGACGTGCTCGAGACCAAGCGGGGCGACTGCAACGAGCACACGGTGCTGTACGTGGCACTGGCACGGGCGGCCGGACTGCCGGCCCGCACCGCCGCCGGACTCGTCTACGTGGACGGCCGGTTCTTCTATCACGCCTGGCCGGAGGTGTACCTGGACGACTGGGTGGCCGTCGACCCTACATTCGGCCAGTTTCCCGCCGACGCGGCGCATCTCCGATTCACGATCGGCGGCCTGGCACGGCAGGTGGAGCTAATCCAGCTCATCGGCCGGCTGCAACTGCAAGTCATCGAGACCGAGACCGACGAATGATCCGCCTCGAGCAACTCACGAAGGCGTACGGCAAGTTCGTCGCCGTGAACGCGATCGACCTGCACGTTCCCCGCGGGGAGCTGTTCGGTTTCCTCGGTCCCAACGGCGCCGGCAAGACCACGACGCTGCGCATGATCGCCGGAATCATGCGTCCCACCTCCGGACGCATCCGGCTTGGCGGCGACGACCTCCTGACCAACCCGACGGCGGCGAAACGCCGGCTGGGCTTCATCCCGGACCGCCCGTTCGTCTACGAGAAGCTCACCGGTGCCGAATTCCTGCGTTTCGTGGCCGGCCTGTACGGACAGGACGGGCCGGTCGTGGATCGACGGATCGACGAGCTGTTCGAGCTGTTCGAGCTGGCGGTCTGGAAGCACGAGTTGGTCGAGTCGTACAGCCACGGCATGCGCCAGAAGCTCATCATCTCGAGCGCCCTCATCCACCGTCCCGAGTGCATCGTGGTGGACGAGCCGATGGTCGGCCTCGACCCGCGGGGCGCGCGACTGCTCAAGGACATCTTTCGCGCGTTCGTGGAGCGGGGCGGCACGGTGCTCATGAGCACCCACACCCTCGAGGTGGCCCAGGCAATGTGCGACCGCATCGCCATCATCCAGGAGGGGAACATCGTGGCCCGGGGCACGATCGCCGAGCTGCGGCAGCAGACCGCCGCGGGCGACGCGTCGCTCGAAGAGTTGTTCCTCAAGCTCACCGGTGGCGAGGCGATCCAGGAGCTGGCGGCGATCTTGAGCGAGGAGTCGGGAATCGGAAGCCAGGAGACAGGGGCCGGGAGACCGAAGCCCGGGGTCAGAGATCAGGACGCGGGAGCCGGCGCCGCGGAGCCGCATGGGCGTCGTGCTGACTCCTGACGGCTGACTCCTCCCCCATGCCCTCCCTCCCCCGCATCCTGACGCCCAAGTGGCGTACCGTGCTGGTCCGGTTCCGCCAAGGGCAGACGCGGGGCAAGGTGCTGACCATCGGCGCGGTCGCGTCGCTGTTCTGGCTCGCCGTGTTCGGCGTGCTGTATCGGGTGCTCAGCTACTTCCGCGGGGTGGAAGAGATCGGCCCCCTGCTCGCGTCGAAGCTCCTCGGCCTCGCCCTGCTCTCGTTCCTGTCGATTCTGCTCCTGTCGAACGTCATCACCGCACTCTCCTCCTTCTTCCTCGCCAAGGACCTGGACCTGCTGGTCTCCTCCCCCGTGGACTGGCTGCAGGTCTACCTCGCCAAGCTCGGCGAGACGTTGGTGCACAGCTCGTGGATGGTGGCGCTGATGGCGGTGCCGATCTTCACCGCGTACGGGGTCATCTACGACGGCGGATGGTTCTTCGGACCGTTTGCCGTGCTGGTGTTCGTGCCGATCCTCGTGATGCCCGCCGTGGTCGGGAGTGCGTTCACGCTCATCCTGGTGAACGTGTTCCCCGCGCGCCGCACGCGGGATCTGCTCTCGATCATCGCGATAGCGGCCGGCGGCGGCGTGGTGCTGCTGTTCCGCATCATCCGGCCCGAGCGGCTTGCGAGGCCCGAGGGGTTCCAGAGCCTGCTAGACTTCATCACGCTGCTCCGCACGCCCACGTCACCGTTTCTCCCGAGCGAGTGGGCGTCCGACGCGGTCATGGGCTGGCTCGTCGGGCCGTTCGACTGGTTCCCGCTGCTGGTGCTGTGGAGCTCGGCGGCGGCGACCATGGTCCTCGGCGCGGCGCTCCACTACCGGCTCTACCCCTCCGGATTCACCAAGGCGCAGGAGGGCGCCGAGCGGTTCGTGAAAGGGTGGGTCTGGCAGGCGGTGCTCGGCCCCCTGTTCAGGCCGCTCTCGGTCTCCAAGCGCGAGTTCGTGATCAAGGACCTGAAGCTGTTCTTCCGCGACACCACCCAGTGGAGCCAGCTGATCCTGCTCGCGGTGCTCGTGGTGATCTATCTGTTCAACATCCGTGCGCTGCCGCTGTTCACGGGCGAACAGGTGCCGTTCGTCCTGGTCACGGTGGTCTCGTTTCTGAACCTCGGGCTGGCCGGCTTCGTCCTGGCGGCCATCGCCGCGCGGTTCGTCTTCCCCGCCATCTCGCTCGAGGGGCGGCAGATGTGGCTGCTGCGCTCGAGTCCGCTCGACCTCAAGGCGCTGCTCTGGTCCAAGTACTGGGTCGGTACGGTGCCGCTGCTCGTGCTGGCCCTCGTCATCACGGTGTTCACGAACGTCATCCTCAAGGCGACGCCCTTCATGATGGCCGTGGGGGTCGGGACGATCTTCCTGCTCACGCTCGCGATCAGCGCGCTGGCCCTCGGCTTCGGCGCGCTGTATCCCCAGTTCGAGACGGAGAACGCGGCACAGATCCCGACCTCGTTCGGCGGCCTGGTGTTCATGATGACGACGGTGGCGCTGCTCGCGCTGGTGATCGTCCTCGAGGCCGTGCCGGTCTACTCGTACCTGCAGGCCAACTACCTCGATCGGCCGGTCAGGATGGACGCCGCGATGGTGGGGGCGTTCGCGGGCGTGGCCGTGATCTGCGTGGCCGTTACGGCGACGAGCCTGCGGGTGGGACTGAAGCGG
>Ga0209536_100011414_pt1 | contig 13015 bp, 9 predicted proteins | sample DeeMarSeWOR28_12_FD_187461 | JGI IMG/M metagenome (GOLD analysis project Ga0209536, IMG submission 187461) | Marine sediment microbial communities from White Oak River estuary, North Carolina - WOR-2-8_12 (SPAdes) (version 2) | ecosystem: Environmental > Aquatic > Marine > Intertidal zone >...
AGATAAAAAAACCTATACCCTTAAAGAATTTAGTGGAGAAATTGAGAATTTGGATATAATTGATCCCTATTATACTTCCAATGAAACTTACAATAACGTTATGAAGCTTATTCATAGAAATATAGAAGAAGCTGTTCAGAAAATTATTCAAATTAATGAATCTTTTTAGCTATGATTTTGATATTCTGTTCTCATATCAATAACATATTAAATTGAGAATTAAGTTTTATATAGATCCATATATGATATTATTAATTAAGATTAATTGAGTTTTTTAACCATTTTTTCATGGCTGGGGTATTTTAGAGTGGATGATCAAATAAAAGAAATAAATGACCGAATCAAAAATCCAATTGAGAATATTAATTCTGAAAAGGGATTTGAGGTTCTCACAGAGAGCCTTGTGTACAAAGTGTACGATATTTTCGGGAGAAATGTCTTACTTTCCATACTATATCAGACCGGATCTTTCCCAGGAGAAGTTATTGCGGAAAGAATTAAACGAGAATATGGTAAGGAAGAATTTGAGATAATTGAAGCTATAATTATATTAATGGATGAATTGAAAGATTATTATTCAATACAGATAAGAGAAATTCATCAATTTGAGGATCGATACAGAATTATCTTAGAGAACAGTTGTTTTTTACGGGAACCAATTAAGCATAGAGAAAAACTAAAATTTGGTAAAGCTCTCTGCCGTATTAACAAAGCCTATTTTGAAATAGCATTCCAGAATTTACTCGGGGATAAAATCAAAAAAATTGAAATTAATTTCCTTCATAATGATGAAGTTAATGATGTATGCGTTGAAGAAATTAATTTTTATACTAAATAAAAAGAAAAAAATTTAAAAAAAGCTTCTTTAATTAAGAGTGCTGAGCGCTTAAACCCCAATACTTTAGCGCAGAGATTAATTCCTCTTTTCCTATGAATCCGATAAGCTCTTCATTATCCTTTCCTTGTACAACAATAATGTGAGGAGGTTTAGCTGATTGATTTAGTTTTTTCATTGCATCCTTACCTGTTTTATCATCACTGATTTTAGGAAATTCTGAAAGTTTTCTCATAACATAACCAACGATAAATTTTGACCTTTGTCCAATAGGAATTCGTTTTATATCTTCAATATGTACAATACCTACAATCCCAACTCCTTTAAAAACAGGAAAGTATGATTTTCTATAGGGAATAAAATATTCTCTCACCGCATCACTTATTAGCATATCAAAAGGAATTTCAAGATTACGTTGAGGAATATAGATTATCTCATTAACACTAATGTTTGAAAGAGTAAGTTCATTCAAAGTCTGGATATATGATTGCTTTGCCGTGGATCTCAAAAAAGATCCCATTATAATTAACCAAATTCCATTTATTAATCCAGAAGTAAAAATTTGGAGTACACCAAAAATCATTAAACCGTACCCAAAACCAACTCCTATTTTCGAAGCAGTTTTTGTTGCTGAAATCACGTTCTTTCTACGCCACCAAATAAATGCTCTTAATATCCTTCCTCCATCGATTGGGAATGCGGGAAGTAGATTAAAGATTCCAAGGCCAATATTTGAAATTCCAGAATAGAACAATGTAACCAAGAGAAAAGTGGGGATAGGTAATGGTAAAATAAACATTAGCATCATAAATCCCCCAAATATTAGGCTTGATAAAGGCCCAACGATTGCAATCAATACTTCTGATTTGGGAGTTCTTGGTTCTTCTTCAATCTTTGAAACACCGCCAAATAGATAAAGTTCAATCTCTGATACATTGAGTCCAAATCTCTGTGCCACTATTGAGTGACTAAGTTCATGGAATAGAATCGAAAATAATATTAATAATCCATTTATTACTCCAACTGTTATGAGTTCAAATAAAGGAGCCCCAGGGATCACCGCAGCATAAAAACTTGTTGCATAAAAACCTACTAAGGCTATAATAAACAGTGTTGATAAATGGAGTTTTATCTCGATTCCTTTAATTTTTACAATTTTCACTTTTTAACCTCATTTAGAAATCATTGGTATCATAGAGTACAATGCTACAGACTCTATAACATCGATTTCTAATTATACAACAAAAATTAGGTAATTAAATCCTATTGGTTAATTGTGGAATGGGAATTGATACTTGGGATTATAAAAAAAAGAAGATCTGAAGAAATCTTTATAATTAAAAAGGCTTTAAAACTTAATTTTTTAGCTTCTATTTCCCATTTTGTTAAGCTACATTGAAAGCAATCTTGAAAATGACATGCTAAGATACCCATTTGCATCACCCAAATATTGCTTTTAAAATATAAAATGTCAAAAATATAAAAAAAAATGTATCATTATTTAGATTACATTTAACAAAATAAAATCTAATTTTATACTGAAAAAGTTGAGAAACAAAAATGGTTGACATTAAAAATGTTGTAGTAGTTGGTGCCGGTCAAATGGGTCATGGGATCGCTCAGATGTCTTTGCTTGCGGGATACAAAGTTACATTAGTAGATATTAATGACGATTTAGTAAATAAAGGCTGGGGCAAAATTGACGAGGGAATGAAAAAGCTTGAAACTAAGGGAAGTTTACCTGAGGGTGCAACTGCGGGTGGTCTAATGGCGAATTGTAAAAAATCCACAGATTTAGCTTCTGCTGTAAAAGATGCTGACTTGATGATCGAAGCTGTTGTAGAAAGAATGGATATTAAGAAACAAGTTTTTAAAACATCTGGGGAAAATGCTCCTGGTCATTGTATTCTTGCGTCAAATACATCAACGATGAGTATTACTGAGATCGGAAAAGACTCTGGGAGACCAGATAAGTGCATCGGTATGCATTTTTTCAATCCCGTTCCATTAATGCGTCTAATAGAGGTTATCTATAGCGATCATTCATCTGATGAAAGTGTAGATAAAGGGATAGAATTTGCTGAAAGCGTCCCCTGTCTTCGAGGAAAACGATATGTGCCAAAAGTTTTAAAAGACAGACCCGGTTTTATCTGTAATCGTGTAACCGCACCAGCTCAGATCTATCAAAACTATGTATTTGATAGAGCTGCTGAAGAAGACTTTTCTTGGGATCAATTGGATAATGATAGCAGGGGGGGTCCTATGTCAGTAACAGTTTTGGCTGATTATGTAGGTATTGATGTGCTATATCATGGGCAAATGTATTATTCTGAGACCCTTTCCCCCGATTTTGCACCTGGTAAAGTGATAACAAAGTTGTTTAATGAGGGAAAATTAGGGGCTAAAACTGGTCAGGGATTTCGTGACTGGACAAAAGGACGACCGCAACCAGATAAATCGGCTGGAAAAGCAAAATTATATAACCTCAAATATCCTCTAGCTATTATGCTGAATGAAGGCTGCCGTGTCTTGGAGGAAGGAATCACAACTAGCTGGAAAGTTATTGATGACACATTAATGGCCGGTATGAATATGCCTGGTCCTATGGCGGCAAACCAAACGACTTGGGAAAGACAAGTAGCCGTTTTAGAGGAACTCGTTGAATTAACAGGTAAAGAATACTTTAAACCATGTGAATTATTAAGAACTGGTAAGTGGGTGGAATATAAGTAGATTATTTTTCCTACAACCCTCTTTTTTTTTATTAATATTCTTTTTTATTTAGACTATATCATATTTATACGAAAGTTCTATTTGAAAATTTTTAATTCTACAAAAAATATAACTAGTTATCTTTAAATGACATAATATAAGATTGAAAATTAATAAAAATAGAAATCAACCAATAATTAGGTGAAAAAAATGGCAGAAAAAGAATTTAAAGATGTTTTAGTTGAAAAAGTAGAAGATGGAAATTACGCAGTGATATCAATAAATAGGCCTGATAAGTTAAACGCACTTACAACTGATACTTTAAGAGAAATCTATGAAGCGATGGAACAATTTGAAATTGATAGCAGTGTGAGGTGTGTAGTTCTTCGAGGTACAAAGAATATTACCAAAAAGGCTGCATTTTCTGCAGGAGCAGATTTAGCAGCGGGAATGGGGAAAGGCTTAAAACCGAATATTCCATCCCACATGGCTTTAGCGATGCAACAAAAACATAAATATTATGATTTAATTGAACAATTTCCAAAACCTGTTATCGCAGCTGTAGATGGCTATGCATTCGGGGGTGGATGTGAATTATCTCTTGTTTGTGATATCATAATCGCCACCAAAAGGTCATTCTTTGGATTCCCTGAAATTGCTCGGGGGATATTTCCAGGAAATGGTGGGACTCAAAGAATGGTGAGACACATTGGGTTAGCAAGAGCTCTGAAAATGTGCTATTATGGTGAACGTGAATCAGCAGAAACTATGTTTAATTGGGGCTATGTGTCATTTCTCTGTGATGATGGAGATGATTTTGAAAACCTTATTCATGAAAGAGCTTCAATGCTAGGAAATTCAGCTACTACAGCCTTATTCTGTATTAAGAAGGCAGTAAAATTTGGAACCCAGGCACCCTTACAGATTGGAAATATTTTCGAGATGCTAGGTTTCGGTGTTAATTCCGGTTCAAAAGATGTTAATGAAGGTATTATGGCTTTCTTACAGAAACGAGATCCCAAATTCACAGGAGGGATGTAAAATATCCCTTCATTGTTTTTTTTTTATTTTTTTTTAAATAATTTTTAAAAATGTCTTTTAATATTAGAGATAAACGCATTTAGTTTTAAGATTATGATTCCTAAAGTTGAGATTGTCGATGAAATTAACGAAGGAAATCTTTTTCTTAGAAAAGTTGGTAAAAGTGACGCGGAATTCTTCCTATCCAGTTTAAATAAAGATAAATTAACCTCTTTTTTGTCTTTAAGCTCTCTCAAAACACTGGAAAATTCTAAGAGATTAATTCGAAATTATCTAAAATATTGGGAGAGATATGCTCAGTATAATTATGTTATTGAAATTAGGGACTCTAAAGTAGATAAAATTGGATCAATAAGTCTTTGGAATGTTAACTGGAGGCATAACAGAGCAGAGATTGGGATTTGGATTCTTCCTTCCCATTGGAATAGAAAACTTGGTGAAAAGGCTTTAACTCTGATTAAGATCGTAGCTTTTAATCATTTGAAATTAAATCGACTTGAAGCTCATATTGCTATAGAAAATAAGAATTCTATTCAGTTATTCAAAAAATGTGATTTTAAGGAGGAAGGTATGTTAAGCCAGTACCTGAAATTAGACGGAACATTTCATGATGCTCTTGTTCTAGCTTGTATAAAAGAAAATAAATAATGGAATTAAATTAATAGATTGAACTTATTAGTGCTACTTAGTTGGATCTCGTATTATATTATCTAACTCTTTCTTCTTTTCCAAGGATTTCTCAATTAGTTCCTCGGTCTCCAATTTTGGAGTAGGAGATTTGACTTGTTTTTCAGGTTGCGGAGATTTTTCAATAGATCTTGGTTTTGGAGTTTCAACATTGCCCGCGGTTTCATTTTTAAATGCCAAGCTAAATGCTTTTTCCCGATCAGCAATGATAACATTAGGATCATTTTTCTTATTTAGAGTTCTTCTATACTTTCTTACTTTTCTTACCGGTCTTGGATATTTTAGAAAAGTATAGTATGCAATAAAATAGCTTCCTAACGCTCCTACCAAGATAATTGAAAGGGCAAATAAAACCTGAAATAGTGTTGAGTCTTCTGTTTCTTCAATTATGACTATGGTCAACTCGAAGTCTTGAATGAAATAATTATCATTAATGATTGCACTAACTGTAAAAGTAAAAGCACCTTTAGGTAAATCGGAAAGAGTTACTTCATATATCCCATCGTTATCGTTGTCTTCAATAACCCCATTAATCCCACTATCGGATACAAAGCTCACCAGTGCATTCCTCATGAATCCCCCAAAATCAGTATTATTCAACCTTATTTGAAGTAGAATATCTTGTCCTTTATTTCTGATTATTGTATTTGATCCAGACAAGGTATCGATCTCAATATTAATTTTCCGAACATAAAAATTTATTAAAGCATATTTTGTTTGAAATGTTGATGTTAAAGCCTCGATTGTTAATTGATTACCCCCAATATTAAATCTCTCAGATGAATTAATGATTACCGAGTACTGCTCTTGTACTAGGCTTTCATTTAGGTTTGTTGTATAACCTTCAGATATTAATCTCACAGTTGCATTCGGGATATGTGCCCCGACTTCGTCTTGATATTTTATAGTTATATTTAATTCCTCACCAATTATGAGTGCAACATTTGGATCATGAGTCATATTTGCACCATTTAAGAATACATCGAGATCATTGGCAGTAATTTTATCAATAGTAATCGTTGGAGCTATTTTCTGTAGCTGAAAATTCTGTGCTTGTGCCGTGATTGTTAGGAAATTTATTCCTACATTTGAGATGTCTGTGTCTAATATAATAGAATACTGTTCCAAACTTGGAAATTCAGTTAAAGTTCCTGTAAAGTTCCCTGATAATAATACAGTCGCATTAGTTATGTGATCTCCAGTTTGATTAAGATATTTAATTGTTAAATTTAGCTGTTGACCCACAGTGAGTTCAAAATTAGGATCTACAGTTTTATTTACACTATTCAGAAATAAATGAAGATCTGTTTCTTTATCTGGGAATATGATTGTATATGTTATGTTTAGACTAACATCATCTATAGAAGTAGTAATGGTACGATTCAATCCAAAACTATCTGCTAAGAATAACTGAATTGACAGATTAACATCATCGGTTATTAGAGATGTTACATCTAATCCTCCTGGTTTTGCTACCTGGTATATCGAGGTGGCTGTACTTAGTTTTATTGTTTCTGGGTGCAGATTATTATTGATTAAAATTCTAATTTCTGAATTGGGGGATGAGGTTGCTGGCCAGTTTTGATCGATTTTATACTTAAAGTTAAGTATAGCTTCATTTACTATTACCGTGTCATTACTAAGATCAGATATTTTATCTGCGTTTTGATTCCAAGAAATTGAGCTAAATTGGTTAATTTTCTTCTCGTAAGTAAAAGTTAGATTAAAGGACCTCATAGTTAATAAATCCCAAGTATCTATATCTACATTCCATTCATTATCTTCGCAATATATATCTATTCCTAAAGTAATTGTGAAGTTAAAGTTATCATCTTCCAAAACAGATGTTAAATAGGAAATTAAAATTTCTTCTGGGACTGTATTCATAAGCGTATCGGCATAATTATTAATTTCGGGGGTATCTTGCCCTAAATCAGTTGTTCTGTTTAATGCGATTTGAAAAGAATTTTCATTTCCTATGTCTGAAATTAATACATAAAATGTAGCAAAATCACCTATTCCAAACTGAGTATCGCCACCACCTGGATTTTGGCCTTCTGTATAATCACCAGGTCGTTCTATGCCCCCTATATGAGGTTGTGATGGATTTGATCCTACAGCCGTGACGCTAGCATTAAAAATTACCTCGAGAGAGGCGGATGTAATAATGTAATCAGAGAAATTCACTGGCATTGTGATGTTATTTTTCCAATGTATGCTAGGAGAATTCCTAGATTGATCTACACCTTCATCCCATTCGTGAGAGATAAATAAACCAGCTGAGTTACTACCATTACTATCAGGGGATATTGGAAACTCAGGATTATTAAACGGAGTCCAATCTATATTATTGAGAGAATCGTCAATACTCATTAAGCCATAATCACCAATAACACTTAGATTTGCATGCCCTAATCCTGATAAAGCTTCAGTATCAGATAAATCTCCTTTTATTGTTGAATACCAATTAGGTTCGATTGGGGCATCTAACGTAGGATTATCAAGCCATTGTGTAGTAAATGATTCTTGTCCAGATAATCCTAAATTGTTGTTTATGAGAGAATTTGGATTCCCTGAAACAACTTGTGAGATTCTACCAGATAATTGAGTTGTTATAGGTATACATAAGATTATTATTAGCAAAATAGTAATTTTGTAATAACCTATGTTTTTCCTTCCTGGTTTCGCAGGAAATCCCCAGATTTTTTTTAATACTTTCTTAAACGTCCTCACCTTTACTTAGATTTTTTGGTTTTGCAGGTTCAACTGACGGTTTACCTTTTAGAAAACTTGAACTGGCAGCTAGCTCTTTATTGTATGCTGAGTTAATTGCTTTTTTACGCTCTGTTATTGCAATACTAGGTGGGTTTTTACTTTTAAGCTTTTTACGATATTTCCGAACCTTTCTGACTATTTTTGGATATTTTAATATTCTCTGATATGCATATAAATATGCCCCTATCACTATAGCAGCAGTAATTCCAATTGCAGTTAATATTTGAAAAAGTAACGTATTTGGTGCGTTTCTCGCAGCTGTGATAATGATTTCTTGACTTTCAAAATGATAAATATCACTTCCGAATGCATTAATAACTATTGAATGTATACCATTGGGGATATTGAGAATCGTAGCTTCATAAATACCATCATCATCCAAATCGAGTAAAAGTTGGGTTACATTATCCCATGGACGAGTATAAGTAACAGTCGCTCCTGTTACGTTTATATTGAAATCTGTATTATTGATATAAATTCTGATCAAAGCATCACCTCCCGGATATGTCTGAATTGTATTCTGAATAGCTATTATCTCAGCATTGATTTTTCTTACCGTAATGTGGGGATTTATACTTTTCTCTTGATATTCTGATTCTTGAGCAGTTATTGTTAACTCATTAATTCCCAAGCTGAATTTTATTGTTGTATTTAAAACTAATGAATAGTGTTTTAAGCTGGGGTTCTCAACCAAAGTCTCAAAAATACCATCTCCGGTTAGTTCTACAATAGCACCAGGAACATGCGTTCCGAACGGATCTTTATATTCAATCGTAATATTGAGTAATTTGTTGAGTGCGATATCCATAAACGGATCAGACGTTTTATTTTGTCCATTCAATAATAACTGTAAATTATCAGTAGTAACTTTACTCACGATTAAAACAGGGCTAATTTTTCTCGCTTCATAATTAATTCTATGAGCAACTACATCAAAGTAGAATTCTCCTATTTCTAATTCACTTACACCAATGATAATTGTATATTGCTCATAAAGACTATCCTCGTAGAGTGTTCCTGTTAGATTTCCCGAAAGTTGCACTAATGCCCCAGGAATATGCGATCCAAAATTATCTGGATATTTGACTGTTATATTTATATCTTGATTAACTGGATGTTCATAAACCGGATTTGATGTTTTATTATTCCCATTAAAAAATATGTGTAAATTTGTCTGAGTATCAGGAAATAATACAGTATAAGTTATATTGAGATATATATCATCAATAGAAATTGTAATATTATTACCTAAACCAAACTCATCAGCAAGATATACTTGAATTGATAAATTAATCCCGATATCATATGGGATTAATGACCTAACATCAAAACCACCTGGTTTTGCTATTTGAAAATTAGAATTCGCATTACTAAGTTTTACAGTTTCTGAAAGTTTATTGTTATTTATATAAGCTTGAATCTCGGAGTTCGGAGATGAATCAGTCCAGTTTTCATCAATCATATATTTAAAATTTAATTTAGCTTCATTAATAATAATAGTATCATTACTAATATCAGATATCTTATCTCCGTCTTGATTCCATGATGCTGCAGTAAATTGTTCAATTTTTTTTTCATATGTAAATGTTAAATTGAAAGATCGTATTATTAAAGAATTCCAATTATCCCTATCTACTCCCCATTCATTATCTTCACAGTATATGTCTAACCCAAGAGTAATTGTAAAGTTATGACCATCATTTTCCAATATTGAGGTCAATACGCTTATTAAAACATCTTCAGGAACTACATTCATAAAAGAATCTGGATAATTGCTTAATGAGGGACTGTCACGTCCAAGATCCCCTGTGTTATTAAAAGCTACTTGAACTGGGGCGAAATTTTCTTCTACATCTGATAATAAAACGTAAAATTCAGTGTAATCACCCGTTGAATAAGCATCAAGACCACTATCACCTTCTCTATCAATACCTCCTCCATCATGAGGAGAAACAGTAACCGATGCGTTGAAAATTACATCTAATGAAGCAGATGTTATGATATAATCAGAAAAATTAACTGATGTGGTTATATCTCTTTTCCAGTGTATACTAGGCCTATTTCGAGTCTGATTTAGATTTTCATCCCATAAATGAGAGACATAGCAACCAGAAGAATTAATTTCATAAGTATCTGGTAAAATAGGTAAATCTGGGTTAGAAAATACAGTCCAATCTGTATCACTTAATGATTCATCAATACTAACGATTCCTGAATCACCGATTACAATATAATTTGCCTGCCCTAAACTTGTTGTTGTCCTAATATCTGAGAATTCACCCTCTATTTTTGAATACCAAGTAGGCTCTATCGGAGTATTTAATGTGGGGTTTTGAACCCATACCGTTGTAAAGGTCTCCTGAGCTGCTAAATGAGGCGTATTAACCTCCTTAACATCTTCTCCTTCTTTGAACGGAATAAAATTTGAATTTTGATTATATAATATGAAATTTCCGATGAAAATAGACAACAATATAAGAGCAATTACCAAATAGAGCGAAATATTCTTTCTTTTAAATTTGGATCGGGTCATAATTAAGTATTCTTAGGTGTGCAATTAAAAAAATATATTCTTAGACTTAATACCAATATATTGCATTATAAATTTAACTACTTCTCTTTCAAATATAATTCTTATAAATATTATCCCAAACTAATATTGTTGGTTAAACACAACTAAATAAGATATATTGGTATCTGCATTATTTAAACTTTATAATCAAGGTTCAATTAAATAGCCTTATTGAAAGAGATTACTATAATCAAGACCAATATTATGGAGGTTAAGGACTAGACTTTTAGGGGATGTGTCAAAAAAAATTTAATTTTTTTAAAAAAGAAAAATAAGGAGGTTTGTTACTTTCCTATAAAGATCATTTATTTAAATAATTTCATTTCGGCTTCGTCTCTGAAGAAGCAGTTGATTGTTTTGGTCCTGCTTCTTTAGGAGCAGGTTCTTTTGGCTCGCTAGGCTTCGGTTTTATTGATTTGCCAGATTCTCCTAATTGTTTCTGGTATGTTTTAGTAAACGCAGCTTTGGCAGGAATTATTGCTACGGTGGGTGGAGTACTTTTTTCAAGAGTTTTTCTGTATTTTCTCACTTTTCTAATTGGTATTGGATATTTTAAATACGTATAGTAAGCAATAAAATACCCTCCTATACAGGTAGCAGCCACACTTACAATAATTAATAATGCGGCGAATATCCAAGGTTCAGCATCTGGTTGCAATGGAGGATCGATCCATGATTCTGTCCAAGAAAGGCTTAAATAAACATCCGTTATTGAAACCGTAATATTATGATCTAACCCGAAATCTTCAGCTAAATACACTTGAATTGATAAAGTAAATTCTTCATATGGTAAAATTTTTGAAACAATATCAAATCCTCCAGCCTGAGCATCTTGAAATCCAGGGGAGAAAATATAATCTATTAAACTTACAGTTTGTTCATATTTTCTATCATTAATATAGATTCTAATTTGGGAATTTTGGGAGGATTGAGTCCAGTTTTGATCAATTTTGAATTTAAAACTTAGGTTAGCATCAGTAATTTGAATAGTAGAATTTTCTACTGTACGGTTAACTGCATCTAAATCCTGATTCCAAGACACTGTTGTAAATTGATTAATTCTTTTTACATATGTAAAGGTTAAATTCAAAGATTTAAAACGCAAATCCTCAAAATGATCTCGATCTGTCCCACTATTGTTATCCTCGCAATACATATATATTCCTAACACAATTGCGAAATTATTATGACCAGGAGCACTCGCTAAAACATTAGTTAATGCATCTATTATGGCTTGTTCTCCGAAAACTCCAATGAATCCTTCTATGTCATAAAAGTTAAGAGCTTCATTACCTAATAAGAGTGTTTGATTAAAAGCAATTCTGTATGTATTTAGCTCATCAATATCCAAAGTTGTAATTTCGACATAAAATTGAATAAAGTCGTATTTCTCGAATTGGTTTATGGAGGCTATCCCAGGAACCCACCTGGCAGTACTATCACCAGGAGTATCAACATTCCTATCAACACTGGCATTGATAACCGCGTTAAAATCAGCAGAGGTTATAATATAATCCGTCATGTCAACCGGAAGGGTTATATTGGTTCTCCAATGCATACGAGGAGTATTTTTAGGTTGACCCCCTGTTTCTCCTTCCCACCAATAATGACTACACCAAGCACCTTCATCATCAACACCATAATATGGAACAGATGCACGTTGAGGCTCCACGACAAGCTCAGATTTGTTGAATGGTTCCCAATTAGTTTTTGTAGCATTATTTAGTAGAACTTCTTCGGTATATGTCTCCCCAATGACTTTTACATTTGCCTGATTTGAACCAGAACTCGTAATCGCATCAGAACTGTCCCCATCAATGGTTGAGTACCAAGGATCGATTGGTTCCTCAAAATTGGAGTTGATAATCCAAGGCTCACTAATATTAGAAGTTATTCCCGATGTATGGAGTTCTCTATAAATTCTGGTGTCAACAGAAGTTTTATTTAAGATATTTGTACCAATAATAAGATTAACGGAAGATATTAACGCAAAAACAAATAAGACAAGAAAAACCAGTTTGAGAATATTTTTAGATTTCATATAATTCATATCACTATTTTTATAGAATATCTATTTTACAATAATTTAAATAAACTTTAATTAAATAATAATAATAAATAATACTTAAGAAATAATTATATTTATTTTATCTAAAAAATCTTATTAATTTAAAATCGAGGTATTGAAATTTGATACAAGGTATTTTGACTTTTCAATTTAAAATAAATCAAAAAGAAACAGGCGAAATCGAACCAGAATTCGAACCGAATCAATTAATATTTCGGGAAGATAAGTATGATGAAGAAAATTTTTCAGAATTAATTGCTCAAAATGATATATTCGCCATTTTTTACCAGCATACTACAGGACTTTTTGGAGTTAAATATAGTTA
>Ga0209536_100011415_pt1 | contig 13013 bp, 7 predicted proteins | sample DeeMarSeWOR28_12_FD_187461 | JGI IMG/M metagenome (GOLD analysis project Ga0209536, IMG submission 187461) | Marine sediment microbial communities from White Oak River estuary, North Carolina - WOR-2-8_12 (SPAdes) (version 2) | ecosystem: Environmental > Aquatic > Marine > Intertidal zone >...
GGTGAAGAAGCGGGTTTGCGCCAGCAGCGAGGCGCCGTGCACGCTGGCCTGCAGCAGCGGGATGCCCAGGTGCAGGCACCTCTGACCGACGGCCACCTCCACGGCCAGATTATCGGTGGCAAGCAAGACGAGATCGGCGTCGGCCAGGGCCAGGACAGGTAGATCCTCACCACGGCAGTCGGCAGCCCACACCCGAGTGTCGGGACTGATGCGCTTGCAGATCTGGGCCGTGGATCGGGCCTTGGGCAGGCCGATCTCATCCGGCAGAACCGGCTGCGTCAGCAAACTCGTGGCCTTGAAACGGCCGGGGTCGACCAACCACAGGGTGTGGATCATCAGCCGCGCCAGATGAAGGGCCAGGGGGCGACCCACCGAGCCCGTTCCGATCACGGCCACCTTCAGCTGGCTGAATACCTGGGCGGCATCGCCGTCGTAGCCCAGCAGGGTGGGCAACCGCTCGCCACGACCCGGACGCTCAGGCTGGTCCGCTCGCTCCAGATCTGGAATTGCCTGCAGCTGGCTATCGGTCACCAGGCAGACAGACTCTGGCACGATCTCCTGCCTGGCCATGCCGGTTGCCTCAGAGCGCCGGTTCATAAAGGTAGCCTTTCTCCAGGCGGATACTCTCCTGACAGGCCGGGCAAAGCGTCACGTTCTGGAGACACCGCAACGGTTCGTCAGCGGAATCCGTCGCCTCCGCTTCGCTATGCAGGATCGCTCCGCAGGGACAGTGGTAGATCGTGGCGCCGGCTGCGATGGGAAGCCGGCAATAGGCACAGTCTCGACCTACCTGTTCGTCCGTGGCGGCCCCGATGACGGGTTGGTTGTAGATGGTGACGTGCAGGACGTGACTGCCCACCTGCAGCTGATCGCCGATGCCGAGCACCGCTACTGTCGGCGCCGGCTGTCCGTTGAGCCGTGGGTGGGACGGCTGCTGCCGATCTGACCGCGGGCACAAAAAAACCAGCAGCGGTTGTTCGGTGTGGTAGACTGGCTCCAGGCAGCACAGGCTGGTCTTGCTTCGGGTGTCGCCGGCGGTCAGGCTGGGCTGGCCAACACTGTCCAGACCCAGCCAGACTGGCGAATCGCTCGGTAGTGCGAGATACGAGAGTTCCAGTATTGCCTGGGGATCTCCGCTCGCAGAGGGTTGCGACTGGACATCGCTGCCGAAAAGGGGATCGACGAGCAACCGGAACTGTTGTGTGTTCAAGACCATGCGCTCCCCCCCGTCTTGCATTCTGTGCCTGCCTTGACATGGGCCCCTGGCGCCGGTACAGTAGGTTTATAATCCTGAAACCAAGGAATCAATGATGATCTCGCTATGGGCAAGTCTATCCATGATTCAGGTGGCCAGCAAGCCGCAAAACCTTGTAAGTAATTATTTTAGATACTATTACGTTGAAAGGGGGTCAATCTGTAGTCGCGCCAGCGACAATCCAGCTCGACATGCCAGGACTGTCCCAGTCGGGGCACACATTAGGGGGTTTCAGCGCCAAACTGTTCACCTCGGGTGACCAGTCAGGGGATTAAGTGCCAAACTGTGCCAAGTGCCACGGATCGTTGTTCAGCAGCACGGAGGCAGCGCGGTGGGGCGTGAGACGGCCGCATTTCGCCAGTAGTTGATGCGATACCGTCTTCACCGTCGAAGGGGGTTGGTCATGGCCAGTAATCAGGGGAAGAAGGGTCACCAGCAGAACCGACGGGGACAGCAGGAATCGGGCGGCTCGACCGGGCAAGCCGCTGACATGGACAACCGAGAACTGGACGAGACCGAGATCATCCTGATCGTGAGCGAACTGTACCTAGGAGGCTTGAGCTGCAGCGAGATCGTCGCCTGGATGCAACAGCACTACAAGTTGAAGATTTCCAGGCGTACTCCCATGAAATGCCTGCGCCTCGCACGTCAGCGGGGCTGGTTGAAGGTCTACCCGCCGGGCTATCTGAAACTGAGCAACGACATCAAGAAACAGTACGGCTGGCTCGAGGGCCTGGACGTTGTGCGGACACCCACCTCGCAGCATGTCGCCTTGCGCGGCGCAGTGGTCCTGCGGCGGCTGGTCAAGAAGCATGCATTCGTTAATGAGGGTAAGCGCCAGGTGCACATCGGCATGACCGGTGGGGGGCAGATGCGTCACCTGGCGAGCGAGTTTGTGCAGCTCCTTTGCGAACCAGCCGAGGACTGGCCCGAGGAGGTCGTCATTCACGCCATGGTCTCGGGCGTGAGGCTGGAGGATCCCACCACCGATCCCAAGGCCATGTTCCTGTCCCTGTGCCGTGAATATCCCGACCTGCAGGTCAAACTGAGCGTGGTCGGGTTTCCGGGGCCGGGACTGGTGGACTCGGGACAGATCGATGTCGCCGGTCTGAAGGGATGGGACGAGATCCAGCGGGTGATCGCTGAAGCGAATCGTCTGGACATCATCGTCACCTCGGCCGGCAACTGGAAGGACGACCACTGCGTGTACTCGCAGACCATGAAGAACTCCCACGCTGACCGGGTGAAGCTCGAAGCGGCGGGAATCGTGGGCGATTACTTTTATTGGCCCTTCAACCAGCAGGGCGCCATCGCCGCCGAAACCAGGCTGAGCGTCATGACCTTGCTCGAGCTGGGTCATCTGCCCGAGTTCATCGCCGCGGGCAAGAAGGTACTGTTTCTGCTGGGGCCCTGTGACGAGTGCGACAAGCCCAAGCCGGCGATCCTGAGGGTACTGCTGGACCAGCCGGAGCATCTGTTCACCCATCTGGTGGTCGACAGTCGCTCGGCACGTCACGCCTTCCAGGCGGCGTGAGTTTAGGCGGTGGTCGGTATAGAGCAGTCTCGCGGTCACCGGGAAGCGGCAGGCAGCGCTGGGATCTTTGCAGGAGGTGGGATCGTGTCGAAGAAGCACAGCACCCAGGAGCGGATCCGGGCCAAGGTGGTCAAGATCCAGGCCCAGAAGGAGCGACGGCTGCAGCGCAACCACGACGAGAGCAGCGGGGAACAGCTGCTGGACCGGACCGAGATCATCTCGCTGGTCTGCAAGTACTTCTGTCAGGGCAAGACAGTGGCCCAGATCAAGAAGATCATGGCCCGGAAGCACGGCATCGAGCTGAGTCGTGAGCAGCCTTACAAGATGCTGTCACGCGCCGCCACCAACGGCTGGCTCAGCTTCCAGGCACCCCTGGACCATACCCTGACCGAGCGGCTGGGCAACGAGTACGGCAATCTCGACGGCATCCAGGTGGTGCATTCGGCCTCGTCAGAGGACCTGGCCTACCACGCGGCGCGGGAGGTCCTGCGCCTGCTGCGCAAGTACCGCGAGGGCGCCCAGCAGCGAGAGGAGGTGCATGTCGGTTTCGCCGGAGGTCCGACCATGCGCAAGGTCGCTCGTCACCTGGCCGACCTGCTGTGTCGGCCACAGGCGGGCATGCCAGAGCGGATTTATCTGCACGCCCTGGTCTCGGGCTTCAATCCCTACGATCCTACGACCGATCCCAATGCCTTTTTCACCTACTTCGTGCGACGACCTGGCCTGCCGAGCGAGATCAAGTTCGTGGGCCTGCACGCACCGGCTCTGGTCAAGACCAATGATTTTCCCAACCTGAGGAACATGACCGGCATCAAGGAGGCGTACAAGGCCAGGGAAGAAATAGACGTCTTCGTGACGGCCGGCGCGGACTGGGAGGACGAACACAGCCTGTTCAAGACCTGCATGAAGCGCTCGGAAAAATCTTACACCCAGCTGGAAGCTGCCGGTTGCGTGGGTGATTTGCTGTGGCAACCCATTGGCGAGCGCCATCCCATCGTCAAGAAAACCGAGATCCGCGCCATGACCCTGGTCGAGCTGAGCGAGCTGCCCGGCTTCATCGCCCGCGGCAAGGAGGTCATGCTGATCCTGGGGGCGTGTGGCGGTTGCGACCGGCCCAAGGGCCGGCTGCTGCGGGCCATCCTGAACCAGGGCCAGCAACTGATCACGCACCTGGTGACCGACTCGCGCACGGTCAGCCAGGCCCTGGACGGGCTGGAGGAGAAGACCGATCAGGCGTCTTGAGCGGTGAATCTCTTGTCACACACCCGCTGATATTGAGCGGACGGGTCGGCGAGAGTGGCGCTGGCTGAACCTACCAGGGAAATGTGAAGTCATTTTGCCATCTAGCCATAATTTCTAGTATAAAAGTGCTATCATCATCGTTAATACTATTTCATTCAAGATATCATAATCAAAAATATTGATTTAAGTTTGATTATTTGAGACAATATATGGGGCTTCTTCTTTGATATTGCAGTTCTATTTGTACTATGAGCCAAATATTATTGGGGGAAGTCCTTGTCCAAACAGGGAATGATTCTAGTTATCATTCGTGTTCTCAAACCAAAGGGGGATGGATCATGTTGAAACTCATTCGTTTCTTAGTGCCCTTACTGGCACTGGGGCTGCTGGCGGTGAGCTGTAGCCACGATGAAAACATCGTGGTCCCCGCGGACAACACAACCGCAGGCCGGCCCGACAAGAACGGGACCGAAACTCTCGGTCCGCCTTCCATCAACATCGCCGACGGCTCCTGCTTCGCGCAGGGCGGCGTGGGTATGGTAGGGATGGACACCGGGACCCTGGAGATTGAGGTGCCCGACGCTGAAATCTTGCAGGTCCTGCTTTACTGGAGTGGTGGTACGACCAGTGACAGTGGCGACGACATGATCAAGATCGACGGAATGGATGTGACCGGAACCGAGATCGGTGGTCCGACACTCTTCTTCTCCACCGGTGGAGCGGAGTATAATTTTTACACCTACCGTGCCGACATCACCGCTATGGATCTTGTGACTCCTAACATGACCAATTCCTTCGAGATCAGTGATTTCAACTTTGACTTCTCCGCTGGTCCCCTGGATGAGAACCACGGTGCTGGCATGATGGTCATCTACGATGACGGGACCGAGGCTGCCCTCGAGCTCCGTGACGGCCTGGACTGTGCCTATCACGGTTTCGCCGGGGACCTCCAGGTCACCGTGCCCCAGACCTTCACCTTTGGCGCCTCTACTGTAGACCGTTATGCTAAGATGGTGATCTTCAGCGGCAGCGTCGGTGTAGACCGTCCCAATGAGATCCATATTTCCACCGAAGCCTCTCCACGGATCAACCAGCTTTACAGTGCTGACGAGCTTCTCTGGGATACCCTGTGCCTTGAAGACGTGTACATCCCGGCCGGGGCGACCGAGGTGACGGTTGAGCTGGTGTCCCCCTCCGACACCGAACTTGATGGGGCCTCCATGACCTGGATCGGCTGCGGCTTTGCCCTGCCCGAACCGACGTACTGCATCGGTGACTTCGTCTGGTACGATGAGAACGGCAATGGCTGTCAGGACGAGGGCGAGATGGGCGTCGAGGGCGTCGAGGTCAACTTGTGGACCGGGTGCCCGCCTGAGATGGTCCTCCTGACCACTTACACGGACGCGATGGGCTCCTATCAGTTCTGCGAGCTGCTGCCTGGGGATTATACGGTACAGTTCGTAGCTCCCGGGGACTACTACTTCTGCCATCCATTCTCGGAAGAATGCAATACTGCCTTCGACAGCAATGCCGGTGAGGACGGTATCACCGACTGCGTCACCATCCTAGACGCCGACGACATGACCATCGATGCCGCTCTCTGCCTGCCCGTACCCGCAGAGGCATGCCGCGTGACCGGCGGATGTCGGGATACGTATGTAACAGACGCTGGTACAGAGGTCTACTCCTGCGGTGGTCAGGCCGGGGCCCCGACCGCGGATCAACCGCAGCCCTGGGGTGAATGGACCCATACCCAGAGGCGAGGACCCTCGGGTTCGTTCACATTCCACGCCGGAACAGCCAGCGCTCCCCCCGGGACGGAAATCGACTGGATCGAGTGCATGGATCCGGGCTGGTGCGTCCAGGCCCGGTGGGCGCCTGCGAAGCAGATCGATTTCGCGGGAGTGGGTACATTCAAGAATATGGGACATAATGTGCCGGCGTCGATCTCGGATTATGTCACCTTGCAAGAGAGCCTCCACTGGTTCGAGGTCAATGTGGATGATCTGGGTGAGCCTGGCCGAGCGGGAACGGTGGATCCACCCGCGGAAACCTGCGACCCGCTGGGCTTCGGGTTGAACAGTGACACACAAGATGCCGATTGCGAGTGCCCGGACTTCTACCGGATCCGCATCTACACTGGGCCCGACGACTCGTACGACATCATGTACGAGGTGTATGGCTACATCGACCGAGGCAACTTCCAGATCCATCCCGAGATCCACTGACCTGGATCGGAGAGGGGCGGAAGCCACAGATTCACTGACGCACGCAAAGTGCACAACCAGAACAGGGGCGAGAAATCGCCCCTGTTCCTCGTGTGTGCCGGGCAGGGACAAGTCGTAAATCCCTTATCCGGAAACGGTTTCTCAAGATCCTAGTCGATCCCGCCGTCCGTGTTAAGTTTCAATCCGGCGTTGTGTCCACCTGGAGATGTATTCCCCATCGTACCAGATTTGCTTACATGTCTGCCCTTACCTGGTCGGACCAAGACCGAGAAACGAAGAGACGACATGGCCTTCTGGATGAAATTCAACAAGAATTCATAGAGCCCCGTCGCCGATAGCGGCCGGGCTCTCTTGAGCATTCTTGGTAATGCTTGCGTGAAGGTTAGCTGAACGACGTCGAAACTCTTGGGTCGGTTGACCCTCTCTTCTCATTGCGGTATAATCATTTCAGTTCCTCCCCACCAAGTAATTTCAAGATTCAGCCTTGACGGCTACCCCATCAATCACCGGGAGTCGAATCATGCGTATTGGTTATCTCAAATCGCTGTTGCTCGTTACTGTCGCTCTGGGTGGGCTGGGCCTGGCGATGGGCGCGGCGCGTCCGGATCCTGCTGTCGGTCCACTGCCGGAGAAGGAGCTGATCACTGACGGCTCGATTGTCCATGACGTGGGGCAGGTTCACCTGAACATCACCAACTTCGGTCTGCTGGGTTCGCGGCCCGGGACCGGGGCTCCTTATTCGGAAGCACCGTCGGCACGCTGGCCGGGCGCGTCGGGCGACGACTACCTGTTCTCTGCCGGCTTCTGGGTCGGCGGTATCCTGCTCGGTGAGCGACTGGTCAGCACCGGTCAGTACGCGAACGAGATCATGGCCAGCGAGGATCCGCTGGACATCATCTACACCATGGCCATGGGCGATCCGGGCGGTGCGCGCTACCCCGACCCCTTGCCCGATGATGACGGTGACCTGGCGGAGGACGAGGACCCCAAGAACGGCCGCGACGACGACGCCGACGACCTGATCGACGAGGATTTCGGCGCCATCAGCGACCAGCACTTCCGCTGCGAGATGCTCGACAACACAGCCCTGGCGCAGGACCTCTACCCCGATCACACTCCCTTGAACCTGGAAGTGATCCAGCAGAGCATCCAGTGGGCGGTACCCCTGTCCGACCATTTCGTGGGTTTCGAGTTCACGATCCGCAATATAGGGGTCACGACCCTCGACGACATTTACCTCGGAATGTTCTCCGATCCTGACCTCCCGGCCGGCGGGAGCGGAGGGTCAGATGACGATCTGGCGGGTACCTTTTCCGGAATGGTCGAGGCGTTCGACGGCAGCCTGGTAGAGGTCGAGCTGGCCTACATGTATGATGGCGCCGCCGGTCCCGTGCCCGGCTACATCGGGTTCCTGTTCCTGGATCACACCACTGATCCGGCGGGCGAGACGGCACCGCCGGTAGCGGCCCTGAACAGTCTGCAGATCTTCAGAGGCAACCTGGCCTACGATCAGGGCGGCGATCCCACCAACGACATCGAGCGCTACGAAGCGATGTCCAGCCAGAGCTGGGACCCGGGTGCGTTGCCCGGGCAAGAGAACGATTACCGGCTCCTGATTGCCAGTGGTCCCTTCCCGACCCTGGCGCCCGCGGCGGAATTGACCTATGCGTGCGCCCTGGTCATGGGCAATGGTCTGGACGATCTGCTGTTCAACGCCGCCAACGCCAAGGTGGTCTATCAGGGTGAGGCCTTCGACCGCGATGGCGATCCCGCCAACGGCAACGAGTTCCAGGTGCACTGGTTGCACCCGGATGACGTACCGGTGGCCGCGGTTTCCGGTTCCCTGACAGCCGTTGTCGAGGACGGGTCGGTCCGACTTGGCCTGCAGACGAATGTCGAGGCGCTGGACCGGCTGCTCGTCGCGCGACGGGACCAGCGCGGCGCGGTGACGCGTACCTGGGGCGGCAGCGAGTTCGCAGATGTCGAGGTGAATGCCGAGGGCAGCTCTGCCTGTCTGCAGGACGACGATCAGGCGGGGTGGCCGCGTACCTATGCGCTCTTCTATCGCGGATCCGGGGGCGACATTCTGCTGGACGAGGTGCAGGTCGCGTTGCCGGTCATGAACCGGATCGATCTGGCGGCCCATCCCAACCCGTTCAATCCCCGCGTCGAGATCAGCTATCAGCTGCCGGCGGCTGGTCGCTTGCAGCTGGCTGTGCTGGATGTGCGCGGCCGGGTCGTGAGGACCCTCGTCTCGGAAAACGTCCCCGCGGGAGTCGGCAGTGCTGTCTGGCTGGGCGACGATGCGCAGGGACGTGCCGTGGCCAGCGGTGTTTACCAGATCGTGGCCCGCACCGCTCAGGACGTGGTGATACGGCAAGTCACTCTCGTGAGGTGAGCGTCGTCTGAACCGGGCCTGGCGATTGGACGACCACCGTCACTCGCTGGTCATGATGAACAGCGGCTGCATCGAGAAGCTCTTGTACAGGGGGCGCAGGCGCTCCGTGTTGTAGTATTTCTGGACGTTGACGAATTTCTTGGTGCTGGTGACCACCTCGATCGGCACGTTGTCGTAGCGGCCGTTCTTCAGCACCACCAGCCGGCCGTGGATGCCGCTCAGGATCAGATCCAGCGCCAGATTGCCGTACGCCATCGGCACGACCGAGTCGATGGCGTCGGGGTCACCGCCCCGCACCAGATAGCCCAGGCGCTGGTTGATGGTGTTGACCGGCCGGCCATTGTTGAACTGTGACGACAGGTCCTTGATCCGGGCCGACACCACATCGCCGATGCCGCCCAGCTTCATGTGGCCGAAGGCGTCCTTCGTGGTGTCGCTGAAGACCATCTCGCTACCCTCGAACATGGCGCCCTCCGAAACGCACACGATCGAGTACCGGCTCGGGTTCTTCTGCCGATCCTCGACCAGCAGTCGGGTCAGCTGCTCGATGTCGAACTTGTACTCGGGAATGACACAGCGGTTTGCGGCGCCGGCCATGGTGGGCAGCATGGCGGTGAAGCCGGCGTAGCGGCCGAAAACTTCCAGGACCAGGATGCGCTCGTGCGAGCCGGCCGAGGTGCGCAGGCTGTTCGTCATGTGAATGGTACGGGTGACGCAGGTGCTGAATCCGATGCAGTAATCGGTGCCCGGCACGTCGTTGTCCATGGTCTTCGGGATGGCGACTACCTTCACGCCTTCCTGGTACAGACGCACTCCGTAACTGAGGGTGTCGTCACCGCCGATCGGGATCAGGTAATCGATGCCCAGGAAGTCAAGGTTCTTGATCACTTCGGGGGTCATGTCGTTCATCTCGGCGGTGTACTTGTCCCGGTACTGGGGGGGGACGTTTACCTTGGCAACGTGCCCCGGGTGGGTGCGCGAGCTGTGCAAGAAAGTACCGCCGGTACGGCCCATCTTGTTAACGATCTCCTCGGTCAAGACCTGGTAGTTGGCGCTGTTGTCGGCCTCCTTTTCGCGCACCAGTTCCAGCACTCCGGCCCAGCCGCGCCTCAGACCGATGACCTGGTAACCTTCCCGGATGGCCCGGATGGTGACGGCCCGGATGGCGGGGTTCAAGCCGGGCACGTCGCCGCCGCCGGTCAGAATACCGATCACCTTCTTCTTCTCTTTCAGGTTTGCCACAGCGCCACCTTCCGTCTGCTGGTGACCGATCCGTCCTCGCCCGGCCCATTTTAAGATTGGATTCTGCGCGTCCGGGGTGAAATATAGTCCAGAAACGCTTGCCAGCAATCAACTGGCGTGCCGTGATGTCTGGACAGCGAGGAGAAAAGAGCATGCGCAAGATGAACACGCCGGCCTGGGTCCTGGCAACCCTGATCTGCGCGTCATTTCTGGCCCACGAGTTTCCACCCCTGCTGGCGGCGGCGGGTGCGGATTTTCCCGAACTGACCGGCGATTACCTGGATCAGCCGTCGCCGGGAACCAGGCCTGTGCTGTTCGCCCCGGGAATCGTGGGTACCGCCCTGCCCACTCGCGACGTGGCCATGACTCCCGATGGCAACGAGATCTACTTTTGCGTCACCGTGGGCAACTATCGCTACGCGGCCATCATGGTGACCAGACGGGTCGCCGGGCGCTGGACCGAGCCGCAGGTGGCATCCTTCGCGGACAACCCGGACTGGCTGGATCTCGAGCCGTGCATCTCACCGGACGGGCAGAGATTCTTCTTCCTCTCCGACCGTCCCGACGGCGCCGAGGAGAAGGGCGACCACGACATCTGGGTCATGGACCGGCAGGGCGATACCTGGGGCGAGCCATACAATCTTGGCCCACCGGTCAACAGCGCGGATTCTGAATTTTTTCCCTCGGTCACACGCGATGGCACGATTTATTTTGCCCGTTCGCCCCAGGGATCCAGCGAGCACAGGATCATGCGTGCGCGCCTGGTTGACGGCAGGTACCAGGAACCGGAGGAACTGGGACCCGCGATCAACCAGGGTTCCATGCAGTTCAACGCCTTCATCGCACCGGATGAGAGCTACCTGATCTACTCCATCGCCGGCAAGGCCGAGAATATCGGCACGGCAGATTATTACATCAGCTTCCGGGACGAGCAGGATGGCTGGTCCGAACCGGTGAACCTGGGCGATCGCGTCAATCCGGTCGAGGGATCCGGCTGGTCACCCTACGTATCACCCGACGGCCGATTCTTCTTCTTCATGTCCCGGCGAACCGCCGCGCCGTCCGGTGACGGTTTGCTCAGTTACCAGAACATCCTGCAGAGTTACCAGGAGCCCCCGAACGGTAACGCCGCCATCTACTGGATGGATGCGGGATTTCTGGCCGAGCTGAAGGACCAGGCCGCCGGGAATGCTGACCGTGGCGAACCCGGCCTGGCCGGGCCATACCTCGGCCAGACACCACCTGGTGACGAACCTCGGATTTTTGCGCCGGGTCTGATCAGCAACGGCATGACCAACCGCGATGTGGCCCTCAGTCCTGCCGGTGACGAGATGTTCTGCGGTCTCGCGTTCGGCAAGATCGTCACCATCTTGCATAGCCGGCTGATCGACGGCCAGTGGACCGCGCCGGAGGTGGCCTCCTTCGCCCGCAATCCGGATTTCTACTGCTTCGAGCCGGCCTTTGCGATCGACGGGCGGACCCTCTACTTCCTGTCCAACCGGGCCACCGCCGACCAGGAACAGCAGCCGGGCTGGGGGAACCAGAACCTGTACGCCGTCGACCGGCAAGGCGACGGCTGGAGCGACCCGCGAGCGCTGCCGGCCCCCGTCAACAGCGCGGCCTACGAGTACTATCCTTCCCTCACCCGGGACGGCACGCTCTACTTCACCCGCAGTGAGCCCGGCGGACAGCCGGCCATCTACCGGTCGCGCCAGGTGGCCGGCGCCTACCAGGAGCCGGAGCGAATGCCCGACCAGGTCAACTGCGGCACGAGCCGTTACAATGCCTTCGTGTCTCCCGAGGAGAGTTACCTGATCCTTTGCGTCCAGGGTCATGAACAGAACATCGGACCGGTCGATTACTTCATCTGCTTCCGGAATCCCGACGATACCTGGACCGAGGCTGTCAATCTGGGGGAGAAGATCAACGCGCCGGCGTCGCGCGCGGCCTCGGCCTGCGTTTCGCCGGACGGACAGTATCTCTTCTTCGCCGCCAGCTTCTCCGACGCTGCGCAGGCCTTTCCCGAGGGCAAACTCAGCCGGCAGCGCCTGGCGGCCCTGCATGATAGCCCGGGCAATGGCTCGTCGGATATCTACTGGATACGTGCGGATTTCCTGGCTGGCCTCAGGCCACGCTGAAAGGAGCTGCTGGTTGCATCGACCAGACCCACCTCTGGAAGGTGCGAGTACCTCCCGGAAAACTCCAGATAACATCCAGATGGTCACTTACGCAGTCGGAGGCGTTGCGCAGGTCGGGGGCCTGCTCCTATACTCATGCCGACGGTCGGTTTTCGCGTCGTGGCCGCTCCCATCTTGCCGGTGGGTGATCCGGCCTGTCTCTCACAAGGTCTGGACTTCATGGCCCCCCAGGATTCACCCCGGTCATCAAAATCGGCGAAGTTGCCAGATCATTTCGAGTTTCCCAATCCCGCCGAGGTGCCGTCCTTCCAGGTGGCGGACTGGCAAGTGCACCCTTCCCTGAACCAGCTGCAGCGTGGTAGTGAACGCACGCATCTCGAACCCAGACTCATGTACGTGCTGACCTGCCTGGCCAGCCGGCCGGCAGCGGTGGTCAGCCGGGAGCAGCTGCTGCGGACGGTCTGGAGCGACACCATCGTCTGCGAAGAGGCCTTGACCCGGGCGATCTCCGACCTGCGCCGCGCCTTCGGCGACGATCCCCAGCGGCCGTGCTTCATCGAGACCATCCGCAAGGGAGGCTACCGTCTGGTGGCCCCGGTGCAGCCCTTGCCTCAAGGTGAAGTCGCGCTGGCAAAAGCGGCGGCATCACATCGGATGGTCGGTGAGCCGGCACCGGCCACCGATGCGCAGGCCAGCACCGGGCGACGCCGAACCGTCGTCGTGATCCTGACCGTGATCCTCTTCGTGGTTGCCGTCCTGATCTGGCTCCAGTCCCGTCTGCTGTCCCCACCAGTGGCACCGCCGCTGCCAGGTCGCCCACTGACCTCGTACCCGGGAAGGGAAACGACGCCGGCCCTCTCACCCGATGGCAAGCAGCTGGCCTTCGCCCGCGACGGGGGGCACAACACTGGCCTGGACATATACGTCCAGCAGGTGGGAGCCGATGCCCACCTCAGGTTGACGGATATGGCGGGAA
>Ga0209536_100011416_pt1 | contig 13013 bp, 7 predicted proteins | sample DeeMarSeWOR28_12_FD_187461 | JGI IMG/M metagenome (GOLD analysis project Ga0209536, IMG submission 187461) | Marine sediment microbial communities from White Oak River estuary, North Carolina - WOR-2-8_12 (SPAdes) (version 2) | ecosystem: Environmental > Aquatic > Marine > Intertidal zone >...
CAGCATCAATGACTTGCAGATTATGCTAAAATTACCGAATTGGCGGCGTTTTGGGCTTTAAATCTGGGAGTTATTGGGTAGTTTCCGATAAAACACTAGGACTTCGCGGGAGCTATAGGGAACTCACTTCTCCGAAATGCGTTTTATGCCGTCATGACGTTACATCCAATCCTAAACACCAACTGTGTATTCCGCTCGACGTTTTTTATAGGAAACATCCGTTTCAGGCAGGCTTTGAGAGCTTTTTGAAAATTGTGGGTTAGGCTGTATGTTTCTGAAAATCACCCAATTTGCAGGATAGCATCACCTCTTTCCAGTTCGGCTCCGGCTGCGTTTTCCGCCTTCCTTTGAGAACATCAAAATAACCGTAAGCCGAACCGGTATTGAAGAACACCATTCTGTCCTCAGCGCGAAAATTGTACAATACCTACCCTGTTCCGATGTACAATTCGACACAACGAAAACCGGAGTAGGGCTGAGACCATCAACGGAGGCTTAAGATGGCGGAATATCGACCATGGACGTGGAAAGTACCCGAAACCAGCAAAGACATGGGACGCACGATCAACCGGCAGGACGCATTCGAGAGAGTCAGCGGACAGGCGGTTTTTACAAGAGATGTCAATTTCCCCGGAATGCTCTACGGGAAAATCCTCCTTTCTCCCTATGCGCATGCGCGGATAAAGAGCATTGATACGAGCCAAGCCGAAGCTCTCGAGGGCGTACGGGACATCTTGAGATACGATGATCCCGACATCGAGTTCGACAACGAGACGCTGCCGGGCTTCGAGGCTTCCCGCAACTACAACCTGCTGACCCTGCCCCGAACCTCCGAATTCTTTCAGCACCCGATGGGTGTCGTGGTTGTGGCAGATACCGAAGAAATATGCGACCGCGCGCTGCGGCTCCTGAAAATAGAATGGGAAGAAGGACCGTTCATCCTTGATATGGAGGAATCCCTCAAGCCGGACGCACCAAAGATCATGCCTGAGGTGAAGCTCATGAACGCGAGGGCCAAAGAGCCCAATACGGTTCTGACCGATCGCGCCGAATTCGGCAATGTCGAGGCAGGTTTCGCCGAAGCAGACAAGGTGATTGAATATACCATCACCCGCGCCCGGAATACGCCGGCAGGTGTTGAGCCCATTGTATGCGTTGCCCAATGGAGAGGCGATTTTCTCGATCTCTGGGTCCATCACCAGGATCTTCCTCATGCTACGGTTACCACTCCGAACTCGGTCCGTGAAAAGCCCCGGGCCCCTCTTGCTGAGTGGGCCAAGATCACCGTCACGATGCCCTACCAGGGTTCGTGGTACGGCGGCTTTTCATGGCTTTCTTACTCCTATGCCTTTATCCGCCTCACCGCGATCCTCGCCAAAAGAGCGGCAGGGAAACCCGTGAAACTGCTCTGGGACGAGAGCGGCTATTACTGCGGCGGCGACGATGAGGGGACTTATAAGTGCAAGGTTGGAGTCAAGAGGGACGGCACTATCACCGCGTTACATTGGCACATGCTTGGGATTCGAAATCCCGCGATTGATAAGACGCGTGTCAGCACCAAAATTCCCAACATCCTTGGCACACAGGAATGGGCTCTGGTCAATACAGGGCACAATATGTGTTTCCGGCACGGATCCCATACTTGCGTCCCGCACAACGTAATGTTTGCCCGTGCTGCTGCGGAAATGGGATTGGACCCGACAGAAGTCGCGCTGAAAAACGACGGTTGCGCCGGCCATGATTGGGAATGGGTCACCCGATACCAGAAGGAAAATGGATTCCCCCAGAGATGGAGCCTCAAGGAAGTACTCGATAAAGGCAAGAAGGAGATAGGATGGGATGAGAAATGGCATACACCAGGAACTAATAAGCTCCCGAACGGGAAGATGCATGGACTTGGTTTCATCCACGTGAATGAATGGCACTGGCACGCACCCGTTCCCGGCAGCTCCTTCGCATGCGTGACGCTGCGTGAGGGTAAAGCCGCGATTATAGGAGCTCGCTCCGATATGGGGATTGATACGGAGTCGGGCGCGCGTCTTGCAGTAGCCTCGGAAGCCGGGCTCAAGTACGAAGATACTGTCATACTGGAGCGCCGTTCCGACAATACGAATTACCACTTGTGGCAACCGGGAGGTTCCTTTGGAACATGTTACATCAACACGCAGCTAATCCCCGCTGCCAGGGAATTAAAACAAAAAATCCTTGAATACGCCGTAAGGCCGAGGCCGGCTTTGTTTGCCGGCTCCGCACGTTCCCCACTCTTCCCCGATAAGAAGCCCGAAGATCTGGATATCAAAGACAGCATGGTTTTCGAGAAAGCGAACCCCGATAACCGAAAGACAGTGAGAGAGGTGGCGGATACCTGGTGGGCACGGGATCCTGCGATCTTCCACCCTCCTGTATCCGACAGCGGCCATGGATATGAAGCCGACGGATCACAGAACCCTCAATCGTATGCGATGCCCCGGCAGGTACATTTCATCGAAGTTGAGGTTGACACGGAAACGGGAATGGTCGACGTGACCAATATAGTCTGCGTCAACGATGTCGGCCACCTGTTCAACGCCAAAGGAGCCTATGCCCAGCAATACGGCGGCGCTGTTATGGGGTTGGGCCGAAGCGGTACCGAGGAGCATATCTTCTGTCCCCGCACCGGAGTAGCCCTCAATTACGATCTGATTGGGTACCACATAGGAACGATGAATGACTATCCGGTTACCCAATGCCTGATCAACGAAAGCCACTTGGGATACGCAGCCTATGGCGCCTGTGGTATCGGTGAAAACATCGGGGCCAGCATGTCGGGGGTTACTGTTTCTGCGATCCACAATGCCACAGGCAAATGGGTCCTGGATTATCCGACGACTCCGGATAAGGTCCTGAAGGCGCTTGGGAAAATATAAAGACGCAGAAAAAATTACCAATTACCATTTGCCTCTAATCCAATTGGAAATCTCCAGGATTTTTTATATCGCTCATGAAATAAACACTTACAAAATTCAAATGCCCGGTTGGCCCCTAACCAGGATTTGGCTCATATTCTTGATTATAAAAGGTTTATCAAATCCGCCCAAAATCACAATTTAGCTGTGTATTATGAGTCTAAGCAGAGAATCTAACTCTAATTTTATTGGATCAGAAGGAACCAGTACAGGCGCATTCTTTCGAAAATTAGGACACATTCTAATCAGGCGGCCGTAAAAAAGGGTTATAATGGTGAAAATGTGCAAAATCCCCCGTTTTTGTTTCCACCTATAGTAGAATCGAAAATCCTCAGTTTGTTGATTGCAAATAATTAACATAATTCAGATTTATCAGTAGCAGCAATGAATTCGATAGCGGAAAGAGCTCTAAAAAACATGGATTATTTTTCCTGTCCCCAGGAATGTGTTGATTATTAGGGTGAAATAAAATCATGGGACTGTTCGGATTGTTCAAAGGCAAGGATCCCGTTAAGCACGAACAGCAGGGAGACTACTATTTTGACACAGGCGCTTTCGGTCAGGCAAAACTTGAGTATGAGGCCGCACTGGAGAAACGACGCAGGGCAATGACGAATGATGTGAAAATTCCTCAACTTCAGGGAAAAATCCTCCAATGCAGGGAAGCCCTTGCCCGGGAACACAAAAAACGCGGTGACGATCTCTTAGAATCCGGATATTTAAAGGATGCCATGGAATACTACGCCCTGGCGCTGGATTTAACGCAGGATGCGGAACTGATCAGAGACCTGGAAGACTGCCGACAGCGCATTGAATACCGCCAGTCGGAAAAATATCGAAATGAAATACAGGTTATCGCTGAACCGGAACCTGAGATTGTTGCTCCATCGGTTCCTGAATCCGAAGACGAATATGCGACAGCACTTTTCAATACGCTTCCGGAAGATGTCTGTGATGCTTATATCAATTATGGCTCTAGTTTTAGAACCGGTTATATTGCCTTAAACAAGGGACAATTCGATAGAGCCGTGGATGCACTGTCTCGGGCTCTGGAGGAACACCCGGAGCCGGAGTCCCGAATACGTTTTGAACTGGCAACAGCGTATCTGAACCTGAAACGTTTCGAAGAAGCGCGTAGGCTGTTTGAGAAATTTATCGTCCATCATCCGGATGATTTACCGGCATATCAGATGCTGTGTGAAATCTATTGGGAAGCGGGCGAATTCGACCGCGCCCAAAGGCTCCTGGATTCAATTCCCGATGATCAGCAGGGATTGCCGGATTGTTGCCTGCTGCGAGGGGAAACGCTTTTTCGCGCGGGAAAATATCCTGAGGCGGAATCTCTTTATCTGGATTTTTTAGGTGATTACGGCTGGGACAGTGATATTACCCGGGCCCTGGCTGGAACATACGAAGCTGCCGGCGATCTTAATACGGCGCGTGAATTGTATGGAAAAATCATAGGACAGTGCAGCGGCTGTGGTGTCCGTGTCGATCCGCGCATTATGCGTAAATATGCCGATTTGAGTATGACACTCGGAATACAGAACGAAAAAATTCTCGAGATTTATCTGTCTCTAGCGGATCAGGATCCGCCAAATGCTGCCGGTTATTATCAAAAAGTCTCTCTGATATATGCCGCCCTGGGCCATGAAAAAGAAGCGCGTCGCTTTCAGTCGATAGCATTGGGCCTGAAGACGTAATCGGCCCGCATCCCATTTAGATAAAGCCGACATAATACGTGAAGACGAATATGCAACCATTTGGATTTATTGCTCTGGCGCGGCGTCTTGTTTGGGCTTTGGGCAGGTACTAATGCCGAAAAGCTGATAGGGAGGGCACCACCCCACTAATCCTGTAAATAGAGGGATCAGCCCAAGTAAAAACCAATAATTTGTGGGACCCCAGAATGCCAGACTTGCAATCAGCGCTCCAATAATAATGCGAATTACCCGTTCGACAGGATGAATATTCTTTTTCATTTTGCCTCCCTTGAATTCGTTTTGAGAATCTAAATAGTGAGTATCAAAACCTACAATTCCCCCTAGATTTTACTTCATTTAACATAAATCTATTTTTATGTTCAACCCTGTCTTAAGGAAACCTCGCTTTCCAATGCCTGGACAGCGTACACTTCCATTAGTAAATCACCGCAAATTTGGCCCCACTCATGGAATTCCTAATGGAAGTATAGCCCACTTACCAGGACTTAGAACTATATCCTTTAGCATCAATGATTTGCAGATTTCGCAAAAATTCACAATTTGACCGGATTTTAAGATTCAAGCCAGGATTCATGGCTGAATTACACTAAGGTTAGAATCCTCTTTTTCTCTTCCGACAAAAGCAATATCCCTTATAATAGGCCCCAGCTTTACAAAATTTTTCCAGATAGCATTTAACTAAGGTTTCCGGGAAGATATATGTCCATGGTCGGGAAAATGCTGGCCAATTACTAAATCTCTTCATGGGAGGGGCTTATGAGGTTACAGAAGCTCGGCGGATTTGCTTCAATAGGGATTGGATGCATATTGGTTATTGGTACAGTCCTTCACTTACGGATATGGCCACCAAATGGCGGGGAAGATCCAGCCAAATACTTGGAGGCTATAGATGCTTCACCGATAGAGGCGTTTATATATAATCTACTCAGCGTTTTGGGGAGTATCGCTATAGTCCTAGTAGTATTGGCGGTAAGAGATCGCATGGAGAAGATGGCTCCCAACCTCATGCGGATAGTGGTCATATGCGGGTCAATAGGGGGTGCCCTATGGCTAACGGCGTCATTTACGGGAATCGCCGGAGTACCGGAAATACTAAATGCTAAGGATTTATCAGCTTCCATGGTTGTAGTGGCGTTCACTGAAGGTCTGTTAGGAGCAAGTGAGCACGCAATGGGTTGGGCGCTTCTGTTGATCTGTTGGGCAGCATTGAGGAATAAAGATTTACCCAAGTCGCTTAGTCTTGTTTTAGGGATCAAGGGCATCCTCATGATTGTCACATTTGGCATGTTTCCACTCCAATTAGCGGGTGCCCTATTGGGCGTTTTTGCTTATCCATGGCTTGGGATTGCACTACTTCGAAGCAAAAGCAGGGTATACGAACAGCCGAAATGAATTTTGAAATTAAAGTGCTAAACACATGTTTACCATCAACACATGACGGAGTTATCTTGAAGAACTGAAAGAACGGGTACCTGTAAAATGCGGTAAAGAATTTTCCTTCAGACATCCGCATTAGCAGTTTATAATTAGCCTCAAGAATCAATAATCACCAACAAGCTGTATGCAGGCAACCTCGTTCTGGAGGTACGCATGTCAATGATCGGGACAACAATAGGGCATTACGAAATCGTAACTAAGATCGGGGAAGGAGGCATGGGTGTTGTCTATCTTGCCCACGACACATCCTTGGGGCGAAACGTGGCGCTCAAGTTCCTTCCCGACGCTCTCAAGCAGGACGAAATCGCCCGCAAGCGCTTTGCCCGGGAAGCTCGTTCCGCGGCGATTCTGGATCACCCCTACATCTGCGGCATTCACGAAGTAGGGGAGGTCGAAGGCAAGAGCTTCATCGTGATGGAGTACTTGCTAGGCCAGACGCTCAAAGACAGGATGGCTCAGGGAACGGTACCCTTGAAGGAAGCTATGCAGTGGGCTGTGGAAGTTGTCGAAGCACTGACTGTAGCTCACGAGAAAGGGATCATCCATCGGGATCTGAAGCCAGCCAACATCATGCTGCTGCAAACCGGCCACGCGAAAGTGATGGATTTCGGGCTCGCCAAGCAGATGTCGACGCAACTGGGCAGCCAGGAGGATACGCTTACCGGCGCCCTGACCAGAGAAGGAACCACAGTAGGCACTATTCCGTATATGTCGCCGGAACAAATCCTGGGCAAGGATATCGATCATCGCTCAGATCTGTTCTCGCTCGGCGTAGTCTTGTACGAAATGCTGACGGGCGTTAATCCGTTCAAAAGGGAGTCAGGATTTAACACCGCCGAGGCGATATTGAGAGAGTCTGAGGTTCCGGCATCCAGTTATAGAAGCGATATACCTCCACTGTTGGCGACCGTTGTCCATAAATTGCTGGCCAAAAAACCGGAGGAGCGTTACCGGAATGCACGGGAGACAATGGGGGACCTACAGAAAGCCGTTGACGATACTTTCGGGAGGCAAGATGTCTTCAAATTGCGGCTATTTGCGCGATGGTTGCGCAGGCCTCGCATTGTGATTCCGGCGGCCCTTGTCTTAGTAGCCTTGTCTCTCCTGGCCTTCTGGCTTGTAAAACGCAGTGCCAAAATCCGCTGGGCTGAAGAGAATCTCCTTCCGCAGATCGAGCAGTTCGTCATGGCTGAAAGATCGGGCCGGGATAATCTGATTGATGCCTATCAGCTCGTCCTCGAGGCTGAGAAATACATAGCCGGGAATTCCAAGCTTTTGGAACTGACATCAAAATGTGCCGTTAGCATTTCAATCGAGACCGATCCGCCTGGCGCTCGAATCTCGATGAAAAGGTATTCAGCGCCGGACAGTGAATGGGAATACTTCGGGATTTCGCCGCTCAGGAATATCCGTCTCCCAATGGGGATTTTTCGCTGGAAGATGGAGAAGGATGGCTATGAGCCCGTCCATGCGGTCGCATCCACATACAAAGCCGATACATCAAAGCAATATTTTTTCGTTCCCTGCGACATCAGTAGAGTGCTCGATAAGAAGGGAAGCATTCCGCCTGGAATGGTGCGTGTCGGCGGTGGTCAGGTTGAGGACATTGGCTATATTGATGACTTTTTTATCGATCAATTCGAGGTCACAAACAGACAATTCAAGGAATTTGTCGATCAAGGCGGATATCAGAAGAAGGAATACTGGAAACATCCCATCCTTAAAGGCGGAAAAGTCCAACCTTGGGAAGAAGCCAGGGCTGAATTCATCGATCAAACCGGAAGACCCGGACCATCGACCTGGCAAGCGGGCACTTTTCCCCAGGGGCAGGATGACTATCCTGTCTCCGGAGTCAGTTGGTACGAAGCTGCGGCGTTTGCCGAGTTTGCAGGAAAAAACCTGCCGACGACCACCCATTGGAACATCGCCCGAGGCGATTTGACTCCTCGACCGGGCTTTGATTCGATTCTCTATCCACTCTGCAACTATAAGGGCGAAGGACCTGTCCCGGTTGGAACCTGTGAAGGCGTTACAGCCTATGGGGCGTACGATATGGCAGGCAATGTTAGAGAGTGGTGCTGGAATGAATCTCCCCAAGGCAGAGTTGTTCGGGGAGGAGCTTCGAGCGACATTAATTACATGTTCGACAGCTTGAGTCAGGCCCCGGCGTTGGACCGCTCATCCAAAAATGGCTTCCGTTGCGCTCAATATCTTGATCATAACAAGATCCCAGAGATCCTTCTCCAGCCGGTCCAATTCGGCGAAGTTGTAGACTTCTATAAACTCAAGCTCGTCTCAAACGCTGTTTTTCAAGTCTTTAAAGAACAATTCTCCTATGATAAGAAGCCGCTGAATGCGCACGTGGAATCAACAGACTCAAAGGCGAGAGACTGGATCAAAGAAAAAATCTCCTTTGATGCCGTCAATGAGAATGAGCGGATGACCGCCTATCTTTTCCTCCCTAAACATTCACGTCCCCCCTATCAGACAGTAATATATTTTCCCGGCAGTTCCGCTATAGCGCAGATCTCGAGTCAGGAGCTTGAGAAATATGTTTGGTTTCAAGTCGATCTGTCATTTCTTCTGCAGGACGGCCGAGCGGTACTTTTTCCCATTTACACAGGAACATTTGAACGCAGCAATAAATTTCCTCCGGATAGCTCGCCGGACAGCCGGCTATATACTGAATACTATCTCCAGGTGGTCAAGGAGTTTAAACGGAGCATCGACTATCTTGAGACCCGTTCGGACATTGATGCCGACAGGATTGCTTACCTGGGATTCAGCTGGGGAGGCTGGCTGGGCGCAGTAATTCCGGCCGTCGAAGAACGCCTGAAGGTCAGCATCATAAAAGTAGGGGGGCTTATAAATTTCGGGCGTCCAGAGATAAATCCCGTCAACTACGTAACCCGAGTGAAACTCCCGACATTGATGTTCAACGGTCGATATGATATGGCATTTCCATATGATTTTAACGTCAAACCCATGTACGATTTGCTGGGGACGCCCCAAGAAGATAAGGATCTGAAGCTCTACGATACCGACCACTTCATTCCACGCAAAGAGTTCATAAAGGAAACGCTAGCCTGGCTTGACAAATACTTCGGCCGCCAGGCAAGATGACGACTGGCATTGTCACAACCAGACCAGATGTTGAGAAGATAAGGATTTACATTCCGATTAATACTGTCAAGTTACGCCGACTTCGATGATAATGTAGTGATGGAATCTATATATAAAGGTCATCGATTTTCTCCGAAAATCATCAGCCATACCATCTGGCTGTATCATCGGTTCAAAACCAGCCTATACTTCCATTAGAATTTACTAATGAATTAGTAGCGAAAATTTCACGCCAGACCTAGCATCTATCCCTTATAATAATTCCACGCTTTAAAAAGTATTCCAGACAGCTTGTAAGTCAGATTTTCCGGAGGATGTATGTCTACTATCGGAGAAGACGAAAAATCCATAATCGAGTCTAATAACCTCTTTGCAATGGATCTGTACTTTCGCTTAGCAAGAGAAGATGGGAATATATTCTTTTCCCCTTACAGCATCCTTACAGCTCTTTTTATGGTATACGCAGGCGCAAGAAAGAACACAGCTGTCCAGATGGAACGTGCCTTACGTATTATGTTTCAGCAAGATAGACTCCACCGGGTTTTCAGACAATTTTCTTCCCAGTTCGATGTTTCTGAGGACTATGAGCTTTCAGTCGCAAATGCCCTATCAACAGGAAACGATAGGTACATACTGGATTCCTACAAGGATTTTATTAGGAACGTCTACGGAGGAGAGTTTCTAGAATTCTCGGCCAGCCATATCAATAATTGGGTTTCGAAAAAAACCCATGGACATATTAAAGAAATAATTGATCCCTCGAGTTTTGGCACTACCCTCTTGGTGCTGTTAAATGCAGTTTATTTCAAGGGCGTCTGGCAGTTCCAGTTTAAGAAAAACAAGACGAGCGACTCTGATTTTTTCTTGCCATCCGGAAAAACCGTACAGGTTCCTATGATGCATCAGGTTGCCTTTTTCCCTTACGATGAAAATCCTTCAATGCAAATCCTTGAAATGATCTACAGAGGGAAGATAAGGGATATATCAATGGTGGTATTTCTGCCGAAGGAACGTAATGGATTACACCGGTTTGAAGAAAGCATCTCTGCCAAAATGCTACAAAAGAATATGAGAAATTTGCGAAAGCGTGAGGTAGAGGTATTTCTCCCACGATTCCGCATTGAGGCTGGCTATCGACTCGACGATGCATTTAAGGACATGGGAATGGTCGATGCGTTTACCACAGATGCGGATTTTTCTGGCATGACGGACAATCCCGATGGATTGATGTTTGAAAAGATCCTCCATAAGGCAACAATTGATGTTGACGAAAAAGGTACTGTTGCAGCTGCAGTAACGGCAATGATGATGACCTTGGGTTCCTACCAACCGCCACCGGTCTTTCGTGCAGACCACCCGTTCCTGTTTGTACTAAGGGATGTGAATACTGGAATCATTCTATTCATTGGGAAAATGTCGGACCCTGTCGAATCCTATAAAAAAAGCAGTTCGTCCCAACCATTTATCAAAGGTTTGGTTCGTAGGCTTTGGAGATCCTAACGATGAATAATCTTTATGGCGACTTGAAATTGCGGCATTCTGAGTAATAGAAATTTCATTTGGACGTATGACAGCCTACACTTCCATCTGCCTTGTTTTCTCCGAATCAGCCGCCGTGATTTTCTTTCCGTCATCCATCTCAGCCGCCTATAATTAGCATACGTTTTCCAAAAGAATTTTCGTTTTGCCGGGACAATGCACTAATGATTGGGGAAAGACTCGATCTATGAAATCCTTGCATCCATTTGTCGCGAGTTAAAAGCAAAGCATGCCACCTAACTTAAGTGAAACGACACGTTTGGAGGACATGATGAAACGCTCAGTACTTACAGTTATTGTGCTGATCCTCAGCACCGTCTCTATCCCGGCATGTAAGCATGAGCCGATGGTGCAGGTGATAATGCGATGCGCTCCAATTAGAGGAGCAAACGGCCTGTACTTCGACAAGAGCGACCGCCTGCACATTGGCAGTGTGTTCGGCCGTGAGATTATTGTGATGGATCCCAACAACGGAAAAATGCTCGATCGCATTGGGCCGGACCGTGGAGTTGATGTGCCGGATGATGTAACTCTCGGACCTGATGGCTCGCTTTACTGGACTGCAATTATGACCGGGGAGGTGGGCAGGCTGACACCAGGCGGTAAAAAACTGACCATCGCGAAAGGGCTGGAGGGGGTGAATCCAATTACATTCGGCGATGATGGGCGTTTGTTTATAGCTCGCAACTTCATAGCAGCAGGGCTTTATGAACTTGATCCGAACGGCGTGAAGCCACCCCGCCCGATCGATGAAAATTTGGCTGATTTAAATGCCTTTGATTTTGGGCCTGACGGAAAGCTTTATGCGCCAATTATGTCCGACGGCAAGGTCGTGAGCATCGATGTGGACAGCGGTTCCATGAGCACCGTTGCCGAAGGATTTAAAGTACCCGTAGCTGTCAAATTCGACACACAAGGCCGCTTGTTCGTGCTTGATAGTTCGCAAGGCAAAGTATTTATGATCGACCTAACGGAGGGCCGGAAGAGCGAATACGCTTCGATTGAATCGGGTCTTGACAACCTGGCATTTGATTCGCACGGTCGGATGTTCATTTCAAATGCTTACACCGGCGCCATCTACGAGGTATATGGGGATGGCAAGGTACGAAACGTTAGTCCGGGTGGAATAACATCTGTGGCGGGTATCACCGTAATGCCACGTGAAGACGGCGAATCGGTATATGTGCCGACCATCTTTGGGATAGTTGAGTTCGACGGCTTGACTGGCACGCAACGCAAATTCATTCGGGCGCCGATCCTAGAATCATCATTACGGATGCCAATGACACTCGCGGCCGACGATACTAAACTCGTGATCTCATCATCGCTGGGAAATGCGGTGCAGGTATGGGATCCCGCGACCAATACTATTTCAACGGAATATACTGATGTTGCTACCCCAATGAACGCCATCCGCTTCCAAGGCGATATAGTGGTAGCTGAGATGGGAACCAAACCAGCCCGTGTAATACGCATCAGTAAGGAGAATCCGGCTATGCGAACGACGCTTGCGGAACTGAAGGCGCCGGTCGGCTTGGCCGCCACGCGGCAGGATCTATGGGCAACAGATTATCAGATGGGAACAGTTGTTCAGATCGTCAAAGACGGCCAACGTTTGACACCACCCAAAGTTGTGGCAAGTGGCCTTAAAGGACCAGAGGGAATGGCAGTGGCACCCGACGGCAGCTTGTTAGTGGTCGAAAATCTTGCAGGCCGCCTTTTGAGCATTAATCCCGAAACCGGAGCGGTTAATTCCGTTACGGAACAACTGGAGTTAGGAATACCTGGCCCGCCAAACAATCCTATCTGGATTCTCGATGGTGTGGCAGTCGGGCCGTCAGGAGCGATTTATGTGGGCGGTAACAAGACAAATGTGGTGTACCGGATCCAGTGAGTTTAATATCTGCTTCTTAATTCCGAAATGATGAGATTTCTCAAAGAATGTATGACAGCCAAACCAGAAAAGTGCCTTGCCTGACCCGAAAAATGGCTGCAGCGAATACAGAATATCCCTTTCTCCGTCCCCCTCATCGCATATAATAAGTCCAGCGCACTACTTAGATCCATCAATCTGAAGGAAGTTTAGATTTTGCCGGAGGGATTTATGATTATGTTCTGAGTTGCCGTATCTCCCTAATTCGCTATGAGTTATCAGGATTTTGGCTGTTTTTGTTAAATGGTTGATAAATAAACAGTAAGCGATTCGGTCAAAAAAAACACAGAACATAATTAGAGGGCTGATGAC
>Ga0209536_100011417_pt1 | contig 13013 bp, 10 predicted proteins | sample DeeMarSeWOR28_12_FD_187461 | JGI IMG/M metagenome (GOLD analysis project Ga0209536, IMG submission 187461) | Marine sediment microbial communities from White Oak River estuary, North Carolina - WOR-2-8_12 (SPAdes) (version 2) | ecosystem: Environmental > Aquatic > Marine > Intertidal zone >...
GCACAAGCACCACGGCACCTACGTACACTGCAAGGAACCAGATCGGGATGAGCGCTATTTGGGAGCCCAGCTTGATCAACCTGGGATCGACTCCCCACCAATGAGCTGTGGCGCCGAGCAACGCCCAAACGAACAGCAGTGGCAACACGGGACCCACCAGTCGTTGCAGTCGCCCACTCAACCACTCAGCGTAGCTGCGATTCGATCGCTGGGCCGATCGCCAGGAGACTCCGTTGGAGTATCCACCCACGATGAAAAAGACCGACATGACCTGAAACGCCCAGGTGAGCCACTGGGTCCAGGGCTGGTAGTAGAGCATGTTCTCCAAACTGATCTCCCCACCATTCAAGTAGGGAGCGGCAACCAGCCAGTGCCCAATCACCACAGCCCCAATCGACAGGGCGCGTAGGAAGTCGACGTAACGGTTACGGGACTCTGGAGTCTCAGCGGCCACCTGTGCTGCGCGGGACCAGATGTTCCGCCGTTGGCCGATCGCATGTGTTGATGTCATATGCCTCACTTCCGCAGCCTGATTCTGCGAGCGCCGACCGTAAGGTCAGAAGCCCACCTAGGAGAGCCGTAAGATGCTGCCCCAACGGTCGCTAAGCGAGGAATGGCACCGGCTGCTCACGACTCACCTTTAATCACTCACCACGCTCCGTCTCAGGTTGAAACGACAGTTCATATTGCGTATAGGAAATAGAGACGTTAGTTTACTAACGTCTCAGTTAGGATGCTAACCACTACTAGGCGGAACAATGGGCTCCAGTGCTGTCGACAAGCTAGTGACCCTGGGATTTTCCGAATATGAGGCCAAGGCCTATCTAGCACTCTTGCAGGAGAATCCGGCGACAGGCTATCAGGTTTCCAAAGGCTCGGGGGTTCCGCGGTCGATGATTTATGAGGTCCTGAGCAAGCTCGTGGCCCGGGGTGCGGCAATGACGTTGCGTAAGGAGGGAGGATCCAAATACTCTCCGATCCCTGCCGCCGAATTTCTCGACAAGCTGCAGCGCGACCATGAAGACCTGGTCACGGCTCTGAAGGACAACCTCAGCAGCGTCAGTTCCGAAGCGAACCTCGAGTACATCTGGAACATCGAGGGGCCCGAAAACGTGATGGCGAAGGCGAAGGAGATGCTCGGCCAGGCACGAGCGCGAGTGTATCTGGCTCTACTACCGGAGACGTTCCAAACCTTGCACAGGGCACTCAGCAATGCTGCAGAGCGCGGTGTGCAGGTGGTCGTCTACAGCGCGAGCGAGCTAGACTTCCCCGAGGGTCGGGTTGTCGTCTCACCGGTCCCGGTACAGGCCTCGAATCGACTCGAGGGATTGTGGATGGTGCTGGTTGCGGATGGCAGGGAGGCGCTCATCGGGGAGTTACTCACCCAGAACAGGGCGAAGGCATCCTGGACCCGGAGCCCGCTATTCGTGTTCGTGGCCGAGCACCACCTCCGGACCGACTTATACCTGCCACGATTGCTGGCGCTGCTGGGTGAAGATGCACGTGGCCTGATCGACGAGAGTGACTGGGAACTGTTTGCCACACCGTTTGAGAGTCATCTGGAATAGCGGCAGATCGCAGACATCTGAAACGTTAAGAACAAACTGAACGTAGTGAATGTTGGTTCCGAAGCAGAACGAGGCTGGCGGCATATGCAGTTGACAAGTGGGGAGCGCGACTTCGTTGAGCAGATGGGGTTGATCTGGGAGCGGCTGGGCGGCACGCGCACGTTGGGACGGGTTCACGGGCTCCTAATGATTGCATACAACCCGCTGTCACTCAACGAGATAGCAGAGTTGCTGCAGGTAAGCAAAGCGTCGATAAGCACTAATGCTAGGGTTTGCGAACAGCTGGGTCTTGCCCAACGTATCAGTGTCCCCGGAGACCGCCGCGACTACTACGAGACTTCCCCTGGCTCTTTTGAACGCGCGATCACCATTCGGCTCCAGGTCGCTCAGGAACTAGTTCGACTGGCCCAGCAGGGCTTGACCGCAATTGGTGAGGCCAACTCAGCCGCCCGTACCCGGTTGACGGAGATGCGGCTTTTCTACGAGTTCGCCATTACCGAGACCAACGACATGGTGGCTCGCTGGCGAGCCGAGCAGGATTCGAACAAATCCCGCAAGTAATGAAGGATGTAAACCATGACCGTCACAGCGCGACTAGAAGAAGTCAAGAAGATCTATCGAGTGGGAGACCTGGAAGTCCCCGCCGTGCGCGGGGTGAGTCTCGCCATTGAGGCTGCCGCGTTTCTGTCGATAGCGGGCCCGTCAGGATCCGGCAAGACCACGATCCTCAACCTACTCGGTGCATTGGACACGCCCACCGCTGGTAGGATCGAGATCGGGGGCCGTTCGACTGAAGGAATGTCGTCCAAAGATCTCGCCGATTTTCGCAATACACATCTAGGGTTCGTGTTTCAGACGTTCAATCTGATTCCTGTGCTCACAGTGAGAGAAAACGTCGAGTTCCCACTGCAGCTGCACGGCATTTCCGACAGAGAGGAGCGGCAGACCCGTGTCGACACGATGCTCAGCGAGGTCGGGCTGGCAGCGATGGCCGATCGGAGACCGACCGAACTGAGTGGCGGTCAGCAACAACGCGTAGCGATCGCGCGGGCGTTGGTCAAGAGCCCAACGTTGGTCTTGGCAGACGAGCCCACAGCCAATCTCGATAGCGCGACGGCGAGCGAGATCGTAGATCTGATGCAGTCAATGAACGAGAAGCACGGCACGACGTTCATCTTCTCGACTCACGACCCCATGGTAATGGAACGGGCCACTCGTCTGGTGCAGCTACGTGACGGCCTCGTCGAGTCGGACGAGCGTCGCAATGGAGGCCGCGATGCCTCCTGAGATACTCCCGGGCAAGCTGGGTCCGGTGACCATATTGCGCTTGGGATGGCGCAACCTACGGCGCAACCGCCGCCGTACCTGGATCACGGCCACGACCGTGGGCCTGGCCGTGTTCTTTCTCCAGATCACGTGGTCCATGATGGTCGGGATCGAGCGCCAATCCTATGACAACCTGATCAACTACCAGACCGCGAACGCCAAGGTGTATGCGGCCGGTTACTTCGAGATACGAGACGAGCTTCCGCTCGACCGCCCGCTGGAGGACCTGGACGCACTACAGGCTACCGTATCGTCAGTGGACGGCGTGGCTGCGACGACGCCGCGGCTCACCTTCCAGGCGCAACTGTCCGACGGCACCGATCAGATTCCGTGCCTCGGTATCGGCGTTCAGGTGCTGGGCAGCGACACCGAGGTGTTCCGCATACCTCAAGCTGTGGTCGACGGGCAGTACCTGTCTCTTGGAGAGGAAGGCATGCTCTTGGGCAGTGGACTTGCCGAGATGTTCGGGCTCGGCGTCGGCGACTGGCTCACGGTTCTGGCCAAAACCAAGGCCGGTGCGTACGAGGCGATCGACGTTCCGATCACCGGCCTGATAGGAACCGGCAATCCCCTGATCGACCAGGGCAGCTTCTTCATTCCCTTGGAGACAGCTCGCGGCATGCTGGGAATGGAGGGCGAGGCTACGGAGCTGGCCGTGCGCTTCAGTCAGATCGCGAGCGAGTCGGCCACGCTGGCCCGTATCCATCGCGCCATTGCAGGCCTCGGCGGGCTGGACGTGAAGGGATGGCGTGATGTTGAGGAGGATTTCCTGGCGTTCGCGCAGATGAAGCGCGCCGGCAGCGTCGTGTTCCTCGCTATCTTCGTCGTTCTCGCTCTCGTCGGCGTCACCAACACGATCCTGATGGCGGCATACGAGCGGACCCGCGAGATCGGCATGATGATGGCCATGGGGACACGCGGCGCCGGCATCAGGGGATTATTCCTCACCGAAGGCGCATTGAACGGGCTGCTGGGCGGTGCCGTCGGCTCGCTAGCCGCCCTGGCGGTCATTGCGTACTTCGCGACTGCCGGGCTCGATCTTCAAGCGTTATACGGCGACATGGATATCGGATACCCCGTGAAGGAGCGCATGTACTTCGTGCTCGACTTCGCCGCGATGGGAATCACGTGGCTGCTAACAGGCTTGCTGGCCGCATTTGCATCGCTCTACCCGGCCGCCCGCGCGAGCCGGCAGGATCCCGTGAGGGCACTGCGTTATGTCTAGAACGAGACGAAGGATCCCGCTCGCACGGCTAGCCTGGCGAAATACGCACCGCAATACGCGGAGGACACTGCTAACCGTCTCCGCGATCACAGTGGCCGTGGCCGCTCTCACGTTCGCGCAATCGTACGTGACGGGCGTACTCGGCAACTTCCTGGACACGTACGCCCGCACCGAGACAGGACACATTCGGATTCGGGCAGAGGGCTACACCGAGCGCGAGCGGTTCATGCCGCTGCACATGAACGTGAAGGGCCTATCAGACCTGCTCCCGTCGCTCCGCGCAAACCCGAGCGTAGTCGAGGCGATTCCGAGAATTCGCACCGCCGTCCTGGTGGATGGTGCGGGTTCGAATCGGCCGGGAATGCTGCTGGGTATAGATCTCGAACGAGAAGAAGGCTACCTGAACCCATCGGAGATGCTGCTCGAGGGGCGACTCCCGCGGGCGGGCCACCCGGAGGTCATGGTCGGCTCCGAGCTGGCCGACAAGCTCGGCGTGTCTGTGGGCGACAGCGTGATACTGCTGGGTCAGACCGCATACAGATCGATGGGTGGTGCGCGGCTCGAGGTAACCGCGCTCTCCGAGATGGGCATGGCGTACTTCGATGCCACCTTCCTGGTGGCACCGCTCGACCAGGTCCAGGAGATGACATATCTCGACGACGCCAGCACCGAGGTCCTGCTGTTCACCGACCACCCACAGTCCGCAGACTCCCTAGCGAGTGCGATCGCGATGGATCTCGCACTCGCCAACGGGCAGGAGCTCGAGGTCGTCTCGTGGAAGGATCAGGCTCAGATCTTCCGACTGCTGGACGCGGTCAAACCAATATTCGGGTTCATTCTCGGCCTCCTGCTCTTGATGGCCGGCCTGATCATCGTGAACACGATGCTCATGACTATCATGGAACGCACCCAGGAGTTCGGCATGCAGGCGGCCCTGGGAATGCGTAGACGCGACATAATGATCTTGATAGTCGCAGAGGGAATCGCCATTGGCGTGATTGGCGCGATAGCGGGCAGCGCTTTGGGATCGGCCGTCGGTATCTGGCTCGAGGCCACCGGCATTGACATCACGGCTGCCACTCGGGGCATCAACATTCCATTCCAGGGCAACATCTATCCCGACTGGCAGCTCTCCTACGCCCTGATCGCAGCCGTGGCGGGAGTCATCACCGCTGGATTGGCTGCCCTCTACCCAGCATGGCGTGCCATACGCGACACCCCAGCGGAGGCGCTGAGAGCATGAGACAAACAGGACCGCACCACGATACCCGCGCCGTACTGCGTGCAATCCTCATCGCAGTGCTGCTCATCCCGGTGGCCACTGTCGCGACCGCTCAAGAGATCTCGCCTCGTGACATTCTGGAGCGTGTCGATGCAAACATGACGGTCAGAACGGCGCGCACCGAGGCGCAGATGACTATCACCTATCGTGACGGTGACGTGCGCAACATGCTGTATCAGGCCTGGGCCGAGGGAACTGACCGCTCTTTCCTCGAATTCACTGCTCCAGCCCGAGACGCCGGCAGCAGGTTCCTGCGTCGAGGCGATGCCATGTGGATCTTCTTGCCACGCGTTGGCAAGAGCGTGCGTATACAAGGCCACATGCTACGTCAGGGAATAATGGGTAGCGACTTTTCATACGGGGACGCCAGCGAGAACCCTAGCATGGTCGAGGACTACGACGCGACGATCGAACGCAATGAGGAACTCGATGGTCGGCCAACACACGTTCTCTACCTCACGGCCAAGCGCGACGATCTCAGCTATCAACATCGACGAATCTGGGTCGACGGCGAGCGCTGGATACCATTGAAGGAAGAACGGTTCGCCAAGAGCGGGAAGCTCCTCAAGACAGCTCTTCTCAGCGACGTACGCCAGGTCGGGAACCGCTGGTACCCGTTCCGAATTGAGATGGACGACGCGCTGCAAACGGACACACGCACGACGCTACAGATATTGGAGATGCAACTAGACGTCTCGGTGCCTGCGGAAGTCTTCACGTTGGCATTCTTGGAGAGCAGGTTCTGACGTGATCGTTCGTCACTCGTCAATCGTCACTCGCCAATCGCAACTCTTACCGCTCGCCGTTGTCGCTGCTGCGATATTTGGAGGTGTGCCTCCGACGCTTGCCGCGCAAACGACTGCCCGCCTCACCGGCTACTGGGAACACCAGTTCAGTGTCGGCTACAGACGAGACCGCTGGACACAACTTGACTACGATCGGTTCCGTGCTGACGTGACCGCTCGGGCCGGCCGCTCGACTAGCGCCGCGGCAGCTGTCGTGTGGCAGCTCTATCGGGGAAACACCCGCGTCTTCCTGAGCGACGCGTTACCGGACTACTTACCGGTGCCCGACAGCGCTTTTGTTGAGCTGGAGAATCGCCACTATCTGAACCACGCGTACTTCACGATCAGACCCCACCCGTTCGAGATTACTGCCGGCAAGCAGTACCTCACCTGGGGAGCGGCGTGGGCATTCAACCCCACCGAGCTGTTCCGGCCCAAAGACGTGTTCGAGCCGACCTACGAGCGCGAAGGAGTGGGTGCACTCTCCGTGAGACTGCCACTCGGGCCTCTGAGCAACGTAGTGGTCGCGTACGCACCGGAAGGCGGATTTGAGACCAGCGCGAAGGTGCTGCGCGCACGGCACCACTTGAGTGGCTTCGACATCTCGGCACTGGTCGCTGAGATCCACGAGCGGCCGGCACCAGCCGGCATAGATCTGCCGCAGCCTATCCTGGAACAGCGCCACACAATGGGCGGAGACATTACCGGGGAACTGTTCGGTCTCGGTGTGTGGGCCGAGGCCACCTGGTCTGAACGCGGCGACGAGACGTGGGTCGAGGCAACGCTGGGTGGCAACTACACCCTTTCGAACGGGACTCTCTTGCTAATAGAGGGATACTACAACGGCCGCGGCGTGTGGAGCGAGCCCTACCCGATCACCCTCTGGCTCGCCCGGATCTACGGCGACGGCAGGACGCTGGGCAAGGCGACAGTCTATGGCCTAGCAAGCAAGCCCATTGGCGACTTGTGGACGGTCGCCGCATCGGCAATTGCCAACCCGGGCGACGGCAGCGCGGCACTGATCCCAGCCATCAGTTACGCGTTTGCCGAGAACGTGGACCTTCTGCTCAACCTGGTACTCTCAATTGGTCCGGACGGGACCGAGTACGGCAGCGGGAGCCAAGGTGGGTTTGTGAGGGGACGAGTGTACTTCTAGGGATTCGTCACTCCTCAATCGTCAACCGTCAATCGTCAATCGTCAATCGAATCCGCTCTATCACTGCCCCCTCGAGAATTCCATCAACGACATCCATCCCACTCACTACCTCAGCAAAGATCGTGTAGTTGTGGTCGAGTCGCGGGTTGTCCACCAGGTTGACGTAGATCTGACCATCACCTGTGTCTCTGCCACGCGTCGACAGACCAACTGTGCCGCGCAGATGTGACTGCATGATCAGTTCGTCACGCGTGTAGGGCCCGTCTCCTGCGTACTCGTTGGCTCCCGGACTCCCTCCCTGAATGACGAACCCTGGAACAACTCGATGGAACGTGAGACCGTCGAAGTGGCCGGCCCTAGCCAATCGTGCGAAACGGGCGGCGTTGGTCGGGGCTTCGAAGGGAAGCAACTTAAGCTCAAAGCTTGCCCCTCCCTGCAGCTCCACAACGGCACGAGACTCGGCCAGTTCCCTCAGCTCACCGTGTGAGGGTAGTGGTTGCGGGGTCAGCGGTTGGGGCACGGCACTCCAGGCTCGCCCCGTCCACACAGTCAGGATCCGTGCAGCTTCCGCTGCAATCGCCGGATCGAAGTCTCTGAGGTACGACGCCAGATAGTCGCCTTGCTGTCGCCCAGCCAACTCCTCCAGTCGCACCAGCAGCGCCCGGCGCGGATCTCGCGAAGTCTCTCGCCGTTCAGCCGTGATCCGTTCCAGCGCATTCAACAGAGCTGGTACCACAGAGCGTCGGTTCGGTGACCCCTCCAGAGCGCGCGCAGCGGTGATCACCAGCTGATAGTCCGGTCGGGCAAGCTGAGCGATATAGCTGGAATCAGCATCGTGTCCGACAATCTGTGCCAATCCGCTGATGGCTGCTTCGCGTACGTTGTCATGGCTGTCGAAAGCAAGTTGCTCCAACTGCGTGACAGCCTCCAGCTCGGTAGCAGCTCGGGCCCCGTACATCCGCACCCACCAGATATCGTGCTCTACTAAGTCGGATAGCAGAGGGCCCGCACGGTCCGGCGCCAGCCTGGCCAGCGCCACGATGGCATGAGCCGGTCGATGCCATGAATCGCGTCCCTCAACGGAGAGGCCCTCCACAATGCGAGCCAGTGTGTCAGCAGGATGCTCATCCGCCGCACACCCACTCCCCAGCAAATCGATGGCCAACAGTGCCACGTGGGAATCGGCATCGGCGGCTGCTTGAAACGCAACATCACACCCGGACGTCGCCTGCATGTGCCGGCCGTGTGCTCGTAGGGCGGAATACCTAACCGGTGCTGAGTTGTCCGCGAGGGCCAAGGCGATCAACGACTCACGGTCACTTAGCGTATCCAACGTCAACGTTGCTTCAGTGGCTAGCAGTCGCACCCCCCAGTCCGGATCGTTCAGTCTGTCTGACAGGAATTGGCTGCCGACCTGACCGGCCCTCACCAATGCCGCCGCTGCCAATCGACGTACCCACGCCGCCCATGCGGGCTTCTCACTGGATTGGCAGCTGGAGAGTTCATGCAACAGCTCCAGTGCTCTTGCCGTCTCGTACCCTGCAGCCCCTCTGCGCCGTGACAAAGACTCCAGACCGCGAGCCACCCCAACCATCTCTTCAAGTGTTGCTGTCTGTCCCAACTCGAACAGTGCTCCCTCTACAACGCCAACGTTGTCGCTCGATTCGTATGGGAGTCGTCCCAGTGTCTGAGCCAGCACACCACGTACACCTTGATCTGCCTCTTCGCTCAGGCGGCTGAGTAGATCAGACATGATGAGATCAGCACCGCCGTTGAATACGGCCTGCCCCAGCGCATTGACGGCCTCGGCACGCACGCTCGGCACACTGTCCGTCAATAGCAGTACGATCGATGGCACCAAGGACGGTCGCTCCAGCCTCCCTAGCGCACGCACTGCAATCCGGCGGATCCCCGGATCGCTCGAGCGCGAACCTGCAAGCAAGGACTCGAGCTGCTGTTCGGTGGCACCACGCTGGTCCTCAGCACTCGAGAGTTCCGCCCAGACCAGGGAGTCGATCTCCAGCAGGCTGGGCTCCGTCGCGAATTGACTCAACTGACCGCTCTCCGGCACGCCCTCCTTGCTGCAATACACAAACAGTAAGGCAACAGCCGGAACGGTCAGGATTGCCCCAAGGCTATGAAATTGGTTGCGCATGGTGCTCAAAGATGTGCGGCAGCTCCACCTGAACAAGGGCAGCCTTTGATAGCCAACCACTCTTGATGCGGGACTGGTCTTCGTCCACCCCGCTGCCTAGAGATTTCCGCTAGAGAAAGTGTCGCACGCGTCCATGCGACCAGTAGAGAAACCGCGTCTGAACCAAGCGACTCTCTGATCGGACGAGCCGTGCGTGAAAGCATCGGGATTCACGTACTGCCCAGACATCCGCTGGATACGATCGTCACCGACTGCCGCGGCAGCCCCGAGACCTTCTTCCATATCACCTTGCTGGAGCATGTCCCGTTGCGCCGTCGAGCGGGCCCAGATCCCTGCGTAGCAGTCTGCCTGCAGCTCGAGGCGTACGGAAAACTCGTTGGCCAATTCCGGGCGGGAGCGCTGTACCGACCGCACTTGAGCGTCGGTTCCCAGCAATGACTGCACGTGGTGACCAATCTCGTGGGCGAGTACGTATGCTTGGGCGAAGTCCCCCGGAGCACCGAATCTGCTCCTCAGTTCGTCGTAGAACCCGAGATCGATGTACACCTTCTGATCACTGGGGCAGTAGAAGGGGCCTGACGCAGCTTGAGCAAACCCGCAGGCGGACTGGACAACGTCCCGGAACAGCACGAGTTTGGCATCGCGGTACTGCACGCCAGCCTCCGGGAGCAGCCGGGCCCAAAGTCCCTGGGCGTCGTCGAGCACGAACGACACAAACTGCACCATCGGTTCCTCTTCATCGATGCCAGGCGAGCCTGTGGCGGGCAACGCTGCACCGGCACCGCCAGCGTCCAGCAAAGTGAAGAAGTCTCGTTTGAACAGGACGCTCAACACCAGGAGCAGTACTACACCACCCAGCCCCAACCGAACGCCGCTGCGGGCACCCAGGTTTGCGCCCCGACGGTCTTCCAGATTGGCGCTCCTGCCACGCGGTTTCCAGCGCATCCGTTCTCCTCCGACGACGCAGTTCGTTGAGACACAAAGGTCGCAGAAGCACCCCCGCAGTGGAAGGACCCACCGCTGCGAACTCTATATCTTGATGAAGATCTTCCTCCGGTACAGCACGTACATGACCCCGAACCACAGCAAGATGTTGGTCAGCGCGAATGCGAGTGACCCGTTCAAGGGGCCGGCCCACGGCACAAAGCAATGCTGGTAGATCCAGCTGTATAGTGACACATCACCGCCTGCGGCGACGGGTATCCGAATCCACAAGAGCACCTTCACCACCAAGCCGGACAAGACAAACACCGCGATGGCATTCATGCCAAACATCACAGCAGGCTTGGCCCATTTCTGCCACCCTTTCACGTCGATCAGCCAATAGCATACTGCCAGAAAGTGAAGAGCGGCACCAGCGGTGAACACCACATAGGAACTGGTCCACAGGTTCTTGTTGATTGGGAAGACCGAATTCCAGATCAGACCTACGAGGATGCCAACCCAACCCAACACGAACATCCAACCAGCTAGCTCCACCTTTTCCCGTCTAGACCTCAGCAACCCTCCGGTCAGCACGCCAAGGAGGGTGGTGGAGACAGCTGGCACCGTGCTGAGGACTCCTTCCGGGTCCCAATTCTCCCTCCATATGTGGCTGCCAAACACCAGCCGGTCGACATAGGCAGCCAAGTTACCGTCCGCCGACAGATCTCCGGCACCGAACTCGGGGACCGGTACCAGGTCCATCAGAGCCCAATAGGCCAAGAGCAATGAGCCCGCGACCACGACCTGTCCTCGTAGTCCGGTACTCAACACGACAATTGATGCAAGCAAGTAGACGACGCCGATCCGCTGCAGCACACCAGGGAACCGCATGACACTCAGATCGAAATGAGGGAAGGCACTCAATAACAGACCGAGTGCAATGATGATCAGACTCCGCTTGATGGCTTTGTGGAACAAACGGCCTCGTTCCTCACCTCGCTCCAGCCGTGCCACGACGGAGAAGCTCATGGCGACGCCCACGATGAACAAGAAGAAGGGGAAGATCAGATCGGTCGGCGTCCAACCATGCCATTCGGCGTGCAGCAGTGGTGGGTACACGTGACTCCAGCTACCCGGATTGTTCACCAGGATCATACCGATGATGGTGATTCCACGGAAAGCATCAAGCGAGATCAGTCGCCCGGGCTGCTCGCCACTGCTACGGCTATCTCGATTGACTGCTGCGGTGTTCATTGACCCCTAAGATGGTATGAAGACAGGTTCGCGGCGAGGGTGACCCTCGCTACGCTCTCAACGAGCGGGACTCCAGGTCCACTCGACACATCCCTGGGCACCATTGTCACCTCTCCCCCGGAGCGATACGTTATCGCCTGTCTTGGTCGCCTTCGTAACGTCGGCCTGCCAATACGCTCACGCAGCCAATAACATCTCTCCTGTGGGAGAACAGGTATGAAGCAGCGCGTTTGTCTCCTGACACTCGTCACCCCATTGGTAGCCTCGGCCTGTATTCTGGGTGGGGAGTCCGCCAGGCTTGAACGGATGGCGTCCACCGCCACTATCCACCGCGATGACTTCGGCGTCCCGCATGTGGTCGGTGTGACCGACGCAAGTGCGGCTTTCGGTTTCGCCTACGCGCAGGCTGAGGACAACTTCTGGCAGATCGAAGACAACTTCATCCGCGCCATCGGCCGGGCTGCCGAGGTACACGGAGAAGCGGCTTTGCTGGATGACTGGATCAATCGTGCAATGGATATCTCCAGGTTGTCCCAGGAAGAGTACAATCTCGCTGATCAGAGCTTGCGCGCGTTGTTGGATGGCTTTGCGGGCGGACTCAACTATTATCTGTTGCGCAATCCTACGGTTGAGACACGATTAATCGATCACTTCGAACCTTGGTACTCGCTGGCTTTCATCAGATACGTCTACTACCAGAGGGGTTTTCTCGGAGCAACACGGATACGACTACCAGAATTGGTTGCGGCGTTGGAGCAATCCATGGGCCAGGAGTACCCCAATCTAGCTTCGCTCAGCCCGGGGGAAATACCGCGCTCCGAAGTAGGATCGAACTCGTGGGCGATCGGTCCCGCTAAGAGCGCCACTGGCAACGCGATGCTGCTTATCAACCCCCACCTCCCGTTCTTCGGTCCGTCGCAGGTCTATGAGGGCCACGTAATGAGCGAGGAAGACTGGAACTTCAGCGGCTACACACGCTTTGGTTTTCCCCTTCCCTACATCGGTTTCAATGAGCGACTGGGCTGGATGAGCACCGATAACGCTGCCGATCAACAGGACGTCTACACCGTGGTCTTTGATGACCCGGACCAGCCCCTGGCGTATCGCTACGGATCCGATCACCGCAACGCGGTCGAGTGGGTGGACACCCTCAGGGTCAAGAGTGGTAGCGGCGTCGAGGAGCGTACGGCCACGTTTCGTAAGACACACCACGGTCCAATACTGGCGGTCCGCAATGACTTACCTCTAGCCGTAAGGATGTCCAAGTTCGAGGAACCTGGTTGGCTGGCCCAGTGGTATGCCATGACCAAGTCCGCCACTCTAGACGAGTTCACGGCT
>Ga0209536_100011418_pt1 | contig 13012 bp, 11 predicted proteins | sample DeeMarSeWOR28_12_FD_187461 | JGI IMG/M metagenome (GOLD analysis project Ga0209536, IMG submission 187461) | Marine sediment microbial communities from White Oak River estuary, North Carolina - WOR-2-8_12 (SPAdes) (version 2) | ecosystem: Environmental > Aquatic > Marine > Intertidal zone >...
GCTTCGCCTGCGCGCGCCCGCAAGACATGACCGTCTCCGCTCATGCGCGTCCTCCGGTCATCAAGACGTCCAGATCGTGCATCGTCCAAATGCGAGGATTCTTGACTCGCCGGTAGCCAATTCCCTGGTAGCTCATCTCCACCAGCGCTTCGAGCCAGTCGCGGAGCTCGTCGAGTCGCACGATTTCGTCCGTGTCCATCTGGCGCGCCGCCACGTAGGGGTCCATATCCGCTTCGATGCGCGCTTCCACTTGGGCCATGCGTTTTTCGATTTGCGCGCGTTCCTCCGGGTCGGTCGTGATGATTTCGAAGTTGTCGTCGAGCTTGCTATTGTAGGAAGCGATCGCCAAGGTCCGGCCTTCCATGACGCTGAGGCGCGATATGGGCGTCGAAAGCTGGACCACCGGATCGTAGGGAAGGCCCGCCATCGCGTAATAACCGGCGCCCGATGCCTTCCGCAGCAACACGGTGAACATGGGCGTCTGATTGGTGCTGTTCGTGTAGATCAGGTTCGAGCCGTAGGCGAGCAAGCCGTGTCGCTCCGCTTCTGCGCCGATGTCGAAGCCACTGATGTCCTGCAACCAGATGAGTGGGATTCCATCGCTGTCACATGCGCGGCTGAAGGTGCTGATCTTGGCGATGCCCTGTCGATATAGGATTCCAGCAGGTCGCTGGTCACCTGGGGACTCGGGATCGTCGACCAACCCCTGTCGATTCAGCACGAAGCCTGCATAGAGGCCGCCGACGCGCCCGATACCGCAGATCATCTCGCGACCCACCGAAGGAAGCACCTCCCAAAACAAGCTCTGGTCGCAGAGACGAGCGACGATCTCGGTTGCATCGTACGCTTGCCGGTGATCGACCGGAACCAACCCGGGAATCTCGTCCGGAGAGAATCGCGGCTCCATCGACTCGACGGCGCCCCGGTAGAAAGCCGCTCCCGAGCTCGGCAAACGGGACACCTCGCGGCGAAGACAGGCGATCAGCGTTTCGTCGTCGGGGACTCGTTCGTCTGCGCAGCCGGATTGGTGCACGTGCACTTCCGGCCCACCGATATCGAGGGAGGTGATGTGCTGGCTTTTTGCGCCTTTGATCAAAGCCGCGCCCGCAATGACCATGTACGCCTGCTCGGTCATGTAGACGCGGTCGCTGATGATGGGCATGTAGCCGCCGCCGGCAATGCTGTCTCCGAACACGCCGGCGATCTGCGGAATTCCCTCCGCCGACAACAGACTGTTCATCTTGAAGATGTGCCCCGCGCCCGTGGGCCCGGCGAAGCTCTTGCTCTGTTCCGGCAGATAGAGACCGCTGCAATCGACGAGATAGAGCGTGGGAAGACGCAAGCGGCGCGCCATCTCCTGGGCGCGCTGGATCTTTTCGGGCGTCTTCGGCCACCAGGCACCGGAGGCGACCGTGTTGTCGTTGGCGATCACCACGCACCATCGGTCCTCGATCTGTACGAAAGCCGTGATCACGCCCGCGGCGGGTGAACGAAGGCCGTCGAAATCGATGCCGTAGTTGACGAAGGTCCCCACCTCGAAGATGCGGGAATCCGGATCTTTGAGGCGTTCCACGCGCTCGCGTGTGGTGAGCTTTCCCTTGGCATGTACCCGATCGACATATGAATCGCCCCATCCTGCCTTCACTGCCGCCCGGCGCTCCTCGAGGCGCGAATCGAGCGGCTCGTGGCCGGCGAGCTGGCGCTCGAGAGTGGCTCGGTCGAGAATCGCCTCGCGGGCTTTTCCAATCGGAACGACGGGAACGTGTGCCATCAGCCTCTCCACCCCGGAACGGCGCGCGTGTCGTATCGGTTCTGGCGGAACTCCTCGGAGCTCAAGACGGCCAAGTGCATTGGGATCGTCGTGGAGATGCCTTCACAGCGGATGCGCCGCAAGGCGTCCACCACGCGGTCGCAAGCCGCATCGCGATCCTCCGCCCATGCAATGACCTTGCAAACGAGGCTGTCGTAGTGGGGCGGAACCTCGTAGCCGGACTCCACATGCGTATCGACTCGAATGCATTCGTCGCTTTCCGCGCTGGTTTCCCAGCGTTCGATGACGCCTGGGCTCGGCAAGAACTGGTTGGATGGGTCTTCGGCGTTGATACGGCACTCGATTGCGTGTCCTTTGAGCACGACGTCGTCCTGCGAGAACCAAAGGGGCTCGCCAGCCGCGATTCGGATCTGCGCCTCGACCAAATCGATTCCGCACCGCATCTCCGTCACCGGATGCTCCACTTGAAGACGCGCGTTCATCTCCATGAAGCGGAGCTCCCCGCCTTCGTCGAGCAAGAACTCCATCGTGCCCGCTCCGACGTAGCCGATGGCACGCGCGGCAACCACGGCGGCAGCGAGCGTCTGCTCTCTTTCCTCGTCACTCAGCACGAGCGCAGGTGACTCTTCGATCAGCTTCTGATGCTTGCGCTGGACCGAGCAATCCCGCTCCCCGAGGTGCACGACGTGGCCGTACTTGTCAGCCAGAAGCTGGATTTCCACGTGGCGCCCTCCTTCGATCAGCTTCTCCAAGTAGAGGCGCTCGTCGGCAAAGCTCGCCAGCGCCTCCGCCTGCGCGGATTCGTACGCCTCTTGGATGTCGGCCGGCTCACGCACCACGCGCATGCCCCGGCCGCCGCCACCGCTCTCCGCCTTCAACAAGACGGGAAAGCCGGTGGCTGCGGCGACCCGTCTCGCCTGGTCGAGGTCTCGAAGCACGCCATCGCTGCCAGGAATCAGCTTCAGGCCGGCGGCGGCCATCGCCCGTTTGGCCGGGGTCTTCCTTCCGAGCTTCTCCATCACCGCAGCAGGCGGACCGATGAAGGTGACGCCATGCGCCTCGCACAGCGAGGCGAATAGCGGATCCTCCGCCAGGAACCCCCAGCCCGGATGAAGCGCGCTGCATTGCGCCTGCACGGCCGCTTGCACGATTCGCTCTCTGGCCAGGTAGCTCTCGCTCGCTCTGGCGGGGCCGAGCACGACCCGCTCCCGCCCACGCAGGTAGGGCGCTTCCCGATCGGCCTCCGACGTTCCGAAGACCGGAGTGATGCCGAGCACATCGCAGGTCCTCGCGATACGAGCCGCCACCTCGCCACGGTTCGCAATGAAAAGACGCCGGAATTGGTTCACGGGCGCGCACCTTAACACCGGCTCGTCCTCCTGAGAAGCGGAGCGAGCACCGCGCCATGGTTCGTGTCAAAATAGGTGGGTTATGTGTCGCTTGTTTGGATTTCGCAGCGTGATCCAGAGCCAGGTGCATCGGTCCCTAATGGACGCCGACAACGCGTTGGGCGCCCAGAGCAGCAACCACCGGGACGGCTGGGGCGTGGCCTTCTATGTGGACGGCGCCCCCCACATCACACGAAGCCCAACCACTGCAATCGACTGCGCGCTCTTCCGCCGTGTCAGCGGCATCGTGGCGTCCGAAACTGTGCTGGCCCACGTCCGCCGCGCAACTACGGGTGAAAGCTCGGTTTTGAATTGCCACCCCTTTCAGTATGGGAAGTGGGTCATGGCGCACAACGGCGACGTCCAGGACTTTCCAAAGCACAGGGCCGAGCTCGTTCAACGAGTTGCGCCGCGGCTTCGCCGTTACATTCTCGGGGAGACGGACAGTGAGGTGCTGTTCTTTCTGTTTTTGACGCACTTGTCGCAACACGGGCCGCTCTCGGGTCGGATTGGCGTGGAAGAGACGACGATGGCGCTGAAGTCGACGCTCGAGCATGTGCGCGCGATCTGTGACGTGAACCCCGACAATGAGCCTTCATTGCTCACGACCATCGTGACCGATGGCACGACGATGGTCGCAGCCGAGGGTGGAAAGGAGCTCTTTTGGTCGACGTACAAGACCCGTTGCGCCGACCGCGATACTTGCCCGAGCTTGGCGGCGGAGTGCGAGTCGCCTTCCGAGAGCGGGTACGTAAACCACCTCATTTTCTCGAGTGAGGTGATCCAGGGTGAGAACATCTGGCTCAGGCTCGAGCCTGGCGAGCTCATTGGGGTCGACTGGCGAATGAAGCTCTTGCGCACCACAGGTCACCGCCACCTGTCCGTCGTCAATTGACTTCGAAGCACGAGGGCTTTCTCTTTTCGAGAGTGGATGCACCCATGAGCCGGTTTTACAAGAGCGAGATCAATCGCGACGTACCGGTCGCGCGCCCCGGCGAGTTCTCGGCGATCCCACTCGGACCGTTGTCGGTCTGGCCGCCCGTCGTGCTGGCGCCCATGGCCGGCGTGACCAACTGGCCCTTTCGCTCCATTTGCAGGCGTTTCGGCGCCGGCCTCTACGTGAGCGAGATGGTGACGGCGCGGCCATTGGTCGAGGGCCGAGCGAAGGCTGTGATGCTTGCAGAGTTTGGCGAAGACGAATCGCCGCGGAGCTTGCAGCTCTACGGTGTAGACCCCTACTACGTGGGGGAAGCGGTGAAGTGGCTCGTGGGTGAGGGGCATGTCGATCACATCGACATGAACTTCGGGTGTCCCGTGCCCAAGGTGACCCGCAAGGGCGGAGGCTCGGCTATTCCCGCGAAGCCACGGCTGCTCTCGAGCATCGTGCGGGCAGCGGTGAGCAACGCTGGCGCGATTCCAGTCACCATCAAATTCCGGATCGGTATCGATGACGAGCTGCTCACGTATCGAGACGCGGGACGAATCGCGGAGGAAGAGGGATGTGGGGCGGTGGCGCTCCACGCGCGTACCGCAGCCCAGCTCTACGACGGAGAGGCAAGATGGGATGCGATTTATGACCTGAAGCAAAGCGTTCGGACCATTCCGGTGCTTGGCAACGGAGACATCTGGGAAGCGCACGACGCGCTTCGAATGATGCGCGCAACCGGTTGCGACGGGGTGGTGATCGGTCGCGGCTGTCTCGGACGGCCCTGGCTTTTTCGGGACCTTGCCGACGTCTTCGAAGGACGCGAGCCACAGGATCCTCCGAGCTTCGGCGAGGTCGCCAGCATCGCCCTCGAGCATGCAACGCTGCTCAGTGAATGGGCGGGTGAAGCGCCGGCCATGCGCATGTTCCGGCGACACAGCAGCTGGTACACCAAGGGCTTTCGGGGCAGCGCCGAGCTTCGGTCTCGGCTCACGCGGGTACGGTCGCTGAAGGAGCTCGAGGACGTGCTCGGGTCGGCCGATTCCCACGAGCCCTTCCCACCCGACGCCATGCGCGTGCCGCGCGGCAAGACTGCCGGCCGCCAGAAGGTCTCCCTCCCCGCCGGCTTCCTCCAAAATCGCCTGACCGACGCCACCCCACCCCTCCACGTCGACCCCGCCGGCGGCTAGGGGACACTCTCTTGCCCTGCAACCCAATGAAATCACACCATCTCTCATCAAAAGATCGCAGCGAGCAATCATTGGGCTTTTTTGGAGACGAACCGTTGCGATTTTCCGGTGAGAAGTGCTTTGATTTCAGGTGGTTGGAGGATAGGAGAGTGTCCCTATGAGTGAGCATCGGGTGACGGTTCGGTGGATGCGGGAGGAGGCGGAGTTCACGCACGAAGGCTACCGCCGCGATCACGTGTGGCGGTTCGAGGGGGGTAGCGAGGTGCTGGCTTCCGCCGCTCCGCAGTACTTCGGGAACCCCGCGCTGGTCGATCCGGAGCGAGCGTTCGTCGCTGCGTTGTCGAGCTGCCACATGTTGACCTTCCTGGCGCTGGCAGCCCGCGATGGGCTGGTCGTCGACCACTATGAAGATGACGCCGTAGGCGTCATGGAGCGCAATGGGCAGAAGCGGATCGCGATCACGAGAGTCTTGCTACGGCCCAAGGTCGCCTGGGGAGGCGAGCCCCCCAGCCAAGAAAAACTGGACTGGCTCCATCAGAACGCCCACAAGCACTGCTTCATCGCGAACTCGGTGACGACGGTCATCGAGGTGGCGCCATCCGCGTGACGTGAAGCTGAGGTGCTTGCGGCGGCCGCAAGGGGCGAGCCAATCCGACCGAGCGCATCAGCAGACCGCGCCTTCAGGGATGCATTCCCAGCCAACCCAGCAATAGGTGCAGTAGTCCCCCTCGCCACAGCCCGTGGCGCGACAATCGAACTCGGAAAGGCACTGGTCGAGCTCCCGCGTCGGTGTCCAGCCGCACTGGCCCCACGGCTGAAGCTCGCATTCGCCAAACTGCTGATAGCAAGCGAACTCGGGTAGCGCGACGCAAGGAGACGCCACGTCTTGGTTTGCGCAGATCTCGCCGTTGCAACCGGTCGGGCGACAGTCGTCGGGAGGCAGACATGCGCCCGCCTCGGGAGATAGGCAGATCCACTCCGCGCCTCCATCCGGTGTCTGACAGTAATCACAAGTCCATCCAGCCTCGCAGCCATCAATGCGGCAGTCCCCAGCCGGCGGGATGCACCATCCGACGCAAACGTCGCACTCGGGGCACGCCGGATCCGGCCGGCACACCTCGAGTGCATTGCAATGCTGCCCGTCGTCGCATTGTTCCGGCCCGTAGCACTTCGGCACGCACTCGCCTTCGAAGCTCCGAATGTGGGTCTCCACCGGACAATCGCCGACTGGAATGCACTGCCCCGCCTCGCACACATACCCGGGCAAGCAATCGATGAGGACACAGAGGTCCACGCACACCCCGGGTGCCGGCTCGGGAATGCTCGGGTCGGCGCCATCCTCAGGCCCAGTGATGAAGCGCTCACAGTAGTGGCCCGGCGGACAGTCCGAGTCGTCGAAACACTCGCCGGGCTGCGCTTCGGGAGGAATGCTGCAGGTGAACTCCAAGTCGCCAAGTGCAGTCATCGGCGCAAATCCCCGAAGGAGCGTGCGGTAGCCTTCGCAGAATAGAAGGCCCTCCCCCACGTACGAGGCGTCGAAGACCGCGGGCTCCAAGAGCGTGAAGGTCGCTTCGAAGGGCTCCCCGAGCTGCATCATCTGGTGCGGCGCGACACCGATCACGCCCACGATCCCCGGCACCTGGGGGCTCTCACATTCGGCCTCGAATCCATCCTGCCAGCGGGGATCGATGCGGCACATGCCCTCGCCGAAGCTTTCGAGACACTCCACCAGCTCGTGCGTGGGTGTGAAACCACATTGTCCGTTCTGCTGCCGCTCGCAGGTGGCTTGCTGATAGCACTCGTACACGGGACGCCACTCGCAGGTGCTTGCGATATCCACGCCCTCCTCGACGCAGAGTTGGCCGCTGCACCCCGCACGGACGCATCCCTGACCGGAGGGCTCGTCACAATACCCTCGGTGCTGGACGCCAACCCCCGCGCAAGCCGCTTCACACGCGTTGATATAGTTGCGCCCATCACCACCGCAGACCGGCTCGAAGAGGCCCGGGCAATTGCAGTGCGTTGGGCCGGGGACGCACCAACCCGTGCACTGGTCTCCGACGAAGCACTCCGCTTCCGAATCGCACTGCATCGGCTCATCGCACCGGCCGCGGTGCTCGACTTCGCGCTCTTCTAGGGCCGCCGCTTCGACCGAGTAGGTCTTTCCGTCGGTCCCGCAAACGAAACCCTCGATGGGTCCGGCCTCGCTGCCACTGTCGCCGCAACCGGAAATCGCAACAAGGGCGGCACCTACCATCAACCGAAGCATCCGAAAACGATTCATCGCGCCTCTCCGCACACCATGCCACGTTTCCTTAGCAACTTCAGTGCCAGGAGGGGCCGAAAAAACCCGTTCAATTTCGAGCTGCTCGCGATGTCCCCGGGTCAGCCCGTGCCAAAGCCGCCCGCGGGCCGCGCAAAAACTTCAGCCGCCCGCCCGAGGCGCCGTGTCAATCGAGCGACCCGCCGCTCTGACGCCTCCGCCCCTTCAGCGGGGGCGGTTCTTGCCGCATGTGCCAGGGCGCGCTGCAAATCCTTGCGTCGGTGCTCGTAGAGCTTCGCGAGCTCCAGCTCGACGGCTCCGCGCAAGATCTCGTTATCGGCCGCAGCGAGGGCTTGCAAGAGCGCGCCTTCTTCCTCGTCGATGTCCCCGACGCGTCGCGCCATCCGTGCGTTCAGCATGCACGCCCCCACGGTGCACGCCGAGTCTCCACCACCGAGCGCAGCAGCGCTCGCAAACGATCGGGCCCTCCCCTGGTCCCCCGTTCGCTCGGCCACCCGGGCATATGCCAAGTGATCTCGCGGATCGTCGCTCCCATGCAGCTCGTCGAAGTGGCCGACCAGCTCCGCGACCAGCGCAGCCAATGCAATCAGGTCGTTGGCGTTGTGCTCGATCACCTTTGCAATGGGCGAAACATCGCCTCCGTCCAGGTAGTCGAAGTAGAGCTGAGGTATCAGCGCTCCAGAGATGTCGTCCTCCCGATACATCCCCAGCACTTTTCGTTCCAGCTCGACCAGTCGAACGGAGCGCAACCGGGGACGCAAGATCCGACGGGCGCAATGCAACAGATCGAGATGCGGTGGTAGGACCGGCGCCCGCACTCGGTTCAGCACGAAACGATTCCGCAGAAGCGGCCAATCGAATGTCTTTCCGTTGAAGGACACGATGCAAGAGCTCTCGGTCAACCGCTCGCGGAGCCAGTGCAGCATCGGCGCCTCCCGTCCGAGCTCCGGAAGGAACAATTGCTGGATCCGCATCGACTCGTCCTCGAACCAGCCAATTCCAATGAGAAACGGCACAGTTCCCGCTCCTCCGGCAAGCCCGGTGGTTTCAGTGTCGAGGAAAAGCGCACGCCGAATGTCCACGCCCTCGAGAGAGGGATCCAGCGCAAGCTGGGCCAGTCGCTCGGTCGACACCTGCAACGCCTTCGAGATCGGTGCTTTGCCGTGATGGTGATGTGGCTCGAGGTACTCGTCGATCAGATGAAGCTCGCCGTGCTCCGTGTCGTGAACCTTGCCCGGTAGCGCCCCCCGAACGCTCGCGACATCCAACGTTCGGGGAGTCGTTCGTGCGAGTCGCGCCAGGCTTCGCTTGATCGACATGACGAGCTCAATGAGCAGCGCTCACGCCCACTGCATCCAGCAAGCCCAGGACCAGTCGCTTGCGCGCTGCTTCGGGCTCGTCACCGCCAGAAGCATCCGGGCCGATGCATCCGGGGCACCCTTCTTCGCAATCACAACTCTCTATCAAGTGGCGAGCGCGTCGGAGCAGCTCCTCGCGCTCTTCGTAGAGCCGAGACGCCAAGCCGATTCCCCCCGCGACAGAGTCGTAGAGAAAGATGGTCGGGTCGAATCCCGGTCCCTGCCCTTTGCCAGGTGGCATGTCGTCCCCGCTTCGGCTCCCGAGCGTGCGACCGAGATCATGCGGGTCCACCATGAGCCCCACCGCAGCGACCACGTGCATGGCTTTCGAAAAGCCGCGCAGCGCGTCGACGACCACGGCTCGTGGCTCCGTTTGGCTTCGCACGAAATCCTCGGGAAACGTGAGCCAGAAGGCCGTCGTGTGCTTCTGCATCTCGGGAAGGTGCACCTCGCCGTAACCGACGTTCTCGTGCGTGTGAAACTTGATCTTCTTGTAGCCGACCACCTTTTCGACGACGCTCACGTCGCCGAGGCCAGCCTCGAGGGGCACCTCCCCGAGATCGATCGCTCCGCCGTCATCCTCCTCCAACACCGTGACCTTGCTGTGGGTCATCGCCGTCGTGTAGTAGTCGGGCTTCACCCGACGTACGAAGGCCTTGTGGTTCTCGAAGTCGAGTCGCTCCACCTGATACTGCCCACCCTCGTGCTGGTAGATGGCCTGCTCGTGGAGCATGGTGTGCGTGCTTCGCCAGTCCATCTCGGCGATGGTGCTGTTCCCATCGAGATCGATGATCACGAAGTTGTCCCAGCTCGCGCTCCTCAGTGAGACGTTGTTGGCCGGATAGCTGTCTGCGGCCCAGTGATACATCGCACCCGCAGCCGTCGACGTGGGGTGCAGAACCCCGTGGTCCGCGAGGTAGTCCAACGCTTCGGCCAACGCATCATCGGGCACGTCGCCGAACACGTCTTCCGGCTCGAAAGGAAGCTCGAACGCCGCGCATTTGAGGTGTTGGATCAGGATCTCGATGTTGTCCGGATCGATGCGCGCATGCTCGATGGGTGCCGAGATCAGCTGACGCGGGTGACGCGCCATGTACTGGTCGACCGGATTGCTGGAAGAGACCATCACGGCCAAGGACAGATCGCGCCGCCTTCCAGCGCGGCCGAAACGCTGCCAGAGCCCCGCCATCGTACCTGGATACCCGGCGCACACCACGGCATCGAGCACCCCGATGTCGATGCCGAGCTCGAGGGCATTGGTCGCAACCACGCAACGGATCTGGCCCGCTCGCAACGCGGCTTCGATGCGCCGGCGGGTCTGTGGAAGATACCCCCCGCGGTACGCGTGAATTGCGGACGGATCGATTTGATCGCGGGCCAGCCGGTCGCGGAGATACTTCAGCATCACCTCGACGCCATTGCGCGTGTTGCCGAAGACCAAGGTCGGGACCCCCGCCCGCACCAGATCCTGGGTGAGGCGAACCGCTGTCTTGATGTAGCTCTGTCGAATCCCGAGCTCCGCGTTGACGACGGGAGGGTTGTAGACGATCAGCTCTCGGGGGCCGCTCGGCGCTCCGCTTTGGTCGATCAGCTCGACGGGCTGTCCGCAAATGCGCGAGGCATGCTCGCGCGGATTGCGAATCGTAGCCGACGCGAACAAGAAAGTGGGCGACGACCCATGGAACCGAGCGATCCGGAGCAGCCGTCGCATCACGTTCGCGAGGTGCGAGCCGAAAACGCCGCGGTACGTGTGCAACTCGTCGACCACCACGTACTTCAAGTTCGCGAAGAGGCGCGCCCAACCGGTGTGGTGCGGCATGATGCCAGCGTGCAGCATGTCTGGGTTGGTGAGCAGGACGCCTGCACGTTGCCTCGCAGCACGGCGCGCATCGGCAGGCGTATCGCCATCGTAGGTGATTGCGCCCGTGCTCAGGTTGGCGTCGCACATGAGAGCACGGAGCGCTTCCTCCTGATCGCGCGACAGCGCCTTGGTGGGAAAAAGATACAGCGCCGTCGCGGTGGGGTCGTCGCAAAGGGCCTGAAGGATGGGCAGGTTGTAGCAAAGGCTCTTTCCCGACGCGGTGGGTGTCGCCACGACCAGGTGCGTGCCTTTCCGCGCGAGCTCGAACGCGTGCACCTGATGGCCGTAGAGCTCGTTGATTCCCCGCAGGCCGAGCGCGCGGCGGACCCCAGAAGCCAGCGCCCCGGGCAGCGGCACGACGTTCGGCGCCCGCGGCTCCACCCTGTGACTCCACGTCACGTTTCGCCAGGTGCCGTCGGACTGCCACGTGGCCAGCACCTCGGCGATGCCGCGAGGCCGAGCCCACGGCGTTTTGATGCGGCGCAAAGGCCCGTTGAAGCCCTTTGTATGTCCCCCCACTGCGCTCATGCGCAGCACTGTACGGTTGTTTAGTCGACCCGGTCAAGAATCTCCGAATCGCTTGGGGACCTCGCGTTTACGCCCTAGGCTTCCAAAAGGCTTGAGGGGGGCTCAGAGCCCACGCCAAAAGGGAGGAAGAAGATAATGAAGCTCATTTCATCGTTACTAGTCGTGCTGGTGCTGGCGTTCGGCATTTCGAGCACGGTGCTTCCATCAGCGAGCGCACAGAAGCCCGAAGAGGCGAAGGGCGCAGCGAAGAAGGAAGCAGACACGGCCGAGAAGAAGGGCAAGCAAGCCGAGCAAGGGGCGAAGGAAAAGGCCAAGAAGGCCGAAGGCGAAACCAAGGAGAAAGCCGAGAAGGCCGAAGACGAAGCCAAGGGCGCGGCCAAGGAAGCTCAAGGCAAAGCCGAGGGAGCCAAGAGCAAGGCCCAAGCGGACGCCGAAGCCCGCAAGGAAGCTCAGAAGGCCAAGGCCGAGGCTGCCAAGGAAGCTCAAAAGGCCAGGGCCGAGGCTGCCAAGGAAGCTCGAAAGGAGCGCCTGCTCTCCCAAGAGGAGAAGCGCCACGAGGCCCAGATGAAAGAAATCGAAGGCAGGCGCCAGCGTGTGATCGAGCTCCACGAAAAGCAGCTTCGCAACATCGCGGCCGCCGAAGAGAGAGAGAAAGAGCGCCACGAAAAGCGCGTCCAGCAGATCGACAGCCTCTAACCGGCCCACAGGAGCTGCACGGGAGGCCTGTCCCGACTCGGGGCGGGCTTCCTCAGCTCTGACCAGGGAGCGGAGCGTTCGGATCGTAAGGCATCTTTTCGCCCGCCTCCATGCGCTGCTGCATCTCGTACTTCGAGGGGCAACGCGGGATGACCTGATTGGCGAGGAAGGTGCCATCGGCTCCGAGCTCCCCTTGCACGGTCACTTGGATTCCCATTCCGTCGCGGAAGGTGTCCGGCACGACGCACTGAGGAAACCGCACGGGCATTTCTTTGCCCTCTTTGTGAATCACGAAGCGCCACTCACACGGATCTTCGCGGAACTGAATCGAGCCCTGACGCAGCTCGCCTTCGACGCGCAGCGGACGACCTTCGTAGGCCCCAGGCTCCTTCATGACCTCATGCACGAGCTTGGAATATACGAACGGGTTGTCGCTGCCGGTGAGAAGCCAGGCAGCGGTCCCCACAAGCAGCACGAACACCAACCCAACCTTCACCGCCCCCGAAACCCGCCTCGGGGCGGGCTGCGCTGGAGCAGTCGACGGATGCTCACCGGCCATGGTCGCCATTATGGGGCGCAGCGTGGGATTCTGCCAGGGCGCGCCAAGACTGACGCGCTCCAACATCGCCTGCGGCTTACGGCTGCACCTGGAAAGCGATGACCAGTGCGTAGATCACGAGCGACTCGATGAGCGCGAGGCCCAGAATCAGCGGAACGAGGATGTTGCCCGAAGCGTTCGGATTTCGGGCAATGCCCTCGAGGGCTGCAGACGCGGCACGACCTTGACCTAGGGCGCCGCCGAACGCTGCAACCCCGATGGCCAGACCCGCAGCGAGCGCCCGGCCTGCGATCGCGGTGGCTTGACCCTCGGCGTCCGCAGCCTCCTGTGCAAATGCGGTCGCGGTGAGAGCCAGTGGTGCAGCAAAGCTGACAAGTCGAAGAGCCAATTTCTTCATTTTCGGGAGCCTCCTCAAGCCTCTCTTCCGAGAGGGAAACCTAGTGTTCTTCTTC
>Ga0209536_100011419_pt1 | contig 13012 bp, 9 predicted proteins | sample DeeMarSeWOR28_12_FD_187461 | JGI IMG/M metagenome (GOLD analysis project Ga0209536, IMG submission 187461) | Marine sediment microbial communities from White Oak River estuary, North Carolina - WOR-2-8_12 (SPAdes) (version 2) | ecosystem: Environmental > Aquatic > Marine > Intertidal zone >...
GAAGGTTCTGCCTTTTCGCTCATTGTAAGTGTGCTTGTAGACAGCGTTCTCATAATCACCCAAATGTCTGCCCGGGTCGCCCCCAGAAAAGGCTTGGCAATTTGGAAGCCCACCGGCTACTTTGAACAAAAAAACGGTGGTTCCGGACTTCCCATGCCCTAATATCAAGATTTTCATGCTCATCCTCCAAAACATATTAAAGTATAAATCTGAAGGTCTCCATTATGGGTGAGGTCGAACAGCCCAGTGAGCATCAGCAAGAGATCTTCCTTGTAGAGATGGCGACTATAGGCTAGAGGAACCCAATGTGTCAACTCCTGGTTATCTCCTGATACAGCGCCAGAGACTCCCAGGTAACTTCCTGGGTCGTAGTAACACTGTGTTAAGGGTATTATATATCTATACACGCTTTTGTTTCCCTTCGCAGTACTCTAAACAGATTGCAGATTCATAGGGCAGAGCAGCAGTACAGTGAGGAATTATTTCTCACCCACTAATGCGAAAGAGCTTACGGTAGATTCGCTCCACATGCAGTTCGCCTTCGTGTCCCAGGACTTTCTGGAATCGTGCAACCCGTGCGCGCACCTCCTCTAAGGATATCTCGGGATATTTATGGCGCTGGAATTCGAGAGACTTGTCAGAACCTGTATCCCGTGACTTAGAACGCTGCCGCACACGTCGCTTGGTTGCCTTGAATAACCCCTCCAGCCGATCCCTTAAAGGTGGCTGAGGCGATTGCGATTGGCTCTCCATCAGCTCACCAAGAATATCGACAATTCGCTCACAGGCCAGCGGTCCCTCCTGTGCCGCAAGATGAAGGTCAATCAGTTTTTTCTGCTCGTCTCCGTCGGCAGCGCCGAGTTCGCCGGCGAGAATTTTCTTCACGGTTTGCCGCAGGTGATCGAAGTCGAAGCACTGGTGACTGAGTTGATTGGGTAAGCGGTAGAAACCATAGTCGTAACGGTCGTTGACCGTCGCTCTATAAGAAATAGCCGGAATGCGCATCAAGTAAGCTTCTACCCCGGTGGTACAACCATTATGAATGAGCGCTTTGGAGGCCATAAGCCAGGGGACAACATTTCCTTCGTTGGTTACCCGCACCCGCTCACACCGAGCCGCGATCTTGCGATAGGTCTCTTGGCTTTCTGTGGGGTGAGGCCTGACAATTACAGTGTACTTTGGCAATGTTTTTTCGAGGGCTGGGATGAGTTTCTGGAAGGCTTCGAAAATGGCCTGTTTAAAATTGCGCAAACCTTCTGCGTATTCACGGGTCATGCCCCTAGCTGCCCTGCCAAATCTGGGTTCCTCACCAGGTCCGTTTACCGGATGAAACAAATTCCTTCCTGGAAGAAAAGCATTTACGTGATTGAAATTGGTATTAATAAGGATGAAATCCCCATGGGCCTTGCGGATCTCTTCGACCTGCTTATCGTAAAAAGCGTGCAGTTCGGGGCGTAACAGATCAGCACGGGGATTGCCCGTGACATGAATTGCCGATCCAGCAGGCAGTTCGGGATACTTGCGCCACAGCTCGGCGTTATCTTCTCCCCAGGCAAATAAATGGGATACGTACCTCAGCGCTGCCGGAGACAGTCGTCGGGAAAAATAGGTTTCGGCCGGCAGGTGGACAAGCGCCTCTTCATCCCAGGCCACATTTTCATGGCCGAGCATGCGCACGATCCGAAGGAACTCACTGTTGCCGTGCACCAAAGATTTGGCCAGATATATGCTTCTCGGAAAAGATGCAATGTGAGATTCTACCTCCCTCTTGGAGCCAATTATGGAAGGGAGCCCCCGCCTCGCCGCGACGCAAGCAAGCAGGAGCTTGGCATCCAGTTCGCGCACCTGGTTTTCCACTGCTATCAATAATGGCGCTTTCTTAGATTTCATCGCTTTGATTGCTCCCCGGTCAGCCTGCTGGCCTGAAAAGGGCCGTGCAAACTAGTCTGAGGAAGGTTTGGTAGCGAAACTCCAATATCAAAAGGTTTTCCCCTTATCCCTTGCTTTGAGCACTCGCCGAACTAAGCTTTTGCCATCCAGTCTGTGATGAGAAAGTGCTTCTTGAGGTGTACCACAGGCAGGATATTCTTCAACTGCAAATTTGACTAGCTCCCTATCCCGAAATTGGTCTGAGATCATAAGCGTGTTGAGCAAACAATCACCGAGACCTCCGTATCCCGAGTGATTGTCTAGGGCAAAGATTCTCTTACAATCACCAATAGTTTTTATCAACCACTCGTCGTCAATTCGGTTTAACCACGGCAAATTTACTACTTTCAGGGAAAAATTTTGCTCCGCAAGCATATCAGCGGCCGACAAGGCTTCATTCAACAAAACTGGGCCGTAAGCAATTAACACAGCATCTTTGCCTTCTTTTAACACAGTTCCCTTACCGAAGGAAAAGCTGTATCCCTCTGGTAAATTGATTGTTCTGGGAGAAGGGGAAATCACCAATCGCATCATACAGGTATGTCTTGCTTCCTTGACGCACCACTCCAAAGCACGTTTCGTTTCCAAGCCATTGCAGGGCTCTAGAATTATGCAATTTGGCAAGGCTCCAAAAAGTGAGATGTCACGCAAACTCTGGTGTGACTTCCCGGGGCCTGCAGGAATGAGCCCCGCGTAGTGGCATATATAGATTATCTTGGTGTTCTCGGTGGCGTTGTTATATATTTGCTCATTTGCCCGAGAAGCCAGGAATACTCCAAAGGAATTTACTATGGGCAAAAGACCATGGAGTGCTAGTCCCCCTGCCATGGACACCATGTCCTGCTCAGCTATGCCGTTCTCGATAAAACGCTCGGGGAAAGCATTCTCAAAAGGACGCAGTCCACAATCAGCAGACAAATCAGCGTCCAGTACTACGATATCCTTTCTTGTGTCCCCCAGATCCAGCAGAGCCTCTCCGAAGGCATTCACCACCTTTTCGGCTGTGTCTTTGAGTCTTATCCTGTGCTTATCTCTTGTCTCCAGAAGTTGGGTGTGAACGGACTCCAGACCCAAATCCTTGAGTCGACTATCTATTCTCTCAACTATCTCATTGTAGCCTGCTTCAAAGGAATCATCCTCAGGAGCACCTGCGTGCCATTTATAAAGTCCCTTGCCGTCTCGCAGAGCTGAGGGCCCCTCCATGAAAGAGACCCCTTTTCCTTTTATAGTATCTGCTATCACTGCCTTCGGTTTGTCGGTTATTAGGCTGAAGCTTTGGAAGATTTTTTCCAGTTGGCTAAAGTCGTGTCCATCACAGCGTTCAACGTGCCAGCCGAATATTTGGAATTTCTTCTCCAGATCACCTAAGTCGATAATTTCATTCAATGTCTTATCTGTCTGTATCTTGTTAAAATCAACAATGACTTGAATATTAGTTACGTTCTGGTGTGCTGCAGTCTGTAATGACTCCCAAATTTGACCCTCCTGGAGTTCCCCATCCCCGGTCATTACAAGCACACGTCCGCCCCAGCCATTGATTCTCTTGGCCACGGCCATTCCTTTTGCTTTGGAAATACCCATGCCAAGGGAGCCAGAATTAGCCTCAATCCCCGGTACGCTTACATCCGGGTGACCATGGGTACCGCCAAGACGTCTCAAATTGATAAACGTATCTCTTGGGATAATCCCCAAGGAGTAGAGGACGGCGTAGTGCCCAGGAACATCGTGCCCCTTAGAGGAAAAATAAATATCCCGCTCGGGCTGGTCTATACCAAGTTTGGCGGTGTTCATCTCAGAGTAGTAGAGAAAAGTTACGATATCCAATGAGCTGAAACTTGAGCCGAGATGACCTGAGCCTGCTCTTTTTACTGTGGCCAGAGCATTGGCCCTGCACATGTCGGCAAGAAGTTCCAGTTTTTCATATTTGGCAATATGAGCTTTCTTGATACGGTGAAACTCTTCTTCTGGAATAAGCCTGATTTCTAGCATTACTTTAAACACTCCTCAAATCTAGATATTCACGTGGGAGATTGACCACAAAGGGCACAAAGATCACAAAGAGGCGGAATTTCAGATTGTAGATTGTAGATTGTTAAATCTTCTTGGTTTTACTTAAGCCACTCCACAATCTTAAATCTAAAATCTTAAATCACAAATATTCTTTGTGTCCTTTGTGCTCTTTGTGGTTAATTTCATTAGTCGTTAATCGCGTTGTTGCCATGGGGGTTGAGGAACAGAAGGTAATCGAGCTTGGCCACTGTCCACCAGGTGTTCAGCCAGGTTCCAGTCGTAAGCACTGTTCAGATCAAATCCTTCGTAGTCCTCGGTGAAGAAGGGCATCACAACATTTCCAGCTATGGTTGTCTCTTCAAAAACCACCCTGGTCCAGGCAATCTCCAGGCTGGCATTCTGTGCGTATACTTCTGGTAAGGACTGGTATTGGCTGCTGTGCCATGGCTGCTCGTGAGGGGTCAACGGCAGGAGAGGCACCATTCGATTACCCCGCACCACCCACATCTTGCCGGGGTGCTGCTTGCATTTCTCCACCGCCCGAAGTGAATCGACGCCTTCTTCGTTTTTGAAGGTGCGCCAGGCCCTTTGGATTGTTTCAGGAAGACGAAAGGGGCTGGTGGGTCGAAGAATGCTGAAACAGTCATATTCCCGGCCATCCTGTCTAAGCTTGTTCATGGTGTATTCCACCCACTCGATATCAGGAGAGAGATCTCCCGCGAACTCTGGAGGGCGTAAGTAAGGTGCTTCAGCGCCATAATACTTTGCGATATCTGCGTATAGCTGGGAATCGGTTGAAACTAGAATCGCAGAGAAAACCTCGCTCTGCAGAGCGGCTGATATAGTGTATGCAATTAATGGATGACCAGCCAAAGCCCGAATGTTCTTATCGGCTACGCGCTTGGAACCTGCTCTGGCAGGAACAAGTGCCACAATGTTGGGTTGTTTTTCAGTCATGTTATAAGCATAACTCCAATACTCCAATATTTCTAATGCAACTATAGACTTAACTTCGCATATATTGCGATTGAGGGCTGGGATTTTCGTTCGCTAGATCTCCGTTCGGCAAGAACAGCAGAACGAGCGTAAGCGAAGGGAAGGTACCAGCTCTCTAGAGCTCTTGCGGAGTTAAGTCAATATCCGGTTTCTAATCATGTGCGGTCCCTTCATACCTGGTTAAAGCATCTCTGTATCTATGTTTATGTAAATGTCTTTTAATTCAGAGTAGACGTCCAAGGCTTCCGTCCCGGGTTCGCGCGTGCCGTTGCCGGACTGTTTCAACCCTCCGAAGGGCATGTGAGGTTCGCTGCCGTAGGTTCCAGCGTTTACTATAGCCACGCCCGCCTGAACTTTCTGGGTAAATTCAATAGCTCGATGGATGCTACGGGTGTGGATACAGGCAGTCAGGCCGTAAGGTGAATCGTTGGCAAGACTCAAGGCTTCGGCAAAATCTTTCACTCGATAGAGGCAAGTAATGGGACCAAAGATTTCCTTGGTGGAAATTTCATCATGAGGATCAACCCTTTCAATTATGGTGGGCGCCATGTAGAAACCGTCAGCGTGTGCAGGATCAGTTAGCCTGTGGCCTCCCGCGAGGACGAACGAACCTTTTTTCCGTGCCTGCTCAACAGCTGATAGCATGTTGGTGAGTTGCACCTCGTTGATTACCGGTCCGAAATCATCATCATCTCCCGGCCCAACCTTGAGCTTTTCAGTGCGCTCCACCAGTAGGTTGCGGAACTTGTCATAAATTGAATCAAATATGATAATCCGACTACCTGAGGCACAACGTTGCCCAGCGTTACTGAAGGCCGAGAGAATTACCCACTCGGCCGCATTGTCAAGGTCGGCGTCATCGCAGACCACCAAAGGATTCTTTCCTCCCAGTTCCAATGAAACTTTGGCCAGTCTTCGGCCGGCAACTTCAGCAATGTGACGACCAACTTCGGTTGAACCGGTAAAACTGATCACATCCACCGCAGGATTGGCAACGAGGGGTGCGCCGGCTTCCTCACCGTATCCCTGGATAATGTTGAGGACACCTGGCGGTAGCCCTACCTCTTTGGCGATTCTACCAACAATCCAGGCGGTTGCAGGAGTATCTTCCGCTGCCTTGAGAACCGCAGCGTTCCCACATATTAAAGCGGGGAAAATTTTCCAGGCTACGTTTGCAATAGGTGTGTTGGCGGCAATTATGAGGCCTGCCACCCCAAGGGGTTGTCGGACCACCATGGAATATTTATTCGGCACAGCACTGGTGGTGGTTCTACCGTAGAGGCGACGACCTTCACCTGCCATAAACTCCCCCTGAGCGATAGCACCACCGGTCTCACCCAGGGCCTGCTTGAAGGACATTCCGGTTTCTTGGGAGACGGTTGTGGCTATTTCATCCTGGTGTTTTCGCATAGCTTGGGCTATGTCGTGAAGTAGATCTCCACGATATACAGGTGTAGAATTGGCCCAGTCTGGTTGAGCTTTTCGAGCCACCTCCACCGCCTTCTGAACGTCCTCAGCCCGCGAGCGAGCCACTCTGCACATCTCCTTGCCTGAGACCGGCGATATCTTGCCAAAAGTATCTCCCGCAAGCGCTTCGCACTCCTCGCCATCTATCCAATTCAGAACTGTTGTTGGTATCCTATTGATATTCATCTCGATTCCTCTATTGTGCCGACGATCCGCTAGTGGTCACAGGGAGAAGATTAATACTCAGAAACCTTGTTTCCTACTATGGCTTTTTCTTTGTGCCCTTTGTGCTCTTTGTGGTTCAACCTCTTCGCTCCCGACCCCTTGGCAGAGATCGCTACCAGGCGGTAAAACCGCCGTCCACTACGAGCTCTATTCCGGTGACGTAGGATGATGCCCTTGAGGCTAAGAAGAGAAGAGGACCACACAGATCTTCGGTTGTTGCCATTCTGCCGAGCGGTACCCGCTCGCAGAATTTACGCTTGAAATCTTTATCTTGGTCTCCGAGTACGCCGCCTGGAGACAAGGTGTTGACCCGGACTCCATAAGGAGCCCAATGTGTGGCCAGGTATTTTGTCAGATTGACAACGGCAGCCTTGGATGCGCCATAAGCCGGTGGTTTGAGAAAGGGCGGGTCGCTCTGAAGGTGCGCATAGAAACGAGCGTCCGGTGAAACACTGGCGTAAAGTGAGCCTATATTAATGATGGATCCACGGCCTGCCTTCACCATCTTGCTACCAAAGACCTGGGTCACCAAGAAGAGCCCCACCGCATTAACTTCGAATATCTCCCGGCTTTCTTCCCAGGGAATGTCTTTGAGGAGATACCCCTCTGCCGATTTGTCCGGGGGCCGGTCAATCCCGGCATTGTTTACGAGTATGGTGGGTACTCCGAAGATCTTTAAACATTCCTTACAGACCTCTTCCAAGGCCAGCCGGTCTCTGACATCGGCGAAGGCCAATCTAAGACGTCGTTTTCCAAAGCGCTTCTCTATCTCACTGAACTCCTCGCAAATCTTCTGACCAGGTCGGTCGAGGACGAAAACAGTGGATCCTGCCACGAGGAGGGTCTCTACCCAGATGGGGCCTAACTTGCCCAGGCCGCCGGTAACCACACCAATTTCGCCCTCTAAGCTAAAAAGGTCCTTCAAGATGCGGCCTCCACCCAGCCCTCTGAACCGTTCAACACCTCAAAGGTGATATCGTCATCTTTGTTTAAGGCACTACGGGTTACCCGGCCAATTACCTTGTCTAATTCATAGGGCGGCAGGCCGTCACCTGGCGATTTGATGGTAATATCTTCACGCCTGAGAGCATGGCCTGCGGGTAAATCCCTCGCCGCTACCAGCTTTTTGCCCATTTTAATTATGGGGTTCACCTCAGTCTGGTAAACCCTCTTTACGCCGTCACCCATTGCCACTCTTGTCCTGCGCAAATCGCGAACCATTTTCTTGAATCCTATGGGCTCCAGGGAAAAGGCGTGATCAGTTCCCTTCCAGGTGTGATTGAGGGTGAAGTGTTTCTCGATGACCCTTGCTCCCAGCAAGTATCCCGCCACTGCCATGGCGATTCCATTGTCATGGGAGGATAGACCAATTATGGTGTCGGGAAACCTCTCTCTGAAGCTGGTAATAACCCTTAAATTAAGCTCATCAAAAGCTGCCGGATATCCTGCGGTACATTGCAGGAGGCATAGCTGCTGGTTAATGGGCATAATGGCATCGTAGGCCCTATGAACATCTTCCATGGTGCCTCCGCCAGTACTGAGAATCATAGGTTTTTGGAGTTTGGCAATATAGGTCAGCAGCGGTATGCTTTTCAGATCGCCTGAGGCTATCTTAAAGGCCGGGACATCGAGCTTCGCCAGAAAATCGGCACTGGGAAAGTCAAAGGCAGTCGAAAACATGGTGATCCCAATTTCTTTGGCGTAGTCAATCAATTCCGTATACTCATCCCAGCCAAATTCCAGTGCTTCCCTGTGTTCACCATAAGTGAGACCAAAGCTGTTTTCGTGGTCGTACGGCTTATCGTATGCTGCTTGGGTATAAAGCTGACGATTATCTCGCTTCTGCAATTTGACCGCGTCAGCGCCGCAATCCTTGGCAACCCGGAACATCTCTTTGGCTGTTTCGAGATTTCCCTGGTGGTTGTGTCCCACTTCGGCAATGACATAACAATCGCCATCATCTGTGATAGTTCTTCCATCTATTACCAGCTGTCTCATCAATATTCCTCCTTCTTGCACCTAAATCTTAAACGGTTATCGCCCAAGTGAGGTTTATCCTTCCACAGGTTGCCCTTCACCACAAAGGTCACAAAGAGCACAAAGGAAATCTCAAAAATGGTAGAAACCCTTTGTGTACTTTGTGTGCTTTGTGGTTTTTTTGTTCTCCCGAAACATCTTAAGCGCTGATTTGAAAAATCTGATCACATATTTCTTTCACCTCTAGTTTCTCATTGAATCCGAGTATATGCTGAAATCGCGAGAGTCGAGCACGCAACTCTCCAAGAGAAATTCCCGGATAACGGTGGCGCTGGAAGGCCGGTTTGTTAAATTCACCTGGAAGGTATGATTTGTAACGGTTGATCAAACCGAGTCCCTTTGCCAAGTACCAGCTATTGAACCGATATCGCAGGGCGGGTTTTGCCAGTTGGGATCCGTCACCCAGGAGCTGCTCGCAGATATCGACGATACGGTCACAGGCGAGCGGGCCATGCAGTCCCACCAGATGATGACTTATAATTTCCTCGCGCTCAGTTCCATCCGCAGGCCCGAGGTTTCCAGCGAGAATATCTCCAAGTGTTGCGCGCAATTCTTCAAAATCGAAGCATTGATGACTGAGCAGGTTGGGTAAGCGGTAAAAGCCCAGGTCATAAAATTCATTTACTGTTGCTCTATAGGAAATGGCGGGCAACCTCATGACGTAAGCTTCTAGACCGGTGGTGCAGCCGTTGTGGATGACCGCCTTTGTGGCCAAAAGCCAGGGGACCACGTTGCCCTCGTTGGTCACCCGTACCCGGGGGCACTCTGCCGCGATCTTGCTGTAGATCTCGTGGCTCTCAGTGGGATGTGGCCGAACAACAATGGTGTAATCTGGAAACGCTTTCTCGAGGACAGGGATGAGCCGCTGGAAGTCTTGAAAGACGGCTTGCTTGTGATCCTTCAGCCCTTCGGCAAATTCCCGACTCATACCTCTGACCCCACGGCCAAATTTGGGTGTTCCCCCTGGTTTCTTAACAGGTCGAAAGAGATTAATGTCAGGAGAGAAGGCATTTACGTGATTGAAATTGGTGTTGACCAGAATGAAGTTCCCATAAATGTCCCGAATCTTCTCCACTTCCTCTGAAAAAAAAGGATGCATTTCAGGCCGAAGCATGTCAACCCGAGGATTTCCGGTGATGTGGATTGGCGTACCATTTGGTAGGTGGGGATATTGTCGCCACAAATCGACGTTGTCTTGCCCCCAGGCGAACAAATGAGACACGTATCCCATAGATGCAGGACAAAGTCGGTCGGCGTAATAGGTCTCCGGCGGTAAATGGACCAGAGCCTCTTCATCCCAGGCCACTATTTTGTGGCCAACCATATTAGCAACCCGGAACAACAGAGCGCTCCGTATGGTCATACTTTTGGAGAGATATAGGCTCCTCGGAAAGGAAGCAATGCGAAATTCCATCTCCCGCCGGGAACCGATTATCGATGAAAACCCTCTTCCTGCCGCAACGCAGGCAAGGAGAAGTTTGGCATCAAACTCACGTACCTGGTTTTCAACTGGAATGAGGAGTTGTTTTTTCGTTTTCATTGCTTCAAGTTCGACTTGATGACCGGGAACTTTTCCCTATGAAGATTTCATCTTATTCTTCAGTCCGAACACCTGAACAGTCTTTCGCTTAGATTCAGCTCGCGTTACCCTGAATGTGCGCTTGCAATCTTGTGGTCCTGAATCAAACAAGCCTTGCCGTCCTGCAATTGATAGGCCCGGTCCGCTGCATTCAACAGCGTGGCTCGATGAGAAATGGCCAGGATGGTGTATCTCCCGCTTAGTTGCCGCAAGGTGTCACATATAGCCGACTCACTTTCCCCATCCAAGGCGCTGGTTGGTTCATCTAAGATCAGCAGTTCGGGTTTGTGCACTAGAGCCCTGGCTATAGCGATACGCTGCCGCTGTCCCCCGGATAACATGCTGCCACGCTCGCCCACGGTGCTATAAATGCCCTGGGGCATTTCCGCAACGAACTCCCAAGCTCCTGCGGCGCGCAAGGCTTGTTCTGCATCCGCTTCAGATAACTCAGGGTCCCCGAGCGTAACGTTAATCAAAACAGAGTCATGGAGTAGCAAGGTTTCCTGGGGCACGTAGCCGACCATTTTCCTCCATTTTTTCAGGTCTACTTTGGCAAGAGGAAGCTCATCGATCCACACCTCCCCTTGCTGAGGTCGTATAAGGCCCGTTAATAGATCTGCTACTGTGGTTTTGCCCACCCCTGATGGACCGACGATGGCAGTGAGCAAACCTGAAGGAAGACTGAGAGAGGCGTCTTGGAGCACACATTCTTCGTCATAGGCAAAACTAACTCGGTCCAAGCGAATGACATGGTCAAGGGAGGGAACCTCTGAGCCGAGATTTGGTTCGCGTACCCGTTCCGCTTCTCGGATAGTATCCTTCAAAGACCAATAAGCGCTTTCAAAGATTACCATCTCTTGATACTCTTGTTGGACTTTGTTCACTCGTTTGACTATTCGTGAGAGCAGGAATACCAAAACCATAACCGTAGCAAGTGGGTAGTGCAAAAAAACTGAGACCAGGTAGAGGCCAATTGCCAGGAAGGCAACGAACAGCGGTTCTTGGACTGCTTTCAATACTTCCTTGCTGAGCACCTGCTTTTGTAAGGCTTTGTTCAAGCGGTTAGTATTCTTTGCCAATAAGGCGTCCGCCCGGCTTTCACGGGCCATAGCCTTGAGGGGCTTTATCGATATCAGGGTGTCGGTAAGATGAGCAATCAAGGATTTCAATAGCTCGGTTTGCCGCATCCCAGCACGCCGTGCCTTTCCAACAAGGCGCTTTAACATGTACGCCAGGAGCAAACCAACGGCTAGAGAGGCCAATGTGGCCTTCCAAGATATCAGCAGAGCCACACTCGTATATACAAGCGCTTCAACGACAAGCGCTGACATCAAAGCCCCATGCAGGTAGGCTTTGGATGTTCTATTGACTTCGGTAGCCATGGAATTGGCAAGAGCCCCGATAGGCCGACGGAGAAAATATTCCCAGCGAGCCAAGATTAGAGCACGGAGCAGCGTAAGGCGCAGATCAGTGGCGATGCCGGCAACGGTGTAGCCAACCTGCTTTTTGGCTAACAACACCAGGCCGCTTTTCACTACGATGGCGAGGACTATTACTATCAAAAGCACGCCGAGGGTTGGGGTCAGTCCAAACGACGCAAGGGTCTCTGTTACTACCCGCTCCACTTGGGAATGACCTGCCGAAGCACCTGGTTTTGCTCCGATTTGGCTTCCCATGGCAACGGAGATCAAGGGAAGCAAGGCAGACAGACCGATTCCTTCCGCCACGCCAGCCAGCAGCAGGGCGAGAAGCATGATAGCGCTTTGTAATGGATAGGCGCGCGAGAACGCTATGAGTAACCGCATATGGCTAAAAACCTTTAAATTTCACCTACACCAATACCAATCCCCATGAGGGTCTTAATCCTCTCAGGCTATTTGAGAGGCCAACATCGTCTCCCGAAGATTTGCAAAGGCCGTGCAAATTCGCTCCACCTGCTCCGGAGAATGACCAGCGCTCATGCTGCAGCGGAGCAAGGGAAAATTGTCTGGTGTAGCTGGGGGCAGAACCATGTTGACGTACACCCCGTGTTCCAAAAGCCCGGTCCAGAGTCCGAGGGCCTCCTCTTTACTCCCCAGCCGGATGGCAACAATTGGGCTTGGCTCCGGGCCTAGAACAAAGCCCATCTCCTGCAACCCCTGATATAACCTGTGGGCGTTATCCCAGAGTCTTTGGCGCAACTCGGGACGACTTCGCAGAGCGGCCAAAGCGGCACGAGTTGAGGCAATGATGGAAGGGGAGGGCGATGCCGTAAATATGTATGGTCTACTGGCATAGCGGATCAACTCCAACTCGGGATGGTTACTCACACAGTAGCCCCCGATTGCCCCCAAGCTTTTACTGAAGGTGCCCACGATGAAATCCACACTATCCTCCACACCGGCCTCTTCTGCAAGGCCACGGCCATTTTTGCCGAGGACTCCAACGGAATGTGCCTCGTCCACCAGCAGAAAGGCACCATATTCATTCTTGACCGCCGCGATATCCGCCAAATGTGCGCGGTCTCCGAGCATGCTGTAAATACCTTCCACCAGAATCAAAGCATTTTCTGTCCTCTCCCCTAGTCGTTTCAGTCGCTTTTCCAAATCACTCACGTCATTATGGCGAAAACGTATGACATCAGCGCCACCTAAGCGGCAACCATCGTAGATGCTTGCATGGCAGTCCGCATCCAAGAGAATGACATCGCCGGGACCAGCCAAGGCTGCCAGCACTCCCAGGTTTGCCACATACCCGGTGGAAAAAACTATGGTGCCCCGACAGCCGAAG
>Ga0209536_100011420_pt1 | contig 13010 bp, 11 predicted proteins | sample DeeMarSeWOR28_12_FD_187461 | JGI IMG/M metagenome (GOLD analysis project Ga0209536, IMG submission 187461) | Marine sediment microbial communities from White Oak River estuary, North Carolina - WOR-2-8_12 (SPAdes) (version 2) | ecosystem: Environmental > Aquatic > Marine > Intertidal zone >...
TAGACTTTTTAGAGAAAAAGCCAAACCCATCGTGAGGTGGGGACGGAAAGCCACGGGTCTGAACCAAACACAGATAGCCGGGTTGCCTTTACGCTTTAATCAGGCAATCGAGCTATTTTTTTTGGATGAAATGTAATACATAGTAATATATTTAGCATACAATTTTGGGTCTTTTAATGCTTAGCTTTTAAAAAGGAGACAGCCATGAGAATTTTCAGAAGACCAACTGGGGGGTTGGGGCGAATTCTGGTATTGACTTTGGCTATGGTCGGCTGGCAGCTGACATGCGCACCCGCTTTTGCGGAGCTGGCCCGTGATCAGGCCATATTCATCGACTTTATCGGAAACGCCTGCGGGATCGTTAGCGCCGATAGTATGTCAGTGGTCAGCACCTTTGACTGCGACCCATATTCGGAAGGCATCGACGTTACCAGCGACGGTACGCGGGCTGTTATCGGCAACTGTGCCTACAATTCATTGACGCTTGTGAATCTGGTGTCGGACCCGCCCGAAGTCCTGGACCAGATCGATTCGGGCGTGCGCTGCGTTCAGGAGCTTGACATCGCGCCGGATGATAGTTTTGCCGTTGCCACCGGCAGCGCCAACGGACTGGTCTCCAAGTTCACATTGGATCCTTTCGAAGTCCTTGCGGGCAATCCCGCCGGACCCTGGGATACCGAAGCTTTTATTGGGGGTTCTCCCCAGGATGTGCATATCAACAGCAGCGGCACCCTTGCTGTGCAGCCAACATATCAGGCCGAATTTTTTGCGGTTGTGGATGTAACCCCGGATGTACCAGTGCTGCTGGAAAAGATCCCGTCGCCGGCCTCTCCCGGTGTTCCGGATAGAGCCCTGCGTCACCATGGCATCAGTTTGTCCCAATACGACGATGACACCTTCGTGGCAACGGGCACCCCCTGGTTGTATTACATTACGATTGGTTCGCTCAGCGGATTCTTCGATCCCATCGTTCTGGAGACACCGGGTCGCCCGGAATCGGTGGATATCACCTGTGACGGCACCCGCGCTGTTGTGGAGACCTCCGAAGGCCTCATGTGGATCGACCTGGAGACCACACCGCCGGAGATTTTAAGCGAAAATTTCGGTCCCGCGCGAATCGACTACAACTCCACCTCGACGGTGGCGTTTTCCGCCGATGGAAGCCTGCTGTTTGTTGGCGGCGACCAGCAAATCGATATCTATGACGTCAATCCGGATTTACCGGTGCTCAGAGGATCCATCCCCATGCAGGGAAGAATTTATTCGGTCGCCACACTGCCCTGCTCGGCAGTGTCTTCGAGAAGCTCAGGAATTGAGGTTGCCGTCGATATCAAGCCAAGAAACTGTCCCAACCGATTCAATGTCAGGAGCAAAGGGGTAATCGAGGTAGCCATCCTGGGCAGCGAGGATTTTGACGTCATGGCTGTTGACCCGCACACTGTTCAGATAGAGGGTGCCAGTCCGCTGCGCTGGAAGCTGAAAGATGTGGCCACTCCTTACGAAAATGACACCATGCAAGGCGACTGCACAGATTGCACCCGCAAGGGACGCGACGGCTTTTTGGATCTGACGCTCAAGTTTAAAAAGCAGGATATCGTCGCATCCTTAGGTGAGACCAATGACGGTGACTGCCGTGTACTGAGCCTGACCGGCGCAACCTTTGACGGAACAGCCATCGTCGGCGATGATGTCGTCCACATCCAGAACAAAAAGAAACATCCCAAAAAATGGTTCAAAAAGCTCTTTTTATCCTTGCTGAAGTCACACAAGAAAGAAAAGAAAGGCAAAGACGCCAAGATCGAAAAACCGGCAAAAGCAAGAAAATGAAAAAGTCATTACATTCAAAGGCGCAAGCACACTGGGATCGATATCATCGCCGTTGATGTAAACACAGAAACGGATTTGTTTCTAAGCAGTTATAAAGGAATGCATCATCTGACGAATTAATCTTAAACAAATTGAAGCCCGATAGCCGGGCTGCCTGAATGCTTTTAACAGGCAGCCCGGCTATTTTTTTGAGTGTCAGGCATCGCGTCTGACGGCATGATTAACAGTTGAAAAAAAATATCCCCTCGGATACATATCTCCAATCGGGGTGCCGAATCGTTTGAATTTGCGGTCGGCAAGATTGACTTTTACTTGCCGATTCCAAAGCGCTCCAATGCCCCAACCAGCAGCACGCCCAAATAGCAAAACGCTATCAGGCTGAATAAAAACCTCATTTGCACTGTTGAGTAAAAATCATGCCGCTATTTTATAAATTGGACAGATATGGCGAGGATGCGGGCAGGGTGGCCGGTCGCATTTGGGCGCTGCGCCGCACGCTGCAATACCACCCGGAGGGTGCCCAGCGCAGCGTGCCGAATAAAAACGCCACCGACACCCTGTTGCTGGCCACCTGGAATCTAAAAGAATTTGAAGGCGGCCGCAACGACAAGCGCATTGACGAGTCTTACTGGTATATCGCCGAAATCGTATCACATTTTGACCTGATTGCCGTCCAGGAAGTCGGCGGTCATCTGGGTGCGCTCAACAGACTTCGGCGGCGGCTGGGCGGTACCTGGCAGTATGTGGCCAGCGATGTGACCGAAGGCAGCGCCGGCAATCAGGAGCGCATGGCCTTTTTGTTCGACCGGCGGAAAATCCGATTCAGCGGAGTTGCCGGTGAAATTGTGATTCCGCCGATCGAAGACAAAAACGGCAAAACGATCGCGCCCGCAGATCAACTGGCCCGTACGCCCACGATCGTCGGCTTTGAAGCCGGCTGGTTTCGTTTTATGCTTTCCACGGTGCACATTATCTGGGGCAAGGATATCCCCGAGCATCCGGCACGGGTTGCTGAAATAAAGGCCCTGGCCAACTTCCTGAAAGTCCGCAGTGAGGACGATACGGCCTGGAGCCGCAATCTGATATTGCTGGGTGATTTTAACATATTCGATGCCGATCCGGACAATGCCGCCTACAGAGCCATCACCCAAAACGGATTTGTCATTCCGCCGGCGCTGCAGGACATTCCCCCGACCAATGTCGGTAAAAAGCGGCGCTTTTATGATCAGATCGCACTCAAAGTGCGTGAAAACAATCTGGCGCCCACCGGTCGCGGCGGCGTGTTCGACTATTTTGATCTGGTCTACCGCGATGAAGACTACGCGACTTATGTTAGCGCCATGATGGACGGCAAAGACGAGGATGATCCGACCAATCCGCTGGCCTATGATACGAAAGGTAAAAAGCGCAACGAAAAGCAGCGACGCTTCTATTACCGCAATCATTGGCGGCGGCGGCAAATGTCGGACCACCTGATCATGTGGCTGGAATTAAAGATCGATTATGGCGAAGCCTATCTCAAGAATAGAGTTGTTGAATACGAAGGGGTTCAGCAAAACGGCAACCCGGCAGATCCGTTGCGATGAGGCTGGGCGTTCCGCATCTGATTATAGTGGTGCTAAAAAAACGTTCCGAATTGCAGGACGTTCTTCTGCTACAACACTTATGCCCCCATCCTTATTTCGGAACATTATAATAACAAGCGGTATAAATATCCAGGCAGATAAGAGGCTACAAAGTCGTCTGCAATAGTTCCTTGGCATGTTGCCTGTGCTCAAATTCTAACTTTGCGTCTCAACTTTGCAGCCTCACTGTCTAACAGGCTGGCTTCGATATGAACAGCGATTTGACCCTAATTATCGACCCGTTGCTTGTACCCGCGCCGCAACAGATTATCCAGAGCCACGCTTAAGCTTTCCAGGTCAACAAGTAACTGCACATTTTCATTATCAATTTCATCGATAATCGACGGAGCACCCTGCCCGCCTACAAAAACAGTGATATCTTTACTCAGAAGGTGACGTAACTTTTTAACTTCGTCGACAAGCTGGCGCTGATCCAATGAGAACGTTATGCTCAAGGCCACTGCCCGGGCATCGGTGGAAATCACAGCGGCAGCGATTTCGTCTGCCGGCAAATTTGCGCCGAAATAGCAGGAGCGCCAGCCGGATTCGCGCGCAATAAGTGATATTGCCAGGGCACCCATCTCGTGCCGATGATTGAGCGGCGTTGCGATAACAATACGGGGTGCCTCAGGTGCAACCTCAAGTGAGTCCATCAAATTCCACATCACCGAGCGGATAACCGGCGTCGCCAGATGCTCATTTATAATCTTTAGATTGCCACGCCTCCATAACTCACCGATTCTTTTACCTAAAGGTACGATTACCGTGTTTATCAACTGAAGCTTTGTCAGGTGAACTGATGCCTGCTCCAATGTTCTCTTCAACTCGCTTGAATTGAGCTGAAGAACAGACTTCAAGGCCCGTTTGAAGAAATAGTCGGCGTCAGTAGAGAGTGAAGAACAACTCTGAATGGCTGCATTTACCGATTTGTTGGCATTGATGAGCCGCAATAACTCTTCAGACGGCAGGTTTGCCACCTGAGAAATACGATGACCTGAATCCACAGCTCTTTTAAGCAGCTGCAGTCTCAAAATGTCTTTTTCGCTGTAAAGGCGCCGGTTTGAAGAGGACCGTTTCGGTCTGACTGCCTGATAACGCTGTTCCCAAGCTCGTATTATGGCTGTTGATAATCCGCAACGCCGAGCAACGAGTGTAATCGTATAAATTTTTTTTACCGGTATCCGATTTTTCATATCGGTAAAGTAACGTTTTTTTTGACATTGTCAAATTTTTGTTTAAATTATGTCTAAAAATAAGCTGGTACAGAAGGGACTGAAGATGGAAAAAGATCAGACAATTTCTGAAAACAAGGCGCTCATTAAAATAGATAATGGAGATGTACCCGAAGAGCTACCCATCTTGCCGGTTAGGGATCAGGTAGTGTTCCCGACGCTTCACACGTCTTTAGCTATTAAGGCGGATTCAGCGGATCTGCTCGAGTCGGTTCTAAAAGGAGACCGCTTAATGGGCGTTGTTGGCGTTCCAAACAGTCAATCAGATCTTCCCATGTCCAAGAAGGTTTATAAGACCGGAACGATTGTCAGAATAACCTATGTTACACGGGCGTCTGAGGACACCACCATAATCGTGGCCGAGGGTTTGAAACGCTTCAAAATAGCGCAATGGGTCTCGGAAGAACCGTTTTTGAGAGCACGGGTTGTGCTGGCTCCGGAAGTTGCTGACGGTGACTTGGAAACAGATGCGTTGCACCGAAATTTGCGTGAACTTTGCAAAGCGGTTTTCTCGCTTTCAATGACTGCACCGAAGGAAGCGGTCGAAGGATTGTCAAATATTCAGGATCCTTTGCATCTGGCTTATATTGCCGCCGCATATTCGGATATCGGTTTCGAAAAAAGACAGCGTATCCTGGAAATAGACGCCATCAATCGCAAGCTGCGTGAAATGGTTACGGTTATGTCGCATGAAAAAGAGGTTCTTGAGCTGGGTAAAAAGATTCAGAATGATGTCCGTAACGAAATGAACAAGACGCAGCGTGATTACTACCTGCGACAGCAGCTCAAAGCCATCAGGAAGGAATTAGGCGAATCGGGCGAGGAAGAATCTGAAGTTGCTGAATTCCGGAATCGGATCGAAGATTCTGCTATGAGTGATGAAGCGCGAGGGGAAGCCCTCAGAGAGTTAGATCGATTCGCCGAAATGACGCCGCAGTCGGCAGAGTACTCGATGGTCAGAACATACATTGAGTGGCTGCTGGACCTGCCGTGGGAGGACATCAGCGAGGATCAAACCGATATATCCGCTGCGCGTACCACTTTAAATGCAGACCACTATGGATTACAAGAGGTTAAGGATCGCATCGTTGAGTTTTTGTCGGTTCGAAACCTGTTGAATGTCCGTCGCGCAAAAACATCCTCAGAAACAGCGGCTTCTGCAGCGTCTGGTGCGGGGGTTATATTGTGTTTCGCCGGTCCGCCGGGAGTCGGTAAAACCAGCCTGGGACAGAGCATTGCGCGTGCCATGGGACGCGAATTCACCCGTATGAGTTTAGGCGGCATAAGAGATGAAGCCGAAATCCGCGGCCACCGGCGAACTTACGTTGGTGCCCTGCCGGGACGGATTATTCAAGCCATCAAGCGGGCCGGAACTCGCAATCCAGTATTTATGCTCGATGAGGTCGACAAACTCGGAGCCGACTGGCGCGGAGATCCCAGCAGCGCCTTGCTGGAAGTTTTAGACCCTGCTCAAAACGCAGCATTTCGAGACAACTACTTGAACGTAGATTTTGATTTGAGCGAGGTTATCTTTATCGCGACGGCCAACCAGCTGGAAACCATTCCGCCGCCTTTGCGGGATCGAATGGAAATTATTCAGATAGACGGCTACACTGAATTTGAAAAACTCCAGATCGCCAAGCATCACCTGATACCGCGGCAAATTGAAAGCCATGGCCTGGATGATAATGACATGACCTTCATGGATGAGGCTGTTCGCAAGATCATTAACAGCTACACCCGTGAATCCGGTGTGCGCCAGCTGGAACGTCTTATCGGATCCGTCTGCCGCAAATGTGTCGTGCACCTGACAACCAGCGGGTGGTCGCATTTTATCGTAACACCCGGGCACGTGGCCGATTTTCTGAAAAAAGAAAAATTCGAATCCGAAGTTTCAGAAAAAATCGATCTGCCGGGCGTGGCTACCGGACTGGCCGTAACAGCAACCGGTGGTGACATTCTCTTCGTAGAAGCAACTCAGATGAAGGGAAGCGGCAAATTTAAATTAACCGGTCAACTGGGAGATGTCATGAAAGAAAGCGCCCAGATTGCATATAGTTACATTCGGGCGCAAGCGGATCGATTGGGGGCCGCACCCCGGGATTTTGACCGCTCAGACGTCCATTTGCACGTGCCGGCGGGTGCGATTCCCAAAGATGGTCCGTCCGCGGGTATCGCCATGATCATGGCTCTGGTCAGCTTGTTCAGCAATCGTAACGTCCGCAGTGATGTTGGCATGACCGGTGAAGTAACGCTCAGGGGTCGCGTGCTTCCCGTGGGGGGCATAAAAATGAAGGTGCTGGCCGCCCACCGCGCCGGGCTCAAAACGGTCATATTACCCAGACGTAACGCCCGTGACCTGGAAGATATACCGGATGAGGTGCGTAACGTCATGCAGTTTATTCTGGTCGATCGCATCGATGCGGCGATCGGTGTCGGCCTGGCACCGGCCGGTTATAAGTCTGAAACCGACCAACCAGCGGATACGGCTATAATGCCATTGCAGGACAATGTGCTGGCTAGCGCAGATTCACCGATTCACTGACGGCGCAGAATTATTGATGAGCAGTACGAAAAGGTCTTAGAGGTCATGAGATCTAAAAAAGATATTATCAATCAGGCTGCTAAAAAATTGCTTGAAGACGAGATGATCGAGGGAGGAGCGCTCAGCGCACTGTCGGAAGCTATCTCGCAGAATTCGGCGTCAACAGAGCAGGCAGGCGATTGGGACACCCGTCACGCTATTACCGCTTAGAGTTGTAACCGAATTGCCAATGGTGTCGCTTAGGCACCTTTTCCTCGGGACCATGTGCAGCGTTTAAAAAAGCATTTTATAGCGATTGTCAAAAAAACCTTCCGTTTGCAGAAGGTTTTTTTGCTACAACCGCTTATGCCGCCATCCTTTTATTCGGACCGTATTTATGACAAGCGGTATAATGGGCTATTGAGCTGCGCCTGGCCCTATTTTCTGGAGCGGCTGTTCCGGCGTAGCCTTGAGGGTGACGATGTCGGTGGCGGTCTCAATGGGGGTAAAATGCGGGGGACGATGATTTTCCGGTCGCGACGACCGCAAAATCTACTCGGCGACTGCACCCTTTTTCTGCGATGCATCGGCGACCTCGCCTGCTGCCGACCTGTTCCGATCGAATCCAACGGTCCAGACTTTGACCTTGCCGGTGGTGGTGGAATAGGTTTGAAATCGCAGATTCCCGGTTTCTGCAAGGTGAGCATAATCAAAATTGGTTGAATGAATACCCAGCGTCTCAACAACATAGGGCTGCCAGCTGAGACCGTTGTTGTGGCTGCGATGCAGTCTGTTATGGCCGTCTACGGCTGTAAGGGTGCCGTTTGCGTCGGTCAGAATTCTGGCGGGAATGGCGTCAAAGGGTAATTTCAGCGGAGCCGACCAACCGATTTCAGGACGCCACAATGACCACCAGGCTGTGTCATTGCTGTTATTCGCAAAAGACACTGCCGGGTGCCCTTCTGAAGTCACTCCGACATAACTGGTATACCAGAGGTTGCCGGCGCTACCCGTCCAGTCCGGCCCGACGACGACATCTGCGCTGGCCAGCGTAATCGGCAAGGTTTCATACAGCGAACCGCCCGCACGCTTAAAGGTGTCGCCCCCGTCATCGGATGAAGCGTATAGGACATGGGTATGATAGCCCGATGATCCATTGCCGTCATCAACGACCCAGGTAATGTGCATGCGATTGTTGCGGTCAAAAAAAATGCGCTGCCGGTAAGGCTGATAGGCCGTGCCGTCGGCGCCGGAATCATTCCAAAAAAACGTTTTCGTCGCATGAACGTACGCCGTGCCGCCCAACATGACCCAGGTCCTGGCGTCGGCATCATAACGTGCGATAGCTGCAGCCATAATGCCGGGCGACCAACCGGTGCCAAATTGTATGCGATGGCGAAAAGCAACATAAAGAACGCCGTTTAAGTCCCGGGAAAAGGAAGGATACGTTATCCAGTTTCCCGGAATGGTTCGCGATTTCTCGCTACCGACAAAGGAAAAGGAAGAAATATCTTCCGGTTTATCAGATACGACGTATTGCCAGGCGTAATCGTAGTATGGATTGCCCGTTTTGGGATGATTAAACGGAGAATGATGCATGTTGCCGGCGACATGAATGTACCCGTTGCGGTCTATGCCCACAGATGCACCATTGTACCAGGCGGCCGGATCGGTTTCCTCGAAGATAACACTTTTGGTGATGGATCCATCCGCTGACTTTTTGATAATCAGCGTCTTTAATTGCCGATTGACATAAACATAGTAGATGGCATCTTTGTGAGTCGCCACGGGCGTTTGCCAATCGCTGCCGGTGACCTTGGAAGCATCATTGAATTCAAATTCTTTGGTTATGGTGACGGTTTCCGGTGACTGTTGCCCCCATGCCGTCATTGCATATATACATAGAGCCACCGGAACCGCCACCAAAGCGGGATAAGATCGCCGCATAATCGATCTCCTTCTTGCCACCTCCGACTTTATTCCGTCTATACTTTTGGACCCTCAGCCTTAAGATGCCTCCGAATATCGGCTCGATCGAAAAAAAGAACAAACGGATTGATTGGCGGCAATGGATGCAACTGCAAAATAGGTACCAAATGGGAATTTCATTTCAGACCGGTTCGACAGCCAGCTCGCCGGGCGTCCATCGTTTCATCTGGATTTTAAAACTTGTGTTTAATCACCTCCTTAGATCTTTTTAAAATTCCGGTAGCAGCAGCCGGTCGATTTGCGGATAAAATTCAGGTTGCCCGCGTTTCCGGGGCGCTGCCGGTTTGGTGTACGATAAATTATACCTGTGCGTATACAGAATTATAAATAGGAAGGATGGCTGCCGCTTAGCATCAAATAAATTCGTTATCGTTTGGACGGTAATATTTGTTCTATATAAATCGATTCGCTGTTTGCTTTATAATGTTGCTAAATTTTATGTTTTTAGTATAAACTTCAAAATCGCAGGCCCTATCCGTATGGTAAGATTGATGGTCGCTAAATGGTGAGGGCCTGCACGTCGTATTAAATTTGCCGTTAACCCATTCGAGCCGTCATTTAAATAATCTGGAGGAGGTAAAACGATGAAAGCGTATTGCGTTAAGTGTAAAGCCAAGCGAGAAATGAAAGACACAAAGGAAATCACAATGAAAAATGGAAGGCCTGCGACCCAGGGCGTTTGTCCGACTTGCGGCACAAAGATGTTCAGGATCGGCAAGGCCAAATAAGCCTGCCGGTTTGACATTTTCTGTTGCCCTGGGTTGCGCCAGAGGCAAAAACCGTTCCTGTCTGGCGCGGTAAAACCATCCAGGTTTTACCGCGCCGGATCGGCGCTCCCCGCCCCCTCATCGAACCTTTGTGTATCATGAGAATCCAGGATAGATCCGAAGCCAAAAAAGACCGTGCTTAAAAAGGAGGATGACGCGATGGCTGCATACATGATTGCCAGAGTGAACGTCACTGACTGGGACAAATACAATGAATATATAAAGGTGACACCGGATATCATCGCCCAATACGGGGGCCGTTTTATCGTTCGCGGGGGTGAGACCGTCACCTTAGAAGGTCCTGAGGAAAAGTGGCGTATCGTTGTGGTCGAGTTCCCCGATCTTGCCAGAGCAGAGGAATTTTATCATTCGCCGGAATATGCGGCTGCCAAAGATATTCGGGCGGGCGCCGCCGAAGCACAATTTGTCGCCGTTTCAGGCGTTGATTAAATCCTGAAGACGATGAAAGCATTAAACATTCGCGATATCCGGCCGGAAGAACTGGCGCAATTGCTGGCATTGAATCAAGCCAATTTACCTCATGTCGGTTCGATTTCAATGCGCGAAATGCAACATCTTCAAGACCAGGCAACCTGTTTCTCGGTGGCCGAATTAAATGGCCGGGCCACGGGTTTTTTAATTGCTTTTAACCCTCAAGCCGATTATGACAGTCTCAATTTTCAATGGTTCAAAAAGCGCTACCCCGATTTCGTGTATATTGACCGCATTGTCGTTGCTGCTGAAGACCGCCGCAAAGGTATCGCTTTCGCCCTGTACCGCAATCTTGAAAATTTAGCCGTTCAACGGCATATCCCCCTGATGGCGTGTGAGTATAATTTACGCCCGCCGAATGAAATCTCGCGGCAATTTCACCAAAGATACGGTTTTAGAGAAGTGGGTACCCAGGAAACCGAAAACGGCAAAAAAACCGTATCGCTCCAGGTCAAAGCGGTTGTGAGTCAATAGCGGTTGCCAGTTGCGGTGATCAGTACGGTCAGCTGATTCTTTATAAAAAGAGCGGTTAATGCAAAGGACAATTTGATGCCCGTCGCGCGGATCAATCGAAAAGCCCTGGTCAGCTTGATGCAAGCGCTGATAAAGATTGATTCGGTAAATCCTTCTCTCTCAGCTCAGGGTGTCGGCGAGGCAGATATTTCTCGCTATATCGGGGATTATCTTAAAAAGCTGGGATTAACCGTACGCTATCAGAATATTCGAAAAGATAGAGTCAATGTCATTGGCATTCTATCGGGAACCGGCGGAGGGCCGACCTTAATGCTCAACGGCCATACGGATACCGTCAGCGTTGACAATATGACCGATGATCCGTTTGATGCCCGCCTGAAAGACGGCAAACTTTACGGCCGGGGAGCGCTGGACATGAAAGCCGGCGTCGCAGCGCAAATGGTGGCGCTTCAAACCCTGATCGAATCCGGCGTCAAATTAACGGGCGATGTGATCCTGGCGCTGGTGGCCGATGAGGAATATGCCAGCATCGGAACCGAAGCCGTTGTCGCCGATTACAGTGCCGATGCAGCGATTATCTGCGAACCGACGGACCTGCAAATCGTCATCGCCCATAAAGGTTTTGCCTGGATTAGAATAGACATTTTCGGTCGCGCCGCCCACGGTAGTTTGCCGCACCGGGGAATCGATGCCATTGTCAAAGCCGGCCATCTGCTGACGACGATTGAACAGTACGCAAAAAATGAGCTGACCCGCAAGATACATCCCTTGCTGGGCTCACCGTCCATTCATGCTTCTTTAATAAGGGGCGGAACTGAGTTGAGCACCTACCCGGATTACTGCAAAGTTGAGCTGGAGAGACGCAACCTGCCCGGCGAAGACCACCAGATGGTTACCCGAGAATTTCAGGGATTGCTGCGGGACATCCAGTCCCGCGATAATCAGTTCAGGGCCGATTTGGATGTGTTTTTATTCCGGCCGGCATATGAAATTTCCCCCGACCAGCCCATCGTTCAGGGCGTCCAGCGGGCTTTCGAATCAACTTGCCATCGAATGCCTGAATTTAAAGGGAGCTGGGCCTGGCTGGATTCTGCAATTTTGGCGCAAGCCGGCATACCGACCGTTATTTTCGGTCCCTCCGGCGATGGCGAGCATGCAGCCGTTGAGTATGCGGATGTTGATTCGGTCGTCACAACTACCCGGGTGCTGGTTCAAACCATAATGGATTTCTGCAATTCCTAGCTGGCAAATGAAAAAATTAGTGGTACGCTTATCCCTTTTTTATCTGATCATCGTATGCGGTATGTATTTTTTTCAGGATTTTTTTATCTATCACCCCAACCGCTCGAATCCTGAGACCATCGCTCAACTGGCGCAGAATAAAAGCCTGCGCATCTGGCCGCATACGATTGACACGTATCGCGGATTCGTATCGGCGGGTAAATCCGGTAAACCCCGCGGCACGATAATCGTGTTCCACGGCAACGCGGGTAACGCCCTCAATCGTTTGTACTACCCGGCCGCGCTCAACCGACTCGACTATCGCGTGCTTCTGGCCGAATACCCCGGTTATGGCGCCCGCCCGGGGAAAACCGGCGAGCCCCAGTTTACGGCAGATGCAGTTGAAACCATCCGGCTGGCGTTAAAAGAATTTGGCCCACCGATCTTTCTTCTGGGAGAATCTCTCGGGTGTGGTGTTGTGTGTGCAGCGGTGGCCAACACGAATGCCCCCATCGAAGGGATTGCCTTGATCACCCCCTGGGATACATTGCCGAATCTGGCTCAGGATCAATACTGGTTTTTGCCGGCGCGCTGGATTGTTAAAGACCGTTATGATAACGTGGCAAACTTGGCAAATTATCAAGGCCCGGTTGCCGTCATATTGGCCGGACAGGACGAGATCATCCCAAACCGGCTGACCCGTCGCCTCTACGAGGCCTTGTCCGGACCAAAGCGTCTGTGGACATTTGCAGAGGCAGGCCATAATAGCTGGCCATCCGGCTCGAACGAGGCCTGGTGGGCTGAAATGATGAACTTTTTGCGGCCAGCGGCTGCCGGGCATAAGACCAAATAGCGATTG
>Ga0209536_100011421_pt1 | contig 13009 bp, 24 predicted proteins | sample DeeMarSeWOR28_12_FD_187461 | JGI IMG/M metagenome (GOLD analysis project Ga0209536, IMG submission 187461) | Marine sediment microbial communities from White Oak River estuary, North Carolina - WOR-2-8_12 (SPAdes) (version 2) | ecosystem: Environmental > Aquatic > Marine > Intertidal zone >...
TGCCAACACTGGTGCAGATGTGACTGACCATCTGTTCCATGGCGACGATAGGAGCACTTTGGCATGACCATTTTGCAACGCTCTACCTTTCAGGGCACAGCGCACCAGGACGTGAGGCCAGGGGCCTACACCAAGACGGCCACCGTTGAGGGCATCGTAAAAGATCAAGCGTATCTTTATGAGCGCATCACTGGGCTGGCTGTGCCCAACGCTGCCAGCGCATCAGCAACGGGACATGACCACTCAGGCGATGGCGATGGGGCTTTGATTCGTGTGCCCTACGGACAGCAAACCTTTTTCTCTCTTTTGCGACGGCAACCAGTCAACCCTGTATCTGGCGGAGTAAACTACGCCGGATGGTCAAAGCTGATTTATCACCCCTTCTATTGCGAGCCAGGGCTGTCCAGTGTGCAATGCATTCTCTGGGTGGACCGTGAAACCTTCGCATACAAAGACACGTTTCGAGCGATTGCGCTGGACTCATCACTCAATGAGATAGGCTCACACGTTTTTTCTGATGGTCTGTTTGACTATCTGGACAGTGATTCTGACCGGCTTGCACTGGTTTTCAATGTGGCGACCAACGGGGGCGCAATCAATGTGCTAATGATTGAGGCTTGGGATGGTTTCTATGACCAGACTGTGCCGGTGGACACCACAACCATCGGTGAGCTCATGCCTGAGTTTCGGCGCATCTTGGCATTCACTATCTCGCCAGAAATCAAAACGCCAAACCGTGATTTGTATACGCACACAGTAAGCACCGTCAGCACAACCACGTCAGTGCCTAGCACGTTCACGTCGTTTGATTCTGAGCTTATTGCAGATGACGTTGGCCTTAGCAGCTATCATCTGGTTTCAATGGCAAAAGATGATGCAATGCTGCATGAGCTGGCAACGAACAATCCAACAGGCAACAACTCTGTTTTGACGCTGACTGGCCACAACCATCGAGGAGGCACAACGCTGGCTGATTGTGGTGCCATACTGAGACGAAATATAGGCTCTTGGTTCTATGGCACTATCAGAACACCAATCAACGGCACCAAGGCAGAGTATGGTGACTTGGACACCATCGGTGCGGGTCTGATTGCTAATCAGTGGACAGGTGGGGTGAATGCAATCACCATCAACAGCAGTGCAGGCACAACCACACGGACAGTGGCAAGGCATCTTTTCAGGGCACCAGAGCTGACCTCTGCCGCATACGTTGCCACAACGGGTGATTTCAACGCTGTGGTCATTGTGTATGTGGACGCTGGCAAAACCAACCTTACGGTGGGTATTTCAATCGGCAATGAATCTGGTGCGTCATATGGCACAGAATCAACGCAGACAGTCAGCAGTACCGGCAGGCATGTGTTGACCTTTTCAGCCCTTGATGCGTCTGTGCTTTCATCTGGTGGCGTTATAGGCAGCATCAGAATCAGAATGACCAACAGCTCATCACACAACGGGTCATCTTTTCTTTACGGATGCTCTAACTTTCATTCTTTCTATGTTAGTATCTATATGTGATTCTCGCCTTTGTTAAATCGTATGGGCTCATTTCCAGTTTCACCTTATCTCCGGGCAACAGTTTTATATAATGCATACGCATTTTCCCGGAAATATGAGCAGTAACCACATGCCCGTTTTCAAGTTCTACCCGAAACATTGCATTGGATAAAGCCTCAATTATGCTACCATCTTGTTCTATGGGTGCTTGCTTAGCCATAACTTACGCAACTTTTCTGTTTTTACCTGATTTCATTAATCCATCATAATGCCTGTTCAACAGGTATGAATTAACCTGCTGTACAGTATCAATCGCAACTCCTACCATGATTAATAGTGATGTACCCCCATAAAATAAAGCCCAACCAGCCTGAATATCCATTAGCTTAACCACTAAGGCAGGTAATACTGCCAATAAGGCAAGGAAAACTGATCCCGGCAAAGTAATTAATGACATTATTTTGTCCAGAAAATCACCAGTCTCTTTACCTGGTCTGATGCCCGGTATAAAACCACCACTTCGTTTCAAATCATCAGCCATTTTATTCGTCGGAACCGTAATGGCGGTATAGAAATATGTAAATATTATAATCAGCAAGCCAAACAAGATATTATAAGCCAGTCCAAAAATATCCTGAAACTGTACTTCCATCCATTGACCAACCGCTGTATTATTAAATGTCCTGCCTAATAAACCAGGTGCAAACATAATGGCCTGCGCAAAAATTATGGGCATTACACCGGAGGCATTTAATTTTAAAGGAATGTATTGCCTTGAACCGGCAATATTTTTTTCATATCCGCCAGAAGCAGTCCTCCTTGCATATTGAACCGGTATTCTCCTTGTAGCCATGACCAACAAAACACTCGCCAGAATAACAAGAAACCAAAGGATGACTTCAATTAGCATGAACATAAGTCCTCCCGTATTATTTGCAGTTCTGGAAATAAATTCCTGAACAAAAGATTGTGGCATAGTGGCTATAATACCTATCATAATCAGCAGGGAAATTCCATTGCCAATTCCTTTATCTGTAATTTTTTCTCCTAACCACATGGCAAAGACACAACCTGTTACCAGGATAATTACTGCAGGCACAATAAAGTTCAAGCCTTTACCCAATATAAATGCACTATCCGGAACACCCAACGCACTAAGGCTATACAGGTAGGCCGGAGCCTGCACAACACAGATACCTATAGTCAGCCATCTTGTAATCTGGTTCTTTGTTTTTCTTCCACTTTCACCTTCCTTGTCTAACTTTTGTAGATATGGTACAGCGATCCCCATTAATTGAACCACAATGGAGGCAGAAATATAAGGCATAATTCCAAGGGCAAAGACAGAGGCATTAGCAAATGCACCGCCGGTAAAGGCATTTAAAATACCTAATATACCTTGCTCTGTATTTGAAGATAATTCAGCCAATTGAGAAGTATCAATACCGGGAAGAACCACCTGAGCACCGAACCGATACACAAGCAAAAGTCCAAGGGTAACAATAATTCTGTTCCTTAGTTCTTCAATTTTCCAGATATTTGATATAACCTCAAAAAATTTCTTCATAGTTTCCTTTACTTATAAATTTATCGCTTCCCCTCCGGCAGCTTCAATAGCAGCTTTTGCAGTTGCAGTAAATTTATGAACGGTTATTTTTAGAGGCGCCTTTAATTCGCCGCCTCCAAGTATTTTAACCAAATCGTTTTTATGAGCCATTCCGTTATCTACAAGATCTTTAACAGTTACGGTTTTTTTAACCAGTCCTTTGTCTGCCAGTTCCTGAAGTTTGTTCAGATTTATGCCCTGATACTCCTTTCTGTTAATATTGGTAAAACCAAATTTGGGCACCCTTCTTTGCAAAGGCATCTGACCTCCTTCAAAGCCTATTTTCCTGGAATACCCTGATCTGGATTTGGCACCTTTATGACCTCTTGTTGCAGTACCTCCTTTACCAGAACCCTGGCCACGGCCTATGGTTTTCCCGGCTTTATGAACAGACCCTTTAGCTGGTTTTAAATTCCCTAAATTCATTACAAATATTTTTTAAGCTTCCTCTGTAGAAACCAAGTGTTTAACTTTGTCGATCATACCCAAAATATTGGGTGTGTTTTCATGCTCCACAACATGACCAATCCTGTGCAATCCAAGTGCCTCCAGTGTTCTTTTCTGATTTTGCGGCCTTTTAATGCTACTTCTTACCTGCTTAACTTTAATCTTTGCCATACTCTTTCTACTTATCCTTTAAAGACTTTTTCTAACGAAACACCTCTTTGCTTTGCAACCGTCCTGGCATCACGCAATTGCAGTAAAGCGTCGAATGTGGCCTTAACTACATTATGTGGATTGGAAGATCCCTGAGACTTGGATAATACATCCTGTACTCCAACTGATTCCAATACCGCTCTGACTGCACCGCCGGCAATTACACCGGTACCATGGGAAGCGGGCTGAATATATACACGGGCTCCTCCAAACTTTCCTTTTTGTTCATGTGGCAATGTTGCTTTGCTCAGTGGTATTCTAATCAAGTTCTTTTTAGCATCCTCAATAGCCTTAGCTATTGCAGTAGCCACTTCTTTTGACTTACCAAGACCATGACCTACTACACCATTCTCATCACCTACTACCACGATCGCAGAAAAACCAAACGCTCTACCTCCTTTGGTTACTTTGGTAACTCTTTGAACACCCACCAATCTGTCTTTGAGTTCAAGACCTCCCGGTTTTACAGTTTCTACATTTTTGTATTTCCCGAACATATTTTCTATTAAAATTTTAGACCAGCTTCTCTGGCTCCTTCAGCCAGTGATTTAACTCTTCCATGATATAAATTACCCCCGCGATCAAAAGCAACGGCTTCTATGCCGGATTTGACAGCTTTTTCAGCTACTGCTTTACCCACAAGCCTGGCAATCTCAATCTTGGTGCCTTTAGCTTTGCTTATTTCCTTATCCCTAGATGAAGCCGCTACCAGCGTTGTACCATTATTATCATCAATTAGCTGGGCATAAATCTCTTTATTGCTTCTAAAAACAGATAATCTTGGTCTCTCAGCAGTACCAAAGGATACTTTTCTTATCCTTTTTCTAATACGATCTCTTCTTTCAGTTTTTGATAATCCCATAATTCAATTCTTAAGCGGATTTACCGGCTTTTCTTCTTAATTGTTCTCCGACAAATTTTATCCCTTTTCCTTTGTAAGGTTCAGGTTTGCGGAATGCTCTTATTTTAGCTGCAATTTGGCCTACCAATTGTTTGTCATGAGAGGTAAGCTTTATAATAGGGTTCTTCCCCTTCTCAGAAATAGTCTCCACTTTAACTTCAGGAGCTAAATCGAGTACAATATTGTGTGAGAACCCCAATGCCAAATCTAACTTTTGACCCTGGTTAGTGGCTCTGTAGCCAACCCCCACCAATTCCAGCTCTTTTGTCCATCCATTGGTAACTCCCAATATCATATTGGAAATCAAAGATCTGTAAAGACCGTGTTTGGCTTTATGTTCTTTAGATTCAGAAGGCCTTGTTACGACAACCTGACCATCTTCTGCTTTTATGGAAACCCCTGAATATTCCTGAGTTAATTCACCCAACTTACCCTTTACAGTAATTGTGTTATCCTGCAGTTCAACTGTGGCTCCTTCCGGAATCTCTATTGGATTATTACCTATTCTAGACATTTTCCTGTTTCTTTATTTCTTAATAAACGTAGCATAAAACTTCGCCACCAACATTATCTCTCTTAGCCTGTTTGCTTGTCATAACCCCATGAGAAGTAGACACAATAGCTATTCCAAGGCCATTAAGTACTCTGGGCATATCTCCGGAACTGGCATATTTTCTAAGACCTGGCGTACTTATACGCTGGATCTTCCTGATAACCGGTTCTTTTGTCAACCTATCATATTTTAAGGCAATTTTAATAATGCCCTGCACCTTATCATCTTCAAATTTATAACTCAAAATATATCCTTGATCGAATAATATTTTAGTTACTTCTTTTTTCAAATTAGAAGCAGGAATCTCAACTACCCTATGACCCGCTCTGCTGGCGTTTCTAATTCTTGTTAAATAATCTGCTATTGGATCTATAACCATCTTCTTAACTTTTATATTGGATTACCAACTTGCTTTTTTAACTCCGGGAATCAAACCTTGATTAGCCATTTCCCTGAACATTACACGAGATATACCGAAAGTTCTCATATATCCCTTGGGTCTTCCCGTTAATTTACATCTATTGTGCATGCGAACAGGAGAAGCATTTTTTGGCAGTTTTTGCAGAGCTTCATAGTCTCCGGCTTCTTTTAAAGCCTTTCTCTTTTCTGCATATTTTGCTACAGCTTTCGCCCTTTTTCTTTCCCGGGCTTTCATTGATTCTTTAGCCATACTAATTCTTTTTAAAAGGTAATCCCAATTCGGTTAACAATGATTTTGCTTCTTTATCTGTTTCAGCAGTAGTAACAAATGTCACATCCATACCATTAATCCTATTGATCTTATCAATATTAATTTCCGGAAATATAATCTGCTCTGTTATGCCCAGGTTGTAATTTCCTCTTCCGTCAAAACCTGTTGCCCTAATTCCCTGAAAATCTCTTACCCTTGGCAAGGCAGTAGTTACCAGTCTATCTAAAAACTCATACATGCGTTCACCCCTGAGAGTAACTTTAGCCCCTATGGGCATCCCCTTTCTGAGTTTAAAAGCCGCAACATCTTTTTTAGAGATGGTTGATATCGCCTTTTGACCAGTAATTAAGGTCAGTTCATCCAGGGCATGATCTACCAGTTTTTTATCAGCTACAGCAGCACCAACTCCCCTGCTAACAACAATTTTTTGCAGCTTTGGCACTTCCATTACATTCTTGTAACCAAATTCTTCTTTTAGAGCCGAAACAATTCGCTCACTATATTCTTTCTTTAATCTTGGTACGTAAGCCATAACTAAATTACTTCGTTAGATTTTTTGGAAAATCGTACTTTCTTCCCGTCTCTTACCTCATAACCTACTCTTGTTGTTTCTCCTGATTTGGAATCAATAAGTGACAGGTTAGATAAGTGAATAGGAGCTTCTTTTTTTACAATACCTCCCTGAGGGTTCTGAGCACTTGGCTTTTCGTGTTTGGAAACCATATTGGCACCTTCCACGATGGCCTTATTTTTTTCACGGTCTACAAGGGTAACTTTACCTTCGGTTCCCTTGTGGTCACCTGCAATTATCCGAACTGTATCTCCCGTTTTTATTCTTAATTTCATCTTACAATATTTTATAGCACCTCTGGAGCTAATGAAACAATTTTCATGAATTGTTTATCCCGCAATTCCCTGGCAACCGGCCCGAAGACGCGGGTTCCTCTCATTTCTCCTGTAGGATTTAACAAAACACAGGCGTTATCATCAAAACGAATGTAAGAACCGTCTTGCCTTCTTACTTCTTTTATTGTTCGGACAACAACCGCCGTTGAAACTGTACCTTTCTTTATACCACCGTTTGGAGTGGCCTCTTTGACAGTAACTACAATTTTATCACCGACAGAAGCATATCGCCTTTTAGTACCTCCAAGTACACGAATGGTTAATACCTCTTTGGCCCCAGTATTGTCTGCTACTTTTAATCTTGATTCTTGCTGTAACATAATTATTTGGCTCTTTCTAGGACTTCAACCAGTCTCCAGCATTTGGTTCTACTCAATGGACGTGTCTCCATTATCTTAACAGTATCTCCAATATTGCAGTCATTGGTTTCATCGTGTGCAACATACTTTTTTGTTCGCAGTACGAACTTACCATACATAGGATGCTTAACGCGCTTAACTTCAGAAACCACAATAGATTTCTCCATTTTGTTGCTGGTTACAACGCCTATTCTTTCCTTTCTTAAATTTCTTTTTTCCATAAAGCAGAACCAATTATTGGTTATCCCTTTTTGTTAATTCAGTAGCCAATTGTGCCACAGTTCTTCTTGCCATTCTGATTTGAAGTGGGTTTTCAAGTGGAGTGACGGAGTGGGCGATTTTAAGATCCGCATGTTGCTTCTTAAACTGTGCCATTTTTTCCTTCAATTCTTCTACCGAAAATTCTTTTATTTCTGATTGTTTCATCATACTAATTATAAAAATTATGCCTCTTCGTAATCCCTGGCTACTACAAATTTTGTTTTCACCGGTAATTTTTGAGCAGCAAGCCTTAAGGCCTCCTTTGCTATATCCATTGGCACGCCGGCAACCTCGAACATAATTCTTCCTGGTTTAACTACCGCTACAAAATATTCCGGAGCTCCCTTACCCTTACCCATACGAACCTCCAAAGGCTTTTTGGTAATTGGCTTGTCCGGGAAAATTTTAATCCATAACTGCCCCTGTCTTTTCATATATCTGGTCGCAGCAATACGAGCCGCCTCAATCTGGCGGGAAGTAAGAAAGCAGGAATCCTGAGATTTAATTCCGAACATTCCATTGGAAAGCTGATGCCCTCTACCGGAATTTCCCTTCATACGTCCTTTCTGCGCTTTGCGAAACTTCGTTCTTTTTGGCTGTAACATAATCTCTAGCTTCTTCTTTAATTATTACTTTCTGCGACGTTGTTTTTTGCCTGCATCTTGCTGCTTTCCTTTAGACTGCCCTTTAGACATGCCAACTAAAGGAGATAGCTCTCTTTTTCCATACACTTCGCCCTTCATGATCCATACTTTAATACCTAATCTTCCATAGGTGGTATGAGCCTCATGTATTGCATAGTCTATATCGGCTCTAAAAGTAGATAAAGGAATTCTACCATCTTTATAAGATTCCGTCCTTGCCATTTCCGCACCATTCAATCTTCCGGCAATCTGTATTTTAATTCCTTCAGCATTCATTCTCATTGCTGCCGCAATTGCCATTTTAATAGCCCTTCTGTATGAAATTCTATTCTCTATCTGACGGGCCACACTTGCCGCTACAAGATTTGCATCAACTTCGGGCCTTTTAATCTCAAAAATATTTATCTGTACTTCCTTATCCGTAATTTTTTTGAGCTCTTCCTTTAATTTATCCACTTCCTGTCCGCCTTTACCAATAATGATACCGGGTCTTGCAGTCGTAATTGTAACCGTAATTAACTTTAAAGTTCTCTCAATAATTACTCTAGATACACTAGCCTTCGCCAATCGTGCATGAACATATTTTCTTATCTTATCGTCTTCGGATAGTTTATCGCCATAATCGTTTCCTCCGTACCAGTTAGATTCCCATCCTCTGATTATTCCTAGACGATTTCCGATTGGATTTGTTTTTTGTCCCATACTAAAAATTCTAGCTTTGTGTATTATTGTTAGATCCCAATACCAAGGTTACATGGTTGGAACGTTTTCTTATTCTGTGTGCCCTGCCCTGTGGAGCCGGCCTTAATCTTTTAAGCATTCGCCCGCTGTCTACCGTTATTTCTTTTACAAAAAGATCGGCTTCTTCAATATTCGCCTCTTCATTCTTAGCCTGCCAGTTAGCAATTGCAGAAAGCAATAATTTTTCTAATCTACGAGAAGCTTCTTTTGGACTAAATCTAAGAATCGCCAGCGCCTTTTCTATTTCTGCACCACGCACCAAATCTGCTACCAAACGCATTTTTCTTGGTGAAGTTGGGCAATTATTAAGTTTCGCAAAAGCTATTTTCTGCTTTTCAGCCTTTAGTCTTTCGGCCATTTGTTTTTTTCGAACTCCCATAGCTTACTTACTTTTTACCTTTATTTTTTGCACCTGCATGACCCCGGAAGGATCTTGTAGGAGAAAATTCCCCTAATTTATGCCCTACCATATTTTCAGTAACATAAACAGGAACAAATTGTCTTCCGTTATGCACAGCTATGGTCTGACCTACAAAGTCGGGACTAATTGTCGATGCTCTGGACCAGGTCTTTATTACAGACTTCTTGCCTGATTGTATATTCATTTGGACTTTTTTATCCAAACTATGATGTATGTATGGTCCTTTTTTTAGTGAACGTGCCATTTCTTTCTACTTTTTATTTCTTTCTACGTTCTAATATATACCTGTTTGTATCCTTGGTCTTCGATCTCGTCCTGAATCCTTTGGCAGGAATTCCGTTTTTAGATCTTGGATGACCTCCTGAGGCTCTTCCTTCACCACCACCCATTGGATGATCTACAGGGTTCATTGCTACAGGTCTGGTTCTAGGTCTTCTGCCCAGCCATCTGCTTCGTCCGGCTTTACCGGAAACAATTAACTGCTGGTCTGAATTGGAAACCGCACCAATAGTACCAAGGCAATTTGCCAGTACCAATCTGGTCTCACCCGAAGGTAATTTAATTGTGGCATATTTTCCTTCCCTTGCCATTAACTGAGCAAAAGTTCCGGCACTTCTTGCCATGATTGCTCCCTGACCGGGACGCAATTCAATACAGGAAATAATAGTTCCCAAAGGAATTTTACTCAACGGAAGGGCATTACCTATCTCAGGTGCAGCCTTTTCTCCGGATGAAACTTTTTGTCCTACCTGCAGACCGTTCTGAGCAATAATATATCGCTTTTCACCATCCTTGTATTCCACCAGGGCAATAAAGGCCGTTCTATTCGGATCGTACTGGATAGACTTTACTTCTGCAGTAACATCTTGTTTATCTCGTTTGAAATCAATGATTCGATACCGCCTTTTGTGCCCACCACCTCTATGGCGTATGGTCATTTTTCCCTGACTGTTTCTACCTCCAGACCTTTTTAACGGAGCAAGCAAGCTTTTCTCCGGCTTATCAGCAGTAATGGCGTCAAACCCATTTACTACTTTAAATCGCTGTCCTGGAGTGATCGGTTTTAATTTTCTAACTGACATTTGGTGTCTTTATAGATTACTGTAAAAATCGATTACTTCTCCTTCTTCCACATCAACAATGGCTTTCTTAAATGCATTAGATTTCCCGTGCTGAACCCCGGTTTTTGTAAAACGGGTTTTGCGAGAAGGTCCATAATTCATTGTTCGAACTTTTTTCACTGAAACACCATAAGCTGCTTCAACGGCATCTTTGATCTGTAGTTTATTGGCCTTAGGATTCACAACAAAGCCATAGCGATTATACAACTCGCTATCTGCTGTCATTTTTTCCGTTATTATTGGCTTTATCAACACACTCATGACTACCTTATTTATTTAAGTTCGCTTCAATTCCTTCTATAGATCCTTCAAGAAGAACAATTTGATTTGCATTAAGAATTTTGTAAGTGCTTAATTCTGAATTAGTTACAACTTCGTAACCTTTCAAATTACGCGACGACAAATATACGTTATTATTTGAATCACCCAACACAAACAAAGACTTTTTGTTTTCCAATCCTAAGGATTTCAAAACCTGAATAAAATCCTGGGTTTTCGGGGAATCAAAATTGAAGTCTTCCACAACCAAAATTGCCTTATCCTGATTCTTCAGACTTAGTGCAGATTTTCTCGCCAATCTCTTTACGTTTTTATTCAGCTTTTGAGAATAATCTTTAGGTCTTGGCCCAAATATTCTTCCTCCACCGCGAAAAACCGGAGATTTAATACTTCCCGCACGGGCTGTACCCGTTCCTTTCTGCTTCTTGATCTTTCTTGTACTTCCAACAATTTCTGCCCTTTCTTTGGTTTTGTGTGTACCCTGTCTTTGATGAGCCATGTACTGTTTAACATCCAAATAAATTGCATGATTATTAGGTTCTATCTTATAAACTGCATCCGAAAGGTCTACCTTCCGTCCAGTTTCTTTCCCTTTAACATCTAAAACTGCTACCTTCATTACTTCTCTATGGTTACGTAAGCATTTTTATGACCCGGCACACAACCTTTTAAAACCAAAAGGTTCTTTTCCGGTACAATTTTTAATACCCTGAGGTTCTGAACAGTGACTTTGGAACCACCCATTCTACCTGCCATTTTCATTCCTTTAAAAACTCTTGCAGGATATGAAGCAGCACCAATTGAACCAGGCGCTCTTAACCTGTTGTGCTGACCATGAGTTGCCTGTCCGACTCCTCCAAATCCATGGCGCTTTACAACCCCCTGGAAACCTTTTCCTTTAGATGTGGCCGATACATCAACGAATTCGCCTTCAACAAACACGTCGACACCAATGGTCTCACCTAATTTAAAATCACCTTCAAAATCCCGGAATTCAACGACTTTCTTTTTGGTGGAAGAACCTGCTTTTTTAAAATGGCCTGTTTCGGCCTTGTTAGCACGCTTTTCTGCCTTGTCATCGAAACCAAGCTGAAGGGCATTGTACCCGTCTACCTCTTCGGTTCTGACTTGGGTAACTACACATGGTCCTGCCTCTATGACGGTGCAGGGAATATTTTTCCCGTTATCATCAAAAATGCTGGTCATGCCTACTTTTTTTCCTATTAACCCAGACATAGTATTACTATTTATTATTAATTATTCTTAATCTATTCCTTTTGCAAAAAAAACAGGATCAAAAACAATTCGATCCCGAATATATTTTTGTTGCCGTTTTTCCTTTGCGAAACGCTCCGGACATGTTACCCGTTTCATACTGAAACGGAATGTTCTATCACACTTTTATCTCCACCTCAACACCACTTGGAAGCTCTAACTTCATAAGTGCGTCTATGGTTTTCGAAGAGGAACTATAAATATCCAGCAGCCTCTTATATGAACTTAACTGGAACTGCTCTCTCGATTTCTTATTCACATGGGGTGAACGCAAAACTGTGAATATCTTTTTGTGTGTTGGCAAAGGTATCGGACCTGTAACCACAGCGCCAGTCGTTTTTACCGTTTTCACAATCTTCTCAGCAGATTTATCTACCAGGTTATGATCGTATGATTTTAGTTTTATTCTAATTTTCTGACTCATTATACTAAAATTTAGGCAGTTACACCTGTTGCTGCTTTTACTATCTCTTCTGCCAAACCTGATGGAGTTTCAGCATAATGTGAAAATTCCATGGTTGAAGTAGCCCTACCTGAAGACAAAGTCCTGAGTGCCGTTACATACCCAAACATTTCTGAAAGGGGTACTTCGGCCTTAATAACCTTGGCACCTGCTCTGTCGTCCATATTATTAACATGTCCTCTCCTTCTGTTAAGGTCTCCGACAATGTCACCCATATTTTCTTCGGGCGTAAGTACTTCCAACTTCATAATAGGCTCCATTAGCACTGCTCTCGCAGCCCTGGCAGCTTCTTTATATCCGATTTTTGCAGCCAGTTCAAAGGAAAGAGAATCTGAATCCACAGGGTGGAAAGATCCATCCTTTAGAGTGATTTTCATACTATCCATTTCAAATCCGGCTAGAGGACCATTTTTCATTGCCTCTTTAAAACCTTTTTCTACTGATGGAATATATTCCCTGGGAATATTACCCCCTTTGATAATGTTCACAAATTCCAATCCGGCTTTACCATCTTCTCTCGGCTCCATGGTAAATACAATGTCTGCAAATTTACCGCGCCCACCTGTTTGTTTTTTATAAACTTCTCTGTGATCCGCACTTCTTGTAATTGCTTCTTTATATTCTACCTGTGGTT
>Ga0209536_100011422_pt1 | contig 13009 bp, 11 predicted proteins | sample DeeMarSeWOR28_12_FD_187461 | JGI IMG/M metagenome (GOLD analysis project Ga0209536, IMG submission 187461) | Marine sediment microbial communities from White Oak River estuary, North Carolina - WOR-2-8_12 (SPAdes) (version 2) | ecosystem: Environmental > Aquatic > Marine > Intertidal zone >...
TCCATGTGCCTCTACTACATGTCGCGGCATGGGATATCCGGCTACAAAAGCTAGGAGGTATGGAAGGTAACTGGTTGGACCTTCAAGTTCCACAGCCAAAGTAAAGTCATCCAGCGCACGCACACCTACCAGGTTTGAATCGCTTATCTCTCCCTGATGGTAAGCCGATGCATTCTTGATGTCGAGCAGATAAACAAACCAGCGTTGGTCTCCAGTTGGTTCCAAGGTTCGTTTCCAGGAATACTCAAAATCGTATGCGGTCAACTGCACCCCATCACTCCAATACACATCACTTCGTAAGTGAAAGACATACTTTCGTCCTCCTTCCAGCACATCCCAACTCCGGGCGACATCGGGCACCAATTCCATCTCTGGACTTACTTCTACAAGACCACTAAAAAGTTGGTCAAGCAGTATATGCGATGGAAAGTCCATTGCCAGGCCCAAACCAAGCGTTGACGGTTCAAGAGCCATTACTCGCAGGGGATGAGGGGCATTAGAAGGAAAATCAGGATCTCGGCGTTTTTCTTCCGCCATCCGCTGCCAAAAAACAAAGCCTTCTTGATAAGCCTGGCGGGCTTCCTTGAAATCGAAAGCGTTGTGATAGGTCAAGCCTAACTTCATCAACGTCCGGGCTGCGAGCTCGTATTCACCCCGTTCCATAAGAAATGCCAGAGCTCGCTGGTAATACTTAATCGCTTCTTGGTGGGCATAAAATCTGCGCGCCTGATCTCCCGCTCTGAGAAGGTAATGGATCGCCTGATCTACTTGTCTCGCGTTTGTGAAGTGACGCGCCAACTGAACGGCGATATCTTCTGTATGACCTTTGTACAGCCCCTCCAAATTCGTTGCTACCGCTCCATGCAGTAATCGTTTCTCAGATGTACTGAGGTTGTCATATAGATACTGTTGAAACATCGTATGACTGAACTGAAAGCGTGAAAAGTATTGTTGACCAATTTTTATCTCACCCAACTCACGAACAAGACGGTGCCGTTTTCCGAGTTCTTGTGTCAGTTTCCACAGCAACTCCCTCACGCTAACTTCCAGGATATTTGCCACTACCTGTACAGTGAAGGTCTCACCCTCAACACTTGCGATTCTTAAGATTTCGCGAAGTTCCAAATTCAGCCGCTCGATTCGCTCCTCGATCACCCCCTCTATCCGTACAGGCAAAGTTGCCCAGTCTAATGTTGGCCTCTCAACCCACCATCCATTCTCATCTTGAAACACACTGCCCTGCTCTTGCATGGCTTGAAGGAGCTCGATGGTGAATAACGGGTGCCCCTCAGTACGATGGAATAACGCTTGTCGGAAGTGTTCTCCCAACCTGTTTTTTGTGATGTCAAGGTAAGAGTCTACAAATTCGCGATTCTCATCCTTCTCGACCTCTGCAAGATCGACCCAGACGTCCCCATAGCGACGTTTGAACTCGCTCAACACATGTTCTAAAGGATGGCGCTTACCATCTCGTCCAAGCGAAACTTCATCAGGCCGGTACGCCCCCGCGATCATGATCCGGCTTCCGTCTATAGTTCTACCCAGGTGGAACAACAGGCTAATCGACGCTGCATCTGCCCATTGCAGGTCATCTAATATGATTAACAAAGGCTTCGTGACTGACAAGCTGTTTAACACAGCAGCAAACTGTTGAAAGATTTGAGCTTGTTCTAAAACCTGGTAACCAAATTTGTCCCGCTCACAGATGGGCTCTAACTTCTTAAGCCATTCTACACTTTCATTCACCTGTGATCTTTGTTGAGTGCGCGCAAAGGTGATCGCCCGGGACATTAACCGGTCTGCTGGCACGAAGATATCGATTAACTCTGGGCCCCGGTCCATTAGCACCTGTATCGCATAAGGTATCGTATCCCACAGACGGCAGGCACTTTCTCGTGTGACAGCACCTGTGAGCCATTTGGCCTCCACGTCACCGGTTAACATAGCCATGATTTCCCGAAAAGGCGAATACGGATCACCAACACCAGAATATGCACTACATTGGCCTACTGCGACGAGCAGTTCTGGGTAAGCCTCCATTGATCGTTGGACAAACTCCTTTAACAATGCCGTCTTGCCACGTCCTGCTCCACCTGTAACAAAAACAACGCGACCGTGACCAGACAGCGCCGTCCCCAGCAACTCGTTCAACTTCGATAGTTCTCGCTCGCGTGCTACGAAGACAGGTGCCCCATTCGTTTTTGGCTTTAGTTCTCCTTCGAGGAAAGCTGGTGGTGAAGTTGGAAGGTCAGGGATTCTTTTAGTAGGAAGCTTTATGCTCCCCAATTCTCCGCTTCGTATTTGCTCGTATAGGGCAATCGTATCTTTGGTGGGTTCAATAGCTAATTCATTTGCCAGGACGTGGCGAAGGGTATCATATTGGGTTAGGGCTTCACTCCTGCGCCCACTCAGCGCGAGGGCCCGCATCAATTGTATATAGGCCTCTTCCTTTAACGGCTCAAGTTCGATTTGCTTTTGTGCATAGTGGAGTGCCTGCTCTAATTCACCAAGCTCCTCATAGAATCCTGCCAGGCGATGCATAGAGGTAATAGCCCCTCTTTGAAGCCATTCTTTGGTCAGTAAAGCCCATTCTTCAAATGGAGGGCTGTCGGGGATAGAAAACCCCTCCAAAAATGCACCTTGATAATAGGTTACAGCTTTTTCTAACTGATCAATATCCGGCATAACCCCAGCTTTTCCCTTTACCAAGCTTGAAAAAGCGGTTACGTCTAACCAGCAGTCGCTTTTAGGGTTGAATTGAATTGTTTGATGGGTGATATTTAAAAAGGAAGGTGAAGCGCCCTCATCACCGATCACCTGACGTAAGTTTGCCAGGGCACTACGTAGACTGGTTCTCGCGGACCGTTCGGGATAATCGGGCCAGAGCAAACCGGCTAATTTCTCGCGTCGGTGTTGCAGATCACTTTCGACGGCCAGGTAAGCCAGTAATGCGCGCACCTTATCGGAGTCAAAACCAATGACAAGTTCATCGCCCAGGGTCACTTGAAAAGCACCAAGGAGGCGAATAGATAAGGATGTCATACTAACTTCCTCCCTCCTTACAAAGGGTAAATTATTGAGTGAAATAACGATGTTGGGAAACGCAGGCAACCTTGATTTCTATCTTAATTTATTCTACAGATTTGTAGGCCCAAAGTCAATACGAATGATAATCAGAATTGACTTATCAAAGATTGCGGAAAAGATTATTTCTAGGATATCTAAGGGATCAGTGTCGAGATTAACCCGAAGGTTAGAGGGAATTTATCCGGCATGCTATAATAAACGAGTTCCAAAACGCGCATCCATGTTTTTATTGTTATACCGTCGTAGCTTCGATTAAGTAGATATTTTTCAAGAGCGATGATTTCTCGTCCAATAACTGGGGTTTTTATACAAAGTCGGAATGGAACAACTCCTCTCTACGAAACTCTTCATACCCCCAATCCGACCGGATCTGGTGACCCGCACGCGCCTGATCGAGCAGTTGAACGCAGGTTTACACCGTAAACTTAGTCTAATATCGGCTCCTGCCGGTTTTGGCAAAACCACCCTGGTCAGCGAGTGGGTTCAGGCAATTGGTGGAGCTACATCGCCTGTAGCCATCGCGTGGCTCTCATTGGATGATGGCGATAACGATATTACGCGTTTCCTAACTTATTTCATCGCTGCCCTAAACCAGGCAGAAGGGAGGGGTACAACCATTGGGGAAGGATCGCTACGCATGCTTCAATCCCCCCAGCTACCACCGACCGAGGCCATCCTGACTCCACTAATCAACGAGATCGCCGCCATTCCTGACAGAATACTCCTTGTTCTCGATGACTACCACCTTATCAATGCCCATCAAATCCATGATGCCCTGAGCTTTTCACTCGATAATATACCACCACAGATGCATCTGGTCATCGCCACGCGTGAGGATCCATACCTACCTGTGTCTCGTCTACGCGCCAAAGGGCAATTAACCGAACTGCGCGCCACAGACTTAAGATTTACATCATTTGAAGCTGCCGAATTCCTAAACCAGGTGATGGACTTGAATTTATCGGAACAGGATATCGCTGCGTTGGAAATCCGTACCGAGGGATGGATCGCTGGTTTGCAACTGGCCGCAATTTCAATGAAAGGGCATAAAGACACTAGTGCTCTGATCAAATCTTTTACTGGCAGCCATCGTTACGTCCTGGACTACCTGATGGAAGAAGTCCTGGAACAGCAACCCGAAAATGTACAGACTTTCTTGCTGCAAACAGCTGTTCTCAATCGATTGACAGGCTCCTTGTGCGATGCACTCACCGGACAAGGGGACGGTCAATCGACTCTAGAATATCTCGAGCACGCTAACTTGTTCATCGTCCCCCAGGATAACGAGCGTCATTGGTACAGGTATCACCATCTTTTTGCCGAATTGTTGCGCCAGCGCCTGCGCCAAACGCAACCGGATTGGGTGCCGATGTTGCTCCAACTGGCCAGTGTGTGGTACGAGGAGAACGGTTTCATCGATGAGGCCATTGAGTATGCTCTGCTTGCCGAAGAATTCGAGAGAGCGGCATACCTGATAGAGGAAAATGTTGATGTCCTATGGCAGCGTGGCGAGCACACCAAGTTGCGGCGTTGGATGGCTGGGTTGCCTGAAGAGCTGATATTATCCAAACCACACCTCTGCATCCTGCATGCCTGGGATATGTTCACCAGTGGTCACCAGGAGGAGGCTGAACGGTGTCTTCAGGCAGCAGAAAAAGCACTAGACGATCCTTCTGCTCTGCCAACTGAAGTTTCGCTTGTAGAACAGGATCAATTGGATGTTTCTAACAAGATGATCATTAAAGGTAGGGCAGCTGCCATTCGAGCCTTTTTGGCTTCTTATCGTGGTGAAGTACAAGAGACAAAGCAGTATGCGCATCAGGCACTTCAATATCTGCCGCAGGTAGACTTAACCTGGCGCTGTACTGCAACCGTTGCTTTAGGAGACGCATACAGCTTTAGTGGCGATTTGGCAGCAGCCCAAAGGGTGCGAATGGAAGCGTTGGAGTTAAGCAAATCAGCTGGCAATATCTACATGACCTTGATTGCGAGTATGAAGCTGGCAGTTACTGTTCGACAACAGGGTCAGTTGCGAGAAGTCATCGATATTTGTCAACAACATTTACATCTGGCAGATGTCAGTGGGCTTTCCCAAACGGTAATAGTAGGCTGTTTATGGGCAATATTGGGCGAGGTGCTGGCTGAATTAAATCACCTGGACGAGGCAATCGATCAAACGACCAAAGGTGTTAACCTGACCGAGCAGGGTAATGATATCATGCTGATTGGTTGGAGTAATCTGTGCCTGTTGATGGTTTTATTTTCCAGTGGGGATATAACCGGCGCTGAAGAGATTATTAATAAGTTAGAAAATATTGCCAGGGAGCACCATATACCTCCTTGGATCATCAACCCTATTTCAGAGTGGCAAGTACGGATATGGCTGTCGAATGACAATTGGGATGCTGCACTCCGATGGGTGGTAGAACGTGGGCTCGACACTGATGGAGAGTTCTCATATCTGAATGAAATGGAATATATAGCGCTTGCACGTATTCTAATCGCTCAAGAAAAGTTGACTGAAGCAACCAAATTGCTCCAACGACTACTCAAGCCAACAGAACAGAGAGGGCAAATTTCGAGGGTGATCAAGATTCTGAATCTCCAGGCTTTAGCATTTTATGCAGAGGGTGATAAAGGTAGAGCGATGAAGAGCCTTGAACGGGCGATCGTCCTTGCTGAACCGGAGGGATACATACGTATCTTCGTGGATGAAGGCCCCCCAATGGCTAGTTTGCTCTATGAAGCCCTATCTCGGGAAATTGCACCAAGTTATGTTCGCCAATTGTTAGGTGCGTACCCCAGCACCGAACAGGAGAAAATGGATCCATCCAAAACACTTACTCCCCTCCCCGAGTTGATCGAAGCTCTCAGCGAGCGCGAAATTGAAGTACTCCAACTCATTGCTCTGGGATTGACTAATCCAGAAATCGCTACCAGGCTTTATCTTTCACCTCACACGGTTAAGGTTCACACCAGCAATATTTACGGCAAGCTTGGAGTAAACAACCGTACACAAGCAGTGGTACGGGCAAAGACGTTTGGAATCTTGCCATCCAACTAGTCAGGTGGGTTCCCTAAACTTAACCTAAATAATGCTAAAAGCACAAGAACAACAGCTGGCTGACCGCAGCCAGTTTTTTCGTTTCCCTCCTCACTTCCCAAATAACCCACATAATAACCCATTCAGGGTATGACACTAATACCATCTTACGTGTATGCTAAAAGCGTAAACGTTATTAATTGAACTGGAAGGCATGTTGGCGCTTCCATCCAGGACAAATCATACAAGGAGAAATATCATGGCTAATGAAAATAGAAGCAATCCGGATCTATCTTGGAAGGGGGTGTATAAGGTGGGAGGCATCTGCTTGTTCGTTGCAGGGGTCGTTCCATTTATCTTCTTAATCTTCGTGATACTCCTGGGGCAAACCATTCCGGTACCTGCACAGAAAGCCCTTGAAGAACCCACAACCCCGACTTATCTCTACCTCCTAGCTACCCTGGGTGAATTGCTTCTGATGCCAGCTGGTATTGGCCTTTACCTCTCTCTAAAGCATGTCAAGAAGAACGCCATGTTGATAGCCACCTCATTATGGCTATTAGCTACGCCCATGTTCCTGACCTCTCGCGGCCTGCTCATTGCCCTAGCCCAAATAAGTGATAGATATCTGGATACAACCAACGAGATGATGAAAGCTGCTTACCTGGCATCGGCAGAGCTTGCCATTGAAGTCCAGAGTATTTACGCATACATGGCTTTAATCCTGCTTTCGGTCGCCTCTATCATTATCGGCTCGGTGATGTTGAAAGGAGTCTACGGAAAGGTATCTGGTTACATGGTTATCGCGGCAGGCATTTTGACCATCTTTACGCCCCTTGGAGTGATAATCGAAGTCCCATTTATCATTTTATTCTCCGGAGTAATCCTGTCAGCGCTATGGCAAGTGATTGTGGGCATCAAACTTTACAAACTAGGCTAACAAGAAATACTCGAATGCTAAGAACTTCAGCTATTATGGAGAGTGCTATGAAAGCAATGGTTTATCAGGAGTATGGTTCAACCGACTATCTTAGATTGACAGAAATAGAAGTGCCAGCTGTCAAGGAAAATGAGGTGCTGGTGAAGGTCCATGCATCTTCTGTAAACTGGATTGACTGGCACTTCCTGATGGGTAAACCATTCATGGTACGCATCATGGCTGGGCTTTTCAAACCCAAAAACAATGTTTTGGGCATTGACCTGGCAGGGCATGTTGAAGCCGTCGGGAAAGATGTTAAAGGATTTCAGCCGGGCGATGAAGTATTTGGAACAACCAGTCATGGTTGCTTTGCCGAGTACGTGATTGTGCCTGATGAGGGAGTGATAACAAAACCAGCTAATTTGACTTTTGAAGAAGCTGCGGCCGTTCCCGGTGCTGCTACCCCAGCCTTACAAGCTTTGCGCGACCGTGGAAAGATCCAGCCAAAACAGAAGGTCTTGATCAACGGAGCTTCAGGCGGGGCGGGTACGTTTGCGGTGCAAATTGCCAAGTCTATGGGAGCAGTGGTAACTGGTGTGTGCAGCACCAAGAATCTGGAAATGGTGAAAGCGATCGGCGCAGACCAGATCATCGATTACACCCAAGGGGATTTTACGCAGCATAAGGAACGTTACGACTTGGTCTTTGATGTTGTAGCAAAAAGTTCGTTTTTAGATTGCAAAGGTGTACTAAGTTCCGAGGGAATTTACATCACAAGCGAATTTTCCCCATGGCTTGCAATCCTGGGGCAGTGGATTTCAATGAAAGGGGGTCAAAAAATGGTTCCGCTGCCCCCAAAACCGCCAAGTAAAAGAGATCTGGTTTTTATTAAAGAACTTCTTCGGGGAGGAAAAATATCACCAGTCATCGACCGATCCTATAAATTGAGTGAACTCCCAGAAGCCCTCCGTTATCTTGAAAAGGGGCATGCAAGAGGAAAGATAATAATTACCATTTGAAGAGAAATAACAAGCCTGTAATTAACCCTCTGAATAACACCTTCGGGGTATGACACTAATACCATCTTATTGCTATTCTGTAAGCGTAGATTTAGAAATCTTGAGAAACTGTCCGTCAAACTAATTTTGTAAGGAGAAAAAACGATGAAAGCATATTTATACATACTAAACACATTAGCAGATTGGGAAATTGCATATATTACCTCTGAATTGAACAGCGGTAGATATTCTGATAGAACAAAGCCACCTATAGAGTTAATCAAAATTGGAAATACTACTGAGTCTGCAAAAACAATGGGAGGAATTAGTATTACTCCAGATGAATGTATTGATAATATTGAATTTAATGAGGGAGATATTTTGATTTTACCTGGGGCTGACACCTGGGAAGAAGATAATAATAAAAAAGTAATCGATATTGTTCCTGACCTTTTAACTCGAAATATTATAGTTGGGGCAATTTGCGGAGCTACTGTTGCTCTAGCAAAAAAAGGGGTATTAGATGGCAGAAAACATACCAGCAATGGTAAAGGATTTCTAGAGATGTTTGCCTCTGAATATTCAGGAGCTAATAATTATTTAGAACAACCAGTGGTTGTAGACGACAATCTAATAACAGCAAGCGGACTGTGTCCATTAGAATTTTCCTACGAAATAATAAAAAAAATGAATTTAATGAAACCAGAAACACTTGAGGCGTGGTATCGATTATATAAAACCAATGAAGCGAAATATTTCTATTCCCTTATTGAATCACTAAACGATAATTAATTTTCTGTTGCAATATAAGTATGGGGCGTATTCACTAATGTAGGTATTAAACAAGCACACCACTCAGTGTGCTTTTACCCTTAACTTCAACTGAGAAACTCTATTGCTGAGCTTCCAAATACACCAGATCAAACTTCTCCTTAAATTGGGTAGGAGTCAATCCGCCCGGGCGCTTGATCTGGGACCCTGCCGCAGTAGATGCCCATTTCCTCAACTACCTCGTTTTCCAATAGAACATAAGGTATTCTGCCTCCCACTTGAAACCCTAGATGTCTGAAATTATTTGAGCGAAATACCAGTTTTAGTTCCTGACTGGGCTGCACTTAGCAGCCCAGTTTTTTTGTTCTTCTTCCAAGCCCGCAATTAACCCTATGAATAACACCTTCGGGGTATGACACTAATACCACCTGGATGCTATATTATAAGCACAAGATTTAACCAATCTTAAAAAAATCAAAGAGGAGATAACATAATGAGTGATAAAGGAGATCTTTCAAAAAATAAAAATCTAAGTAATAACACTCTTAGAGATATTTTTAAGGCCAGCCTGGTTGGAATCCTCGCAGTCGTACTCACAATAATTCCTTTTGAGCAATTTATTGCTCAATTCGTTGGATTATCATATGAAGAATTTCGCGGGGGAATGCCTACGCTGTACCTATTCCCCTTATTCGTGATTTACGCAGCTATCGCTTTAGTTTTTGCCAAGATGAAAAATAAACTTTACGTAAGCAAACGTGGAGCCTTTATCATTATCTTTGCTTTCCATTACTTCATCGTCTCTTTTTTGCCTGACCTTGAAGGAAAAATATACTTGCCCGATTTTCCCTTTTACCCAGCAATGATCAGTGGTTTCATTCTGGCCTTGGCAGTTGTTTCATTGATTTTTTATTTGTGGAAACAGGAAGATAATCCTGAAGCCAAAACCAGTCAACAAATCAAAACTTATTTTTCTTCTCGCTCCGTATTGGGTTGGGTATGGCGATTTTTTCTGGTCTGGATTTCTTTTTATATAGTGACCATGATTATCGGTATCGTGGCTCTACCTTTAACAGGACCATATCTTGATGACCCGATGAATACGCTCGGAATGGCAGTTCCCAGCATGGGTACACTGTTTGTTATTACGCAATTTCGGAGTCTGGTTTACATATTGGTAATACTGCCATTTATTATTTTCTGGAAATCCAGTAAGAGATCTTTATTTCTGTATTTGGCATTGATTCTTATCATTCAGTATCCACTCTTAGGGGATGGTTTGGCTTATTTTTGGCCTGTTATGTACAGGCTAACGGATGGCATCGTCCTGGCTTTACAAGTTACTATTATGAGCTGGCTGTATGTTACTCTGCTGTGGAAAGGTAAGAAAGCTGAATAATACTTTTGTGCTTAGCCAACCCTGGGGTATTTTAACTGCCATCATAGGCGGAGCCTTGTTTTTTGCTCTGCCGGCATGGCGTTTCCGCAGTACGTGGATGTCAATCATCATCCATTCATCTCAAAGTGTATTCTTTTCTTTTCTGATTCTCGGTGTTGTGTTGGGCTTGGCGTAGGAAAGGTTTATGGAACAAGTCAGACAGAAGATCACACTGGATCGACTGATATGCTACAAAATAAAAGTGCCTGGCCACCTCGATGAGGGATGGACAGAGTGGAATGGAAAGTTGAAAGTAGAGATAGCGCTACAAAAAGATGGCCAACCAGTGACCATCCTTACCGGCACCTTCGACCAGGCTGGTTTGCAGGGTTTACTCCGCCGTCTCTATTCTCTGGGGCTGCCGTTGATTTCGGTTGTTTGTGAAGAGTTTGAACCAGAAGATCAATGTTCACAACAAGGAGAGTACTATGAAAGCTGATTTTAATAGGAAAGTTTTCATCGGCATCGGGCGTTTCATGCTTCCGTTGCCATTGGCTTTGATAAAGAAAGCGATCAGAGACATGGCGGACGCCATTTGCGAAACAACCGTGGATGTATCCGAAGAAGAACGCAGTCTTCATCGTTTTGTAGTGAAAACGATGACAGAAACTAATGAACCTGTCACATCGGAACATATTGCCGCGAAGCTTGATATGCCCCTAGATCGGGTCAAACAAATCGTTGATAAACTTGAAGGAATGAAGGTATTCTTCTATAGATACAATAGTCAAGGAATAAATTGGGCTTACCCTGTTACTGCCGAAGATGTTATTCATAAAATGACCTTTAACACAGGCGAACAATGTTATGCAGCTTGAGCACCCGACGCAGTTGCGAATCCCTTCGTGCAAGGGAGACTTCGAAACGAAACTTTGTCTATGACAATCGATAGTGTATGCGCTAATAGTGGAAAACCGATAAAAATAGAACTCGATAGTGATTTGAATGTCAGATATGTGACCGAAGGTTCCGCCCCCATAGTTTGCCAACCGTTAGTGAATATCGTCAAAACAAAGGAACCAAGCATTGTGGATATATTCTGACGAAAGTCACTTTTCTTCTGGTCAGAAGAAGATGCAAGAGAATACCAAAAGAAAACTCGCGTAGGTCTTACGCTGTATTTCAGTTTATCGCTAAACGCTGACGCAAATAAAATAGCACAGTCAGCGACATTCCCCATCGATGATTGATTTTGAGGTATCTGGTGACCATAAATCATCACCATAGAGATTAACGGAGTTTAATGCAGGAGTGTGCATATTACCAGCTCAAATGGGCGAATGTAGCCAACCCCAAGTGCAAGATTTTTGCAGTGACACTCGACTTATGCGGGGAAGGAGCAGGGAATTGTTGGATTTATTAGCAGAAGCTGCCGACCTCAACACCCAGGTAACCCTGTTATCGATTGGGCTATCAACCCTGGCGTTGGCTGCCCTGCAAAAAGAAGACTGAGGTGGGTAAATTCGTCACAGTGAACCGGGAGTGATATTCGATAGACCAACAAGCACTTATAGGCAGTATCGGCTATTGCGGACTTGTGTGTAGTCTGTGTCATATACAGGCAGAATGTGACTTCTCTAAGAACACAGCCAGTTTATGTGCCAGATATTGGCATGGTTGGCACACGAAGTGTATAAATAATTACGGGTTGCATGTCGCAGCCCGTTTTTTGTTCTTCTTCACAAGCCGGCAATTAACCCTATGAATAACACCTTCGGGGTATGACACTAATACCACCTTTTTGCTATAGTGTAAGCGTGAGAATTGATCAATCATGGTAATAGTCAGATAGGAGATAAAGATGATTGCAGACAATAGTACTGCAAGGGTTTTGGACGATGTTAAGATCAATGTCAAGCTAAAGCTTTCGGCAATATGGGTAACCCTGATGCTCTTTTACATCTACGCGGATATCCTGGGATTTTATACCCCTGGAACGATAGAGCAAGTCGTGTCGGGGGAAATAGGAGGCGTTCAAATAACGGATGGTTTTTTGTTCCTCATGGCAATCTGGATGGCGGTCCCGAGTGTTATGGTCTTCCTGTCCCTGGCATTGAAGGCTAACGTGAATCGCTGGGTAAATATCATTGCTGCTATAGTCTCCATCGTTGTACTGGGAGCCACCTTCTTTGTGGGAGAATTGTCCGCTCGCTATACCTTCCAAGCAATTGTAGAAGGTGTATTGATTCTTTTGATCATATGGCATGCATGGAAGTGGCCTAAAAATGAAAAATGAAAAACAAAAACTAACCTTAGACCAACCCGTGAACTACCAAATTAAAGTGCCTGGACAGCTCGATGATAGCTGGCTGGATTCGGGTGGAGAGCTGAGGATCGTGGTTGAAACTGAGGCAGATTATCCACCAGTAACCATCCTGACCGTTACCTTCGATCAGGCTGGTTTGCATGGTTTGCTGCGCCGGCTATATTCTCTGGGGTTGCCGTTGATCTCAGTTATATATGTCGAAGGTGATTCAGAAGATAAACCAGGATATCAAGATGGAACTTGAAATCATGACAGATAGTAAAGAACTGAAGAATTACGAGAGAAAGGTCACTGGCGCAGAGCGATTCTTTTCGCATTCCCCCTTTTCTATCGTTACAATGGTCGCCCGTATCAAGGGAAATGTCACCGAAGAGATGCTGAAGAATGCGGTAGCCAAAGTCCAACAGCGGCACAGCCTCCTTCAGGTTCGCATCAAAGAAGACCAGGAGCATGCGCTATGGTTCATCCCCCAAGGGACAGGACAAAT
>Ga0209536_100011423_pt1 | contig 13008 bp, 11 predicted proteins | sample DeeMarSeWOR28_12_FD_187461 | JGI IMG/M metagenome (GOLD analysis project Ga0209536, IMG submission 187461) | Marine sediment microbial communities from White Oak River estuary, North Carolina - WOR-2-8_12 (SPAdes) (version 2) | ecosystem: Environmental > Aquatic > Marine > Intertidal zone >...
TGTACAAGCCGGTCGAGCTGACCGTGCCACCTCCGGCCGACCAGCTGAACGTTCCGCTCATCATACCGCCGAATTGATCCCGTGCCGCCGCCTGGAACTGTACTGTCCCACCGGGCCGCAGTCCGACCGACGCCGGCGTCACATCGACTGTGGTAACCACTCGCTGCACTATGTCCACACTCGCCGACCCCCTCACGCCTTCACACGTCGCTGTGATGGTGGCGCTGCCCAGCGTAACGCCAGTCACTTGTCCCGACTGATTCACGTCCGCGACGGCGTCATCCGAGCTCGACCACACGATCTCCCGCCCGGTCAACTCGTTGCCGGCACCATCCGTCACTGTGGCTGACAGCTCAACAGTTCCTCCGACGGCTAGCGTGGAGCTGCCCGGCTCCACTGCCACCGCCGCAACGGGAACGGTTCCCACAGTCACACGGGCTGTGTCCGTAAGCCACGTCCGTAGTGCGTGCGTGGCGACAACTTGGTAGATGCCTGGGCCAGCATCCGGCGTGTATAAGCCGTCGTTGCCTATGTCACCGCCCGACGCGCTCCACTTCACCGGCGCCTGCGTGCTGTCACCGTCCAAGGTCCGGCCATAGGCCACGAACTGCTGGGCTTGAGCGAGTGAGAGAGCGACTTGTTTGGGGAACACCACCACCGCAACGACGTCGTTGCCATTCGCAGAGTCGGTAGTCTCTGCCGCGCAAGTTATCAGCGTCAGGCCTAGAAAGAGCGGCAGGAAACGACGGGTCATTGCGGACCTTTCGGGGTGATAGTGCTTGCTGGGCATCTTATTCTACCTGCGGAGAATTTCCCTGACAACTGGCTCATACGCACCGTGACACCTCGGAGAGACGCAGGAGTCACGCCATCATGACTGTGACGATCGGGGTGGCCGCCCAAGGTCACCGTTTCCATCGGGCCAGGCGTGCTACCGGTACCGTCAAAGAAACGCCTTTGCCTCCAGAATGGTTCCCTAAACAGGGGAGAGTTGTCGCGCCAGACTCATGCCCCAGCGGGAAGCCGGAGAGGTAGTCCGCAGAAACATACGGGCCACCAGCTGCGACAGCGTCGCTCGCTGGCGGCCCGGCTGGCTAAGCGATCTGATCGGCTTGGCCCCGAAAGCTCCTCGCCACCGCCTTTCGACGGCTGGCTCTGAACAGCGCTATGTGACCCAACGCCGCCCCAGCCGCATCAGTCATGGTCCCCCCGAAACGCGCTGCTGCCCCACCATACTCAAGGTCCGCAACTCGGCGACGAGCCTGACTACTCATGACCGTACGCCGCGCTTGCAAAAGTTATCGCCACCCCACCAAACAGCGATGTGAGCCGTGTCACGCACCGTCACCGACCTGGAATGCCGCTGCACCAGGCGGCGAAGGTTACCTTTGGCGCTAATAGCTGTCGCACAGCGACCACATGGTCCACGATTTGCGATAGGGAGTACAACCTGTCAGCGGCAGGTCGCAAGAAGTGGTGGAAGGGTTCTCTTCCGGAGCACGTTCGATGACCGTACGCAGCAGAACAACCGTGGCTATCATGTTCCTGATCCTGGCGGCGGCGCCCCTCAGGCTGGTCAACCTCGGTGCGTTGAGCTTCTATGCCGACGAGGAGACCAGTGCAATGCCGGCGCGTTCCTTGGCTGAAGGCAGTGGAGCCCGCATGCCCAGTGGCATGGAATACCGCCGGGCCTTGCCGCTCACCTGGCTCAACTCAGTGACGGCGCGGATCGTGGGAGTGGGCGACGACGCGGCGTACCGTCTCCCAACGGCACTCCTGGGAATCCTCACCGTACCGCTTCTCTTCCTCGCCGGACGGACACGCGGCGCCGCCCGTGTCGCGCTAATCGCAGCGTTGCTACTCGCAGTATCCGAGTGGCACCTCGTGTTTTCGCGGCAAGCGCGCATGTATGTTCCGTTCCTGCTGTTCTTCATCGCGGCGGCCTGGGCAATCTGGAATTGGTCCGAGACTGGCAAGAGTCGATGGCTGCTGCTCGCCATTCCGATGGCGGCGGGCGCGGTCACGATGCACCGGCTCGGTCTTTTGGTGGTCATGTTTGCGCTGCTTCCCCTGGTCTTGCCCGGCCGCAGCAAGGTCTCCCTCAGCGGCCTCATCGGCCTGGCCGTCGCCATCACGCTCGTGGGGTGGATGTATCACGAGTATTTCGTGGAGGTGCCTTACCGCAACTGGTCGCCTCCCGACTTGGCCGCGGTCTCCGCGGCCGACAGCGTTGCAGAGGTAACCGCACCGGGGGCGACGAACCTCTCAGGTTTCCTTGCTGTGCTGGCCGTTGTGGGAAGCTTGATTGGACTCTCTACCGTCGCACTGGTCAGGCGAAGCGAGCTTGGGGCTACTTCACCGTTGGGGCGAGCCGCCCTGATCATCACGGTGACTGCCGCAGGCGCACTCGCGTGGACCGGGCAGTTGTACGGTGCGTTCATGGCCGGTGTCGTCCTCCTCATTCTAGTGCCCGGTGACAAGCGGGTCCTGGCCAAGCGAGCATTGCTACCGCTCATTCTGATGGCCCTTCCGGCAGTCGCATGGTTGGCCGTCGCGTTTCTGGGGCACGGATTGCGGGAAGGACTCAAGTCGGTCTCGATGTTTCCGTACCCGTATCCGCTCTATTTGGCCTACCAATTCCCGGCGGTACTGGCCCTGTTCGGAGGCGTGTGCCTGGTGTTTGCTCTGCGCAACGCGTCGCAGGCAGATCGCCCGCTGAGAGCGGTGCTCCTGGCCGGACTGTTGCCGATCCTTGCGGTGGGGGCTGTCTCGCGTTGGGGCGGCACGAGATACCTGTTCGCGGCTTACCCGTTCCTGCTGTTGATCGCGAGTTTCGGGCTCGTGTGGCTGATCGATCGGGCGGGGAGGTGGCTCCCCCGTTGGAGTGCCACCGCCACACTGTTACTCGCAGCCGGGGTGGTGCTCTCAGGTGCCCTCGGTGGCCACGGCTTGGTTCCCGCGATCCGTGTGGTTGGGCTCCACCACGGCCAGCCGGTCAATGAGGCGGTTCACATGTATCCCTTCCGTCCAGACCACGCGGGGGTCGGCCGCTTCGTTCGGCAACAACGATCGGAACACGACGTGGTGATCGCCGAGGATCCACTGGAACAATGGTGGTACGCCGGTGGCCCAATCGACTACTGGCTCCGCAGCTACAGTGACAGCCGCGCGTTTCTATCCCGGACCCCTGAGGGCGAACTGCGAGACATATACGTGGCCAGCAGGCTGCTGCTGGAACCACGGCACGCCGACAGCCTACTGGCAGTCCCCGGGGGCCGCGTCTGGCTGATCACCTCGGGGGAGACATTTCCCCGGCGAGACTATTACCTCAGCGCCGCGCAGGGTCGCTGGCTGGACTCGCTGGAGGCCGCTGTGGTACCAGCGTTCACGGGTCGGGATGGCACCTCGCGGGTCTACTGCCTCAACTGCGGCTCGCAGTAACCCGATCCAGCTGCCCCCGAAGGCGGGCCCACCACCGGGCTTCCTGACCGCAACGTGACCAGCACGGACACGTTGGCTTCGAACCCATGGGCGTGGCCGCGAAGTCTCGGCCTGCTGCTTGCACCGACCGCCCATGAGGTATTGCTTGGCTTTGGGCCAACTCCAACCAGGCGCCTGTGGACCATCGGCGCCGCCAGGCCGTAGGAAAACATGCACCGATCCTCACGCACAAGCTCGAAGAAACTTGGAGATCCCATCTACTGTTGCGCAAACGCAACAGTCGTGGACTGTGAGGCTTGGATCTGTCCATGACTACCAGCCCGCTGCAGCTATCGGTCGTCGTGCCATTGTACAACGAGGTGGACAACGTTATTCCGCTGGTCGACGCGGTCACGGCGGCGTTGGGGGCATCCGGGTCCTGGGAGTTGATTCTCGTGGATGACGGCAGCACGGATGGTACGGTAGCCGCGGCTGACCGCATCGCCGCCGCCGACCGGCGGGTCCGCTTGATCCGCCTGGCGCGCAACTACGGACAGACACCGGCAATGCAGGCCGGGTTCGACCGCGTGAGGGGAAGTGTCGTCGTGAGCATGGACGGCGATCTGCAGAACGACCCGCGGGATATTCCACTTCTCGCAGCCAAGCTCGACGAGGGATACGATTTGGTGGCCGGTTACCGCAAGGGCAGAAAAGACAAGCTGCTCACTCGCAAGATCCCGTCTTGGATCGCCAACCGACTGATCCAGCGAATCACTCAGGTCAAGATTCGCGACAACGGGTGCTCGCTCAAGGCATATCGCGTAGATCTGTTGAGACGCATGAACCTCTACTCGGACATGCATCGGTTCATACCGGCGGTAGCCGCTGCCACAGCAGGAGCGCGCATCGCGGAGGTCCCGGTGCGGCATCACGCACGGAAACACGGCAGCAGCAAGTATGGTCTGTCACGGATTCTCAAGGTCCTGGCTGATCTGCTGACGATCAAGATGATTCGTTCGTTTCGCGACCGCCCGCTAGCCATGATGGCCGCCGGCGCGTTACTGGCCACCCTCCTGGCAACGGCGGTGGCCGTGGCCGCGACAGTGGCTGCGGTCGGGTTTGGTCCCCAAAAGGCCAACGCCGTCGTGTTTTCGGGAGCGGCGCTGCTTTGGCTCGGACTGGCCGGGTACCTGCTCATGCTGGGCCTGGTCGCGGAAGTGGCGCTTTGGGAACATAGGCGGGAGCAGGGAGATCAACTGCCTCTTGTCCACGAGGAGAACAATTGACGGAACAGATGAGAGTCTTGAGTCCCGACACGAAGGGTGCGGGAAAGCCGCAGCTGGACGTCTCGGTGATCGTGCCGATTACGGAACGGCCGGAGGATTTGGCCGAGCTTTATCACGAATACTCGGTGCCGCTGTCGGAGTCGGGGCAATCGTTCGAGTTCATTTTCATGGCAGAGCCATGGTGTGGCCCGCTGACCAAACCACTGATCGAGTTGGCGGCACAGGGTCACCCCGTACGGGTCCTGCAGATGGGCCAGACGATGGGCGAAGCATCCCTCCTCAGGCTGGCTGCGACCCACTGCCATGCACCGGTTGTCGTGACGCTGCCGGCATATCGAAGGATCCAGGCCGCGGGGCTCTTGGAGCTGATCCAGGCCGTGATCGACGGAGCGGACGTGGTCAATGCCCGCAGGTGGCCCCGGCGGGACGCTTGGTTGAACCGGCTGCAAGGTCGGATCTTTCACATGCTGCTGGGAAGCATCACTAGTCAACGGCTTCACGATGTAGCCTCCGGCGTCCGGGCCATGCGTCGAGAGGTCCTGCTCCGGCTGCCGCTGTACGGGGATTTCTTCCGATTTCTTCCGCTGCTGGCTGCTCGGGAGGGTTACACGGTTACCGAACTGGCAGTACCACAACACGAGCGCGACACGTCGACCCGGGTCTATGGGCCGGGCGTATACCTGCGGCGGGTCATCGATCTGCTCGGACTCTTCTTCCTGTTGCGCTTCACGGAGAAACCGCTGAGGTTCTTCGGTCTGCTAGGGAGCACATTGGCCGTCACTGGTAGCGCGCTGCTCGCGTTGCTACTGGTCCAGCGGCTGCAGGGGCAAGGGATCGCGGATCGGCCGCTGCTGTTGCTCGGTGTCTTGCTGGTGGTATTGGGCATCCAGGCAATCGCCCTGGGATTGGTGGGCGAGATCATCGTCCACTTGCACGCCTCGGGCCGACGTGGTTACCGCATACTAGAGGAAGATTCTCCGTCCCAGCATAGCGCCGCCGACGACTCCAAATCACTGAGCGCCTGAGCGGTTATCGACAGCCTACCCCAGGGACCACAATCGGGACCATCCCAGCCCTCGGGCAACCCCGGGGGCGAGGCCACAGAACTGGGCCAGCGAGCTGTCAGGACCGCGCCGGCGGCGACCGCTCACCCGAAGGCACGTCACCTGCTCCGCGGCGGGTGGGTTCCCACGTGGGATTGAGCTCCCGCCGCATTACCCTGGTCCAGGCATGCAATACCGCCAAGTTACCGACCAGCGCGAAGGCCGGAAGAGCACAGATCCGCGGAATGCTGCGTCCTTGAGGCCAGGCCAATCCGATCACTCCGAGGGCGAAACCCAGAGCTGCCACAGTCACGGTGGCCCTCGCCCATGGCTGCGCCGTGGCTAGCACCGCAAGCGAGGCAACTGTCAGAACCCCGGCCCAGGGAACTAGCCAGCGACACAACTTGTGACTGAATAGCATCCAGGCGAATAGGCCGTATCGAAACGGATTCAGTAGCGCACGCTTGTAGAGCAGAGTTTCGATACCCCGCGCGATTGTCCTGACCTTGCGGCGGTATTCGTTGCGCAGAGACCCGGTTCGCGGCACGAAGCACACGGCCTCGTCGACCGATACGGCGCGGTACCCAGCCTCGCGCGCCGTCATAGCAGCGGCGAAGTCACGGCTCAACGCGCCAGGGACCGGCTTCGAGTGCAGATCAGACCGGATCGCATAGAAGCACCCTGATGCGCCCACGATTCCATAGACCTTGGTCTCCAACGCCCGGAGCTTCATTTCATAGTCTACGTAGCCCGACTCGCCCACGTTCGAACCGTCATCCAGACGCGCTACGCTGATATCGCGCCCCGATGCAACTCCCACCGACGGGTCACAACAGGCCGCGATCAGCGGTTTGAGTGCCTGGGGATCAATCCGGATGGTGGCGTCGGTATTGACGACGATCTCGCCCCTCAACGCCGGTCGTGCCGCATTCTCGGCGGCCGTCTTTCCTCCCCGCTCGGCGAGCCGCACGAATTCAATACCACGCTCGACGTACTCGGACACGATCGCGTCAGTGCCGTCGCTCGAAGCATCCGAGACGATCAGTATCTGGCGCCGGTCCGCCGGATAGTCGAGCCGCAGCAGGCACTCCAGGGTCGACCGGATAACAGCCTCCTCATTGTGCACGGGCACGGTAACACTTATCGTCGGCCACTCTGGTGGCTCCCGGTATTGCGGCGGATTTGGCCGCCATAAAGTCAGAAGACGGAGCAAGAGCGGGTAGAGCACGTACGGGTACGCGCTGAATGCCAGCGATGCGAGCAGAATTACGAGTGCGACCTGCACTGCCCCCCCAGGGTTACTAGCGGTATTCCGAGCCAACCAGGAGATGTTGCGCTCACACAACACCACGGAGCTGATCGAGCGTCCGCGGACACCGTTCCTCCCTAATCAACGTGACTCAAATTATTGTAAAATAGTCTGTTATCTCTCGCGACCGCTGTGAGCGGGACAAGTCAGATCGGGCGGCAAGAGGGATGCCGCTCCGAAGGTCCGAGAATGCACCTCAACAATCGTACAGGATTTCTAGCTTGTCTTCAGCCGTCAAACGAGCCCTGCTCGACGTCCTCCGCCTCCCGGGCGTAACGACACCCTTCGCGCCGTTCACGCGCGGATGCGCCGCCGTATTCATGCTGCACCGGTTTCGCCACGCGGACCTCGGAATCAACGGGCATGACCCAGCCCTCCTGAGGCGGTCGCTGGAGTACCTGCGGCACCACCGCTATGACATCGTCGACGTCAACGAGTTGGCGCACCGCCTCATGGGCGAAGGCCGTCCGCTGCACCGCACCGTGGCATTCACCATGGACGACGGCTACCGCGACCAAGCGGAGATAGCCGCACCCGTGTTCGCAGAGTACGACTGTCCGGTGACGACTTTCGTCACCACCGGATTTCTCGACGGAGACATATGGCTCTGGTGGGATCAAATCGAGTTCGTCTTCTCGTCTGTCAAGCGAGCTGAACTGGCGCTGTGCTTATCCCAATCAGCACTGAGTTACCGCTGCAACAGTGCCAGCGAGCGTCGCTGGGCAACGGCCGATTTCTCCGCTCGGTGTAAGCAGCTGCCTGACGCGGACAGGCGCACCGGAATAGCGGCGCTCGCTGAAGCCGCGGCGGTGGACCTGCCATCGGGGCCACCGGAGCGGTACGCACCGATGACCTGGGGCCAGCTACGCAAATGCGAATCGCGCGGGATGACGTTCGGACCACACAGCGTGACTCACCCGTTACTGGCCCGCGCCTCGGATGAACAGTCTCGTAGGGAACTCATCGAGTCGCGTGACCGTTTGAGCCGCGGCGCCACCACTCCAGTCCCCGTGTTCTGTTACCCCAACGGACAATGGGACGACTTCGGCCGTCGGGAGATGGACACGCTGTGCGAGCTAGGGTTCATAGGTGCTCTCACCGCGGTGAGCGGCTATGCCGACGCTGCGACGGTACGACGAGAACCGTGGGGTCAGTTCATGATCCGGCGGTTCTCCTATCCCGATTCCTTGAGTGGTCTGATACAAGTGGTTTCAGGCGTAGAGAGATTCAAACAGCTGCTGCGACGCGAGACCTAAGCACTATTCCTCTCGTTCTTCCGTCGCACTCCCCTGTTCTCTTCTCAAGCGATCCCACCAGTCGAGCCGCTGCTTCACCGTCTTCTCGAAGCCGAGTTCGGTTGGCTCGTACCATTTGGCCCCTTCCAGGATTTGCGGCAAATACTCTTGTCCTACCGCCAGCCCCATCTCCTCCTCGTGGTCGTAGCGGTATCCCTTACCGTAACCCAACTGCTTCAGCAATCGAGTCGGGGCATTGCGGATGTGCAGCGGGACCGGTTCGTTGGGGTACTCGTTTGCGGCCTCAACGGCACTGCTCCACGCCTGATAGAGTCGGTTCGACTTGGGCGCCGTGGCCAAGTAGATGACGGCCTGCGCCAGGGCGAGCTCTCCTTCGGGAGCCCCCAGGAAGTGGTACGAGTCCTTGGCGGCAAGGGCCACGGACAAAGCCCGCGGGTCGGCGAGCCCAATGTCCTCGCTCGCCATCCGCACCACTCGCCGCGCAATGTAGAGGGGATCCTCACCGGCCGTGATCATTCGCGCTAGCCAGTAGAGGGCTCCCTCGACGTTCGAGCCGCGCACGGCTTTGTGGAGTGCCGAAATGAGATTGTAGTGTGATTCACCAGACTTGTCGTACACGGGAATGCGTTTGGCCAGAACCGCTTCCACCGCCTCGGAGTCGACTGGAGCGAATGCCTGCGTGCTGCTCCAGACGGTGTCGAGCAGCGCCTCCAGCGCATTCAAGGCCCTCCGCGCGTCTCCATCCGCGTACTTCACCAGAACGTCCAGAGCTTGCGCCGTAAGCCGGACCGCATCGCGGTCTCCCGCACTCGAGTCTGCAGTAGCCACGCCGGGTTGGGCTGGTGCCCGACCGGCACTCTCCGCGTGCCGCTCTTCTTCTCTGCGCAGGGCACGCTGGATGATGATACGTATATGGTCTTGGGACAGTGGCTCCAGCACGAACACTCGCATTCGTGAGAGCAATGCGCTATTGAGCTCGAAGCTCGGATTCTCGGTCGTCGCTCCTATCAGAGTAATCACCCCGCGTTCGACCCAGGGCAAAAACGCGTCTTGCTGCGCTTTGTTGAACCGGTGAATCTCGTCACAGAACAGGATCGTACCTTTGCCTTCGTACTCCTGCCGCACTTGGGCTTGTTTGATTATTTCGCGCACCTGCGGGACACCGGCTGTGACTGCGCTGAATGGCTCGAAGCGGCGGTCGGTGTAGTTTGCGATCAAGCGGGCCAGCGTCGTTTTGCCCGATCCAGGCGGTCCCCAAAAGACCAGCGACGTAACGTCACCCCGGAGAACCGCCTCTCGGAGAGGCCTTCCCTCACCTATCAGATGGTCCTGCCCCAGGAAATCCTCCAGCAGCCGGGGACGCATGCGCGAGGCCAGGGGCTCGTAGGAGTCCGACCGTTCGAACAACGGGCGCTCTGGCCTCACGCGAGATCAGCCCCTGTCAGGGCGATCACCTGGCTCACCATTCCCATCCTTGGTGCGGTAGCGAGGAGCGGATACCGGATCTCGCGTCTGCAGTGCAAGGGCCCGCTCGAGCAGCTGAGTCTTCGTGTTGACCTCCGGCTCCCGTAGGACCTGATCCAGCAACTTCTCCAGGATGCGGCCCAGCTCCGGTCCTTGCTCGATACCTGCCGCGAGAAGATCCTCTCCGTCTACGGCCAGTTCGCTCACGGTGAGCGGGGCTCCCGATTGGCGGATGTGTTCCACCGCAATTCGCAGTCTCCCTCCAACTCCCTCGGCAACTCTCACCGCCACCAAATCATCCACGGCCTTGCCTGTCTGGGCCATCCACCGCCTCACGTCTTCCGGTGCGGTCGGGTCGGGGCTTCGAACCAGGTAACGACCGATAGCGCTCGCCCGCTCGACATCAGCGTTAGAGCACCTGAGTCGAGCCAGCGTCGCTGCGGGATCGTTCGACAAGTAGGCAGTGATCAACACGGGATCCTGGCCCTCGATCCGGTCAGTGACTGGCAAACGGTCAGACCGGCCTTTGGGCTCCTCGCTCTCCACCTCCGGCAACCACACCTCAAGGGCTCCGACCGCACTCCAAAGCCGCACCAGAGCGCTCGGCTGCCGCGCCCCCCGCAATCCTCGGAACCATTCCTCCCTGACCCGCTCCGCCGACAGCTGCGCGAGACCGGCAGCATTCTCGATGGCGGCGTTCCAAGTCTCAGGCTCGATCACGAAACCGTACCGGGCGGCGAACCGGAGCGCCCGCAGAATCCGGAGATAGTCCTCGCGGAAGCGATGCGTCGGATCTCCTACCGCCCGGATCACCCCGGATTCCAGGTCTGCCGACCCGGAGAATGGATCGCGCCACTCGAATCTCGAGGGGTGGTACGCGATGGCGTTGATCGTGAAGTCCCGGCGAGCCAGATCCGCTTCGAGCGACACTCCGAACTCGACCACGGCGTGGCGCCCATCGGTCTTCACGTCGCGCCGGAACGTGGTTACTTCGTGCGGCTGACGGTTCGCGTCCAGCACGGCGACCGTGCCGTGATCGATTCCCACGGGTACTGTGCGCCTGAAGAGCCGTGTAACCTGCGTCGGAGTAGCCGCGGTCGCCAGATCGAAGTCCTTGTTGGCATAGCCGAGCAGGTTATCCCGCACGGCACCACCGACGCACCAGGTCTCGAAACCTGCTCGCTCGAGTTTCGTGGCGATGCCGACGACTTCATCCGGGATGGGCAATCTCGAGGGAAAGGGCATCCCGATACCCCTCAGTGAGAAGTGGTGCCAGCGCCGCAGCGTCTTGTTAGCTTGGCTCTCGGTCGCGTCCAAAGGAACAGTCCGCTGCCACGTATTGCCGCTGCCGCGTCACGGCTCAGCGTCACCCGCACAGAACGCTCCCACCGTTCACGTTCAGAATCTCTCCAGTGATATGCCGGGCGAGTTCGCAACACAGGAAAACAATGGGTCCGGCAACTTCGGCCGTGCTCGCGACGCGTCCCATCGGTATTCCTGCTTCAATCCGGCGCCTGCCCCTGCCACCATCACTTCCAAAGGGAACCTCGCACATATCCGTATCGACCCAGCCTGGCGCCACGGCATTCACCCTGACGTCGGGTGCCGCTTCAACCGCGAGTGACTTTACGAAGGAGTTCACAGCACCTTTGGTGGCCGCATAGTCAGCGTGGAACCCTTCACCCCTCTGAGATGCGGTGCTGGACACGACGACAATGGACTTGTCCGTCTTCGGAATACTACTGCTTCGCATGGCCCGAAGCGCCGCGCGGCATCCGTAGAAAACGGAATCGAGATTCACCGCTATCGTGGTGCGCCATTGTTCGTCGCTCATCTCCGTGAGCGGTATTCCGTCCGGCGGCCATATTCCGGCATTGGCCACAAAGCCGTCGAGCTGGCCGAAGGTAGCGACGGTCTCATCGACGGCTCGTTCGCAGTCCTCGCGTAGCGAGACGTCGGCCTGGATCGCTATCGGCGGTCGCGTGCCGTCGCTCCGCTCCAGTCTCGCAAGAACATTCTCAGCATCAGCCTTCCGGTCCCGATACGTGATTGCGACCTGAGCGCCGGCTGTGGCCAGCATCTTGGCGGTTGCGGCCCCGATCCCTCGCGATCCACCGGTAACGAGAGCGACTCTACCCGAAAGATCGATCAAGCCCATGGTTCCATCAGCTTCCCATATAATGCTTGATTTTCGACCACAGCCCCTCACGGAAGATCAGTGCTGGAACCGGCATCATCTCGCCATCTTGAACCACCGCCCTCGGGTTGGTCTTGGTGAGCAATCGGGCGATGTGAGCCGACTCGTAATCTGAAAGGAACTGAACGGCGTTGCCCACCAAACGGTCATCGCCATGATTATCCGCGGCCACCAAGTCCACCAAACCGGTGCTGAGTAGCTGCCGCGCCACCCTCCCACGGTTGCTGGACCGAGTGAGCGTCGTCGCATCCACCTGTATCTTCGCACCGAGTTGCTTCCACCGCTCCACCGATCTGACACCGCAATTCCTATAGCGTTCGGCATGAGCAACCAGAGGTACGGCATCGCTTCCCGCCAGGCCTGCCAGCAAGGACGTCGCGTCGTCTTCTGCCACAGAAATTGGGAACTCGACTAAATAATAGCGCGATCCGGCCAACGAGAAGCGTCGATCCTCGAGTATTCCAGCGGCCAACGGCACATCTAACATAATTTCGAAACCGAGATGCAGTCGCGGTGTTGCGGGTGCTTCACGAGTCAACAGTGTGTACGCGACCTCGCGTCTTTCGAGCGCATCTTCCGCATCAAAAGCGAGTTCGCCCGCACTGGTGTGGGGTGTCAGAACGACATCCGTGATCCCGCTTTCGGCGAACTGCCTCAACACCAGCACCGATTGGTTGACCGATCTCGAACCGTCGTCGATGTCCGGGAGAAGGTGGCTGTGTATGTCGATCAAGGCTGGTCGCTTTCAGCTTGGCCCGATCTGCATCGGGGAAGCGCGGCAGCTGGCGTCAGTGGCCAACGGCACTGTGAACATCACATTTCCGCGAGCCGTTCCGGTTGCTCGTCGGCCACGATCTCACACGAGAAGGTGATCAACGCGTCGGCTGCCAGAAGACTCATGGCTGTCTCGTGACTCGCTGGACCCGACTTCGCCTCCTCGACCAACCGATGTGCCATTCCCCTGAGCGCTTCGGGTGAGGCGGTTCGAGACAGGTTACTAGAACTGGCCGCTTGCAGTATACGGCTACGCAGC
>Ga0209536_100011424_pt1 | contig 13007 bp, 11 predicted proteins | sample DeeMarSeWOR28_12_FD_187461 | JGI IMG/M metagenome (GOLD analysis project Ga0209536, IMG submission 187461) | Marine sediment microbial communities from White Oak River estuary, North Carolina - WOR-2-8_12 (SPAdes) (version 2) | ecosystem: Environmental > Aquatic > Marine > Intertidal zone >...
AACAGATTATAGATGAACCAAACCATCCATACACGAAGGCTCTTGTTTCGGTTGTACCTGTTCCGAATCCTGTAGCTAAGCGTGAGAAGATTTTATTATCAGGTGAAACACCAAATCCGATTAAGATGCCAAGCGGTTGTCGATTCCATCCACGTTGTCCATTTGCGAAGGCTAGCTGTAGTGATATTGAACCAGAACTTAAGTTGCAACCAGATGGAAGAATGGTTGCTTGTTCGGATTAGGAGGAATGAAAATTTGCCAAGGAACCAAAAACCTGATGAACTGGATTTTAAGATTCTACGCGAACTGCAGGTCGATTGCAGAATCCCTTTGCAGGAAATAGCAGATAAAGTGGGAGCTCCAACATCAACTGTTCATTATCGAGTGAAACGGTTGGAACGAGAAGGGGTTATTGATGGGTATTATGCTAATGTCAATGCTGAGAAGCTTGGTTATGATTATCTTGCAGTCATAATGGTCCATGCAGCATATGGACCTGGATACCATGAACGTATCGGGAAGAAACTGGCAAAAATACCTGGAGTCTGGGCTGTATACTTCACACTGGGAGAAAATGACTTCTTCGTCTTAACAAGGTCTCAAGATAAAGCAGATTACATGAAGATTCTTGATGCCTTGATGTCCACAAAGGGGATTGAGAGAACATCGACACAGGTTGTTGTACGAGTAATCAAAGAGAATCCGAAATTGGATATCTAGGAGCTTCAAAAATGCAGAAATGAACCCCATAGATGTGAAGTAGAGCGAATCGTATATTTTCTGAAATATATTTATTTTCTTGATTCTTGTCCAATATCTAAATCTATATATTCGATAATATCCAGAAAGGATTTAAGGTAGTAAGATTCAGGAAAATCGGTGTTTAGGCTGTGAAAGGTTTTGAAGAGCAGTATAGAGCTCGGACTCAGAAATCGTTCAATATTTTCCAGGAAGCAGGTAAATCTTTGCCAGGAGGGGTTGCTGGTAACGGAAAATTCCTCGAACCTTATCCCGTATATGTGGATAGAGCGAGGGGTACAAAACTCTGGGATATTGATGGTAATGAGTATACAGATCTTTTGATGGGTGCAGGAGTTCACATTTTTGGTCATTCACCTAAATTTGTGCTAGACGCGGTAAAGAAAGAGATGGAGAAGGGCATCCATTACTATATGCCAGCTGAAGCAGAGGTGAAACTGGGCAAGAAAGTCTGTCAGCTCATGTCTGCTATTGATTTGGTCCGCTTCGTCAATACTGGATCAGAATCAACGCAAATGGCTTTACGAACTGCAAGAGCATATAGGAAGAAAGACAAGATTGCTAAGTTCGAGGGGAATTTTCATGGACAACATGAATCCGTACTGATCAGCACCTTGAGTACAGCTGGAGAACCAGACAATCTTCTCCCGCATGTAGATAGTGCGGGGATTCCTGCGGCAGCAGGTCAAGATGTTCTGATTCTTCCGTATAACGACACAGATGAAACCTTGAAACTCATCCGCAGAGATGCAAAAGATCTCGGTGCGGTGATTATTGAACCAGTATCAGCGTTTGGACTCGGCAGTATTTCGGCTGACAAAGAATTTCTCAAAGCCCTCAGAGAGATTACAGATGAGAATGATATTCCGCTGATATTCGATGAAGTTGTCACTAATTTTCGGTTGGCGCTTGGGGGAGCAGCAGAATACTTCGGAGTCAAACCAGATCTTGTCTGTCTGGGAAAAATTCTAGGAGGGGGCTTTGCGATAGGTGGATATGGTGGAAGGAGAGATATAATGGAGAAGATGGTGACTCCAAAGACAGGATTATGGGATTTAAAAGAACAAATCTTTCAATCTGGATGTTTTTCTGGAAATCCAATATCTATGACAGCAGGCTTAGCTGTCCTAAACGAACTCGAGAAGAAAAACATCTATTCTCATCTGAATTCCAGAACAGAAAAACTTCGAAATGAACTCTCAGAACTTGGTGAGCGATCTGAGAGTGATATTTTGGTGACTGGAGTGACATCGATTCTTCAGATTCACTTTGGTTCCAAAGGTATTCGAAACAAGCGTGATGCTTTGAAAGCAAACAAACCTCTGGCAAAGTCATTTCATCTAGGGCTTAGGGCAAAGGGAATCATGGCAAGTGCGCATCCACTCTTTATATCTACAGAACATACGGAAAAGGATGTGGATCAGATTCTGAAAGTCGCTGATACTGTGCTAAAGGAAATGAAGAACGGAAATTAAGAAACAATAGTTGTTAGAGTATAGGAATTTATGGAAGAAGGCCCCCAACAAAATCCATATCAAATCCTTTCGGTTTTGTTCAATTGGATTTGGATCACTTGGAAAGTCGATTGCTAAAGCAATCATTGAAAGAGAGAAACTTCATCCCAGTTCCAAAAAAATACGGAAAGACTCTATCGAGTCTAGATTATGTGAGGTGCTCTTATGGAGAGGTACAAGTCATCAACAGAGAAATCTAATGCACTCTGGGAAAGAGCTTCAAAGCTGTTTCCAGGCGGAGTGAGTCACAACATAAGACAATTTGGGTTGCCAGCAGCAGGAGCTTATCCTCCTTACATAACCCATGGTGATGCAGGACATATTTGGGATGTTGATGGTAATGAGTACATTGACTGGTGGATGACACATTATTCGCAGATTCTTGGACATAACAACGCGACTGTGAGAGAAGCCATATCTGAAGGGCTTGCGTCTGGGATTCATTACGGAGCACCAAATCCGCCTCAGGTTGTGTATGGCGAAAAGCTGAAAGAAGCAGTACCCCTTCTTGAGAAAATGAGATTCACCTCAACTGGATCCGAGTCCACAATGTATGCCGTACGACTCTCAAGGTTATTCACTGGTCGTAGGCTTGTTGGTAAGTCTCTTGGTGGATGGCATGGAGGTAATGATGCCCTCACATACCACATTAGTCACCCATACTCTGATGAACCTTTTTTCAATGGGGTTTCATTCGACTATAATAACCGTGCAAGTCTTGATGAGATGCTCAAAAAACATGGAAATGATCTTGCTGCTGTTGTTATTGAACCAGTGATAGGTGCTGGGGGTGCAATCCCCCCCCAATCAGATTTCCTTCAATACTTGCGAGAAGAAACTGAGTCCAGAGATATTCGTCTGATATTCGATGAGATAATCACAGGCTTTCGTTTTCGATATGGTACTGCAGGAGATGGTTTATTTGGTGTAGAACCTGATCTCTTGACTCTTGGAAAGGCTGCAGCTGGTGGAATGCCCCTTGGAGTGTATGGTGGTCGTGAAGATGTCATGGCACTAGCAACACCCGGTGCTAAGAAAGGTCGTTGGGTTGGTGGTGGTACATTTTCGAGTCATCCTTTGACCATGGCTGCAGGCATCGCAGTGCTCAACCAATTAGAGCAAATGAAAGGGGAGTATCTGAAATTATCGCGGAGAGGTGATGATTTCTTGGTTCGTCTTAACAATCTGCTTGAGGAGAAGGAGGCTCCACTTGTAGCAACAGGATATGGTTCATTTATCGCTATCAGCTGTCTTATTGAAAGACCAAAGAACCCAATTGTTACACCAAGTCAACTTGGACGATTGTTCAATCCCTCCAAGCAAGATCTGTTCCAGAGTTTGCTAATGCAAGAACGAATCTTTGGGTATCATGGTCTAGGAGCAATGTCATTCACCCATGAAGCAGCTGACCTTGAACAGACAGTGAATGCACTCTCGAGTGCAATTGATAGATTAATAAAAAAAGATGGATGATAGAGGAGAGGAAAATAGTGGATCAGAGAGAATGGGATTCTTTAATTTCGAACCTCTTGGATCAATGGGGCGCTCCTGGGGTGGCAGTCACAATCCTCAAGGAGAACGAAATAATCTACTCGAAGGGATTTGGCCATCGGAATATAGAGAAAGAATTGGAAATGAACAAAGACACGATGCACATCATTGCTTCATGTTCAAAGTCTTTCACCAGTACAGCTATTGCAATGCTAGTCGACGAGGGAAAACTGGAATGGAACACACCAGTATCTGATTATCTTCCCAATTTCAGGATGAAGGATCCAGTTGCGTCAAGGCAAGTCACAATTACAGATATGCTCTCACATCGTACGGGATTGCCTCGACATGATATGGTGTGGGTTGACAATCTCTTCACATACGACCAGATATTTGAGAGATTACCTCACTTGGATTTCACTGATGACATTAGAAAGAGCCTGCAATACTGCAATCTCACGTTTATCGCCGCCTCCATTGTTGTCGAAGAACTCTCTGGAATGAAATTCAACGATTTTGTTTCAAAGCGTATTTTCAAACCTCTTGGAATGAGCAAATCAAACTTCTCAGTGGACAAAATGCGAAAGTCCGAGAATTTTGCAACACCTTACAAGATTGATTATCAGGCAAAAGAGTTCAAACTTGTAGAATGTGAATATGTGGTTTATGACACACTGACTGGTGCAGGAAGCATCAATGCAAGTACCCATGATGTTGGTAAATGGTTGCAGTTTCACCTCAACGATGGAAGCGCTGGAAATAGTCAACTTGTATCACCAGAGAATCTTAAGGTAACGTATACTCCAGGACTCGATGCAACTGGTCGACCTGAATCGATAAAGACAACACTGAGTAGATACTACCCTGAGCAGGACTGGTTCAGCATGGATGCTTGGGCACTTGGTTGGATGAACCAGATCTATCGGGGGAACAAGATGATTTCACATGGAGGTATTCTTGATGGCTCAAGATCCCTTATGATATTTCATCCGCACAAGGGAATTGGTGTCAACGTTATTGTGAACCAAAGTGACATCTTTCTTACATCTGCTGCATCATTCACCATAATTGACAGATTATTGGGATTGAATCCTGTTAACTGGAGAGATGTGTTCGAACCTCTTGAAAGCAATTTTCACACAGTTATCAGGGAAACCAAGAAGCACTCAAAGAAGCTTCGCAGGGAAAATACAATTCCAACCCACGCTCTTATTGAATATGTGGGGAAGTATCTACACCCAGGGTATGGCGTTTTAGAAACTTATCTCAAGGGTAGTAGTTTAGTAATCAAACATGGAACCGCTGAATATCCTCTAGAACATTATCACTATAACACGTTTCAGTATTTAATAGCAAGATGGGAGTTCAGAGAACTGTTAACATTCCAGACAGACTCCTATGGGGATATCTCTGGCTTAACAATAAAGATTGACGAGGCACTACCACCCATTTTCTTCAACCGTCTTCCTGAAGATGAAATGACAAAAACAGAATTCCTCAAGAAACTAGTAGGAACATATGAGCTTGCTGGGCAGGTTGTAGAAATTGCACTTAAAGGGGATAGTATCCTCAGATTCATTCCAACAGGAGAGCCTAGTTCTGAGCTTCAACCTGTAAAAGACCTAAGATTCAGGTCGAGAGTACCAGGCCTCTTCACTATAACATTCAGGCGTGACAAATCTGGAAACATCAACGAGTTCTTATTCGTGTCACATGGACAAGTGGTTCCTGCAAAGAGAATCTAACAGAATTTGCACTCAAGCATCAATAATAAGACTATTCAGGTTTCTAGGATACTTTGTCAGTACCTCAATCCCATCTTCAGTCACAACGAATGTGTCACTATGCCTGAAGCCGCCTAGGCTCTTCTCGTAAATACCAGGTTCACAGGAGAAGATCATGCCAGGTTCGAGAATATCTTCAGAGCCAAGATCCAAGAAAGGACGTTCATGACCCTCCATTCCCAAACCATGACCTGTATGATGGCGGACTAGTTGAATAACCCCCTTATCTCTGAATGCCTGACGTGCAGCCTTGTCGACATCTGAGCAATAGACACCAGGTCCAGCCGCATGCATAGCCGCATCCTGAGCAGCGAGCATTGCATCAAAGAGGTTTCTCTGTCGTTTGTTTGGTTCATCCATGAACATGGTGCGTTCAAGTTCAGACTGAAAACCATAGACATCCGAGGAAGCACCCGTCACCAGTGTGTCCCCTTTTTTGAAAGTGATACCCCTTGACAGAGCATGTGGGAAGTATGAGTTGGGCCCAATCTGACCGCGGTAGAGTGCAATCGCAGGGAATATGGAGAACCCTGTGGGATGATAGTCATCACCTAGCTCACTCACCATGTCTTGAGACCCCTGAGTACTCGCCCTGATTGTCACATCGATCTCATTCGCTCCAACCTCAGTGTATTCTTGGAGATACTTATGAGCTCTATCAGCCCATTTGGCTGATTCACGCATTAGTTCGATCTCCTCTGGTTCCTTAATCACACGCATGTCCATTATGATGTCTGGAAGTAGAGTAAATTTCAGACCAGTGACCTCTTCAAGAGTTGGTCCTTTGTATCCCCAGTATCTAGGAGCTCCCAGTGCTTCCGATGCGACCCTAGTGGGAGCTAGCTTCACTTCATTTTTCAGAATTGCTGCTAAATGGTACATCGGATGTCGCTCATCTGGGTATTCGAAATAGGAGAAGATCTGAGATGCAAACGGGACCTGATGTTCTACATGGTCTATCTCCAGAGAAGGGACAAAGAAGTTGACTTCTCCCTTGTGAAGAATGAGGATGATGGGCCTTTCAGTTGGAATGAAAGACAACCCAGTGAGATAGAAGATGTTCTTTGAGTTGAAAATCAAGAAGGACTCGATGTCTTGTTCCTCAAGTTTGGTGGTTAGCTTCTCAACTCTCTTCTTGTGATGATCTGGTGTCAGGTATGTATGACCCATTATTCGCTTCACTCCACTAGACACCACGTGTGATTCTCTAGCAATATGAATTGATGGGTAGCAAGAGTTAGACAGTCGCGGCGTGGAGCAAAATCGAAAACAGGCGTCCTTCACAGATATCAGTCCGAGTGTATGTATCAACTGAGAATTGACCATTCAGAGACTCTGTCATTAATTGCGCTGCGAGTAGACCCAAAGTTCCACTACTATACCCATCCTCGTCATCGACCTTTCTTCCAGGAGCTTTGATGGTGATTCGCCAGTGCAAGTCTCCAGATTTTTCAGACTCTTGAATCCCAATAGTGACAGTTTCTCCTCTAACACGACATTCTAGAGCACTATAGAGAATGTTCAAGAAGATATGAGTAAGTAACTCATTTGCCATGACATATGCTCGTGAATCATCAGATTGGAAGTTAACTACGAGTTCACCGGTGCCAATTCGCCGAGTGAAAAGGTCTAGTGCGCTAACTATGGTATCGACAAGGTTTGTGGGTTCAAGCTCGCTTGTCTTGAGTTGTTCAGCCTCACTCAACAACCGAACATTGCTGATCAATTGTTCCGAGAATGAAATCACTTGACGACCATCATCAGCGACTCTTTTTCTCTGACCCTCGGAGATGTCATGTGAACCAAGTAGTTCCAGCGACATCATCATCATCTGGTTGTAGTTTGAAACATCATGCATCAAGAGGTCTGCATACATGTTCGCTCTCCTGTGCGAGTCTTCCACTTCATGCATTGTTCTAACGTAAAGCCAAGTGAAGAGAGGGGTACCAAGAATGAGTCCAGCGAAAAGCAATATCTCAGAGATCCACCACCCTGCAGTCCAGAGTTGGTAGTAACTTCTCAGGATATTTGGTAGAATCCACATGGCAAGGAACAATACAACATACAGCTCAACAGGTGCTTTGCCTTCTGAATCTTCAGCAAGGAGGAAGATTATGTAAGCGAAGGCAAACATGATGAACAAGTTTGTCACTAGGACAATCACATTGCTCATTGGATTTCCTGACAAAGTTGGATTTGATATGAGAACTAATTGGTTTATTGTTTCCCCAACAACTGGTAGAGTCACAAAAACTACAAGCATAAAAGCTAACTCAAAAAATGAAAGTGTTTCTTCACGATCGAGGGGCGGTTGTTTAGTCCAGCGAAAAGTGAGGTATAGAAGTGCAAGAGTCAATAGACTTCCTACATTGTATGGGGTGATAGGCTCTCCAAGTGGTGCAACCTCAGGGAATAGCAACATGATGACTTGAAAAACAGCAATGCCACACCACATCCCAAAGATACCAATGATTGGATAATAGTTCCATGAGGTCTTCTTCTTCGGATAAATATAGAGTAGAATAGCCATCATTGCAGACAATGATGCGGCACCAAGGTGGATGATTGTATATGCAAGAAGGTTCGGTGGACTGGCTGGAAACAGCGAAGGCATGCTTTCAATCAAGATAGTGATCAAGAACGGGAGGTACGCCAATAGAATCAGACCAATAACAATGGAATAAGCAAACCTCCTTTGGAATCCAGCTTTTTTCAGGAATGGCACTCCCACTGACAATGCCAGGAGTAAGAATCCAGCCATCTGCAAAGTTTCGACAAATTCCCAATTCATGGTTGGATCAGGAAGAGACAACAATAGGTAAATGACTGATATTGAGAATAGAATAAGGGCGCTCGTTATATATCCAGGATCAATTGGTGAAGCATGATCCTGAAGTCTTGCAATAAGAATGAAGATAAGTAAGAAACTAACGAGGGCAATGACTCCCAAACCCCATCCAACTGAGGTCAGTATTGCGAGTGTCATGATGTTGGACAGAAGAAGCCAAGTTGCACCGAAAATAATCAAAGGAAGTAGAATAGCCACTCCCAAGAAGAGAAGATCTCCTTGCAATGAATGCTCTTGAGAATTTCGCATCATGCAAACAACAGCACCTGCGAGAAGAATGGCAAACATTGCCATTTCAAAGAAATCTGCAAATGCATCGACTAGGGTCCTTTCAACTATAAGTTCAGAAATTCGCAATAGATTCCGAACAGCACTACCAATGTGCACGACCATGGGGAAAACCAAAGCAGTCAATATCAAGATGTTAGCACGAAGTTTTCTCCTCTGATAGGACAAGACACTCAATGCAACTGGAATGGACACCCAAAAAGCCATCATTGCATGAACGCCAAGTCTTGTTGCTGGGGTGTACGATACCAGACCTCCAGGACCAATGGCTAATGCAGCTGTTAGAAGAGCAAGCGGAACTAGGACTAACACCTTTGTAAGAGCTCTTCTAGATCCTCTCAACTCATCGTCACCTTTTGGATGTAAACGTTTGATTAACTAGTGAAAAGCCTTTCTTGGTCTTATTGAGCGGTCGTTTCGATGAAAAGATGAAATGTTGCGCTGAACAAAGAGCTATATAATCAAAACATCCATGTTATCCTATCGTGTGGTGAGTTACAATGGACAAGTTTCAGCGAACTAAAGTTGTTCCGGAGCAACTGAGGTATGCTGTGGTGCCGAAGCCGCTCCTGAAACGCTTCGTACTCGGAAGGTCAATTCGGTGCGCGGCTTGTATTGCGTTAGCTGGATTATTGCTATTGCCTGTCTCAGTTTTACCCGGACTCGTGCTAGTTGTGCTTCCTGCAGAAGTAGCACTAATTTCTAGAATTCGAGATGAGGCGGAATTGATTCAATGGGTGAGAATGAATATGATCACCCAAGCCAGTACATGGGAAGACGCTGAGTCGGAAACTGAGCTGGCTCGTTTGAGGTCTCATGAAAGACCTAGCGCTTTGCAAGGTTACACTCGATAAACACTATTGGTTGTTATGGCACGGGAGGTTGAACCCTCTCGTGCCTTCTTATTCCAAGATTCGATTTTCTGCCCATCTAGGACCATTTCTATAAACTAGACAAGTTCATGCCGGTTTTGTCTAACGTTTGGCGCTCATCAAATACTTTATATAGGTTTGATACAGTGGAACGATAGACAGAAACACAACGTTCCGGAATAACGGAACGAAAAGGTGTTCGCGTGGTGTTTAAAATGTACAATGCACGAATCAATGCAAAGGAATCATACGTTGTCACGCCCCTAGAAACCCTGAGTTTCTCTCTCGATCGGGTTATTGCGGGTAGAGCTGTCAGAATAGTTGCGGCCCTAGCCGGTGTGATTGGTCTACTATACCTTGTTGCTCTTGTTCCAGGTGCAATCGTCGTAGCTCTTCCTGGCGGTGTTGCCGCGGCCAGCAAGGTCTATGATGAGGCTCGTCTGATTCAGTATCTGAAATATGGTGAGCCAATCAACCCTGGTGTCTGGGAGCAGGCTGAAGTTTCTACAGAGATGGCTCGAATCAGGGCATCTGATGAACACAATATCTACAAGCAGTTCGTTAGATGAGTTGACGCTGATGGTATTTCTTTCCACTCCAACATATGTACTGTCTATCTCCTCAGTGACCCCATCGCTTCTCGGTGGGGTCACCCCTATCTTTTCAAATTTAGCGAGGTTTCAAAATGGGTTGGCCAAGTAACTATCCGGATCCAGAAGACAATGATAGAAGAATCACAGAAACAAGTTCCCATGCGCCACCACCACAAACTGGGATAATTAAAGATTTCAAAGTTGGCTTTACGCTTGCTGTAAAGAATTTTCTATCATTCAGTCTAGCAATGCTAGGAATACTGTTAGTCAGTATGGTCCTTCTTGTAGTGATTCTATTAGTTGTTATAGTTCCAGTTCTAATCACGTTGGGACTACCCTTCTTAATCTGGTTGGTGGAATCAATCGTTTCAGGGTTCTCAGAAACAAGTGGCCTTTATCTTGTCATGTTAGTCTTGTTCCTGATCATACCACTCCTTTCACCATTCTTCATAGCTCTCGGTGCATTGTTCGGAATGTCTCGAGAGATTGTGGAGAGCGATGGAACCTATGCCGAGAGTGCGTTCTCTTGGTATGGAAAGAGGGGGCTTTCATTACTTGGTGGAGGATTAATCCATGTCCTCATCACACTGGCGCCCATAATCATTGCATTCTTATCAATTTCTTATCCAGTCTGGAATCCACCAACTGATGCAGAACTAGAGATCATAATCCCACTAATTGTCGTCTGGATTATCCTCATAAATGGGATGCTTTCACTCACATTTCCAGGGATCATAGACGGTCTCCCAGCAATTCGGGCCGCGGCCAAATCAGTCAGACTCACATGCCAGTTTCCAGGCAGAGTGTTGGGTGCATGGTTCATAATCGTAGTAATCATCGGAGTACCACTTCTTCCGATATTTAATGAATTGGCATTCCTTTGGAGACCATTCCTACCTTCATCATTCTTGGAACCATATACACCCCTAGTCATTCTCGCACTGGTCTTTGTTGTGATTCCAGCAGTTTCGATTATTCTAACTAGAATCTACATGATTCTCACAGCTAAGGTCGATGCGACCTACACCCAAGGAGGAGGTGAGTGAACATGAACCCCAAAGTTACAACTAACCGAATCAAGGAATTCGAAATCGTCACGAATCCCAAGATCATAAAACTACTACTTGACAAGACAAGAAAAGACATCGTGTTCAAATATCTAGTGAGTCAGCCAATGACAGTTAAGCAACTGTCCGTGGCAATGAGAAAGAAACCTGGCACAGTGCTCCATCACGTGCAGAAGTTGAAGAATGCCGGAATCATAGTCCTCGTAGAAACTCGCGAAACTCCAAAGGGTATCGTGGAGAGGTACTACCGTGCCGTAGCTAGGGAGTTCAGATTGGGAATCAGCGAACGAATGAGTGCATATGATGAAGAACCTGAAGCATCAAAGGACAGAGTTAGAGCTGCTCTTCTTGGCCTCTCAACACTCGGTATTCATATCACAGAGTCAGAATTCGAACATGCACGAACAATTCTGCAGAGACTGATTGATAGGGAAGCTGAAGTTTCCAGAGTCTATGACTCTCAAAGTAATCATGCATTCCAGAGTCTGCCCCCCTCAACACGTAGAGATGTTTCCTATAGAATGTCACAGTTCCTCTTGTCGCAGGATGCAACGTACAGAAGGAAACTCTCAGAGTGGCATGACTTAATATCTCGTTATCTGAGAAAAATCGAGTCGGAGGCTGCATAAATGGCGATTGAGTTCAGCTTCACCTTTATTCAGGCAGTAGTTATTGCAATAGCTCTACCCATCGCAACAATTAGTCTGTTTTACTTGATAGTACCAAGACTAAAAGAAATGTCTGGTAGTAGAGTGAGAAGATACCTCTCATACTTGATTACTCCTCCTCGTATTGGGACCGAATCTCAAGGGGATGGTGAAAACCAATCTTCAGATATGTCATGGAGAAGAGACAAGGTCAGACTCTACTTCTATTACTTAGCAGTAGTACTATTCCTGGTTAGCTTCACAATTAGTGAATTCTATGAGGTGATGATGGACCTCCTATTACCTGTGACACAGGGCAGTACTGGAGAGATGAGGATTGCATCGACAGTCATCTTCGAAAGTGCATTCAGTGCAGGATGGATAGGATCATTACCTTGGATTGGAGTCAACGCATATCATGAAACTTGGAATTGGGTTTTCTTTACGGCTGCTTTCACGGACAATCCTAATTTTCTATCCTCGTTGATTATTACCATGACACTGGTTTCAATTGGTGTGGGACTTGTGTTTTTAGCACCTCTTGCCATTAAGAGGATCAGGCATTCATTCCTACCTTCAATGTTCTTCTTCACGACCGGAATGGCCATCTTCACTAAAGCAGTTAATAGCTGTCTAGCCTATGCTCTTGCACTTGCTGGAGGAGTAGAGTTGGAATACATCACCCTAACTGCGACTAGCAGCATGATTCCAGATCTCTTAACTGTGATTGTAATCATGTTCCCTGCTGTACTTGCGACGTTCGCATTCTTCATAATACTAGGCCGGAAACTATGGAAAACGCATTATACAGATTCTAAATCAAGAACTTGGTTCATGGTGTATATCGCATTGAGTTTCGTCATAGGGATTGGTCTAACGATAATGATGGTGTGAGTCGAATGAACGTGAAGCAGGCTACGTCAATCCTCTTTGTATGCATTATACTTCTGATGATACCAGTTGTGCCAACTCACGGGTATTCAATAAATCAAACAGAGGTGGTTAGAGATTATTGGCCGACTGAGGAATGGAGGAACGCAACTCCCGAATCGCAGGGACTAAACTCCAATGCATTGAATCGCATTGACGAAATCATTGATGAAAATGATATTGCGGTTGATTCTGTCATTGTTATCAAAAATGG
>Ga0209536_100011425_pt1 | contig 13007 bp, 10 predicted proteins | sample DeeMarSeWOR28_12_FD_187461 | JGI IMG/M metagenome (GOLD analysis project Ga0209536, IMG submission 187461) | Marine sediment microbial communities from White Oak River estuary, North Carolina - WOR-2-8_12 (SPAdes) (version 2) | ecosystem: Environmental > Aquatic > Marine > Intertidal zone >...
TATCTGGTTCAATTTCAGCTTGTCATTGGGGGTAGGATAAAGGGCCACGCAGTGCATCAAGGCAAAGTGTACGTGTCGCGATTCAAAAAAACTTACCAGTCTGTCAATCTTGTCCATGCTCAAGCCTGCGGTGGAGACGACCACCGGCTTATTGACTTCTGCAATTCTCTCAAGCAGAGGTCTGTCTGCGGCAGAACAACTGGCCACCTTGATAATCTCGATACCAAGCTCCAGAATGAGGTCAACAGACTCTTCATCGAAAGGTGTACACATGGTGTGCATACCATTATCTATCACTGCTTCTGTAAGCACTTTGTGCTGGTCTCTGCTGAGGCCCGTTTCCATAAATCTCGGGATGTGCTTAATGTCTTTTTTTTCTTTGTAATCCGGGTGAATAAATGACTCCAAATGCCTGAACTGAAACTTCAGTGCACCACGGATGCCAGCCTTTTGCGTGACCTCACCCAATGCTTTGACAATGTTTAGACCATGTTCTAAGTCTCCCTGATGATTATTTGCCAAGTCGTATGTAAAAAGACCGTTAAAATCGAAGTCGTGCATGACAACTACCTCGCTTTTTTAGACTATTTCGATGGATTCTAACTGGTATCCCAATTCGTAGTTTATCCTCACAGTTTTTCTGTGTTCATGGGAAAGATGCACAGCCAGGATCACCATCATGGTGTCCAGCCCTCTTTCCAGCGATATGGGAGAGTTTTCAGAAGCCCCGTCAATTAGAATGCTCTCCACGTGCTCAATCTCCCCTTTGAAATCGTCCGGCCGCGTTTTGGCAATCAACTCCTGCTTGACCGTGGTTCTGCCATCGAAATAGCAGACGGCGTCATGGCCGTCATCGTAATTTACGAACCATTCAAGATAACCATTGCTTCCCTGGATTCGTACCGCCTTCTGTGCCGGCTCTGTCACCACATCCTGGGCAATGTCCCCGACATAACCGGCTTCCGTCCTGACGTTGGCCAAGCAGATTCGATCATATCTGATCTTGCCGTCATTTACCATGTCCAGCATGGCAGAGACCTCGACAATCCTTCCCATGCCAGCGAGATGGGCAAAATGCTGCCAGATGTTGATGGCGTGAGAATGCTCGCCACTAGCCCCGCCTCCTCGCTCCAAAAAACCAAGGTAGGTGTCTTGAGGGCCATTGAGCCAGGGGTGGGCGGCGAAAATACCGCCCCAATGCTCACGGAACTTTGCACTGATGGTCAGCGGCTTACCGATAGTCTGTCCTGCGAGAATTTGAGCCGCACGGTTGGTGTTTTCGGTTAAGGTGTGATTGTAGCCGACGGCCACAAAGGCTCCGCTCGCTTCTTGCAGCTCTACGATCTCCTGTGCCCCTTCAAGAGAAGGGGTGCACAAGGGTTTTTCAATGAGTAGAACCTTTGGCGGTCTGGTCTTTAACACCTTTTTAGCCAGGTTCAAGTGGTGGTCAGGCGGGGTGCCAATAATGATCAGGTCGAAATCTTCATCCGGCAAATTATCCACAGTGGCCAGACGAATTTCTGGATCCCAACCACCGTATCGAGAAGGGTAGATGTCTTCACGTGTTCTTTCCAGTGCCGCCGCATCGATGTCGCAGATCAGCACATCCCAACCCTTGGAACGGCAAGCATAAGTCAAGTGGTTGCCAATAGACCCGGCTCCGTATATTTTAACCGTAAACACGTATGTTACTCCTCTTTACCGATGCCATATCGATAAAAACTTTGTCTTCCCAATCTCCACGATCTTGCCGCCAGCGGTGGGCTGGTGCAAGCGCACAGTCAATGCTGCCTAGCACCTAGGCAATAAGCGTGCCGATTATCGGTTTATCACATATCCATTGGGGGTTAACCAGTAATCATGACACTATCTAGTATAAATATAAAGCAAATTTTGACAACGGTTCATACGAAGTTGAATGTATTTCCTGGAATATGGGTCTCATAATATGGGTAATTTGCTTTATGAGTGTTGCTAAAAAGCTACAATCCGGCAGGCGAGTATGGGGTTTTTTCACTACATGTATTCAGGGTTAGCGAATACAGCCCCCCCTTGGATGCCCTCCACCGTTCAACCGAGCGAAGGTTCTTGCCACCGCCTGGCAGCACCGTCTAGGTAGTTATCCAAAATATGTGCTTGGAGTGCTCTCGGACGCGGACTGTGTCGAATCTATTCAGCAGTTGACCGAAGTGCGCGATCCTTGCACTGATTTCCTCCACCGAAGTATCCGGAAAGCGATGGGCGTGGTAGGCCAGGTTATTGCGGTGTCCGGGCCGTCGCATGTTTATTTGCTTCACGGTTGTCCGAGCCTTGGTGTGCAGCCAGGCCCCGATAAATTGCCCCATGGGTACAGCAGGCGGTGGCTGCCGGTCATATTCCGCCTTTTCAAAAACGGTGACCAACCGTTCGCTCGCCAGGGCACCGTCGAGTGCTGCGATATGGCGGTCCAAGACTTGGCGGCGGGCCGAGTAATCCAGAGGGCCGAGCTTGCCAGCAACAATATCACTTATGGTGGAGCAGAGCTCATCGATTGATGAGGCCTGGTGGCTCACGGCATGGGGCAAATCGAAGTCGTATTCCGGCGCAGCAACCGGCTGGAAGCTGACGGTTGGGGTGTCGAGCACCGCTCCTTCCACCATGGTCGTGCAACCGTTGGCCACCACCGCCTTTGCTGCCATCAGCCAGGGGAAGACGTTACCCTCGTTGTCCACCCGCAGATTAGGACAGCGCTCAGCGATGTCAAGCCAAGGGGTGTGGTTCTCAGCCGGATGGGGGCGAAGGACTACTGTTTGATCGGGAAGGGATTCGCATAGGGAAGGTAGCATCTCCTGGAAGTGCTGAAAAAGAGCCAGTTTATGGTGACCTTTGCCGACGTCGTATGGGTGCGCGCCGCCGGATTCAGTCGTTTCCACCGCCCTCTTGAGTTCGCTGAGGTCGGTGTAAAAATGGTTGACCTTGCTGAAGTTGGTGTTGACCAATATGAAATCACCGTAGCGGTCTCTAATTTTAGTAACACGCGGTTGATAGAAATCCCGGAGCTCCGGCCGCAAGAGGTCAATGCGTGGGTTGCCGGTGATGTGAATGGGTGCATCGCTGTAACCTGGATAGTCCCGGAAGGCGCGGGCGTCGTCCGGACCCCAAGCGATCAGATGTGAGATCTGTCGTATGGTGATTGGGGACAGTCTCCAACGGTAATATTGTTCATCGGGCTCACGCAGGAGGCCTTCCTCGTCCCAGGCCACGATCTCATGGCCAAGCTGGCGCAGGATTTTGAACATGCGGATGCTCAGACTGCGCATGCTTTTGGCCAGGTAGACTCCCCGGGGAATCGAGGCCACCTGAAAATGGAGGAAGGCACGAGAGCCCATGATAACGGGAAAACCGCTCTCGGCCGCAATGCAGGACAGAAGGATTTTTGCGTCCATCTCGCGGACTTGGGTTTCCACCGGAATAATCAGAGTCGATGCTGAGTTATTCATCTTGCGTCACTTTTGGTTCTCAAGTATTTTCCAGCGCTCGGCGAAGGCATCGAAGAGCTGCTGGCTTGTTGAAATAGCACAGATCTCATGGTTGAGCCAATATGAACGTGTGGTCCAATTGTAGCTGCCGAAAACAACCCATCGCTGGCTGTCTTGCTCGACCAGCACGAACTTGTGGTGCATGGGTAGATCACCAGGGTCGCTAACCCGTCTAAACGGGATTCCCGCGGAGGCCAGATTCGCTTCCACCTCCGCGGGGACTCGCCTGAGAGTTGATTCTGCCAATACCTCCAGGACAGCGCCACGGCGGGCGAGCCCTGTGATAACATTGACAGCACTCCTACCCCTGAGGTGCGAGGCGGCGATTCGGATACGAGAGCCCTCACCAAAACGGCCCAGGAACCGCGCCACCGCGTGTGGGCGCAGCCGTGGCAAGAAGTGGACTTCGGTGTCTCCGCACCTTAATGTTTGTCTGCCACTGGCGAAAAATAGGCTTAACACGCCGTGTCTTGCCCGGTTGACCCATCGCGCGTGGTTGACCAAACCGACAACCAACGATGGGTCGCTAAATCCGACGAGCACATTGTGGCCTCGGTCCTGGTCACCTATCTCGTCAATGATGTCCGGTCTCACCTCGGGGTCATCGCCGGACGGGTTGAACGAGCCCACGAAGGCCACGGGTCTCGGGTGCGAGAAGCAGTAAAGCTTTTCGTGCAACCGTGGCTTCAAGAGCTTCCCCGACGGGGTCGGCACGCCGGCCACGGAGACGGTGCGAAACCCCTCGCCCAAGCCTTCCGGCCCAGCGAGAATTGCCACGACTTCATCGTTGGCGTCTGGCGTGCGTGGATGTCCTTCCACCGTAACGGTGATTTTGACACCTCGGTGGTGGGCCCGTAGCAGCTCTTCGGCCAGCCGCCGGTCCCTGAAGTAATAGGTAACCCAATCGATGGTCCCTCCGGCTGGGACAGCGGCGATACGCTCGGCTAGCAGATCGCGTAATCTTCCCGGCGGCAGATCTGGCCCGCCGAAAAAGATCTCGTCACTGGTCGTTGTTGTCACTTTGTTTGCGTTATCCTACTCAACCGGGTCAAACCCCGATTGGAGCCTTCTATTAGCTTCCTGTCCCCGGGCCGGTAGCCGTTTGCAGTGCAATGTTGTTATCATCCTCGGCCTCATCTGAATGCAAGCTGGCAGCTGAGCTGCCCTCAATTAGAACAGCTACTCCATCCTGCAAGCGATAAGCCCGATCCGCCGCTTCTATCAACACTGGTTGATGAGAGATGGCCAGTACGGTGAATTCCCCGCTGAGCTGCCTTAAGGTGTCGCAGATGGCTAGCTCGCTGTCCCGATCCAAGGCGCTGGTGGGTTCATCCAAGATCACCAGCTTAGGTTTATGCACCAGGGCTCTGGCAATGGCGATACGCTGCCGTTCCCCCCCGGACAACATGCCTCCGCGCTCACCCACGGTACTATACATCCCTTGTGGCATGGCGGTGACAAAGTCCCAAGCTCCTGCAGCGCGCAAGGCGTACTCCGCGTTTTCTTCGTTAAGTTCAGGATCGCCCAGGGTAATGTTGGTCAATATGGTGTCATGCAACAGAATCGTTTCCTGGGGAACGTAGCCAATCATCCTGCGCCAGCTTCTCAGGTCCACCTCCGCCAACGGCAGGTCATCTATACGTATCTCTCCCTGCTGAGGTCGAAGTAGAGCTGTTATCAGATCAACTATGGTCGTTTTCCCCGCTCCTGAGGGGCCGATTATAGCGGTGAACACACCTGCCGGAAAGGTTAGAGACGTGTTCCGCAGTACCTGGGTTTCCCCGTAATCAAAACTGATCTGATCAAAATCAATGGCCCGGTCCAGGTGCGGAGACTGGCTGCCGAGGGCAGCTTCATGGGCCTCTTCGGCTCCCTGTATAGTCTTCAGCAATGACCAATAGGCGCTTTCATAGATCACCATCTCCTGATAGTACTGTTGAACTTTGTACATCTGTTTCACTGTCCGGGCGAGAAGAAATACCAGCACCATGGTAGTAGATAATGGCATGCGCAGATACACCAGGAGAAGGTAAATGGCGATTGCCAACAGCAGCGCAAGTATCGGTTCTTGAACTGCCCGCAGCAGTTCCCTGCTGAAGACTTGCTTTTGCAAAGCCTTGTTCAAGCGGGTTGTCTTTTTCTCCAGAACTGAGTCAGCCACGTTTTCGCGAGCCATTGCTTTGAGTGGCTTTATGGATTGCACCGTATCGGTTAGATGGGCCAGTAATGATTTCTGCAGATCTGTCTGGCGCAGGCCCGCGTGCCGTGCTTTTCGAATGAGGCGTTTGAGCGTGAACGCCAGAATGAGCCCGACAGTTAGGGAGACCAAAGTGACCTTCCACGACACCAGCAGGGCCACGCCTGTGTACACCAGTGCCTGGATGAAGAATGAGGCCATTGTGGTACCCCGAAAGTAAGCATGGGAAGCTCGATCAGTTTCGGTGGCCATGGCATTGGCAATGGCGCCGACAGGCTGACGCAGGAAGTATTCCCAGCGAGCCACAAGCAGAGCCCGAAGCAGGTCGAGGCGCAGGTCGGTGGCCACGTGGGCGACGGTGTAGCCCACTCGTTTCTTGGCAATCAGCACCAAGATGCTCTTCACTACCATGGCCAGGACCAGCACCATTAGCAGCACACCGATGGTGGGACTCAGTCCCGCGGCAGACAGGGCCTCTGTCACCATCTGCTCCAGGCCGGTACCGCTGGCAGCAGGCTGCCCTCCTCCGGCTTGACTGCCAACAGCAGTCGAGACCAGGGGTAGCAAGGCGGTAAGCCCCAAACCCTCCACTATGCCGGCAAGCAGCAGAGCCAAGAGCATGACCACGCTTTGGAGGGGATATCTGCGAATTAAGGTTATGAACAAACGCATATCGACAACTATCCGCCTATCTTTACTAGGCCTGAAATCCTTGAGTTAACTCAGGCAATCTATTTCAGGCCATCTATGAGGCCTGGACAATTTCCTGGAGAGACGCAAAGGCCTCGCAGATATGATCCACCTGCTCCGGGGTATGGCCGGCACTAACACTACAGCGAAGCAAGGGAGAGGTGTCCGGTGTTGCAGGGGGCAATACCAGATTAACATATACACCCCGTTCCAACAGCCCAACCCAGAAAGCCAGAGCTTGCTCCACGCTTCCCAGCCGGACTGCAATAATGGGGCTGGGCTCCGGGCCGAGGACAAAGCCGAGGTCCTGCAGATGTTGATATAACTTGCTGGCGTTGTCCCACAGTCGCCTCTGCAGTTCTGGGCGAGAGCGCATGACCTCCAGTGCGGCTCGGGTGGAGGCAATGGTGGAAGGGGAGGGCGAAGCAGTAAAAATGTAAGGCCGGCTGGCATAGCGGATCAGTTCCAGTTCGGGATGATTGCTGACGCAATAGCCACCGATTGCCCCCAGGCTCTTGCTAAAAGTTCCCACCACAAAATCCACCTTGTCTTCAACGCCGGCCTCCTCGGCAAGCCCACGCCCGTGTTCGCCGAGGACGCCCACGGAATGCGCTTCATCCACCAGTAGGTAGGCACCATATTCATTCTTTAGGGCGGCAATATCCGCCAACGGCGCCCGGTCGCCAAGCATACTGTAAATACCCTCCACCAGGATCAGGGCATTCTCAGATCTTTCGCCCAGTCGTCGTAGACGCTTTTCCAGATCAGCCACGTTATTGTGCCGAAAACGAATCACCTCGGCTCCGCCCAAGCGGCAGCCGTCGTAGATGCTGGCGTGGCAGTCCCCATCCAGCAGAATAACATCGTCAGGACCTGCCAGGGCCGACAAAATCCCCAGGTTGGCGACATAACCAGTGGAAAAGACAATGGCGCCACGGCAGTTGAAAAAGTCGGCCAACTCGCGCTCCAAGGCCACATGGTTGGCATAGGTTCCATTGGCCATCCTCGATCCGGTTGTACCGGTTCCTTGCTCGTGCGCGGCCTTGCACGCCGCATCGATGCAGTCGGGATCAAAGGTGAGTCCCAGATAGTTGTTGGTGCCGACAAGGATTGTATGGCGACCATTTATCAATGCCTCGGTGGGCGAAATGATCCGCTCCATGACGACATTAATGGACTCGACACCACTTTCCGCCAGCTCTTGGCGAGCCTCAGCCAGCTGCCTGAACTTGTCAAAAATGGCCATTATTATCCTTCCTCTGTTAACTGTTGCAGTTGCAAAGCAAAATCCTTAATCGTACGGACGTTGGCCAGGACATTTAGTGGAATGGAGATATCTAAGCTGTCCTCCACCTCCTCCACGAGCGTCATGACTCGCAAGGAGTCGAGGCCGAGATCAGCCACCAAATCCGTGTCCTCTTCCAGTTTTTGACCGTCTTTGAGGGACGGCTTCAGTAGTTCGTAAAGCTGGGTCAATATCTCTTCGTATGCATTCATTGGTTACACCTTAATGTGTGGTCTCCAATCACAGTAGCCCTCTAAACACTGCTGTCCAACCTCAAGGTCCGGTGCAGGCCCTCTTCCAGGGAAATACGGGGTGTCCATCCGGTCTCGCGGCTTAGGGTGGTATTATCGCATACCCAGTTGGCATGCCTGAATTCGCGAATCTTACCAAACGTGAGCATGGGTGCATAGCCAAACAGCCGCGCTCCAATAATGTTGAGTGCCGCCAGTAATTGAAGTATGACCACCGGCACCTGTACCCGGAGCACAGATCTACCATACAACCGAGCGACTGTGTCAACCACGTCGCCCCAGGTATATCCATCCTGGTTCCCGTCGTGCAGTTCAAAAGTCTGTCGCTCACTGCTCCCAGAGTCTAACCATTGTAGCACGGCCTGGGCCAGATCTTCCACGTACAGCAACGAAAACCTTGCACTGCGAGACCCGAGGACCGGAGCGATACCCCGTCCGATCCAGTGAAACAGGGGAAGTAGTTCCTTATCCCCGGGTCCATATACGGCCGGTGGTCGTAATGCGGCCCAAACCATTTTACCCGCACCTTTGGCAAGAACATCCTCGCCTTGCCGTTTACTGGCAGCGTAAGGAGACAAATGAGGCTCCCGAGCCGCCAATGAAGATATCAATAAAAAACGCGGCACCCGGTGCTGTTCTGTTGCCACTTGCACCAATCGCGCCACGCCGTCAACATTCACACGGTTGAAATGCACCCGCGAACCACCCCTAACGGCGCCAGCACAATGCACAATGGCGTCAACACCGTTTACGAGGTTACGCAGGCTATCCAGATTCTCAAGGTCGCCTTCTACCCACTGGGTGGCAACTCCGTCCTGCCGCATTCCCGGCGATGTGGAGCGGACCAGAGCTTGAATCTGCCAGCCAGCGGCTTCCAGGTGGTGAACCAAGGCGGAGCCTATGAATCCCGTCGCCCCAGTTAAGGCAATTTTTCGGGACATCGGGCACTTCCAGCAGTAGCTAGCCTGAACATTTGTAACACCCAGGCAACAATTCAAAATCATTCAGATTATTGATTTTTTGGCTCACCCTCTGTGCTCGAGAAACCTCCCTTAGTCCTGTTGAGAAATCTGGATATCAGGCCATTACTCAGCGGGCCGCACGAACCTGGGTGAGAACTTCCACCTAAACGGCCCGCTTGGTTAAAGCCTGTGCAAGATGAGGTGTCTGGGACTGCCTCAATTGTTCGCTGTCAACACGATTTAGAAAATCTCGCCGTGCCCCGGAGCGCGATAGTTTCCCGGAAGAAGTACGAGGTAGCGTATGGCGAGGTACCAGTTCGACGAAACAGTCGATGCCGAGTTCTTGGCGCACCAAGCCATGCAATCGTTCCATCAGGCTGGCTCGTTTCATCACATCGTTAACCCGGCACTGTATCACCAGAACAGCCTTTTCCTCTCCATCCGGTCCAGGTACCGAAAAGGCCGAAGCGTCACCTGTCCTCACTTCCGGCTGCTGCTCGGCCAGATACTCCAAGTCCTGGGGCCAGATGTTGCGGCCGTTGATGATAATCAGATCCTTCTGGCGCCCGGTGATCAAAAGGCTTTCACCAATTCGATAACCCAGGTCTCCGGTGTTGAGCCAACCATCGGGCGACAAAACCTCCCGGGTTGCCTCTTCGTCGCCGAAGTAGCCAGACATGACGCTTGGTCCCCGCACGAAGAGGGTGCCACAGTGACGCTCTGGTAGAATTTGCCCGTGGTCATCTCTTACCTGGATTTCATACTCCGGCAGTGGTGCACCGCAATTGACAAAGGTATTGGTCCGGGCAATGGAATTATTGGAATCGTGGTCCACGGACAAGGCCTCTTGGTGTGCAGCAAGATGCTCCCCGTCCACCGTGTCCAGTCCCAGTCCATTGCCAAGGGGAGAGAAACTCACCGCCAGGGAGCATTCCGCCATACCGTAGCAAGGCAGGAAGGCAGTCTTCTTGAAGCCGCTAGGTGCGAGGATCTCGGCAAACTGCACCAGGGGTTCGGGCCTAATGGTTTCGGCCCCGACCCCGGCTACACGCCAGGAGCTCAAGTCAAATTTGTCGGACTCTTGTTTCCGGAGCCGCCGTACGCACAACTCGTAACCAAAGGGCGGACTGATAGAGAGAGTGCCTTTATTTTCCGACATCAGCTTCAGCCATAGTCGGGGACGCATGGCGAATTCACGAGTGCTCAGGTAATCAACGGATAATTGAGAAGCCACCGGTGCCAGTACCAGCCCAACCAGGCCCATGTCATGATAATACGGCAGCCAGGAAACGCACCGGTCTCCAGGTCGAGCCTTGACCCCATGCCTGAGGATGTCTGCCAGGTTGTGCATTACCGTCTCCTGGGTGATTACCACCCCACGGGGGAAACGGGTACTGCCCGAAGTGTACTGGAGGTAAGCTGTCTCTTCGGGCTGGAGCGGGCGCAGCTGGGTCGTTTGTTCAGGTAAATCGGCAAAGGCCTCCGGGCCGCCAAAAAAACGCAAAGTCAATCCCTCCGCGGCTTCCGAGAGAAAAGGGAGGAAACCCTCAGGCGCCATGGCCACTTCCGCCTGGCAGATGGTCAATAATCTTCGCAGCTGTTCCACGTAGGCCTGATGGCCCCCGAGGTGAATCGAGGCCGTGAGCGGCACGGGTACCAAGCCTGCGTATTGGCAGGCAAAGAAGAAGCGAGGGAAATCCGGGGTGGTGTCAGCCACCAGTGCCACCCGGGCGCCGCGTTCCAATCCTAAACCATTTAGACGGCGCGCCAGCGCTTGCGCTTGTTGCCGCAATTCCGCGTAAGGCAGCACTGCATACAGCTTACCCCTGCCATCATAGAAATTAAAGCCGGTCTCACCCTGGGCGGCGTAATCGAGCGCCTCTGCCAAGGAGGAGAAATCCGCAGTCCGCAGCGGCAGATTGTTCCGGGTTGGCGTAGCCTCCATAGTATTGATCGCCTCCGTCTTTATATCAACTATCTCTCCAATAACTGCACGAGATCTTCAGCAGCCATCTATTGTCCAAACCAAAATGTGTCCAGCAAGCTTTGAAAATCGACCAATAAGACAAAAACCAGGGTCTTCTAACCCAAGCCTCTAGTGCCATTATTCAACACAGGGCCACGCCCAGCAGATGCAGTATACTGAGTGTACTCTGTCACCGGGCAAATCGAGGCTGCGGTTGTGGCCGCCCCCCCGTTGAGGCCGTTGCCGTTGGCGCAAACCTTTACTACTTCCTCCGCCTGCCTGAGATCGGCAGGATAATCTACTTCACACCACTGAAAACCGTCTACGGAGCAGGTCCACACGGGCATCGACTGCGCCATCTCGTCGATTACAGATAGGTACCATTTCTTGCGTGCCGCCTGGTCGCGCAAAGTCTCTTCAATGGCAGCACGGAACAGTGCCGGCCCTTCGCCACGAAACAGGAGCATGCCGATGGATTCTCCATCAACCGTTGGAGCTGCCAGGTCCTTACCTATCTTGACTAGTCTGCCTCCGTCTAATGAGACCTTCATATCATCGTCATCATAGTTCGACTTATGGTCCGTGACCAAAGTCACCGGCCGGGCCGGCGATTCAAGTAAGCGCTGCATTATTGGCGCCTCAAACAGGGTGTCGCCATTTAGCAAAACGAAGTCTTCTTCCATCTCGCCGCGCGCCATCCAGCAACTAACCAAATTGTCGGTCACAGCATAAGCCGGATTGTAAAGCGTCCGCACCTGCTGTTGGCCATTACGCTGAAGCAAAAGTTGCCTCACCTGCTGGGCCTCGTAGCCAACAACCACGGTCACTTGGTCAATCCCACACTTGACGAGTTCATCCAACTGCCACTCGAGCAGAGACTGCCCATTTATCGGCAATATGCACTTGGGAGCTCTGGCGGTCAACGGCAGCAGACGCTTTCCTTGACCTGCACTTAGTATCACTGCCTTCATGGGGTTCTTGCCTCCTTAGATTACGTATTCGCTAATCGGCATGTGCCGATGGTCATTTTCTTTTTAACCCAGGAACTCGTACCCCTGCAGCCAATACCACCATAATAATGTCCAAGTTAGGGCTGCCGGGGAGAGTACGCTTTGAGGAAATCGTAATGAAGCAATAAGCGTGCCGTATGTTGGGGATTACGGTGCAAACGAAGACAAGAGGCTGAGAATAGCCGTATGTGTTTGAAATATAAAGAAAATTATAATAGTATTTTGTGAGATCCACTGTTAGTTCAAGCGAACCTGAGGTCCGACGAACAGGATACGTCATATTACTGTTGCGAAAAAGATACAGTTTATTTGGGAACTATGGGATTTTTGTCACTATGAAGTTGAGGCCAAGATCAAATACCATGGTGGATTACAGGCACAGAGTATTAGCGAAAAAGGAAGCATTGGGTTTTTTAAATTCTCGAGATGATAGATCACCAAGAAAAACTCTACTTCACTGTTGATAGTGAGAAGTCTGTTGCCAATTAAGTGTTCTGGTTTCGTGAAAACAAAAAATCGGTTATATTGCTCAGGCATTCAGGTTTTCCAGTTCTACAGACAACGAAACATTGCAGCTGGTTGAAACGTTACCACCTGATGTCAGCAGGGCGAAGGTCGTTGGGGGAAGGAGAGGGCATGGCAGAACCCCTGAGGGTTGCACCGGTGGAAGACCGCCACAGATTGCGCCAGTTTATCCGAGTACCGTGGTCCATCTATGCGAATGATCCTGCCTGGGTACCACCCCTAATCTTAGAGAGGCGTGAGCATCTTTCCAATCGCAATCCCTTTTTCGAGCATGCAAAGCACAAGTATTGGATCGCTTACCGGGGTACGAGGCCGGTGGGCCGTATAAGCGCCCAGGTGGATCAGCTACATCTAGAACGTTACCAGGATGCCACCGGCTTTTTCGGCATGCTGGAAGCGGAGGACGATGGTGAGACCTTTCGGATCTTGCTGGACACTGCTGAGAGTTGGCTGCGGGATCAGGGCATGCGTCGTGTTCTGGGCCCCTTTAATCTCTCCATCAACCAGGAGTGCGGCTTGCTGGTGGAGGGTTTCGACACCCCTCCTGCGGTAATGATGGGCCATGCCCGACCTTACTATGGTGCCGGGGTCGAAGAAAACGGC
>Ga0209536_100011426_pt1 | contig 13007 bp, 12 predicted proteins | sample DeeMarSeWOR28_12_FD_187461 | JGI IMG/M metagenome (GOLD analysis project Ga0209536, IMG submission 187461) | Marine sediment microbial communities from White Oak River estuary, North Carolina - WOR-2-8_12 (SPAdes) (version 2) | ecosystem: Environmental > Aquatic > Marine > Intertidal zone >...
AACGATGGTTGCTGCCGGGCGAGTCTTTCGGATCGCCATCCTCTCAACCGGGAAAACTCCCACTATGGCGGAGATCTTGCGATGGATACGGACTGGCTAGGGAGGCGCATCCTCGCGCTCGCAGGCTGCCTCGTGACAGCTGCCCTGGCGTTGACAGCACCCGCAGCACGAGCACAGGCAACCCTTCCGGTTCAACAGGGAGCGCAGATCAGCCGCCACGTGTTCGGCATTGGAGTCTCCGTCGGCCCCGTTTCGGGGATCGGCCTGAGCTTCCGCCACCATCTACCCGCCCGGTTCAGCTACCAGGTGACGGGGGGAATTATCAAAGTCGACGAGAAGCTCTCCTATGCCCTGGGCGGCGAAGCCCAGTTCGATTTTACCAGGAGGGAGGCTGAGCGTTTCTTCCTGGTACTTGCAGCGGGGTACTACTACTCCGGAAGCGCGGGTGAAAATGAGCTCCAAGGGCCGGGCCGTGTCGGCCTTGGTGTGGGGGCGGAGGTCTCCCTCGGCGGGCAGGTCCATGCCAGCGGGGAGCTCCTGTTTAGCTACTTCTCTGACGGCAACGTTCTTCCCCTCCCGCAGATTGGATTGCACTACTACTTTTATTGATTCTCGGGAAGAATTGTAGTATCTTCGCTGACCAGACAGGATCCTCTCTCTCGATCGCGAAACTCCATCAGTGTCTTCCGAACCCCTGATCTTTTTTCTCCTCGCCGCATTTGCCGTTGCCACCGCCGTGCTGATGGTGGTTCAACGCAATCCGGTGATGAGCGCCATTTACCTGATCGGCAACTTCTTCGCACTCGCTGCCCTCTATCTCCTGCTGCAGGCGCAGCTGCTCGCAGTCCTGCAAGTTCTCGTGTATGCGGGCGCCATCATGGTTCTGGTCGTCTTTGTGATTATGCTCCTGAATCTGGGTGATGAGCGCTCACTCGTGCAGCAGCTGAACATTCGCATGCTGCTGGGGATCACGCTGGCCGGGGCGTTCCTGCTGGAAATGCTGTACATCCTGACAGGGCTGGGCGTCGATTCCGACACACCTTCACTGAGCGCTGCAGCACCCTCGATCGGGACCGTGGAGGCAATGGGAAACGCTCTCTTCACGACGTTTGTCTATCCGTTCGAGGTCACCTCGTTGCTCCTTCTGGCAGCAATCGTCGGAGCAGTGATCCTCGGTCGTCGACGAACCGCGCATGAGTAGGACCCGATGAGTATTCCCTTGATCCATTATCTCGCGTTGAGTGCCCTTCTTTTCGTGATCGGAGTCGCTGGCGTTCTGACCCGCAGAAACGCCATCGTGGTATTCATGTGTATTGAACTGATGCTCAATGCGGTGAATCTCTCGCTGGTGGCCTTTTCCGCCTCTTTGGGGGACATCACCGGTCAAGCGCTCGTCTTCTTCGTGATGGCCGTCGCGGCTGCAGAAGCGGCTGTGGGCCTCGGGATCGTGATTTCGCTGTTCCGCAACAAGCAAACCGTCAACATCGACGAGATCAATATCCTGAAGTGGTGACGCACCGATGATCTCGCCCCTCATGGTCGCGCTTGTCGTCGCTCTCCCCCTGCTGGGCTTCCTCGTCAACGGGCTTGCGGGAAAGTGGATCAAGCGGGAGCGCCTGATCGGCACTCTCGGCAGTGGCGCCGTCGGTGGAAGTTTCGTTATCTCCCTCCTGATCTTCCTTGAACTACTCCAGCAATCTCCCGAAAGCCGAACAATTGTTGTAACGCTGTTCGAGTGGATTGCCGCGGGAAGCTTCACGGCGCCCGTAGCATATCAGATTGACCAGCTCTCCACGGTGATGATGCTCGTGGTCACCGGCGTCGGATTCTTGATCCATGTCTATGCCATCGGCTATATGCACGGCGATCCGGGCTTCTGGAGGTTCTTCTCCTATCTGAACCTCTTCATCTTTGCTATGCTCAATCTGGTGATGGCGGACAACTTTCTCTTGCTCTTCCTGGGATGGGAGGGGGTCGGCCTCTGCTCGTATCTGTTGATCGGATTCTGGTATGACCGACAGTTCGACAAAGGAACAACGGGCGATGCGGCGAAAAAGGCCTTTGTCGTCAATCGGATCGGGGATTTCGGCTTTCTCATCGGCATCTTCCTGATTGTCGCGACATTCGGCTCGGTGCGCTTCGAAGAGGTCTTCACCCAGGCCGCGGGCCTTGAGGTCGGCACTCCGGTGATGCTATGGATCACGCTGGCTTTGTTCGTCGGTGCCACTGGAAAATCTGCGCAGATTCCCCTCTTCGTCTGGCTCCCAGACGCGATGGCGGGTCCGACGCCGGTAAGCGCACTGATTCACGCGGCAACGATGGTGACGGCGGGCGTCTACATGGTCGCCCGCTGCTCGCTGCTTTATGCACTGGCGCCGACCTCGCTGCTGGTGGTGGCCGCGATCGGGGCGGCAACAGCGGTTTTTGCCGCTACGATCGGCCTTGTCCAGAACGATATCAAGAAGGTTCTCGCCTACTCAACAATTAGCCAGCTAGGCTACATGTTCCTGGCACTCGGCGTCGGCGCATTTGCGGCGGGCATGTTCCATGTCGTGACCCATGCTTTTTTCAAGGCCCTGCTCTTTCTTGGCTCGGGCGCCGTCATTCATGCCATGCATGAGGAGCAGGATATCCAGAAGATGGGAGCCCTCAAGCACCATCTGCCGACCACCTATCGGACCTTCGTGGTGGGTGCCCTTGCCATCGCGGGGATTCCACCTCTCTCGGGTTTCTTCAGCAAAGACGAGATCCTCTGGAAGGCGTTTTCATCCGGTGCCTGGACTCTCTGGCTGCTGGCACTCGTGGGCGCAGGGCTAACCGCCTTCTACATGTTTCGACTCGTTTACCTCACCTTTGAAGGACGCCCGCGCTGGCACGGGAATGTTCATCCCCACGAGGCTTCGCCAGTGATGACTGTCCCTCTGATGGTGCTGGCGGCGCTTGCTGCGATTGCGGGGCTCCTCGGCATTCCACCCAGCCTAGGAGGCGGGAACGCGTTCGAGCATTGGCTGGAGCCAGTGTTTGCGCGGGCCCACCGAACGCTGGAACTCGCTCCGCATGCAGTGGAACCCACTGAGTACGTGCTCATGGCACTGTCAGTGGGCGTGGCACTGGCAGGAATCTGGGGTGCTCGTGTACTCTACCTTCGTCGGACAGAGCTCCCCGAGAGACTGCGGCAAAGGTTCGCCTTCGGATACCGAGTGCTTTTCAACAAGTACTATGTCGATGAGGCCTACGAGGCCGCAGTAGTACGTCCGGTTGTCCGGGGTTCGGAACGGCTCCTGTGGAAGAGGATCGATGTCGGACTGATTGACCGTCTGGTCAACGGCACCGCGTCTCTGTTTGGCACGATTAGCAGGACGATCCGCGTCGTGCAGACCGGTGTGGCCGAAACGTATCTGTTTGTGTTCTTACTTGGCGTCGTGGCAACGCTGGCGTGGCTGCTCGCCGGGTAGCCCCGGCAAGGGATAAACTCTGATATGGATCCCGTCATTCTCTCCGTAATCCTGGCGCTTCCCATGGCTGGGGCGCTCCTGGTGCTCGTGCTCCCAGAGGGCGCGACCCGCACGATCAAGCTCGTGGGCCTTGCTGCGTCGCTTCTGTCGTTCATCGTCTCCGTCCGGCTCTTCCTTCTCTTTGACGAGACGCTACCTGGGATGCAGTTCGTCGAGAAGGTCACCTGGATCGCCTCGCTGGATATCTCCTACCACCTGGGCATTGATGGCATTGCACTGCTCTTGGTGGTTCTGACGACGTTTTTGACTCCGATCGCACTGCTGGCCTCCTGGGACTCGATCCGATCGCAATTAAAGGCCTATGTTGCGCTGATGCTCCTGTTGGAGGTGGGGACGCTCGGGGTGTTTGTCTCGCTGGACATGTTCCTGTTCTACGTGTTTTGGGAGTTTATGCTGATTCCGATGTACTTCATCATCGGAATCTGGGGAGGAGGAGAGAGAATCTACGCGGCGGTGAAGTTCTTCCTCTATACCATGGCCGGAAGTCTGCTCATGCTTGTGGCGATCATCTGGCTCGCTTACTACGCCTCGACGCAGCCGGGAGGAGCCTTTACCACCAATCTCCTGACACTCTACGGGGTTGCGCCCAGCATCCCGGCCCAGCTTCAGGTCTGGATGTTTCTGGCGTTCACACTGAGTTTTGCCATCAAGGTGCCGCTTTTCCCCCTCCACACCTGGCTCCCAGATGCACACGTGCAGGCTCCCACCGCGGGCAGCGTTATCCTGGCAGGGATCCTCCTGAAGATGGGGACGTACGGACTTGTGCGATTCTGCCTACCACTGTTTCCCCATGCGACGGTCACGTTTCTCCCGTACGTCGCACTCCTGGCAGTGGTCGGTATCATCTACGGAGCCCTCGTCTCGATGGTGCAGCCCGATCTGAAGAAGCTCGTCGCTTACTCCTCGGTTAGCCATCTGGGGTTTGTCGTGCTCGGGATCTTCGCCATCAACCCGGAGGCCATGCAGGGGAGCGTGATCCAAATGGTCAGCCACGGACTGTCGACAGGAGCGCTCTTCCTTCTGGTCGGGATGATCTACGACCGGCGCCACACACGGCTCATTAAAGACTATGGGGGTCTCGCCCGAAGCATGCCGGTGTTCGCGGCCTTCTTCATGGTCGTGGCACTGTCCTCGGCCGGTCTGCCGGGACTCAACGGCTTCGTGGGCGAATTCCTCATCCTCCTGGGATCATTCAATTCTACCTACCTTGGGACACCGGCATTCGCCATCGCCGGTGCACTGGGCGTCATTCTTGCGGCAGTGTATCTCCTGTGGGGGTACCAGCGAGTCTTCTTTGGCAAGGTGGACCATGCCGAAAACAAGGCCCTCGCCGACCTCACGCCGCGTGAGTGGGCGGTGCTCGTGCCAGTCGTTGTCTTCATCGTCTGGATCGGGGTCTACCCGAGGACTTTCCTTGGCAAGTCCGAACTCGCCTCCCGCCAGGTGATCCAGCAATTCGAGCAGGCCCGACGCGGTGTGCCCATGGTTAGCGCAGCACCACAGTCAGTCAGTCACCCACCCACCACCCGCTAGCGTTCCACTCCGGGTTCTTCGCCATTTGCCGCACCACCGATATGACGCACTGAGCGTGTCACGGGTGTCGACTGCGGAAGACACCTCGCAGAGGAGCTCTGTGATGCGGCGATGAGATCTTCAGGCCAAGCCGGGAAGGAGGGTTCGAATGCCGGCCAGGATGAACGCGATGGCCTTTGCGCAGATGAATATATAGAGAATCCGGGCAACAACAAGGACACTGACGCGCCCCACCGTACGTTCGACCACAGGCGCAAGGTACAGAACCGGTATGACCGTACCGTAGACCAGCAGGGCGGCCACCACGGTGGCGATGCTTCCGCTTGACTGAAGCAAAAGAATGGTGGTGACAATTGTCCCAGGGCCTGCCAGAAATGGGAACCCGAGAGGAAACACCGAAGGATCGGAAGCGGGGTCAGTCGTCAAGCTGTGGTGGGCTCCTCCCAGCACACCACGTGCGGCAACAGTAAACACGACGATGCCGCCGGCAATCTTGAAGGAGGCAGTGTCAATCTCAAAGACGTATGTCAGCGCGGCATCTCCAAAAAGGGCGAAGGCCACCACGATCCCACAGGCCACGCTCACGGCAGTCCGGACGGTGCGGTGGGCGGCTGGGCGCTCGAGAGATCCCAGGTAGGTGGCAAAGATGGGTAGGTTCCCAACGGCGTTCACCATGCCGAAGAGAACAAGATAATCGTGAACGATACCGCGCATAAGGTCCACCAAATACCTCCTGTAACTAGTAGCGAAGTGTCTGTCCTACGAGATCTGGCGAGGATGGAATACCGTGGTGCCTGCAAAACAGCCTGTAGTATAGAAGTTCCTCCTTCGAGCGGATCATTGCTGGCGCTTGGCTCACTTCCTCGGCGAATGCCTCGTCTGAGATGCTCTCTTCGGCCGTGGCGCGCAGAATATCCATTGAGCCGGCCCCTTCGGAGAATTTCTGTTTCCTGCGCCAGACAATCGCAGGCGGGAGGTATCCCTCAAAGGCCTTGCGCAACAGCCACTTCTCCATCTGTCCATCGCCTGGTCGGAGAAGTTCCATCGAAAGGGAAGAGGCGACCGCAATGACGGAGGGGTCAAGGAACGGCACTCTGGCTTCAATGCTGTGCGCCATGGACATGCGATCGGTGCGAAGCAGGTTGGTATTGTGCAGACTCGACGTGATCGCGTGGAGTTCTCGACTCAGCTCCTGAGGACTGTCGATGGCCTTCAAATGGTGGTATCCACTGAAGAGCTCATCGGAACCTTCTCCCGTCAGAATCACCTTGACATACTTCGCGGCGAGGCGCGAGACAATATAGCCGGGAATGGCACTACGAACCAGGGGCATGTCAAAGGACTCCAGGTAGTAGATCACCGAAGAGAGGAGCTGGAGCATCTCCTCTGTGGTATAGATGTATTCGTGGTGATGCGTCGCCAGGTGGCTCGCCACCTCCCGTGCTGCCGCGAGATCGGGGGCGCCCTCCATTCCGACGGCAAAGGAGTGCAGGTCGGGAATCTCCTCCCGCATCAAGGAGGCAATGATGCTGCTGTCGAGCCCCCCACTCAGGAACACACCCACAGGGACATCGGCCACCAGACGCTTGACAACAGCCTCCTGAAGGACCTTGCGCAAGAGATCCGAGGCCTCCTCAGCGGATCGAGTCAGGGGCCGGCGTTGTGGAATGGAGTAATAGCGCCGAAAGCCGGTTCGGCTGTGATAGAGGTTCCCCGGGGGGAATTCCCGAATGTCTTGGCATGCGTGGAGAGCCTTGAGCTCTGAAGCGAAGACGAGGTTCCCCTGGAGGTCAGTCGCGTAGTAAAGCGGCTTGATGCCAAGACGGTCCCGTGCCAGAAGCAATTCGCCGTTGTCGTAGATAGCAAAGGCAAACATCCCGTCCAGCTCTTCAACACACTGTGCACCCCGTTCCTGAAAAAGGCGAAGGATGACCTCGGTGTCTGTCCGCGTGTGAAACTGGTGCGCGCCCTGCAAGCGTTGCCTCAACGTAAGGAAATTGTAGACCTCGCCATTGTAGACAATGGCCTGTCCCGCGGCGCTATCAACAAGGGGTTGGTGGCCGGTCTCGAGATCAATAATCGAGAGTCGCACCTGTCCCAATGATGCGTCGGGGCTGCAGAATGTCCCGCGATCGTCCGGGCCACGATGGCTCAAGCGCTCAAGCATCCGGTTGAGCGCAGGCTCGTCAAGGCGTCCCTGGATGACCGCAATGCCGCACATACGTGATTGTCTCCTCGGTTCGGTCGGTCAGCGGGAAGCGGATCGGTCGGAGTGGCTGCCACGATGCCGTATACGCATGGCGCGCAGTCGTGCCTCTTCCGTCAACGGGTTGCCTCTTTCGTCGACAGCGAACCATGCACCGTCAACGAGGCGGGTGGTAATCTGTCCGCACAGATGACGGTTCCCCCGGAAATGTGGTGCATCGAGCAGCCCCTCGGAGATGGCATCGGCAAGTGTCGCCGGATCGGTCCAGGGTGTTTCAGTTCGGTCCTTCCCAAATTCCCTGAGAGCATCAAGCAGGCTCCGCGACTCCGCCAGGAGCTGATCCTTTCGCTGCTGGACAGCGGGTGTCTCGACCATTTCAGGGAGACCGCCAAAGCAGTTCTGGAGCACACCATGGATGATATTGCAGCTGTGAATGACCTCCTGGGGGTAAGCGGCGTGATCTCCTTCGCTGTACCCTACAACATGAAGAATGTGGGGACGCAGGGCCAGACTGATTACGGCGGAGGAGGCCACCTGTCCCTGCGCGACGGCCGGGATCGAGGAGAAGTGCGCGATCCCGGCTCGCACTTCTCGATAGGAGGTGAAGGTTGCGTCGTGAAGACCTTCAATCAGGTCGATCTTTGCGGACATCTTGGCGAGATCCATCGCCGGGCTCGTTCCCGGGGGTGTATTGAACATGTACTGCGAAACGTACTGAGAGACTCCCATGGACTTGGCATTGTATGCCGCAAGAAACGCCATGGTAACCGCCAGCGCGTCGTGAGCGTCCCGCAGGCTCCACTGGTGTGATTCGTTCACCTCGACTGGCGTGCCACGCTCGGCATACCAGCGCATGGCAGTCTGCTTCTCAGCAATCGCCTCGCGCAAGGGGACCTGAGAACGCCCATCCATCACACTGTACCAGGTAAGAGGAATCGCCGCCCACGCGTTGTGGATGGTCTCAATGCTCATGGCAGCCCAGCGAACCAGGTCCTTTGTCCCGGAATAGCATCGCATGAGTGGAAAGTTTCCCCGCCGGCTCGCCCGGTAGAGCGCCCGAAGGTCGTCGGCAGAACGAACAGGGACACCGCCCGCCCCGTGCTGCGTCGGATCCATTTTTTCCGGCTCAAAGAAGAACTCCTGCGCGTTCTGATCAGTGCCAAGTGAAACCACATCCAAGATCCCCGCCTCGGAGATCTCCTCGATACCTCGGATCGTCTCTTCCACCGTGGGGCGGCCGAAATGGTGGCGAAGGAGGGGATAGGGATGTTTCTGCTTGATGCGCCCGACAAGATCGTGGGCAAGCTGTTCTTCGACACGTCCGGATTCCCCGCCACGGAGATAGGCACGGATTTCGGCGATGGACTCGGTTCCGCTGAAGGCCTTTTCAAACAGCCCAGAGCGGCGGGCAACCTCTGCAACGGGAGGGGTCCCTCCGAAGACGAAACGGAGCCCCGTGCGCCTACGGCGGCCCAGTCGGGAGCGCAGATCCTCGAATAGCTGGTTCGCGTTCTCCGGGGTCAGGCGGTAGCTGATGGCAACAAGATCTGGCGTGACCTGATCGATGCGCTCGAGCAGGCGCTCAATGGACACTGCCGGCCCCAGTGACTCCGTCCTGTAGCCTTCCGCTTCTGCCAGTCGAAGAAAATGATGAAGCCCTCCCACGTGGACGCAAGTGCCCAGTGCGGCTCCGAGGATCGTACGCGGCATACTACCCCCGATTAGATCTCAATGTCCGGCGGCGCCGATCCGTTGCCCTGACTCTCACCGATAGCAAGGAGCCGGAGTTCCCGAACGCTCATTCCTGAGATGTTCAGTCGTTCGACCGTGCGGCCGGTGGCAAAGTAGTCAATTCCGTTGATCGTGGACGCGATGCGGATGATCGCGTCGATGCTTGGCGTTCGCACCCCGAGCATGGCGCCGACCGATGCGATGGGGACGAGGCTCGACGGGACGTCCTCGCTGATGTACCGCATGCGCAGGTTCGTGGGGGCCATGATCCCGCGATACCCGGGGTTGGCATGCATGGCCTCATATAGGGTTGACCCGGCTGCGTTGTATGCCACGTAGAGCCATTCCCTAGCACTCATCGCACGTATCCCCAACGCCTCCGCGACTTTGACCCGCTCGGCGTCGATAGCCTCCAAAATCCGAGCCACAGACGGCGTCACTCCGTCTACATAGAACTGGAACTCCGAGTCATCCTCAATCCAGCCGGCATTGAGAGCGCAGAGAGCCGGGTGGAAGATCGACCCGATATTGTCAAAGCTGGTCTTGAAGATGTTGTCCCCGGGGACAAATTGAGGGAATGCCTCTCGCAAATGCTCAATTACCCTTGGGATCAGATGAGCCCTGATCGAAGCTACTGGGATCGAGTTCTTGATCCGGAAGATCTTGGCGTTCCCGGGACCCATGACTCGAGAGGCATAAAGGAATGTCTGTGCCTCTGCGACAATAATGTCGGCTTGCACGCCTCGGGCGCGCAGCACCTGGCGAAATTCGAGCGCACCAAATGTGCGCCCCGGGTGGAGAACCACCACCTGGCCCTCACGCAAGTGGGGGGCACAGATCTCGGCCATGTCGTGATGTCCCGTGGCCGGAACAACGACATTGATAAGCTCACACCCATCAAGTGCTTCCTCGATGTCTGTTGTGGCGGCAGCGACTCGGCCAAAGCCCTCGACTTCGCCCTCGAGCCAGATTCCCCCGAGAGATTTCACCCCCCAGAGGCGGTCCGGACTCCGGTTGAATAAATGGACAGGGAAGCCCATGAGGGAAAGGTGGCCGGCCATGGCAATCCCACCGTGTCCGGCACCAAGCACTGCAATTGCCGGTTTCGAGGTTGCGTGTTCTTGGCTCATGACCTTGTGCTCCCTCTGTTGATTGCCATCCAGGGGGCCACGGTGCCTCCTGAATACGGTTTCAACCTGCGGGATGGGTCGCCTGATCGGGCTCTTCGCCCCGAATCGTGAGGACGGGGCAGGGGGAGAGTCGAACAACCCGCTCGGCGACCGATCCAAACACTACGTGCTCCCAGCCGGTACGCCCGCGTGTGGCAAGGACGATCACATCAACGCCTTCCTCTCGGGCATACTGGACAATCTGAAAGGCTGGATCTCCATGCACGACAAGGGCGCGCACCCGTGATGAGGGCGGGTGGAGCTGTGGTGGAAGTGTGCCGGACAGGAGCTCATCGAGCTTCCTTGCATATCCGGCGACAAGCTGCTGCTGGTACTCCGCAACGTTGAAGGTCGTTGGGGACCCTGGCACCGCGCTCACCGGTATTGGAGGAATCGCATGTAGGACAGTGAGTCTCCCCCCAAACTGCAGGGCAAGATCCGACGCAGCGCGCAGTGCAATCACCGAATACTGGCTGAAATCGACGGGACACAGAACGTTTGCGAAGATCATGGCCAGGATAACCGTGCTGATTCAGACTGTTACCGGGGAAACGAGTCCGCGCTGGGACGCCTAGACTTAAAGATAGACGATATCGCGGCCGTTTTCAAACAGGGAGATAAACAGCAAGAGGTAGTCTTTGATATGCCGGGTGATCAGGTAGTTGTTCTTGATGTGCTCCCGGCCGTTGATTCCGAGTTTCTGGGCGTATTCGGGCTCGTTGATGAGTTGTTTGATAGCGTGTGCGGTCCCCTGGACAGAGCGCGTCAGGAGCCCCGAATACCGATGGGTGATCTGCAGCGGGATTCCCCCCACAGCTCCGGCAATGACGGGGCGGGCTTTCCAGAGTGCCTCGGCGACCGTTAGGCCAAATCCCTCGCGGAGCGATTTCTGCAGAACAACGGTCGACCCTCGCTGTAGGGCGTTGATCTCAATGTCGCTCCCCGCGGGGAGGAACAACACGTGAATGTCCTTGTCCTTGTCTGCTTCTTCCTGGACCTGGTGCATCACAATCGGCCCTTCCGGATCGTCAGTCGCCCCTCCGCCGGCGAGGACCAGCTGGACATCGACGTTCTTTTTCGCCAGCTGATACGCTTTGATGACTCCCAGGGGATCTTTGAGGTAGTCAAACCGCGAAATCTGCGTCACCACCGGTCGACTCCGATCGATACCGAACTTCCGGAAGATGTTCTTGACCACACTCTCTGGAAGCTCACGGTTCTTGTCACTCAAGGGGTCGATCGAAGGGGAGATGAGAACCTGCTTGATGGCGAGTGCCCGGGCGAAGGCAGGCGCGGAGAAGACTGCACCATCGTAGTGGTTGATATACTGCTCAAGAAACTTCCAGATCGTGGGATCTGGCCGCGAAAAGTCAATGTGACACCGCCAGAGCCAGTTCTTCCCGTGTACTGTGCGCCGTTCAACCAGTGCCACCGGCTGCGGATCGTGGATGAACACAATGTCCCCGAAGCTGATAGACTCGGCGTTCATCCGATTGACATCGAGAAACAGCTCATACTCCTGCGGACTGAGCTGCGTCGGAACGCCGTGCAGGCCGTTGTGGATCTTCTTGGTGATGGCGAAAAAACGATCGTCCCCTCGGATGACGTCCCAGTGCGCATCAACACCCAGCTGCTTTAGCAGCGGGAGCAGTCTCGTCAGGATCTCCGCCACCCCTCCGCCGACGGCTGTGGAATTGACATTCTGGATTGTCCTTCCCTCCAGTTCTCGCGCCAGGAGGAATAGCTCATCGATCGTCGGCTGGCCAACGATGTCTGCGTATTCTTCAATCCTTACCATGCTTCTCAGCGAGTGAGATGATTTTCGTGCGCAGACCCTCGAGCGTATACGTGTACGGGTCCAGACGCGCCACAGCATCAGCCAGCTCGATCTTCCCCCCATCTCGGAACCATCGAGAGAAATCGTTCTCCCCGTGGCCCAGACGCAATTTGGCATCAAACACGTGGTAGTAGAGCGAACTCACGCTCACATTTCGGAGCTGTTCGAGAAACTCAGGGATCGTCTCCGCCGTATGGGGCGTCTGGATGGCAAAGGTCTGGCACGACATGAAGTGGAACTCCTGTCCCGGGGGGGATTCCCTCAGCTTCTCCGACGAGGAGATGTAGGCACGCAACAGTTCGACAAATTCCAGCCGGATGCTCTGAATCGAGTCCAGGCGGATAATGTCAATGCTCGAGAGCTGCTCGCCCAGCTCCGCATCGTTCAGTATCTGACCCACCCAGTAGGCAAAGTCGTTCGGGGGCTCCGGGGATAGATAGTGGTGTTGCTGAAGGTACCTGTGGGTGTGATAGTATATGGACGCCTCGGGAACACGCTGGATACCCTCCAGCAGACCCGGTATCGTGCTGGCGGTGACTCCAAGCAGAATCGTCTGATCAAGCTTTGTATAGAAGTAAAACGGGTTCACACAGCCTCCACAAGATCGGCCAGGAGCGCCCGGACATCCTCCACGGTCCTCACATTGAGCCGGGCTCTGGTGATCCGCGGTGCTACCTTGATCGAATAGGCAGTGGGGGGGAGGGCGGCGAAGAGGTCCTCATCGGTCCAGTCGTCTCCCACGGCCAGAATGAAATCGTAATCGGCGGCGGAATGGTAGCGGGTGTAGTAGGACCCCTTGTTGATCCCGAAATGCCGCACCTCCACCGTCTTGTTTCCCGGTAGCACCTGGATGTTCATGTTCGTGGTGATGTTTGCCAGAGTATCCAGCAATTCCCGTGCCGCTCCAGTGGCGGATTCGCGATCAGCCTTCCGAAAATGCCACACCAGCGAAAAATCCTTCTCCTCCACAAACGATCCCGGAATCCGCTCCACAAAGAGGTCCATTATGGGCCGAA
>Ga0209536_100011427_pt1 | contig 13006 bp, 14 predicted proteins | sample DeeMarSeWOR28_12_FD_187461 | JGI IMG/M metagenome (GOLD analysis project Ga0209536, IMG submission 187461) | Marine sediment microbial communities from White Oak River estuary, North Carolina - WOR-2-8_12 (SPAdes) (version 2) | ecosystem: Environmental > Aquatic > Marine > Intertidal zone >...
AAGGTGGCAACGTAAAGCGCATTACCGATAAAGGGAATGCGGGTAACGTGACCTGGTCGCCGGAAGGTGATCGCATCGCCTACCAGCAAGGTGGAGACAAGGTCACAGACGTGTTCACCTACGATCTGACAAGTGGGAAGTACTACCAGTTGACAGACTTCGCAGGCCCGGATAGCGCGCCGACCTGGGATTGCTCGGGCAGCAACATATCGTTCACCTCGCTCAGCAGCGGCAACCTGGATCTGTACAGCGTGCCGTGGACGGGTGGCGAGATCGCCTACATCACGAACAACCCCTCCTCGGATAAGTGGTCTCAATGGTCACCATCGAAGGAACCTGCATCACGCGGATATTAATCTGCTGATATAAAACGAGGCGGCAACGGACTACCCCGTTGCCGCCTCCTGTGCATTTTTATAGTTCTGATGTGTCGGTTGCGGACGGATGTGAGATAAGGTAAGATTTCAGTATGGGCATGATTATTGGGCTGATCCTGGCTTTCATTGTTCCAGTATTTTTCCTGGGATTTATCTATAAGTTCGACTTTTACCAAACCGGTCAGTTCCGGTTTGTGGTCTTATGTTTTGGCTGGGGGATCATTGCCTACTATCTTGCGGTTGCTCTTCATGTAACCCTGGTTGACAATAAGGTATCAGACTGGGACAGGATTATCCGCTTTGTAGCCCCAGTTGATGAAGAAATTTTCAAGGCATTGTTCCTCATTTTCCTTGTGAGCCGCCCCGCATTTACCTATTCGGTGGACGGGGCTGTCTACGGTTTTGCTACAGGCATTGGTTTTGCTGTGATCGAGAACGTTGAATACGTCACAGATGAGCCGACAATAGCCCTGGCCGTTGCGCTCCAGAGGGTATTCTCAACCAACCTGATCCATGCCTCCAGCAGTGCCATCATTGGAATCGCGCTGGGGATGTTCCGTCTCGAGCGGTCTTCTTCGCGCTGGATGGTTTTCCTGGTCGGCGTAGCCCTGGCAATCGGTCAGCACATGTTCTTCAACAACATGATCAGCAACGGCACTTATTTGATTGTCGCTATCGGCGCGGGCTTCTTTGGCGCCGGTTTCATTTACCTGGCTATGCGGCGTGGCAGGAAGCAGGCGCAAGGCTGGATCAAAGAAAAACTTGGGATGGCTGACCGCGTTACGGATGGTGAGGCCCGCGTGGTGAACCGCCTCGAAAGCCTGGACGAAATCCTGCTACCGGTTGTCGAGCGATTCGGTGCTGAAACCGCTTCCCAGGTAGAAAAGCTATTATTCCTGCAAGCGCGGCTTGGCATCAAACGCAAAACCCTGGACAGCTTCCAGGATAACGAAAAGATGCGCAACGCTGTCGAAGCTGAAATGAGCGACATGCGCATGCAAATGGATGAGGCCCGTCGTTACATCGGGACGTATGCCATGATGTTCGTTCGTGGCACATTCACCGAAGAGATAGTATCCGTTTGGGATCAGATGCAGACCAAAATCCAGGAACGATCGGCTGCAACCGGCGGCCAGAAAGGCGGCGGGTTGTGGTCGTCGCTCGATGATCGCGTAAAACAACCTGTAAATCCGGGAGGGATTGAGTAAGAATATGGATCAAGAAACCACTGCTCAATTGAAAAAACTTGATTGGTTCAATGAGTTGCCTGATGAAATGCTGGATGCGTTGGCGCAAAAAGTTCACAAGCGCAACCTTAGCAGGGATGAATACCTCTTCCACAAAGGAGAGAAAGGTGATTCACTTTTCATTATTAACAGTGGCTGGGTAAAAGTTTTTACGGAAGATTCGCAAGGCAGCGAAGTTGTGCTGAATCAGGTAGGATCCGGCGAAATCATCGGTGAAATGGCTTTGTTGGATAACGAACCGCGTTCTGCCGGCGTGGTCGCGCTTACTGAGACCAACGTGCTCGAACTCAAGCGGGACGACTTCATGGACATCCTCAAACAGCAACCCGACCTGGCGCTTTCTGTGATTCGCAACTTCTCTTCCAGGATGCGCTATAACACCATCTACATCGAGAAAGTCACTGAAATGAGCAAACGGGTTGCCAAGGGTGATTATTCCTTTATTGGAGAAACACAGCCAGTGCAAGCAGGTGACAAACGGCCAAGCGCTCAGGATACGATCGGGCAATTGCTCTCAGAGTTCTTCACGATGGTGCAAGGAGTGAAAGAACGTGAAGAAGAGTTGAAAAAACAAGTGGAAAAATTAACCTTTCAAATAGACGAAGAAAAACGGAAGAAAGAATTTGAAGAAATTACTGGCACTGAATTTTATGCCAATCTAAAAGCACAGGCAAAAGCCTTGCGTGCAAAGCGTACAGATAATAAGTAGCATCACCTGGAGGCCATATGGGAAAGATCGTATCAATTCATTCGTTCCGTGGAGGCACGGGAAAATCGAACACTACTGCCAATCTAGCAGCACAAGCAGCTCTGGCAGGTAAACGTGTTGGGGTTGTAGACACAGACATTCAATCACCCGGAATCCATGTACTGTTTGGTCTGGACGAAGAAAACATGGGTAAAACACTGAACGATTTCCTGCATAATAAGTGCACTATCGAGGAAACGGCTTTTTCTGTAGGTGAAAATGCTTTAACTGCCGAGGGACGTAAAAAGCTGGAAGGAAAAGACCTATGGCTCATACCTTCTTCTATTCAAGCAAGAGAAATCAGCCAGGTGTTAAAAGAAGGTATTGATTTCAATCGCATGAACGAAGGTTTGCAGAACGCAATCAGTGATTTGAAGTTGGATTATCTTTTTATTGACACACATCCTGGCTTGAATGAGGAGACTCTTCTTTCGATTGCAATTTCAGATATCCTCATTATTATCATGCGCCCCGATGATCAGGATATTCAAGGTACGGCTGTCACAGTTGATGTGGCCAGCAGTCTGGACGTTCCTAGTTTATTCTTATTAGTGAACAAAGCCTTACCCAAGCTAGATCGTGCTGATTTGAAAGAACGGTTTGAAGCTAATTTCAAGGCTCCGGTGGCAGGAATTATGCCGCTGACATTCGATGTTGCAGAAAACGCTAGCAAAGATTTATTCTCTCTGCTTGAGCCTGACCATGAGTGGTCGAAGGAATTGCGCAAGGTGGCGGAAGCAATTTTGTCGGTCCAGTAAGTACCCGGACAAGATTATTATGATTATAGGCAAACTTGACGTGCAAGATGGAAATACACTAATTGAAATATTCTTTTCGGGCACAAGGAGGCGATGATGAAATGCTGGTATTGTGACGAAGCTCCACGGGCTGCCTGTGCTTTTTGTGGGCGTTTCGTCTGCAAGGATCACGTCAAACCGATGTCAACTTTTATTGCTATGTTTTTAGGTGGTAACGAATCTCCAAAGGGATTGGCGGTAGCAAATGTGATTTGGTGCGGTGAATGTGAGCCGCAGCCCGAGCCCATTGCTATGCCCGAGTTATATTAGAGTGAGGCGCTTATGTCTGGAGTATTTGATCGGTTACAAAAACAGATTGACGACAAGCAAAAAGAAGGCGGGATCACTGCCCTGGATCTGGCAGATTTGCCGCCCGCGCTGCGAAAAATTATGCGCCTGATGCTGCGGCAACTCCAGATGGACTACCCCCAGTTGTGTGAAGCAATGGAGAAGATGCCGGAAGGCGAGCGACTTTCGCAGGCCGACCTGGACAATGCGCTGAAGACACTCTCACAACAGGCCTGGCTCATACAGATAGGAGAAGGAGAACGCGCGATCTATAAAGTCAATTTACGTAGAAAGGCAGGCAGCACGCTTGCCAGCGGCATCTGGCAAAGTTTGGATGCCAAGTTGAAAGATAACCCCGAATCTTAGTTTTTATATCCGACGACTTCGAAAATGGGAGTTGGCGCGCTTTTTCCCTTCAAAGATACTTCGCCCAGAGATTCACACGCAAAATGAGCAGCGACTTCATCGTAAACACGCCCCGCGATCAAAATTTGATTGCGTTCAGCACGGTTCATCAAGCGGGCCGTGGTGTTGACCGTGTCACTCAACACATTGAATTCGCGGCGGCCGCGCGGTTCACCGATCTCGGCAACGAAGCATGGGCCTTTGGAGATGCCGATCTGGCAATAGATTTCCGGTGTGACGCCGCCAACGGTGGGAGGTTTCACCGCTTTGACAATCTCTCGGATTTCGAGTGCAGCCTCCACCGCACGTGCGGGATCGTTGGTATGCGCCGTAGGAACGCCGAAGTAAATCACAATGTCAGAGCCAAACAGGTGATACGTGACCTTTTTCAGCACCCCGCCGCGCGCTTCCACAGCCGCGTTGATCAGTGCAAAAGCCCTAGAAAAACTGTTGACCACTTTGGTCTCTTGCCCCGGCAGGGCCAGGTCCACCAGTTCGGGCAGGCCGATGAAGTTGACAAAGACAATGGTTGGCTCAGGAAAATCGGGCGGGATATGACGTTTGTCCGCGCTTTCTACCAGCAAGTTCAAAACCGGCGCCGGGATGTAGCTGGCCAGCGGCTCGATCGAATTGAGCGAGCCTTCGATTTCTTCCATGAGTTTTTCTGTGCTACGGCCAAGAAGGACAGAACTGGCCAGGCGACGACGGGGCATAATCTCATACTCGTCGAGTTGATCGTCCGTGAAATCATCTATAACAAATTTGTAACCGGGTTCCCCGTCTTCAAAGCGGAATTGATCCTTGACCCTCTCAACTGCCTTCTCAGAAAGACATACACGTCCCTGCTGGCCTTTGCTTTCACTCAGCTTGGCCTGTTGCACGGCGGTGCCCAACAAAACATGTTCCATGCGGCGTGGCGTGCCAATATCCGCGGCCAGGAAGCGGCCCGTATGAATGCCAACGCGCATGCCCAGGTGCAGGTGTCCATGCGGCGTGTCGATTTCCGCAAAATGCGACATGGCGCGTTGCATCCGCAGACCGGCTTTCACAGCCTGGACAGTATCTTTTTTGCGAGTGTCCTCCGGGAAAAAAGCGAACAGGGCATCGCCGGTAAACTCCATCAAATCGCCGCCCGATGTGCTGATGATTTCGATCATCTTGGCAAAGTAACTATTCAGCACCTTAAGCAGCGCTGCCGCACCAGCCTGACCTTCCGAAGCATTGGCTTCCATCAGCTTGGTAAAGCCCGCCAGATCGGTAAACATCAACGTTCCTTTTTGCCACTCCTGGTCAATTTTCCCCGGCGTTGGCAGACGTTCGGCAATGCGCCTGGAACTATAGTCGTACAGAATACGCTGCAATGTGCGTAAGTGGTTGAAAACGCTCTCCAATGTTGTTGGTGAAGGATCGACCCAGGCTGCGGCGTACAGATTCGCTGGTAATAACAGTCGCAGCCGGGCTTCAATAGATTGTAACGGAGAAGCAGCTTGAGACATGAATAAATTATACTTGATTACCCTTTTAGGTGATTTTCCCACGTAAGCAGTGAGATAATATATCCATCCATCATTCAGAAAAGAGGAAAAAATGAAAAAACATATCCTGATCACCCTTATTATTTTGGCACTTACCAGTTTGTTGCTTGCTGCCTGTCAGCCTGCCACCACTGGTGTGAAAGCTCCGAGCGAGCCGGAATCCAGCGAACCACAAGAAGAAACACAAGCGACTCCTGAAGCTCCTGCGGCTGATCCTGCAGAACCGATGGAAGTTATGCTCGATCCTTCTATGGGTGTTAACGCCGACGCCGCAGCATATGTTTATGAAGGCCTGACGGCGGTAGATGAGGGGCAGACTGTGCTTGTGCTTGCATTTCAAGTAACAGTTTCCGATGATGGACTCGATTACATCGTCCAGTTGTTGCCCGGCGTCACTTTCCATGATGGGACACTTCTCAACGCCGATGCAGTACTCGCCAACTTCAACCGCTGGTTCGACCCGGAAGATGCCCTGCGCGGCTCCGGTATGTATGATGCCTGGGTGCAGAACTTTGGCGGGTTCAAAGGCGACGTAGACGCTGATGGCAAGCCCAAGTCACATTTCGATGGCATTGAGAAGGTAGACGAATGGACGGTTCTCATCCACCTGAACACCCCGGACGAGGAACTGCTCACCAAGCTGGCCGACCCTGCCTTTGCGATCATCAGCCCGGACGCCCTGGCTGCTCCCGGTTTCGGAACCCCGGCCGGTGTTGACGGCGGGACTGGCCCCTACAAGATCGGAGCCTGGGGTGAAGCTGGCGTCACGCTCGAACCGTATGCAGATTACTGGAATCCCAACGCTATTCCCGATGGCAGCATGGAAGCATCCTTCAAATAGTTTAATTCATAGCACAGAAAGAGCCGTTCCCATTTGAGAACGGCTCTTTCTGTTTATCAAGCAGATAGTCTAATGAGTTGTCCAGCTTGGGTTGCCATCATAGGCGGGGACGTTGCTCAACTGCACCACTTCGTTGTCATCAGTTTGCGCGATGATCGTAAAAATTTCCATGTCATTCTCTGCGCCGGTTTGAGCCTGGAATGCCAGCCGCCAGCCATCTGGGGACCAGACCAATTCACCGACAGGGTTTGCGCCTGTGGGCAAGCTGCGGCGGGAGCCGTCTTCCAATGAAATCAAGTCGATTGTCGCAAGGCCCCCACGCGGAGAGATGAAGGCCAGCCATTTCCCATCAGGCGATAGGGCCGGGATGCCATTTTCCACGTAATCTTCTGTCAGGCACTGCTGGTTGCTGCCATCGGGATTGATGATGCAAATATTGGCGACATCCCCTGGCTGCCAGCCCCGGAAAATGATGCGCCTGTCCAATGTCCAGACCGGATCGGTGTCCGGTGTTGTAGCAGTTGTCACCTGAGTCAGATCGCTTCCATCCGGGCGGACCAGGTAGATGTCGGAATTCCCGTTGCGGTCGCTGATAAATGCGATCCATTGACCATCCGGTGACCAGGTCGGGCTGCGATCACCGGCGGGGTCGAACGTCAGGCGGGTCTGGTTCGAGCCATCTGCGTTCATAACATAAATCTCGAAGTTACCATCCCGGAAGGATTCGAAGGCGATGCGCCCGCCATCTGGTGACCATACCGGTGCAGAATCTTTCGACGGGGATTCAGTGACGCGGGTGATGTTGCCGCCAGTTGCGTTCATGGTGTAAATGTCGCTGTTGTCATCCAGCATGGAGACGAATGCGATGCGGCTGCCGTCCGGTGACCAGCAGGGCATGGCATCTTCAGATTCACCCTCTGTCAGGCGGGTAGGCTGGCTCCCGTCGGCTGACATCGCGTAGATTTTTCGCTTGCCATCACGGTTTGAAACAAAAACGATGCGCCCAAAAGCTGGGGGGGCAACGATTTCTTCTGTGGTCACATCTACGGGTTCTTCTGTAGGGATTGAATTCAACTCTTCAATCAGAACAGGCGATTCTTCTGTTGCATTCGTACTTCCACCTGCACCCGCCAGTGGGGCAACGGGGGTTGCAAGCATCGAGCATCCCATGCTCATCCCCCCTAGTGCTGCAAGCAAAATCATGATGAATTTGAAAGATTTATTAGATTTTTTCATGTTACTCCGTATGGATTGACGAGTACAAGCTGTCCGCCATTATACAAGTTTGTGCCTTTTCAAAAATTATCAATTTTGATGGTTTTTTGGGATTTTCCATGAAGAAGTCCAGATTTGGGACAACCCAAACCTGGGGTCTCCACGCCAATACCCAAAGAACTATTTTGATAAGCACTTGTTATATCTTTTGTTGCCCTTCGATAAGGATTATGGTTCACCTTTACAAAATTGCAAATACTGCTTCTTGCATAAGTATATGAAGTTTGAAGGAGGTGCGCTAAACACAAATTCGAAAAAACATGCAAGAAGCAGTAGGTTCGGTCTTTTACGCAGTACACAGCAAAAAAACGCAGGAGTGATTAGTTCCTGCGTTTTTCCGGTAAGACCAGCAAGCTTAGTCAATACCGTTTTTTTCTCGCAATTTTCTGGCCATTTCCTGCAAATTCTTGAAATAATTCGTGTCCGTGATATCCGACACCTGCCTGGCGCGGCGGGACTCGTTGATCTCGATGCGCAATTTGGCAATCTCCTGTCGCAGTTGCTCTTCCCGAATGTACCCGTCCAGTGCGGCTGTAGCCAGCAAGATCAGGGACTCCAATACATCCTCTTCGCCAAAAGGAATGATCTCACCAGTTTGGATATCCTGGGCGTTGATAAGTTGTAATACGCCGATAACTTTCCCATCCAGGCTTTTCAAGGGAACGGTGAGAAAGGATTTCGAGCAGTATCCGGTACTGGCATCGAAAGATTTCGTGCCGGAGAAATCGAAGCCTTCGACTTCATACGCATCTGGGAAATTGACCCGCTCCCCCGTCAATGCAACGTGCGAAGCGACATTGTGATGGTTTTCAGAGCCGTCCTCGTTGTACAAGGTCACAGGCTGGAACGAAATCCTATTGCTGCTCGTGCCCCCCATCGTAATGTCCAGTGACGTATTGCGCACGATCACAAACTTGAGCGACTTTTCATCTTCGAGCAGGTATAAAGTGCCGCCATCCGCATTGGTCAGGGTTTGGGCTTCCACCACGACCGTTTCCAAAAGGCGGTCGAAGTTTTTCTCGGCTGAAAGGGAAACCCCAACCGGGATCACTTTGCGCAGCATCCACAATTGCCGCTCATGGGATGCCACTTGCTGCGCCATCACATCCAACATGCAAGCCAGTTGGCCGACTTCATCTTCGCGTTCCTTCAAATCATGCAAGAGACCGTTGTCGTACTTGCCCGCTTCTACCATACGGATAGCGCCCACCAGGCGCTCAAAGGGATCATCAGTGCTATTTGACATCGGCGCTAGTATACCATCGCGCCCTCTCCGAATTTTTTACGAGCCTCCTTACAAATTGGTCAACTGCGATATACTTCGCCCATGGCTCACGAACGACTTGGCATATTTGGCGGCACCTTCGACCCTCCCCATATCGGGCACCTGTCCCTGGCTGCCGAAGTCTGCCAGCAACTGGGGCTCGACCGTCTGCTCTGGATGCTGACCCCGATCTCGCCGCACAAACGAGACCAGTCCATCACCCCGGTCGAGCAGCGCCTGTCCATGCTGGAGCTTGCCATCGCCGGCAACCCGGATTTCGAACTCTCGCGCATCGAGCTTGACCACCCCGGTCCGTATTACACGGTGGACACAATGCGGAGATTTGCGGACCGTTACCCATCCGCAGAGCTTATCCTGGTCATCGGTGGCGACTCCTTGCGCGACCTGCCCCGCTGGCACCAACCCTCGGACCTGGTAGCTGCCTGCCATGAAATTGGCGTTGTCCGCCGCCCCGGCGACTCGGTCGACCTGTCAGCCTTGGAACAGCAGGTTCCGGTCATGCAGGCTAAGGTCCGCTTTGTGGATGCGCCGTTGTTAGACATCTCGTCACGCGATATCCGCCGTCGAATCCGCGAGAAATTGCCGTTCCGATATTATTTATCCCCATCTGTTTACAATTACATCCTCAATAAGAAACTCTACAGGTAATCTATGCCCCTTCTATTTGACTCACTGTTCTCATCCATCGCGCTTGGACATTTAATGGTTGACCTGCTCAACGGCAGCCGTTCTGTGCTGCTGGCCTATTTGAGCGGACCGCTCGGCCTGACAAACGCGAACATCGCCCTGATCTCCACGCTGTATGTGTGGACTGCTTCGATGACGCAACCCATCTTCGGCTGGCTGACAGACCGCTTCGGCCCGCGCTGGCTGGCATCTGGCGGCCTGTTATGGATGATGATTTTCTTCATGCTGGCGATGTTCCTGCCAGGCAAGGAGTCGCTGTTTTTCTTGGTAGTCGCCAGCCTGGGATCGGCAGCCTTACATCCGGCAGGGGCAATGCAAGCCACGCTGCGAGGGCGCACGCACTATGCGGGTCGGGAAACAACCGCCGCTTCGTTCTTCTTCATGTTCGGCCAACTGGGATTCTTCTTTGGGCCGATCATCGCAGGGCCGCTGCTGGGCGCGTTTGGGCTTTACGGGCTGCTCATCCCGGCAGGGTTATGCCTCCCGGTGGCTGTAAACGCTGGCTGGCAATTGCGGAATACAAAACCTGCCCAAGTCACTGAGCAAAAGGGGGCTGTTCAGGTGCGTCGCAGCGCCTGGTTCATCGTCACACTGACTATCGTGGCAGTGCTGCAATCCTGGGCACAGCAAAATATGATGACCTTCCTACCCAAATATTTGAAAGACCTGGGACAATCACCTGCGATGTATGGACTGATTGCCGGTTTATTCATGGGCGGTTCGGCTCTAGGCAATGTGCTCGGCGGGCAGCTGGCTGACCGTTACGGGAAGAGACGCGTGGCAAGCATTATGCTGGCATTGGCAAGCATCCCGCTTTTCCTGATTTCGATTGTAGGTTGGTCTCCCTGGTTGTATCTGCTTGTTCCCCTGGCTGGCTTGTTATCCGGCTCTGTGCATAGTATCGTGGTTGTCATTGCGCAGGGCATCATCAAGGGTGGCATGGCGCTGGCTTCCGGGTTGATTCTGGGAATCATGTTTTCCGCCGGGGCTTTCGGCACGCTGCTTTCCGGCCCGCTGGCTGACAGCAGGGGCTTCCCAATTGTGTTCCAGTTGACAACTGGGTTGGTACTTGTCGCAGCACTGGTGACGACCCAGCTAAAAGGAACCGAAGCGAAACCAGTTTTGCATGAAACTCACCAAGTTCAAAATCCCGCTCTTTGAAGAGCGGGATTTTTTAGCTACCAATATCTCAGAAACTTATCTATCCAACTGGGTTGTTTTCAGCAGGGATTATCTCTGGCGCTACCACGCGAGGATATGCCTGCGTTCCAAAAATTGTCAACACAACGCCACCAATTCCTAGTAATGCTATCAATGAAGCTATTAGCCAACCGATGCACGGTATCAGGCCAATACCGCCGACTACGATCATCATCAAAAATGTGCCCAATCCAGCCGTCAGGGGGGGCGCCCAGGTCTGGTTGATAGAGCGGGTGAAACGTTCACCTACTTCCGTGCCGATGGCGATCAAGCCAAATAACCAAGCTAACCCCAGCGCCAAAGCGGCCAGCACAACCACCGGGATCAGGATGATCGTTACTGTCAGGATGATGAACACAACCGGAGACATAACACCTGTCAGCAGGCCGACGCTGCCCGCAATCACGGGCTGACCGACGATCGCCTGGGAAACGCGCTCGATCTGTGGCTGCAGGAACAGGCTGGCCAGCATCGCGAGCAGGGACACTGCAATCGCAGTGAATACCATTTGGAAGAAGTTGGCCAATGGATTGAAGTCAACATTGAAGTTTGGCGAACCCGGCACGTCAGGCACCCTAGGTGGGCTTGGCACATCGGGCACCCTGGGCGGACTCGGCACGTCCGGGATCTGGATATCCGGAGCGGGGATATTGGTAACAACCTCCCCTTCAATTTCCGAGCCGGGCTCGCGGGTCAGTGAACCACCCACAGTCACCAGGTCTCCCTCCACCACAGATGTCTCGCCCATGTTGGTCGAGCCACCTATGATAACCAGCGATCCCTCCACAATACCATCTAAAGTGACGTTCCCTCCGATCACGACAGCATCACCGCGGATGGTAGCATCCTCCTCGACCTTGACGTTCCCTCCGAAGACCACCAGGTCGCCAGTCAGCGTTTCGCCGCTTTCCAGGGTGAAATTGTCGCCGAAGATGACCCTCCCATCCAACAAACCGGTAGTCAATCCATCGGCATAGACGGCGCTGGCTGGCATCATTGCAAATGCCAGCAACAGCATAAGTGTAAATAATTTAAGTGTAATTTTCATGCTTGTACTCCTTGCGGACGGCGCATCAAGCGCCAGATCGAGACGGACCACAGCAACCCCAGCCCGCTCAAGGTAGAAATCAGGACCAGCCACACAAACGGGGGCATAAATCCGGGCAGTACGCGAAAGATCACAGAACCGGCTTCCGCTACAGCCATCGTCGTTGTATAGATAAACAGTAAAGACCGTACCATTGTCGAAATCCACTCAGCAGGTGAACCGACCACTGATATCAGGATGGGGCCTGTGAACAAGGCCATCAATAACAAACCACCCAGGGAGAAGAACAGGGTTCCCAGCAGCGTGCGTCGGCGCTGGGCGCGGCGCGCCACCACCAGCCGCTCCTGGAAGCGGGCAGCGAAGCCAGGTGCAGGCCCCACCACACGCGCGGAACGTAGCGCTAGATTCGATTCGGCAATTGCGCTGCAAGCGTTGCAGGTGCGCAGATGCGTATCGAGTTCGCGTTTTTGTGCGGGATTGAGAAGCTGGTCGTCCAGCAGCCAATCTTCAAAAGGCCGGTGATTCATAGGGGCTCCTTTCCACATGTGCGGGTGTGGAAGATTCTTGCCAGGTTTTGCCGAGTTGCTTGCGTGCCCGGTGCAGGCGGCTCTTAACCGCGCTGACGGTTAGATTAAGCGCTTCGGCAATTTCTTTCTCGGAAAATTCGTACCAGTAACGCATCACGATCGCGGCTCTATCGGTTGTGTCCAGGGTCTGTACCAAATCATGGACTTGCTCACGATGTTCACCGCGTACAGCTTCACCCTCGGGATGAAGCGCCTGAGCATCCGGTATCTGAAAGGTGGTTTCTTCGTCCTCATCCACCGAGAAAACCGGAAGTTTGCGTTTTCTAAGGCGGTCGATACAATAATGGGCTGCAATCGAGAGCAGCCAGGTCGCGAAAGACCGCTTGATATCGTAGCGATGGAGATGCTGGTAAGCCCGCAGGAAGGTCTCCTGGGCAGCATCTTCCGCTGATTCAGCGTGACCCAACATGCGATAACATAGGTTGTAGACCGGAGTTTGATAGGTCTCAACGATGTATGTAAACGCTTCGTCGTTTCCGTTTTTGGCCTGGAGTATCCAGGTCTGTTCTTCGTTCACGTTATTTCTCTCAACTTTCCGTACTTATCTTACGCATTACGATAAAAAAGGTTTCACGTTTAGACTAACGAATTTGCATGGATTAAACAAGGTTCTTGCGAAGGGTTCAGACCCCTCGCAGGGTTCGGATTAATGATGATGACTCTCTCCGCTTCCAACCGGACCCTTC
>Ga0209536_100011431_pt1 | contig 13000 bp, 11 predicted proteins | sample DeeMarSeWOR28_12_FD_187461 | JGI IMG/M metagenome (GOLD analysis project Ga0209536, IMG submission 187461) | Marine sediment microbial communities from White Oak River estuary, North Carolina - WOR-2-8_12 (SPAdes) (version 2) | ecosystem: Environmental > Aquatic > Marine > Intertidal zone >...
ATCAAACGGCAGATCAAGCAGGTAGAGGCAGGTGGGGAGATTGAAGCCTGGACATTGGATTGGGATGATAATGCCGGGGTACTGCGGAAGATGCGTTCCAAGGAAACTGAAGCCGATTACCGCTACTTCCGGGAACCTGACCTGCTTCCAGTACGAATTGATGATGAGTCGCGAGCACGGATCATCGCCAACCTGCCTGAGCTGCCACTGGCGCGACGGGCACGTTTCTGTGAGCAGTACGAATTACCTGAATATGATGCTGATATTCTGACCGGAGACCGAGAGTTATCGGAATACTTTGAACAGGCGGTGGAATATTACGGAGCAGACGCGAAGCGGGTTTCAAATTGGGTGATGAATGATGTTTTGCGCATGATCAACGAACGCGGGATCACGCCGAGCCAGCTACGTCTGAAGCCAGGTTACCTGGCAGAAATCATCAAGCTGGTTGATAGCGGTACGATCAATACCTCAACAGGGAAGTCCCTGATTGAAAGGGTTCAAGATAGCGGACGTCCACCAGGTGAGATCGTTGAAGCGGAAGGTTTGGGCAAGGTCTCCGACGAAGAAGCGATCCGGGAAATCATTGTTGGCGTGATCGAGCAGAATCCGGACCAGGTGGCGACATACAAGAGTGGAAAAACAACGATCATTGGCTGGTTTGTTGGGCAGGTGATGAAGCAATCACGCGGCAAAGCCGACCCGCAGCTCACGCGCAGCATGCTTGAAGAGCTTTTGTCGGAGGAATTCGAGCATCCCCTCTGATTATTATTCCTCAAACCGATCTTTATTTATTGTTATCTTGATTTCTGTCGATGTTTAAATTACTTCCGGCTACTGAAGAAGATGCTTCAGCAATTCGCGATCTGGTGCGCATAGGAAAAATCAATCCTACCGGCTTGAAATGGGAGCGCTTCATGGTGGCAACGAATGATGCAGGGCAGGTGATCGGTTGCTGCCAGGTGAAGCCACATAGGGATGGAACCCGGGAGCTGGCTTCACTGGTTGTGCACCCGGACTGGCGCGGTAAAGGTATAGCCAGGGCACTGATCGAGCATTTCTTATCAGTCCAGGAAGGGGATTTATACCTGATGTGCCGCACGAATGTAGGCCGGTTGTACGAAAAATTCGGTTTCCACACCGTTCCAAGCGATGAGCTGCCGCCTTACTTCAAACGCATCATGCGCTTGATGGGTATTTTTGAGATTTTCAGTGGCGATGGTGAAGGTGGATTAATCATGATCCGTGAAGGGAGGGCCTAGCGGTTCGCGAGAAGCCCCACCCGGTTTCAGAGGCACACGACTCATCGCATATTCAGCCAAGGCGGTGATGGTTAGGCTGGGGTTGATACCAGGATTCGCGGGTACGATAGAACCATCGATAACGTACAATCCTGGATAATTAAATACCTGGCAGTCCAGGTCGACAACACCCTCACTGGAATCCCTGCCGATCAAACACCCTCCGAGCATATGTGCGGTTGCGGGGACATCAAACAAAGATTCGAGCATAGTACCAACTGGTTCCCCTTTTATCTCCCTGGCGAATTTCTCGGTAACAGAACGTCCCAGGTCCGTGTTCACGGGTACAGTATGATCGAGATCGTGTTCGGCGATTAGGCCGCGCTTGAACATGTTCAGTAGACTCTTACCCCTGTGTAAGCGCATTAAATTGTTCTGGGTTTGCATGATCATCAAAGCAGTTCCCCGGCGCGTCAATCCCGGTTTGAACTTGACCCGGTAGAACATGCCCGGTTGTTTAAAGATATCCAAAAGCAGGCTAGCAAATCGTTTAGGGAAGCTCCCGCTCGGCCGGTTAAATGGTGCCGCAATCAACCAGAAGATCAAGGATGAGCCATCTGAAAAGCGGACAGGTTCGATGCGGGTGGTCTCGTCTGCCTGGAATATAGAAGTAATCGCCAAGCCCTTAGAATGATCGACAATTTCCGTGGGATTAAAACTTCCCAAGAAGGCTTCACTATTTGTGCGTACTGTTTTACCGAGATGGTTGGAGATGTTGGGAAGGGATTTGTGTTCGTTTTTGCATTTAAGTAGCAGGTCATTGGTGCCGAGAACTCCTGCAGATACGATCACATTGCGGGCGCGAACGCGGAGTTCTGGTTTCCAAAGCCAGCTGGTTGAAGATTGATAAACAACCTCGTAGCGAGCCCCGTCGGATTGCTCACCTTCCAGGGGTTGGATATCCTGCACCATGACTTGAGCATGGACATCAGCCCCCCATTTTTCTGCAAAATACAGGTAGTTCTTAACCAGGGTATTCTTAGCATTGTAACGGCAGCCCACCATGCAACCACCACAGTGATTACAGCCAGCGCGTGGTGGTCCCTGACCGTCAAAATATGGGTCTAGCACCTCCTGTGAATTCTCATTAAAGAATACGCCGACCTCTGTTGGTTGGAAAGTTTCCCCATAACCGATTTCTCTCGCTATGCTACGCAGCGCTTCGTCCGCAGGCCAAAGGTTAGGATTCCTGGTGACACCCAGCATATGCCTTGCAGTCGCATAGTGCGGGGCAAGAATGGATCTCCAATCACCCAAGTGGTTCCAGGAATCAGCCGAAAAGAAACTCTCGTCTGGCTCCATCAATACGCCAGCATAGACCAAGCTGCCACCACCTACCCCGCTTGAGTGAAAGACAAAAAAACCGTTGAAGAGGCTGAGCTGCAAGATACCAAAGCAGCGCATCAGGGGAGCCCAAAGATACCTCCAGATATTCCAGTTGGTTCTCGGGAAATCGTCATCATGGAAGCGTTTACCACGCTCCAAGACCAGCACGTTATATCCCTTCTCAATCAGGCGCATGGCGGAGACGCTGCCTCCAAATCCAGAACCAATAATGACATAATCGTAGGTATCAATGTGTGCCACAGTGTAAGCTCCTCACAGGATGGATGCAGGTTGTAAACATAAATAAAAAGCACTGCTGGCAGTATATCGCATATCGCTTTTTCAGGGTATCAAAAGGTTTTTGGGTTTACCCCATTTGCGGATATGCGTCTTTGCCCAGCGGTAGTGATTGGCTGTGTTGGCAAATATGAAGGTGGCTAAATTGGAATTCCCTGTCCAAGCGTAGACACCAGGATGAAATATTTCCTCTTCGGGGATAGCGCGAATTGTTTGCATTACCTGATTGTAGGAAGAGCCAAACTCGGCCATGATGCTTTCAAGCGGACGATTTCTGTTCCTGTTGTAGATGTCCTGGTTTAGTAGGTCCAGATCTTCCCAGGTCAGCCCCGGGGCTGGTGTTTGGGGAACTTCCCCACGCAAGCCAGCCTGGTACCACCCAAGGAAACGCTGCTCCCAGTCCACCAGGTGGGCCAGGATATCCTTGATCGACCAATCGCCAATCACACCCTTTTCAACCAGTGCGTCTTCTGGCAGGGAGGCGAGATTTTTTTCCAGTCGGCGTCTTTCAGTCTGGATCCTTTCCAGCATTTGTTCCTTGTTTATTCGTATCCCTCTTCTCGACCATTTGCGGATACATTTCTTCGCCCAGCGATAACTCTCCCATGACATCTCCTGCAGGAGACCAACGACATTCATTTGTCCAGCCTGTTTGTTGATATCGACTTGGGAGAGGTGGTGAGATGGAATCCGCTTCACTATCTCCAGCAGCTGCCTATGAGCGGAATCAAAATCAATCAGGGTGTCTTCCAGCGGTTGTCCCTGCTTATTGACCAGGATGAAGTTATCAATCCGGGTGATATCTTGTGGGATCAAATCCTGATTAAACTCATTAAATTCCGTGCCAAGCTTGATATGTTGGTAACACTCAATGAAAAAACGCTCTCTGCCAGAGATGAGAGCCAGTAAATCTTTAAGCGATAAATCACCTGCGACACCTGGCTGGTTACATTGTTCTGCATTGAACTTGAGGCGATCACTGGGTACAAATTCCCCATGCTGATCTCTTTTGAAGAAGTACAAGTAGCGGACAAGCTGCCGGCGGTCGGTCTGAATCTGCTTGAGCAGCTCATTGTTTGCCATTTATTGATTTCCGGGGTTGCCTTGCTGTTCTGCAGCGCGTATCGCCAGGGCTACGGCACCCAGAACCCCAGCCTGGGAACCGAGGGCTGGTGGCAGGATGTAATCTTGATTGGTAGTCGTTATTTGAGGCGCGGAGATGTAATCCCCCAGGATCGTGCGGACTTCTGCACGGATCAGCGGGAAGAGCTGGACCTGGTCCATCACACCTCCACCAAGTATCACGCGCTTTGGTGACAAAGTCGTGACCAGGTTGGCGATTCCCAGAGCCAGGTAATGCGCTTCGAGCTGCCAGGCGGGATGCTCTGGTACCAAGTCCTCCCCGGGCTGATCCCAACGGGCATTAATCGCCGGTCCGGTTGCCAGTCCCTCCAGGCAATCACCGTGGTAAGGGCAAATGCCAGGGAATGGATCGCGATCCCAATCGTGAGGAATCCGCATGTGACCCATCTCCGGATGGATCAGGCCATGGACCAGTTCATGGTTTACTACGGCAGCACCACCAATGCCAGTTCCCACTGTCAGGTAAATGAAATCAGAACATTCTCGCCCTGCTCCCCAGCGTTGTTCTCCTAAGGCCGCTGCATTGACATCGGTGTCAAATCCAATGGGGAGATTGAATTCCTGTATGAGGGGGGTGATCAGATCGAAGTGCGCCCAGCCCGGTTTTGGGGTGGTAGTCAGGAAACCGTAGGTGGGTGAAGCCGAATTCAAATCAAGCGGGCCGAATGAGCCAATGCCAATACCGCGCAGACTGCTGAGATCCCCAACTTCGGACTGGATGAATTCAATTGCTTTGGAAATTGTGGAATCTGGTTCCCTGGTTGGGAAGCGGGTAGTGGCGCGAATATCTCCTGGATGGTTGGCGATCATACACACCCATTTGGTGCCTCCGGACTCGATGCCTGCGAACACCTGGTTTCTTCTCCTTTCCCTTCAACAAAATTAAACTTCCTTCATTATAAACGCTACTTAATATCACGACCCCTCCCCAACATAACCTTGGGGAGGGGTGTGCAATTGCATGGCGAGAATTTAAGCCCAGAATAATTCTCCAGCTGCTTCGGAGATGCCAGCTTCCTTCAACAGGGCAATGCCTTTTGCCAAACCTTCATCGGTGGACATCATGGCATCCTCGTGCTCGATGGAGATCACATAATCATAGCCCACCATACGCAGCGCGCTGATGATATCTTTCCAGGTCTTGGCATCGTGACCGTACCCGATGCTGCGAAAAGTCCAGGCACGGTCAGGGATATGCCCATAAGGCTTGCCATCATTCACGCCGTTGACCATCACATTGAATGGGTCGATGTATACATCCTTGCCATGAACATGGACGATGGCGTTTCCCAGCTGGCGGATGGCTGCGACCGGATCAACCCCATTCCACCACAGGTGACTTGGATCGAAATTGCATCCCAGAGCAGGACCACAGGCTTCACGCAAGCGGAGCATAGTCTCGACATTGTAGACCAGCATGCCTGGATGCATCTCCACCCCGATCTGTACCCCGTGCTGTTCTGCAAATTGTGATGCGGAACGCCAATAAGGGATGCCAACCTTGTCCCATTGATAGTCCAGGATTTCTGTAAAGTGATTTGGCCAGGGGCAGGTAACCCAGTTGGGTTGGGTATCGTCTGCTGACCCAGCTGGTAAGCTGGAGAGCACGTTTACCACAGGTACTTCCAGCAGTTGAGCCAGTCGAACGGATTTACGAAAAACTTCATCCGATTCCTTGGCAATCGCCTGGTCGGGGTGCAGCGGTTCGTAATGGCAGCTCAGTGCGCTGAGAACCAAACCCCGTGAATGGATAGCTTCCAGGTACTCATCGCGCTTAGCCCGACTTTCCAGGAGATCGTCCACAGGGCAGTGGTGATTACCAGGATAGCCTCCTGAGCCGATCTCAACCGCATTGACACCTGCTGCCACCGCCTTATCCAGGGCTTTTTCGAAAGGGAGATTCTGGAATAGTACCAGAAATACACCAATGCGCATAACAACCTCCTTGAAATTAATTGATACTAATCAACTCTTGACTTGTCGAGACGGTCTTGCTCTCTCCGCAGCTGGACAACCCGGCTGCTTTCGTCTAAATCAACATCATCCCATGTCAGGTAATTCCCCGCAGGGATAGGATTTTTTACCACGGCACCTGGTGCTAGTCCAACCGGTAGTGCCTTCAGATCTCGGATCGTATCGGCTTTATCAATCAAGCCGAAGAAGGTGTATCCACCAAATTCGTCGAGATGCTCTCCTGTTATGAGATCTCGCTTGGCGACGGTGAGTACATCTGCAACTGGCTGGTCGAGCGGTACTAAAGTGGTCTGGCGGTGTAAATAAGCCCTTGCAACGGAGATGGGTGCTTCCAGGAACCATAAGTGGTAGGGGCGAAAAAATGTAAAGTACCTGCCACGGCCGACCTTCAGGTATTCCAGATCAGCCTGGATGCGTTGATCTGCGATACGCACCGTGATGAATACGCCACCTGCCATTGAGCTGCCCTGCACAAAATCGACCGAGTTTAGGCGCGTGCTGATGCCGCCGTCAGTTTCCAAGGCGAAAATTTGTGAAACATTTTCCAAGGTGGCTTCGGGACCCTTCATACCGCGCTGCATCGGCAGGCAACCGGTCGCATTGGCAGCACAGGTCATCTCAAACATCGTCTTCGTGCCATCAACATACGAGGCGACCTGGTAGGGATCCTTGTTTGATTTTCTGGCAGATTCGGCTACCAGGTCCGGGGTGGCGGAGGGATTCAGCAGGTTGTTCTTGCCTTTACCGATTACCACCGGTTCGTATCCCAGGGTGGTGACGAAATCCCACAGTTCCATCAGGCAGCCTGGTTCATCGCCCGAGGAAACAGTGTAAAGCACACCGGCTTCTCGCGCTTTTTTGCTCAGGATGCGACCTACTGTCACATCAGCCTCGATGTTAACCAGGACGATATCCTTCCCGTTTTGGATGCAAGCATAAGCCGTTTCCGCACCGGAGGCTGGCGAGGGGGTGACATCTGCTACGATGTCAATGGAATCGAGCTGTGCTGCAAGGGTGTAGGAAGCAGTGATCACGAATTTTCCACGGCGCAGTGCATCTTCGGCTACCCCTGGATGCTCAGTTTCCACCAGGTCATCATCAGTCAGACCGATCGCCAGGAAGGCCTGCCTGGCTGCAGCCACATCCAGGTCTGCTAAGACAGGGACGTGCATGCCTCTGATATGGGCGACCTGGGCCACGAATCCACTACCGATCCAGCCCGCACCGCTGACCCCGACGCGGATCGGTTTTCCTTCTTCTTCCAGCTTGCTCAGCTCTTCGTGGATCATGGGCTACTCCTGGTTATCCCTGCTTGGCTCGAAATACTTCCCGGGCCGCCGTGGCAATATCATCTGAGGTCAGCCTGTATTTCTTCAGCAGGTCATCCGGGGCTGCTGATTCTACAAAAACATCCTCTAAACCGATGAAGCGCATGGGAACCGGGTGTTCCTCGGCGACCAGACGGGCTACATTACTGCCCATGCCGCCTTGAAGCAGGTGTTCTTCCGCAGTTACGACTGCACCAGTTTCACGGGCGGCAGCGCTGATCGCTTGCCTATCCAACGGGCGGATGGTATGCAGGTCCAGAACCCTGGCCTGGATGCCGTCTTTTTCAAGATCGGCGGCGGCATCGAGGGCCATGCCAACCATCAATCCACAGGCGATTATGCTCAGGTCATCCCCCTGGCGAACGATATTCGCCCTGCCGATCTCAAAGGGTGGGTTCTCGGCGGGGTATATTTGGGGCATTGGCACCCGGCTGGAGCGGAGAAAAACCGGTCCGATATGATCGGTGGCGGCCCTGACAGCCGCATGCATGCTGGCAGGATCACTGGGCACCAGGATAGTCATGGTGGGTAATCCACCCATCAGCGCCAGGTCATCAATACCCATTTGGGTCGGCCCATCTTTGCCGAGTGTGATACCACCGTGACTTCCCAGAATCTTGGCGTTAATGTTGGACAGGGCAACGGCCAACCGGATCTGGTCATAGGCGTTGCAGAGTAAAAATGATGAGAAGCTGGTGATCCAGGGGATCAGGTCACAGGCGGCCAATCCAGCACCCACGCCGACCAGGTTACTCTCAGCGATGCCAATGTTGAAGAATCGATCAGGAAATTTTTGGCGTACATATTCAGCCTTGGTTGAGTTTCCCAGGTCGCCATCCAGCACGACCACGCGCGGGTTTTCTTCGCATACAGCCAAGAGGGCATCTCCGAAAACATCCCGCATGGGTTTGCCGATCTCCAATCCTGCTTTTGTTCCTACTGCCATGAGATCTCCTCCCGGGCTTTGGCAGCCTGCTCGGGGTTTAATGCCCGACCGTGGAAGGTGAAATCCTGTTCGACGAACGAGACCCCTTTTCCCTTGATGGTATGCGCAATGATGATGCCTGGTTTATCGTTGGTATCCTTGATCTTGTCGAGGGCCCCCATTAGCTGGGAGATATCATGACCGTCGACTTCCAATACCCACCAGCCAAAGCTCTCCCATTTCTGGACAAGCGGCTCGAGGGCCATCTCGCGGCTTATCGGACCGGTCTCCTGGTACTTGTTGTAATCCAGGATAGCAGTCAGGTGGTGGGCTTTGAAGTGCGCCGCAGCCATGGCTGCTTCCCAGACCTGCCCGGCTTCACATTCACCGTCCCCTAGCAGGACAAAAACCCGGTATGGCAACTGGTTAATCCGTCCCCCCAGGACGTGCCCCAGGCCAAGTGAGAGCCCCTGGCCCAGGGACCCGGTGGTGGCTTCGACGCCTGGCAGCATACCTTGGATTGGGTGGCCTTGAACAGGGCTGTCCACCTGACGAAGCTTCCACAGCAGTTCCCTGTCGAAATAGCCGGCCCTGGCCAGAACAGCATACAGTAATGGCGCGGCATGCCCTTTGCTCATGATGAACCGATCCCGCCCCGGCCACCAGGGATCATCAGGGCGGAAGTTTAAGATACCCCCAAAATAAATGGCGGTCAGGATTTCCACTGCTGAAAAAGAGCTAGAGGGATGTCCAGAACCAGCCCGGGTGGTCATATCGAGAATATCAAGGCGCAAGTCCCTGGCGATTGCGTTTAATTGTTCGAGGTTGTAAATTTCTGCTTGTTGATTTGCCATGTGTGCTCCACGGGATTGCAATGTATTTCTAATTTGTTCTATTGTTATTGGGCTGTTGGCTGAGAAAATTCTCAACCTGCTCCCTGGTGGGTAAGGCAGGAATCACACCTTGTTTCAATGCGGTCAGCGCCCCAACGGCATTGGCATATCGCAGCGCGCTGCACATTTGGGTTGAAGGAATACCTGATAATGACCTGTCCTGGGAAACTACCTGGGTGAGGAGACCAGCGATGAAAGCATCCCCACAACCGGTGGAATCGATCGTTTCTACTTCGAATCCAGGGATAAACTCAGCATCTACTCCGGTATTAAAGTAGGACCCATCTGCTCCCAAGGTGACCACGCAAACCTGTGGTCCATATGCCAACAATGCCTGACTGCCGCGATGAAGATCGTCATCCCCGGTGATTAATTCCATTTCCTTCTCATTGACCTTGACCAGGTCTACCAGAGGTAAAACCTGCTTGACTCGTTGGGTAGCTGCTTCAGGGCTAGCCCATAATGCGGGCCGGTAATTGACATCGAAGGAGACCAGACCACCACCTTGCCTGGTCAGTTCTATCGCCCGCATAACTGCACTGTTTATTGGTTCATTGCTGAGACTCAAGGAGCCGAAATGCAGGCAGAGGGTCGCATGCAGCAAGTCCTCGGGTAGCTCTTCGGGCTTGAGGAGCATATCTGCACCCGGGTTGCGGTAGAAGACAAACTCGGCGTTGTGAACATCTGGCATGGCGATGAAGACCAGGGTGGTACGCGCATCGGTGTCAAATTGGATTCCCCGTGTATTCACGCCCTCCTCGCGGAGCACTCGCTCCAGGAGGTGACCAAAAATATCATCCCCCACCTTTCCAATAAACCCGCTCTGGAAACCCAGCCGGGCAGCAGCGACAGCAGCGTTGGCAGGAGCGCCGCCTGGTTTTGGGTGGAAGGCAGATACCTCAGCCATGGCTTTACCAACTTCAGCAGGGAACATATCGATCAGCAGCTCGCCAAGACAAATTATCTCCATCCCAATAAATCCTCCATCTCAGTTATTCATGCAGTTCATTGAACAACGAGTAACGATCCGCTCGGTAGTGGATGCGCAAATACTCAACCGGGAGATTGCCTTGCGAGAAGGAAACCCGGCTGACGAAAAGTAACGCTGCACCGGCAGTGATATTCAACAACTCCGCGATATCGGGAGGGGCCTGGATGGCTTGGATGACTTGTTTAGCCGAGGCGATGCGGATGCCATATTCTTTTTCCAGTACTTCTCGCAGTGGGTGTTGGGCATAATCGTATGCCAGGACATCCGGGCAGTACTTATGGATCAAGTAAGATTCCTCAATGCTCATTGGTTCGCCATCCGCAAGGCGCAAGCGGCGCAGGTAGACCAGGGATTCCCCGGGAGTTAAATCGAGTTTTTCGGCGGTAGTAGTATCTGCTGGCTGTAAACCGCTGGAGATGACTTCAGTCCCCGGCGTAAAGCCCCTCTGGTGCATATCTTCAGTGAAGCTGACGATGCGGGTCATGGATTGTTCGAGTGTGGGATGGGCGACAAAGCTGCCGCGCCCGCGCTGGCGGTAGATCAAGCCGTCGTTGACCAGCTTTTCCAGCACCTGGCGCACCGTATTTCGACTGACCTGGTATTCTGCGATCAGATCTGCCTCAGCTGGGATCATTTCACCGGGCTGCCACTCGCGGCGCTGGATCTTCCCCAGAAGAATTTCGTACAGTTGCTGGTAGTAGGGGAGCTTACTAAAGCGGTCGATCGTTTGCGGGTACATGGATCAAGTTCTCATACAAGCCGGGATATTCGCTGGCACGAATGAAATATACTAATATACCAACATTCCTATATTGGATTTTATTTGAACAATTATATGATGTCAAGGTGGAGAAAAGTAGATTTTGATTGACAAACCGGAAAAACTCGCTATAATTTAGTTTGTTGGTACAACAAATTAATAGGGGTTGGGAAGTCCAAATTTGATTTATTGATCCTTTACCGGTAAAGTCCTGTTGCCAGTAGCTTAATAGAAACAACACCACCACATCATCTCAAGACCGCATTGAGGTCACATGAACTACGTGGCAGGGCAATCCCAGACGGGTAAATATCGATTTCGAACCGGTGATCAGGCACTTGTGCGCCAGATCAACCTGGCTGTGATCATGCACCAGCTACGGGAACACGCTCCCATCTCGCGGGCTGCGCTGGCGGAAATCACCGGGTTAAATAAAACCACCGTTTCCAGTTTAGTTCGAGAATTAATTGAACGTCAATTTGTGCGCGAAGTAGGTTATGAATCTCCAGGCGGTGGTCGTGGAGCAGGCCGCCTGGCGATGCTGTTGACCCTCAACCCGCGCGCCGGATTTATTATCAGCATGGAGATCGGCGTGGATTTTTTAATGGCGATCTGCACCAATTTTGCTCCTGAAACCATGTGGCAGCACACCGAACAGATCGATCCTGACATGGGCCAGCAGGTCATTATTGACCAATTGCTGGCCCTTTTGTATCAGGGTATCAATACCGGGATTGAATATTGCGATACTTTACTGGGGGTTGCAGTAGGTGTACCTGGGTTGGTTGACCAGACCACGGGAACTTTGCTGTTTGCCCCCAACTTGCGTTGGGAGAATGTCCCCTTGAGAGCACAGATGGAAGGCCTGGTAGATGCGCCTTTGATGATCGATAATGAAGCCAACATGGCAGCCCTGGGTGAACATTACTTCGGGGCTGCACGAGGTTATAACGAAGTACTGTATCTCAGTGCGGGGGTAGGGCTAGGTGGGGGTCTGGTGCACAGCGGGAGGGTCTTCAACGGGGTGACGGGTTTTGGTTCCGAGTTTGGTCACATGACCATGGACCCGGAGGGGGAATATTGCAATTGTGGAAACCGCGGCTGCTGGGAAACACAGGTCAGCCAGCGAGCACTTTTCCGATACCTGCGCCGATCAGCCGGCCAGGGGAAAAAAACGATCCTGACAGAGATGACGGAGGGAAACTTAGGTGCACTGACCCTACCATTGGTGGTTGAAGCGGCAAAGCAGAATGACCCAATAGCACTCGAAGCATTTGAAGTGATCGGTAGGAATTTGGGGATCGGTATTTCATCTTTGGTGAATGCCCTGAACCCGGAGCTGGTTGTTTTTGGCGGCATCCTGAGCCTGGCGAGTGATTACCTGTTTCCGGCAATCGAGGACGAGCTTAAGCGGCGCACTCTGCGCTGGAACCGGGAGGCTATCAAAGTGGTCGTGGCTGAACACGGCCAGGAAGCTTGTGTGATGGGCGGCGTTGCCAGGGTTTTCCAGGCGGTATTGGCAGAACCAATGCCGATCAGTGGACAACCGGGAAATGTGATTGCGATGGTAAACGCCTGAACCTGAATTTTGAGTTTTTGACCTTGAAAGGAGGTGATGCAACGAGAATACCAATAATGAACATGCATATCAAGTAACCGGTTATTTCAAAACAAAATTTTCCTAGAAGGAGAAGATACAAATGTTGAAAAAAACATTATTCGGGCTGACGCTGTTATTGGTTCTGGTCCTGGCTGCGTGCGCACCAGCTGCGACTGAAGCGCCTGCAGAAGAAGCCCCTGCCGAAGAAGCCCCAGCCGAAGAAGCCCCTGCTGAAGAAATGCCCGCAGTGGCAGAATTGAACATCCTGTGGGCCCAGTGGGCACCAGCCGACTACCTGCAGCAGATCGGCAACATGTACGAAGAGGAGACCGGCATCAAGGTCAACGTGATCCAGGAACCCTGGGGATCGTTCTATGATCTATTTGCAAACGAAATGGCTGCCCAAGGTGATGCCTACGATATGGTGGTTGGTGACAGCCAGTGGATTGGCCAGGGTGCTAC
>Ga0209536_100011432_pt1 | contig 13000 bp, 8 predicted proteins | sample DeeMarSeWOR28_12_FD_187461 | JGI IMG/M metagenome (GOLD analysis project Ga0209536, IMG submission 187461) | Marine sediment microbial communities from White Oak River estuary, North Carolina - WOR-2-8_12 (SPAdes) (version 2) | ecosystem: Environmental > Aquatic > Marine > Intertidal zone >...
TGTTTATCCTTGCCATCAGTATTTCACGATTAAGCGGGACGGTTGTCGCGTCCTGGATTGGAATTAAAATCGGCAAACGGAATGCCTATTGGATATCTCTTGTACTGGCTGCCATGGGATTCGGATCGGCCATATTCTGGAGCGGTAATGTCTGGTGTTTTACCATTGTTTTCTGCTTTGCCTCAATGCTGGGGATGATTGCCGGCTCTATGAGTACCGCGTTATTTTCAGATACGGTTGTTTACGGCGAATGGAAAACGGGTAAGAACAACCGGGCTTTTACGATGGCCCTTCAGAGTTTTGCCATAAAAGTGGCAGTTTTTATCAGGAACCGTGTGGTTTCTGTGGGTCTGATCACAATAGGATTTGTTGCCAATACCGACCCGACTCCGGGTGTTATTGAAGGTATCCGATCCATCACGATTTTCTCTCCTGCCGTAGTGTGCGTCATCTCAGCCGCCATATTCTTCTTCGGGTATAAAATAGAAGACTCCCAGGTTCCAGAGATGCAGGATGAAATCTTTTCAAGAAAAGTCAACGGGGATTGACCCGTGTTTTTTCGTTTCTTTTGTTCTGATAGAACCTGTCCTCTCCGGTAATAAAAATTAAAGGAATTTCTCCCGTTCAGCGGGAGAAATTGGACGTTTCCATACATTTGAGCGCTTTGCGTCAGTTTGTAAAGAGTCTGAAAATCTAAATTTAAAGGAATCTATGCTTTGCGCCCACCTTGTCCAGGCGTTATATTAACTGTGTCGGAAATGAACTTTGACGCCTGTAGCAATACTAATAATAACGCTTATTACTTTGGAGTTCTGAGATGAGTTGGGAATACAGCGAAAAAACAAAACAACTGTTTATGGATGCGGTTCACGGAAAACCCGGTACACACCTGGGTGAGATTGAAAATCCGGATGGAGTCGGCGAACATGGATCTATCGCCTGTGGCGATGCTATGAGGTTTACGTTCAGGGTTAAACGTCACCCGACTGATCCGACCCAGGATATCATCACTGAGGCGAAGTATCTTACATTCGGGTGTACTTCTGCCATCGCTTCGTCCGAAGCCCTTTGCGGCATAATTGAACAGGGCGAATATACGCCCATTAACGCCCTGAAAATCCAAAACAGCGATATTGTAGATTTTTTACAGGGATTGCCCGAGCAGAAGATACATTGCTCGGTAATGGGTGCAGAAGCGCTTGAGGCGGCCGTATTCAACTGGGCGCAAAGGCGTGGTGTGGACCTGAAAAGCCTGGGTATCGATATGCACGACCAGGAAACCGAAGAGGGAAGGATCGTCTGTAAATGCTTCTCCATCACGGAACCGTATCTTAAACGTAAAATACGTGAATTGAACCTGCGTTCTATTCCCCAGATCACCAACGCTATAAAGGCGGGTGGCGGCTGTACTTCCTGCCATCATGTGCCCGGGGGTCTTCAGGATATTCTCGATCAGGTATGGGCCGGGGAAACGGCTGCCGCGGAGAATCCCTCCCTGGTTCAGATTACGCCGCGTGAAGTAAAGGAAGATTCCGATTTCTCGCCCTATCAATTCGCAAAAAAGGTTGAAAAGGTCATCGATGAGTATGTGCGCCCGTCCCTGAAAGCGGATGGGGGAGATCTGGAGCTTGTGGATATCAAAGGCACTATTATTTACTGCCAACTGAAGGGAGCCTGTTCGAACTGCATGGGTGCCAGTCAGACATTAAAAATGATGGTGGAACGCATTTTAAAAGACCAGGTGGACGAACGCATCCGGGTGGTTGAGGTATGACGGACCTTATGAAAATAACCTATTTAGACAACAACGCGACGACACAGGTTGCCCCGGAAGTCTACGAAGCGATGGTACCGTACCTGACGGAGGATTATTTCAACCCCAGCTCAATGTACGATCCGGCGCAGAGAACGCACGATGCAATTTCCGCCGCCCGCAAGAAAATTGCCGATGCCCTGGGGCGCGTCGATCCTAAGGAAATTTTATTTACAGGATGCGCCACAGAAAGCAACAACACGGCCATTCTGGGCACCGCAAAGGCGAATCACAATCGCAAGCATATCATTACGACCGCCGTAGAGCATCCGGCTGTCATCGAAGTCTGCAGGGAACTTGAGAGAAACGGGTATTCGGTAACCTACCTCGGCGTCGACCGGGCAGGAAATCTCGATATGCGCGAGTTTATCCAGGCTCTGTCGCACAATACGCTTTTGGTTTCCATCATGCATGCCAATAACGAAACCGGAGTTATTTTCCCCATTGAACAGATGTCCCGTATTGCCAAGCAGACCGATTCTGCTATCATTTTCCACACCGACGCGACCCAGACGGTAGGCAAGCTTCCGATAGATCTGGTCAGCGGTTTTCCCTATGTGGACCTTCTGTCCTTTTCCGGTCACAAGCTTCATGCACCGAAAGGGATAGGCGCTTTATTCATCCGCCGCGGCACGCGTTGCCGGCCTTTTATGCTCGGGGGGCACCAGGAGGACGGGCGCCGGGGGGGTACCGAAAATGTTCCCTATATTATCGGTCTGAGCCGTGCTTTGACCCTTGCGATGGAACGGCGCGAGCAGGACGAATCCTACATCGAAAAATTGAGAGACCGGCTTGAACGGGAACTTGTCGAGAAGATCCCATCGGTGCAGGTGAACGGCAAAGAGGCTCCCAGGCTTCCCAATACGCTCAATATCTCCTTCCACTATATTGAGGGGGAAGGGATGTTATTCCAACTGAGTTCCTTCGGGATCTGCGCTTCGAGCGGCTCTGCGTGTACGTCCGGATCTTTGGAGCCGTCTCATGTGCTGAGAGCAATGAAAGTACCGTTTACGGCCGTTCATGGATCCGTGCGTTTCAGCCTGAGCAGGTACAACTCGGATGAGGATATCGACAAAGTGCTGGAAGTGTTTCCTCAAATAGTCACGAATCTCCGAAATCTGTCGCCCTATTGGGACAACGAAAAGAACCTTCCGCGTTCCGATGCATTGAATCTGGTGAAGTAGCGTTAAGCGATCAACAGGCATCTGAAGAATGCATGGGCGAAACTGTCTGTTCGATCCCGTCTTTTTGCAACCCTCTTCCCGAAGTCACAAGAATTCATTTCTTTTGCGAAAGAAAACCGTGTCGATATGCATAGGTATGGATGGATTCTGTTTACTTGAATACCGGAATAATTATGTAGGGAGTTCATCCCATATGAAAAAAAGTTGTATGGTTATTCTCCTGGTTCTCCTTACTGCAGTTTCAACCACGCTCCGGGGGCAGGATGGAAAAATCTTCCCGTTCGAGTATAAAAAAATAGAGCTCGAAAATGGATTCAAAGCCTACCTGATTCAGGCAGGCGCACCGGGGCAGATTGCCTATGTCACTGTTGTTCGGTCCGGTTCCCGGGATGAGTATGAGCCGGGAAGAAGCGGGTATGCCCATTTTTTCGAACACATGATGTTCCGTGGGACCTGCCGCTATCCGAAGTTCGATGCGATCGCCGGCGGGCTGGGCGCCCTCTATAATGCATCAACCTCCAACGATTTCACCCAATACTACCTTGTTGCTTCCAAGGATACCCTGGAGCAGGTCATGGATCTCGAATCCGATCGCTTTATGAATCTGCAATACACGGAGTCCCAGTTCCGGACCGAAGCAGGGGCGATTTTGGGGGAGTTCAGCCAGGGGAAGAGCAGTCCATATTACTATCTCGAAGAAAAAACCGCCGATACAGCCTTCAACAGGCATACCTACAAGCACCTTACGATCGGATTCGAAAAGGATGTGCGCGGCATGCCGGAAGGATATGCCTACAGCCTCGGTTTCTACAGGAGGTATTATCGACCCGAAAACTGCGTGTTGCTTCTGGCCGGAGATTTTGACTTCGAACATGCCGAGGCACTTATCCGCAAGTACTATTCACCCTGGAAACCGGGGTATCGAGCTTCCGACGTCATGCCGGAGCCGCCCCAGACATCGTCCCGAAAGGCGACTGTCGAATTCCCCGGTAGAACTCTCCCGTTTCTGAGTGTGAAGTACAAAGGGCCTGCATGGAGTGCTGCAGACAGGATTGCCGTGGCGACGGAAGTACTGGGAAAGGTAGCCTTCGGTGAAAACTCGGAAATCTACAATAAACTCGTTATTCAGGATCGTACAGTGCAGTCGTTTTCTGCAAATTTTGAATTGATGCGCGACCCGGGCCTGCTGGGTGTGACAACGCTTGTGACGGATCCGGACAATCTTTCCGTGGTTGAGGAAGAAATCGGAAGAGCCGTTGAGAAGTTCCGGCGAGATCTCACCGATGCTGCGGTGCTCGACGAGACAAAAAGAGCGATGAAGTACAGTTACCTTATGAGCCTTGAAACGGCGCTGGGAGTATGTTTTTCCCTGAGGCCTGTTGTAACGTTCACGGGAGGCATCGAAGCGATTGAAGATTATTATCGAACCCTTTCGTCAGTCACTCCGGAGGATGTAAGAACAGCCGCCAGGCAATACTTGGTTGAAACCGGCAGAACGACTATTACTCTCTTGCCGTCCGGGGAGGTGAAATGACAAGCCGAATCCTGTCTGCGATGGTCTTTGCCTCTCTTCTGCTGTCTTGCAGTTCTATTAAAAATCCGGAAGGATCCCCGGGAGGTGCCATCGGGTTGAAAGAACCCGGATCACCATTTGTCGCTTTTAATATCTGGATTCGGTGCGGATCACAGAACGATCCTGCAGGCAAGGAGGGGCTGGCGGCTCTTACAGCGTCTTTCCTGGCCGAAAGCGGGACCGAAAAGAACTCCTACGAACAGATATTAAAAAAACTGTATCCCATGGCTGCGAATTACAGGGCTGTGGTCGACAAGGAGATGACCAATTTCACGGGGCGCATTCACAAGGATAATCTCGAAGCCTATTACGAAATATTCAAAGACGCAATTCTTGCACCGGCATTCGATCCGGGGGATTTTCAGCGGATCAAAGCGCGAACGATGAATTATCTGCAACAGGCGCGCCGATTCTCAAACGATGAGGAACTTAGCAAGGAGCTCCTTTTTCGAGAAATCTATCGCGGCACAACTTACGAGCATCCTGAAGAAGGCTATGTCGCGACAGTCCGTTCCATCACCCTGGATGACGTGAAATCCTTCTACTCGAAGCATTATACGCGGAACAATATTACCGTAGCCGTCGGAGGAGGCTTCCCCGCGGGATTCAAAAGAAGAGCCAGACGGGATTTTGACGCGCTGCCCTCCGGTGAAACAGTGACAGTGGCTGCACCCGGACCGGCTCCTATTAAAGGGATTCATGTATTACTGGTTGAGAAGAATACCGAAAGCAGCCCGGTGTCCTTCGGTTTTCCGATCGATCTGCTCCGGTCCGGTGAGGATTTTTACGCCATGATGCTGTTTAATTCCGCAATGGGCGAACATCGCAATGCATTTGGAAGTTTGTACCGGGTGATTCGTGAAATGCGGGGAATGAATTACGGCGACTACTCCTATATAGAAGCCTATCCTCAAGGCTATAGGACTCAGGTTCCGCCTGTCAATGTCAGCCGACGCTCTCAAATCTTTGAGGTCTGGCTGCGTCCGATCGCCGCTACATCACCGGGAACGCTGCACGATCGAACTCTGTTTGCCATACGGGCGGCATTGCAGGAGCTGGCAAAAATCATAGATAAGGGAATAACGTCTGAAAGGTTTGAACAGACACGACGATTCCTTAAAAACTATACCGTGAATTTCGGGGCGACTCTAAGCCGCAGGCTTGCATACCGGGTGGACGATGCCTTCTATACAATACCGGGAGACGGATTTCTCGCTTCAATTCGTTCAGGCCTGTATGGGTTGACAGTGGAGCAGGTCAACAAAGCTATCAGGCAGAATATTCAAACCCGGAATCTGTGGATTGTCGTAATTACACAAGACGCGGACGGTTTTAAGAACAAGCTGCTGTCGGGATTGCCGACACCGATCGAATATCCGGCTTCACAGCCGCAGGAATTGATTGAGGAAGACAAAGAGATCGCGGCATTTCCGATCCCTGTTGAAGAACGGAACATCCGGATTGTCGGTATCAACGACGTTTTCGAGTCGCCGGATTCATAAAGCATCGTATGAACGTTCACACCTTCACACAACGTTTTTAATATGTGCCGTATTCGCGCGTGAAATCAATCATGGCCTTGAGATTTTCAGGCTTAACCTCATCCACAACAGAACGCGGTCCCACAATCAGACCGCCATCCTTCCCCACGACATCGATCAGCCATTTGCAGTATTTTTTCACCTCATCGACGTTGCCTGTCTGAAGCAGAGAAGCCGGGACATTTCCCGAAAGGCACAGGTGCCCGCCCAGGATTTCTTTCGCCCTGGCCATGTCCGTGCGGTCCATGCGGGCGATAACTTTGCCCTTGGGCAGTTCCAGGAGGTATTCCAGCCGCTGGGTATAGTCGCCTTCGAAGAATATTTCCGGCGTATACCCCGCATCCACAAGTGCATAGACCATTTTTTTCAGGTAAGGCCAGTAAAACTTCTCGAACTGTTGCAGGGACATGAATCCGTCCGCTCCTCTGTGCAGGGCCATAAAGGTTGTTGTAAAATGTTCCGGTTTCGGTGCAGCTGCGATCGCTTTGAGCGTTTGACCGGAGATTTTTTCAATAGCGGCAAGCAGCGTGTCGGGGCGCCGGTACATATCGAGCATGGAGCCCCGCATGCCCCGCAACAGGTCGGAAATCATATCAAAAGGCACCAGACCTCCAACCATCGACATCCGGCAGGGGAAACCGTTCTCATTTAACGCCGTGAACATTTCCCGTGTCTGCTGCATCCATTCCACGGCCTCATTGGCAACCGAGGAAAGCTTTTGGAGCATTTCGGCAAATTCCGGCAGGGTAAAAAGGTGCAGGGGAAGCATTAGCTGTACGGAATGCAGCGGCGGTAATAACGCCAGGGGGGAGAGCGTTCCATATATCCTCGGCAGGAGAATCCGTATGTTGAAATCCGACTGGTCATTCAGGAAATGCTCGTACTCCTCCGCTTTCATATATTCGCCTTCAACAAACTGGTGCGAAGAATTCATGCCTACGCCGTGTCCGGGCCAGACTGTGTTTTTCTGATCCAGCGTTTCCATGACCCTGCCGGACTGGTTTGAGAAGAATTCGCATCGGTCCGGCTGGAAGTAGAGAGCGGTTTTGATATAGGCGTCTTTCCATTTCGGGAAGTCGTAGTAGGAGTCACTGTAGGTGATCCCGGTGAATCTTGCCGGGAGATAACTCAAATGAACCGATGTCGGAATCCGATCCGGCACCCTGAGCTCGACGGCGTCGATATACCTTTTTTCTCTCTCACGATAGAGTTGTTCCGTAGATGGATCCATGATGTCATTTCTCCGAGTATTCGATTGTAGGTGAGTTGTAGAGATTATATATTTCGGGTGTCTTGTTCATCGAGAATCCGAATGTAAAAGCAATCGAGTGGTTTATGCGAAATACTTTTATAAATATTTCCCGGCCGTATCACAACGAAAATCTCTAGAATTCAGTGTTAAAGAATCGGGGGCTCGTTTTTCTGTCATTGGTTTCCATAAGAAAAAATCTAATTATCCACTACCGTAACAAAGGCTTTTCACGTTTGTACGTTCATGCCTTCGTATCTTCAACCTTGAACCCTGAACCTTGAACCCTGAACCTTGAACCCGGAACCCACAAGAAAAAAAGCCCTGAAGAAGCAGATTCGCTCCCTCAGGGCTTTCTGATGAATGGTTAATCAGGCGTTAACCCAACTTGCCGTTCTTTTCCAGTACGTCGGCTACTTTCTTCATGCCCATTCCTTCGAGTGTGGCACGGGTCGGATAGCCGTTTTCAGGATTGTAGCCCTCGAATTTGTAGAACCGGGTTTTGAAGTCTTCAACCTTGTCGCGATCCAATGCTCTGCCTTGGCCGGGATCATATACCCACTTGCCATCGATAACCATGGGCATCTCACCGCCCCCCCTGGAGGGCTGGTCGTAGATGTAATCTGGGAAGACTTCCAGGTCGCGGTGTCTTCCCTGAAGTACCCATATGGATCGGTCCAGAGTGTAGATCTTATGTCCGATTTCCATATAGTCGGCAAAGGTTTTATTGTTCCCCGTAATGGCATTCCAGAATTTGGGTTCCGCATTGGGAGTCGGGCCTCTCCGGTCGACCGTGTTGTTGGTGATGCACATAGGCCAACGCCAGCCGCAGAATCCGCCGGCTCCAACCCAGAATTTCTCATAATGCTTGACCCACGCGACCTGTTTGACTTTGGAATCCGAATAAACTCCGGTCGGACCTTCACCATAATCCACAAGGTAGCGGTCGTCCTCGTAAGGCACCATTGCCTGCCTGTAGAGATCGGAAGCCTCCTCTGCGGTCAGGTATGGATCTCCGGATTGCGCCATCCAGTGCAGAGGATAATTGGCCATCATGTGAAGCATCAGATCCCGTTCTCCGAGCAGCGATCCGAAGCCCCATTCCACTTCAACCTGTGAGGAGTAGTGTTCCTGAGTTCCCCAGTAGCTCAAACGGAGGGATCCGCTGTTTACGTCCTGCTCATAACGCCCAAGTTTTTCCGCCATTCTCGCAGCGGCTTCCGCTGCAAATTCACCGAATGCTCCCTCGCGTAACGAAATTTTCCGGAACAGCGCTTCGTAATATGCGTAGGTGCCCGATGCCGGCAGATCGGGATCGATCTCTTTTCCTTCCCCTATGATGCCTTCTCGGATTAGGAAGTCGATGTAACCACGGGTTGCCATGAGCTGCCAGTGACCCAGACCGTATTTCTGCATCAAATCATTGGCCTGCCGGGTCATTTTTCCTCTGAGGGCATCGGGCATGGAACTGTCGCCGCCCCCACCGCCGAAGAATCCTCCGCCGCCAATACGGGCAAACATGGATCCTGCACAGACGGATTCGTTGCTGTCGGCGCTTGCCAGCCGCATACGGCAACCCCTCGGGCAGGAGGCGCATGCGGCCGCGCGGGCCGGAACGAGCGGAACGCTACCGTTGCTGACATTGCCGCCGCTGGGGGCGCCGCTGATCAGGGCGTAACCCCTTTGAGCGAATCTTTGCCCTTCGTGGGGATTGTCGACATCCCACTGGAACTGACGGAACCAGAGCCTGGCATCCATCAACGCCTTCGGATCGGCGATCGGTACGCTGCCGGAACCTATTGCGCTGATTGCCTTGAGATTTTTGGATCCGAAAACTCCGCCGAAACCGCACAGAGCAGCCTGGGACCCCGGGCCGTGCAGGAGTGCTCCTATCCGGGTCTTGTTTTCTCCTGCCTGACCGCAGCAAACAACGGCAGGAATTTGAGTGGTGTAACAGCTATTGGCAAGTTCAGCCCATTCGCCATACTTCAGACTTGGAATGACTCGCCTGGAAATCTCCTGCTGTGCATCCCACGTATCCATGCCCCAAACCCCGTTAGCGTCTTCAATGGTGACTTTGTCGTCAACTATGTTGATCCATACGGGATTCTCGGCTGCTCCTTCAACCACCACTCCGTCCCAACCGGCAAATTTCAGCTGAGCAGTGAATCGGCCTCCGAAGTTGCTGTGGCCGAACCATTCCTCCGGGTATAGTCCCGGGCTAAGGCTCTGGACTTCGCATCTCCCCGATCCGGGCATGAAGGTGCCGGAAAAAGGGCTCGCCATCATGATAATGAGGTTTCTCGGATCGAATGCTTCGAATGGAAGTTGATCGCCGACCAGATCGAAAAATACGGCCGAACCTATTCCATGACCGCCACCAAAGGCTTCATACTTTTCAGTCGGAATAGTGCTGATCGATTTGTCGGTCAGGTTTACTCTAAGAATCTTTCCTGTATATCCACCTTTCATAATCGTCCTCCTATTCCTTTGCCTTTGGTTTCGGTTTGGGTTTGCTTGTCTTCGGTTTCCTCTGCGACATAGCGTATCTCGGGGGAACGTGCGTGGAATTTTCTACCAGGCCGAGGTTATACCAGTAGTCGTTACGAAGATTTACATCGTAGCCTTCGGTCTCTTTCTGACCCGGAAGTGCCTGGACCAGCTTTATGGCCTTCATAGGGCAGGATTCCACACAGGCCTGCTTGCCGTTGACGCCGCCTTCTTCGCTCCAGTACGGTGTATCAAGGCACAGATCGCATTTGGAGGACTTGCCCGTGACGTGGTTCCAGACCGTGCGGTGCGGTTGCTGCGGGCACATGGAAAGACATGTTTTACAGCCGATGCACTTTTCTTCGTTAATTCTTCGGATGTTGCCGTTTTCCGTATCGATGAAAGCAGCCTCTACCGGGCAATTTATGACGCAGGGAGGGGTTACGCACTGCCGGCAGGGTGCCATGACGACATCATCGGGGAACTTGCCGAATGAGTCCTGCATGATTTGGATGCGCGAAAGGGATAGGTTCTGAACTCCATAGTGAGTCAATGAACAGCTCAGCATGCAGGTTGTGCAACCGGCACATTTCTTGCTGTCATAGACCAGATATCCCTTGGATGTGGGATACGACACCGTGGCGGGTGCTGCCTTGGCGGTAGTGCTCGAGATCAGGGCGTCCACGGCGACCACGGCTCCGCCGGTGGCAAGAAAGTGACGTCTCGAGAATTTTTTCTTGGCAGCGTCGACTTCATTTTCAGGTTTTTTGCTTCCAGGCATGGGATTACTCCTTGCTTGATGTTATTAAAAGAGATCTTTTTAAGTCGGAATTCATAAATTGCCAATCTAACGCGTTTGTCATGGGGAGTGTTAGTAATCTATTATACGTGGTAATTGTCTGTCAATAAATTAACAAATCAGAAATCAGGGGCCATCAGCCTCAAATCATTAAAAACCGTGTATCTTTACAATGGGGTTCCAAAACGCTTTTAATCATCCTGAAATTGGGGCTTTATTACAGGCGTTGCGGGGAAAGCGTGTTTCATTTTCCCTTAGAGCCTGTAAACCCGGTATTTCAATTTACCTTTCAGCGGTCAATTCAAGGTATACAACCTCCACCAAGCTGGGGATACTGAATCCTGTTTGTTCCTGGCTTCAGAGCTTGAATAAATTTCTAGGCCTTTAGGGAAGCCGCCGATCCCGTTGACGTGGTTGCCATCGCTGTGGGTAAGAATCAGTTTCCATTGTTGCACCGGAAGCGACGCATTTTGCACAATCAATGCTCTTGGGCCGTTTCCATATCCCGTCCCAGGTACGGGCCGTAATTGCCGGTCCCCGAACCGGCAATTCAATGTCCAGCATTCGTTAAACCATTGAAATAAATATACATCTGTTTTCCAGAGGATACGCCTTTATGGCACAGATGTGCCATAGGGCCCGGCGAATGCTCCCATGTCAAAACGGATCCGGATGGGACAATGCGCCAATGCAAAATGGGAATCAGCTCCTATATTGAGCGTCATTGAGGCCGACGATCCAGGGGGATGTACATATTAAACAATAAGATCCGAGGAGGCCTTTATGTCACGCAAGAATCAAGCCATTAGAATTTTGACCGTGCTGGCGCTGATCCTTTGCCTGTCGTGTCAGTTAAATTTTTTGTTAGGCAAGGAACCGGGAACCAAGCTGTCACCGGTTATGGCGGCGATTAAAATGGCAGCGAAGTCCGATGGAGAACTATTCCAGGTTATTGTACAGTTTACTCACGACGCTTCCGGTAAATCCGACAAGCAGGGTCGGGCCAGCGACCGGGCCAATGTCGTGGCCAACGGCGGAGGTTTCGCCAAACACACCTACCTGAACCTTCCCTTCGTTGCAGCTACCGTGGACCAGAAGGGTCTGGATTTTCTGGAGCGGCATCCTCTGGTAACCCATATATCCATCGACGCTTTGGTCGAAGGCAACCTGTACACAAGCGCAAAAGCGATAGGGGCGAATCAGGCTTGGGCCGGAGCAGCGGGTAATCCAAGATTTGACGGTAGTGGAATCACAGTTGCCGTTATTGATTCAGGGATCTATCCAAACCCTGACCTGAACTACAAGATTTTGGCACAGAAAGATTTCACGGTTGGCCATTGGACGAACCAAGCCTATGACTGGTGGGGTCACGGCACCCATGTGGCTGGCATCATAGCCGGTAACGGCTCCAGTTCGAATCAATGGAGCAATTTCCCCTTTCAGTATAAGGGTATAGCTCCTGGAGCCAAGATGCTGGAATTGAAGGTGCTTGATGATTTCGGGGCCGGTCAGACCAGCGATGTGATTGCGGCCCTGGATTGGTGCATTCAGAATAAGAACTATTACAATATTCGTGTCATCAATCTTTCACTTGGACATCCGGTGTTTGAGTCCTATCAGAAGGATCCTCTCTGCATCGCGGTTGAAAACTGTGTGCTGAATGGAATCGTGGTAGTGGCGGCGGCCGGCAATGACGGGAAAGACAGTAACGGCACGATCGTATTCGGAGGCATCAACAGTCCGGCCAACCATCCTGCAGTCATAACAGTCGGAGCTGCCAACACCCACAATACGATCACCAGAAGCGATGATACGATCGCGAGCTACAGCTCACGCGGGCCGACGGTGGTTGATGAAATCATGAAGCCGGATATCGTGGCTCCGGGAAATAAGATCATTTCAACCAGTAATCCGTACAGCAATCTCTACCTCAATTATCCTGAGCTGCGAGTTTATGATGCGTATGGCAACAACGGCAATAAATATTTCACCCTGAGCGGCACCAGCATGGCGGCGCCTATGGTTTCAGGCACAGTCGCTCTCATGCTCGATGCCAATCCTTCTCTATCTCCGAATGCGGTAAAAGCAATCCTGGCCTATACGGCTGAGAAGATGATAGAGCCGCATATACTGGAGCAGGGTAATGGTCTTTTGAATACAGAGGGTGCGGTCCGGCTGGCAGCAGCCATTTCACAGAATTCAGACACGCTGGCCGCTGGAGATCAATGGATATCGGATCCGGCATCCATTAATCCAGTCAGTATGATCGGCGGAGAAGCAGTTCTTTGGGGTGATGGCGTTCTCTGGGGCGACGGCGTTCTTTGGGGCGACGGCGTTCTTTGGGGTGACGG
>Ga0209536_100011433_pt1 | contig 12999 bp, 9 predicted proteins | sample DeeMarSeWOR28_12_FD_187461 | JGI IMG/M metagenome (GOLD analysis project Ga0209536, IMG submission 187461) | Marine sediment microbial communities from White Oak River estuary, North Carolina - WOR-2-8_12 (SPAdes) (version 2) | ecosystem: Environmental > Aquatic > Marine > Intertidal zone >...
AATAGTCACCCTCTGTAATATTTCTCTACATCCGTGCAAGAAAAGGGCCAACAGCTTGCTCATACGGGAGATCGTTGAACCCGTTGAAATCGTTAAATTCGTTGAAGTCGTCCATCACAGAGGTCAGAAGTCGGAGATCAGAGGTCAGAAGGCAACTAGGCACTATGGACTAGGCACTAGGCACCACAAAGAAGTAGTCAGGAGGCAGAATCGAGAATTCAGGTTTCAGTGTTCCCCGCTACCGCTTCGCTCCAGACGGGATCTTCGACAGGTTTCAGCTTTTGTGTTTCTCTTCCCTGACACCTGACACCTTGAGATTTGGTGCTTGGGATTGCGGCTTTAAGATTTTTTTAGGTCTCGAGCAAGTAGAACAGATATCAAGGCTTCGAGTCAGTTACTCTCTTTATTTCGATCAGGCAGGTCTCCTGGCCAGTCTGTGAGCAGTTGACATGGAAGTATTCCAACACCTGTATCCACAAATGCTTCCAGGTCAACCAGTCGTGTCCGCCGGCCACGGTAAAGACGTTTTTTGGCGGCAACTCATTAGCCAGGAGGCTGTTCTGCTTGGCGAATCCATCCTCTGTTCCGTAACCGAGAATAATGGTGCTTTGATTGCGTGGATCTGACACACAAGTTTTCAATAGCTTCCACATATGACAGGGGTAGTCCCATTCAAAGGTAGGGCAATCTTCCCATTTCTCTAGGCCGCCTGCCTTCACGATCGCCTCGGCAACGCGGCCGCCCCCAAGAAAAGGGGCAAGAACAACCACACCATCGACGTCTTCCGGATATTGCATAATGTAAAGTAGTGCACCGTGCCCGCCCAGGGAAGCGCCAACGAGGATGATTTTCTCATAACCGGAGGCCTTGGCCGGGTCAACCAGCTCAGCTTTCACCAAATCGATAATTCTGCCCCGCAAATAGAGAACCGGGTTCACATCAAGTATTTTTAAATCCGCCTCAAATCCTTTTTCCCGCACTGCCTCTATAAAACCATTTGTCTCATAATGTAAACCCATCCCACCTATTGGGGGCAAAAGCATTACAAGTACCCTGTCTGGGCCAACATAATCTTTGTAACGAAGTGTCTTGTTGCTGGTGTACCAGGAACATCCTGCCAATAAGAGAATAATGCATAGTATGGCAAGAACCGAAACCAGTCTCTTCATGATGGTCCTTTTCGTAACAACAGTGATAGAGCCTCTTCGGCGGAATTCAAAAGTGACAAAAAAATCCCCCTTCCGCTTAATGGAATTTGGCACAGAGGAGCGTTGTGTGTCAAGCATTCGCAGAGCGCTAAGCGGTTGAAGAGCTTTTTGTCAGTTGTCCGTGGTCCGTTGTCCGTTGCGAGGAAAGCATAGAGCATAGGGTAAGGAGTCAGGAGACAGAATCCAGTAGGCAAATAGTACAGGGCATAGAGTGAAAGGCGGATTTGGGATTGCAGATTTTGTTGACTAGTTGATTAGAGAATTAGAGAATTAGAGAATTCGTTGAAAACGTTGAAACGGGCTAAGCAGGCAGAGGGTTGGAGACAAATTCAGCTGGCAGGAGGCAGCCGACGGGTGGCAATATTCTGAAATGATGATTATAAGTTGCAATATTTTAAGAGGCTCTGTCGCCTTTTGAAACATTTTAATCGCAATAATACTTTTTGGGGTATGAGATGCAAGTAGCTTTATTTAAGGATATTCTTGTCATATTTTCTTTGGCCGTCGCCGTGCTTCTGGTTTGTCAGCGCGTCAAATTGCCGACCGTTGTGGGCTTTCTCTTAACGGGAATCCTCGCAGGGCCTTATGGATTTGGGCTGATCAGCGCGACACATGAAGTGGAAATCCTCGCTGAAATCGGTGTGGTGTTACTGCTCTTTACCATCGGCGTTGAATTTTCTCTGAAAGAGTTCGTGCGCATGAAGAAGTCGGTGGCTTTGGGCGGTTCCCTACAAGTGATCTTGACCTTCCTGGCGAGCTTCGCCATCTCGACACAACTGGGCCGTCCCTTCAATGAAGCAGTCTTCATAGGTTTCTTTATCTCCCTGAGCAGCACGGCCATCGTTTTGAAAATTCTTCAGGAAAAGGCCCAGTTTGACAGCCCCCATGGCCGCATGGCACTCGCTGTTTTGATTTTTCAGGACATCGCTGTTGTCCCCATGATCCTGTTCACCCCCTTATTGGCTGGAGAGGTAGCCCATTTAGGCAAATCCCTTGGTTTTTTGGCACTCAAAGGCATAGGTGTTTTTGTGCTCGTGGCAGTAAGTGCCAGGTGGATCGTGCCGGCACTGCTCTATCAGGTCGCCAGGTCCCGAAGCCGAGAGCTGTTTTTGTTAAGCGTCCTGGTCATGTGCTTTGGCATCGCTTGGCTGACTTATCTTGCCGGGCTTTCGTTGGCACTGGGGGCATTTCTGGCCGGACTGATCATCTCAGAATCCGAATACGGTCACCATGCGCTCGGCAATATCGTGCCGTTTCGAGACGTCTTTACCAGCCTATTTTTCGTCAGTATCGGGATGCTCCTGGACCTTGGCTTTTTGATTAAACATCCAGATCAGGTAGCCCTGATCACCGTGGCGGTAATCATTGCCAAGACTCTAATTGCTACTATTGCCGTACTTTTCCTTGGCTTTCCTTTGCGCACGGCGATCATAGTAGGTCTAACACTATGCCAGGTCGGCGAATTTTCATTCATTTTGGCCAGGTTCGGTCTTGACTATGGATTGCTAGGAGGTGACACCTTCCAACTTTTTTTGGCGGTCGCCGTCATTACCATGGGGGCAACACCGTTTATTATGGCTCTAGCACCCAGAGCCGCCGATGCCTTTCTGCGATTGCCCCTTCCCGTTAAACTCAAAAGCGGTTTTTCCAAAAAGTCGGAATCGATGAGTGCAAATCAAGTACAAGAGCTTGCAGACCACCTAATTATCGTGGGCTATGGCTTGAATGGTAAAAACGTTGCCACGGCGGCCAAGACGGCCAAAATCCCCTATGTCATCATCGAGATGAACCCGGAGACCGTTCGCAGCGAAAAGAAGGCGGGTGAGCTTATAATGTATGGCGACTCCACCCATGAAGCGGTCCTGGACCATGCCGGGATTGAAGAAGCGCGGGTAATGGTGATCGCTATTTCAGATCCCATTGCAACTCGAAGAATTACCGCAGTTGCAAGAAGATTAAACCCCAAGATCCATATTATTGCTCGAACCCGCTTTTTCGAAGAGACGGCGGCCCTGCATGAACTCGGCGCCAACGAGGTTATCTCGGAGGAATACGAAACCTCCGTGGAGATCTTCGCCCGGGTTCTGGTTAAGTATCTGGTACCAAAAGAAGAAATAGATCGGTTCACGGCAGAAACACGAAAGGGCGGGTATCAGATGCTTCGCAAACCGGCGCAAGAGGCGGCTTCCTTGGCTGACCTCAAACTCAACTTTCCGGATATGGAAATCAGCAGCATACGGGTGAGTAAAAAGGCTCCCATAGTCGGAAGATCACTGGCAGAACTTCAGCTGAGAATTAAATACGGAGTCAACCTTTTGGCCATAAGGCGAGGACCGCAGATACTAGCCAATCCCGATGGACAGACGCAGATTCTTGGGGACGATATCCTCATCCTCTTGGGATCACCCGTTAATCTGGTCTCAGTTGCCGGATATTGCCTGGAGTGTGAAGACCGAATTCTAGTTAAGTAGAGAATTAGTAGCTTTGCTAGGTTATGGGTCATAGGTTATGGTTTATGAGCGATTTACATGGATTGTTAAAATCGTTGAAACCGTTGAAGTCGATTGCACTGTTTACGGTTTACCGTTTACCAAAACAAAAAAGCTGAGGCGAAGCTCAGCATGGTCCTTGGAAAGTGAATAATGGAGGACAGCACCTGTAAACAAACTATAGGCAGTTACTCATCGTCATTTATCTTAACCAGGTTAACATCGACATTATTAGACCGAGTGCTAAGATAGCCAATATCATACCCCATTCTCTCGCAAAGGCCTCCCGGATAAGGAAGGTATGAGCAGACCTATGGAAGTATGGCCTAATCGACGGAATCCACCTTGGAACTGTTGATCTATAGGTAACATATGCCTTTCCATACTTGCGAGCGAGCTTATTTTCTTCCCACAATATGGTTGGCTGATATATTAAAAAGAACAAAGCAACATAAATAGGTACAAACAAAAGAAGCCCACCCATAATTACAATTCCCAACCCTACAAAGAAGGTACCTAAATAAGAAGGATTTCTTAAATAAGCATAGGGCCCGGCAGTTACCGGTGTTTTGAGGCGACGATTGCTTTCTCTCACCCCCATGCTCCACATCCTTATTATTTGCCCCAAAACTATGAGGGGAAAGGATATCTGCCAGTTGAGCAGACTAAATGTCCGATTATGATGGTAGCAAACCACTAAAATTAAGAGGAGGATGATCACCAATAAGCGATTTCTGTTCTTATATGACCATTTTCCGAGCCGCAGCATTAGAGTCTCTCTGTCAGGTCTTCCTGCAACCTCGTAGGTATTCTCTGTCTTTTTCAACTCTTTTAACCTTCTAATAGGATCCAATCGGTAATTTGCCCTTGTTCATTATGCTGTATGGAATGTAGATATTCAATCAGAAGCTACTCTGATTCTCTTTTCTTTGGCGGTCGGGGGGCGCAAGCCCTTAAAAGAGCCTTGATAAAATTCTAATATAAAATCACCTTAATTACAGCGAAGCTGCAAATTACATCCCTTAATCCACTGAATCAGCTAGGAAAGTTTACCACAAAATGGAGGGGTAGATGAAAAGTTGCCTGTTTTTGCATGGAAGTATGATATGTAGACCTCCAGAAGTCCGGAAAAGGCCTTAGCTAATGAGTATGTGCTTGCTGGCTTCAGACTCAGCAATGCGCGACCACTACAGCATAATTTAGGTTTCAACATATCGCAGGTTTACGTCCAGGGGCATTTAGTGTCTTGAGGACAATGTGATGCGACCGCAGGTAAAACACCTCTATTTTCTCTTCTTCTCTCTGAGTATTGGAGTGCTGGCAGCTGTTGGAGCACTCTTTTTTCGGACTCTCATCGAAATCTTTCAACACTACCTGTGGCCTTCGGGAACTACTTTCTTTGAACAAGTAGTGAATTCTCCCTGGTGGCTCAGGGTCTTGATTCCCACGACTGCGGGATTCATCGTCGGTCCAGTAATCACATTCTTGGTACCAGAAGCCAAAGGGCCGGGAGTGCCGGTGGTAATTGAATCTGTGACGACCTGGCAGAGCACTATCCGCCACCGCGTAACCGCTCTCAAGGCACTGGTAACCAGCTTTCTCATCGGTAGTGGCGCCTCGGTGGGACGGGAGGGTCCCATAGTCCAGATAGGAGCCTCGATCGGTTCATCCCTGGCCCAGTTTTTCCGACTTGATCCAGCTCTTCGGCGAACCTGTCTTGCCTGTGGCGCAGCGGCTGGTATTGCCGCCACTTTCAATGCGCCCATTGCCGGGACCCTGTTTGCCGTGGAAATTATCCTTCTGGACATCGAGATCGGGCACATAAGTCACATCATCATTTCATCGGTTGTCGCCTCGGTGTTTGCCCGGGTTTTCTGGGGTGAGTTTCCTACTTTTGAGGTGTACACCTTCCAGTTGACTTCTCACTGGGAGCTCGTCGCCTATTTGCTCCTTGGACTGGTTGCCGGACTCCTTGCCATAGCCTTTGTCTGGCTGATTTACACCACTGATAGCATGTTCAGTCGATTGAAAATCCCCGAATGGACCAAGCCTGCAATCGGAGGGCTGTTTCTTGGTTTGATCGCTCTTAAAGTCCCTTATGTTATGGGTGTCGGCTACGAAACGGTAAATCTCTCTCTTGCTAGCTCACTCATCCTCAAAGCGGCTATTCTTATTATGGTTGCCAAGATCCTGGCCACTTCCGTGTGTCTGGGCTCGGGGATGAGTGGAGGCATTTTTGCGCCATCCCTGGTCTTGGGTGCAACCCTGGGAACAACAGTCGGCCTGATAATCAGCCAACTTTTTCCGCACCTGACCTTGATCCCTGGCGACTATGCTTTAGTGGGTATGGGAGCCGTGGTGGCCGGAACAACCCTGGCTCCCATTACCGCTATTCTTACCGTTTTTGAACTTACCTACAACTATCAGATTATTCTTCCTCTAATGGTTGCTTGCATTGCCAGTGCCACTGTAGTCAGGGTTCTTTTCGGATACTCAGCTTACGAAATGAAACTACTGAAAAAGGGAACCACCATTGTCCGGGGGCATGATATTGGCATTCTCAGGACTATGTTGGTCAAGGACTTCATGAACCGGGACTTTGAAAGCCTGGAGGATTCCATGCCATTCAGTAAAGTCATGGATCAGACCATTGAATCCTCCTACCCCCATTTTGTGGTCTTGAATCCTGAGAAAGAGCTCGTGGGAGTTTTATCTCTGAGGGACCTGAGGCCTTATCTTGCCAAATTTGATGAACTGAAAGACAAAATGGTTGCAGCCGACTTTATGAGCAAGGATGTGATTACCGTGTCAGCCAACGACACTCTCGAGAAATCCTTATTTCTCTTTGAGAAACATCGTATTGCTTTTTTACCGGTTACACGTCCAGACAACGACAGAAAGGTCCTGGGGATCTTTAAAAAGGATGATCTTCTGCAGGCATATCAACAGAGGGTTTTGAAGGCGCGGATTCTTTCGTCGACGCTCTAGTCAGTTGCCATTATGCAGATGAAGCCTCTGATATTAAGGATCGAGAAGAGAGGTTAAGGCCTATCAGGGTGGTCTTCGGTCTTTGGAGTTATACGGAAGCCTTGCTGAAATTTATGAATTTTTAGAAACGGAATGATATCCCAGTCAAGAAGTGGTGGGTATCTAGAGTAGTCTCCACTTTCAGCCTGGTACGGGGCTCAAACCCAAGAATCCATTCCTCAGTTTCATCCTTATAATTTATTTTATAATGGGTATAGCGATACTCCCCGAATATGCCGAAGTTTCTGTGGAACTGCCATAAAAGACCCGCCCTAAAGTCCCAGCCGTTCTCGAAACCCCAATCGGAAACTCTCTCCGAAACTGTCGGTCGAAAATCTACGTTCATATCATAGTAGATTAGGCTCGGACCCCCACCCAGGTAAGGCTGAATTTTGCCGTGAGGATAATCTTCACTGGTTAGTAAGGGCCAACGGAGCATAAACAAGAGTGACAAGGGAACTATGGAGAAGTCCACTTTTTCTGAATCTGCTTGGAAATAAGACAAGTCCAACGCAAGGCCAAGATAGTGAAAAAAATCCATCCAGTAGCCAAACCGACCTCCAAAGGTAAATGAGGTGCCGTAGCTTGTTTTTTCTGAAGCGCTTTCCCTAGGAAAGTAACTGTCAACCTTTACCTCAGAGTCATCAGTAATTGCTGCCCCAAGGTAAACGTCCGTAAGCCATTCGGCTCTTATGAGAGCAGGGGTTACACCTATTAGAGCAAACACAGTAACTGCCAAGAATGGTTTATATCTCAACTGCTACCCTCCGCTGGTTGTTTCTCCTCCATGGCAAGTGACCATCTGCCTGGATTTAAATATGTTGCGGCCTTGCTTGTAACTCCTGTGTTTGCTTGGTCATTATGGCAATTCACATCCCACGAGAGCTCTTTCACCCCTGTCCAAGTTTCGGTTTGGTAATCTCTGGTCGATCTGCAGCCAGTTTTGCAAGTATAAGGCATTACCCTGCGGTGTCATTTGTTGTGAGAGGTAAGGAGTCAGGAGACAGCAGAAAGACAGAGGTCGGAGCTCGGAGGTCGGAAGGTTACTAGGCACTAGGGACTAAGCACTAGGCACCACAAAGAAGTAGTCAGGAGACAGGAGACAGAGGGTAGATGATTTCGAATTGCGGATTTGGGATTTCGAATTGCGAAACCGGGAACCCTCCCTTCGGGTGGGTTCCCGGCCTGGAAATTTCCTTTATGGTGTGACCTCGAACTCGAGTGTCTTTAGCACATTGCCCTCGGCATCCAAGACATCCACACGCCAGGCACCAAGTTCATGTTGTTGAATAATCTTTGAGCTAAAGGTTCGCCAGCTGACAGCATTCACCGCCAGGTCTACCCTGGCTCGCTCGGTGCCATCGAACAACCACACATGGGTGACCTGTGTCGGGGACTGGGCGCCGGTGATTTTGGTGAAACAGTAGAGTTTGCCCACGTCGGCCGTAAAACTGTTGCCAGAGTCCACAGGTTCGTGATCAACCACGTCCTTACAGATAGCTGCCACAGAAACCACCAGCTCAGGGGGCTTCTGCTCCTGCATTGCAGGTTCTTGTGGCTGACCGCTAGACTCCTGAGCCTGACAGATAGCTTGCAGGCCCATAAACATGGTAACCACAACCAAAATGGGAATGATTAGCTTCTTCATGCCGGTGACCTCCTTGCTTTGGAAGTTTACCTTTTCATGAAACCGGGCTAAGCCCGGATTCTTCATGGTCTCGCAACATCAATTCATGAAACATCCGGGCTACTATTCGGGGCAAGATAGCACATGTTCGAACAATATAGCAAATCACTGGGCACCAGCGCTTCGCCTGAAACGAGCTTCGGCGTCACTGGGTCACTACGCTAGGCTGTCACTTGATGTAATACGTGTAACCGCAGACGGCCGCAGATTCACCCTGTGGAATTTCGCTTTGCGAACCCGCCACAGGCGGGATTCCACAGGGCAAGCGCGGACATTTACAGACTTTTTTATTTACCGCCCGCTCGCTCCACTCGCTAGAGCCCACAGAGTGCGCAGAGAGCTTTATATTCATAGTCTTGGGGATCGGACAAAGCTCCCGCGCTGCGGGAGGACCCATGCTGAAGCATTGGGTCCATTCAGGCGACCCATTCGGGAAGAAAAAAGCCAGCTTCTTTTCTTCCCGAATGGCCACCATCATGCTTTATCCGCTCTGCTCCTCTCAAATGCTAAATCCCTCATCACACATTATTTAAAAGACCGCGGAGGTTTGTTTTAGCTCGCTGAGCAACAACTGATTTGCGATGTGGCTGGGGGATGTGGGGCCGTCCTCAGTTTTGCTTGACAGGTTTGTATGATCCGTGCCAGAGTCTGCCAACTTCAGGAACAGAATTCAGATGCTAAGTGGCTTACATTCATCCGCAGAACGGGCTTCAATTGTCTATCCTTCGTGCGGAAGTCTGCTGGAGTAATGGAGTTGTGGAGTGATGGAGTAATGATTGTTCTGGTTAAAATTCTGGTCTTGGCTTTTACCAATACTCCAGTACTCCAAAACGGCTCGCCATCTTTATCAGCGAAGCCAACAAAATCTGACGTGGCCCTGAGCATCAACTTTTCTATCGCTAGATAAAAACTTTCATTCATTACGGGAGTAGATCGTGCCAGAGGATATTTATCGGAAGTTGGCCCAGCACTTGGACGACCTGCCAGGGGGCTTTCCCTCCACGGAGAGCGGCGTAGAACTGCGCATATTGCGGCGGCTTTTCACCCCGGAAGAGGCGGAACTGGCTTTACGCCTCACCATGTTTCCGGAAGAGCCTGAAATCATCGCCGGCCGGGCCGGAATTGACTTGGAGGAGGCTGCTCAGCGTCTGGACAAAATGGCCAAAAAAGGACTTATCTACAGCATTGAACGAGACGGTAAACTGCCGAAATATAGAGCCAGCCAGTACATTGTTGGCATCTGGGAATTCCATGTCAATAGTCTCGACCTGGACCTTATCCGGGACACTAACGAATACTTTCCCGCCCTCTTGCGTGAGGCCTGGAAGGTCCCTCAACTGCGTACCATCCCCGTGGGCCGCAGCCTGACCCCCCAGCATGAGGTGCTGCCCTATGAGCAGGCAGAGGAACTGGTGCGGGCTCAGGACACGATCGCGGTGGCTCCCTGCATATGTCGGCGGGAACACACCATGTTGGAAAAAGGTTGTGATCGACCCAAGGAGACCTGCCTGGTATTCGGCTCGGGGGCGGACTACTATGTGAGAAATGGGTTGGGCCGATCCATTGACCTCGATGAGACCCTAAAAATCCTTAACCTGGCTGAAGAAGCCGGATTAGTCCTGCAGCCGAGCAACTCCAAAAAGGCGGCATTCATCTGCCTTTGTTGCGGCTGCTGTTGTCAGATCCTCAAAAACATCAAACGCCACCCCAACCCCGCCAGCCTGGTCTGTTCACCATTTGTGGTTGCGGTCAACCTCGACACCTGTGAAGGTTGTGGCGACTGTGTAGACCGCTGCCAGATGGAAGCCTTAGAGCTGGGTGACAACACGGTAGCCCTGGATCTGGACCGCTGCATTGGCTGCGGCCTTTGCGTCACCACCTGCCCTACTGAGTCTCTTTATATGGTGCGCAAGCCTGAGTCAGAACAGCCAGAGGTACCGAAAAACATGATTGAGGCTTCCTTGAACCTGGGCAAGGCTCGAGGGAAGATCTAATGGTCACTAGGCACTAAGGACTAGGCACTAGGCACTTTTCGATTGCGGATTGCGGATTTCGGATTTGGGATTGGGAAGGCAAAGAGCATAGGGTTTTGTTGATTAGTTGATTAGTAGCTTCGCTAGGTCATAGGTTATGGGTTATGGGTCATTGGTCGTTCAAGTCGTTAAAATCTTCCCACCCTTTACCGTTTACTGCTTACCGTTTACCGCGCGAAGCGCCCTGAGCGACACGACTTGAGCTCGTCGACAGGTCCTGTCGAAGGGCTTACCGTTTACCGCTCACTACTGGCTAATATGCCGGGCTGGCAATAGGTAGCGTCAGGAGCGCTTGAGGCACAATAAGCACGTCCAGATCGTAGCGACCTATTTTCGATGCAGCGATGCGGAAGGCTTCGTCCATGTCTGCAGACGGGGTCATATGCAACTGGCGCACCACATCAGGGGTCACAGTGCCTGCGATGATGACGTGGGTCTTTTCCAGCACCTTGGCCATAATAAAAGCCCGTTGCCCTCCTGGAGGATAGCCCGTTCTACGCAGTTCAGCTAATAGAGAGTCCATATTGACGGCACCTTGCATCGTTTCCAGAAAAGATCGCTCAGCCAAACCCTGACCGACACCTTCCTCCGTAGGGGCCGGGACAATAAAGACACCTCCTTCCTTGACCACACAAAGGGGCGCAAAAAAGAGCTGACTGGCGGCCCGGCTGGCCTGATAGATGTTTGTATCTTTTGGAAAGCCGACTCCGGCCACGGCCACGTCGTATTGTTGAGAAATAGGTACCTCGTATAGCCGCCGTGCAACCTTGACCAACTCCTCAAAGGTCGCTTCCGGTTCGCCAGCGAGAATTGCCACTGCCCGTTTGTGGTTATCCTGAACCACGTTAAGGATGAAGCTCAAGCCTGCCCGGCGGGCAGCTTCTGTGATCGCTTGGTGGAAGGGATTATCCTCGATTTTGCCCAACCGTGTCCCGGGATGATCAACCATCTGGGGACCGTGTGTACTGGCGATCATTTGCTCACCGCCAGCACCAATGGCCGCAGTCTTTCGGCCCCCCGAATAGCCAGCATACTGATGGGGCTCAACAATACCAGTGGCAATGAGCAAATCAGCTTCGCAAGCAATCTTATTCACTGAAAGTGGGATTCCCTTCTCAGTGGAACCCAAGTCTTTGAGTCCGGTCCGCTTTAGCGGCTCGTGGTCCACTACCCTGTAGCGGTCGACCATTGCCTGGCCGAGCTTGATAACCTTCTCCTTCTGAGTGCTCGGCCTGTGCATGCCGATACCGCAGAGCAGGGTGATATCCTTATCACGCACACCAGCCATTTGTAACTCGGCCAACAGGGCGGGTACCAGCAGATGATCTGGGCTGTCCCGGGTGATATCGGTGAAAACAATGCAGACGGTATGGCCCGGTTTAGCCATCTTGCTCAACGGTAGGGAATTGACGGGATTGGCTAATGCTTCTGCGATGGCCTCCTGCAAGTCGGCCAGCGGCTCCATTGACCGGGATTTTACATAGGTGCCACGCATTTCCTCTGGCAAGTCAAAATCCAGGTGGGATTTGCCGAAAGGGATGCGGTATGGGGTTTTATTATTCTTCATCAGTGAGTCGCGGAGATTGAGAGTCACGAGAATCTTAACATAAGGTTGATTAGTTGATTAGAAAATTCGTTGATTCGTTAGATCCTTTAACCGCAGACCCACGCAGACGGATGCAGACATTTACAGACTTTTTTATTTACCACCCGCTCGCTCCACTAGCTAGAGACCACCCCAGTGAAATACTGCTGACGCAATTTCACGGGGCAGGCAGAGTGCGCAGAGATTTCTGTACTTATAGTCTTTGAGATCGCCAAAAGCCCTCATTTCTTTTTAGTTAAGAGCCCGCGGGGGCTTATGAGCTTGCTGAGAAATAACTGATTTGGATGTGAGATGTGGGATGTGATATTTTGGATGGCGAATCTGGGATATGGCTTATCTTGCCACTACCAGGAGTATGGAGCCTTCTATGCGCTCCGCGAGGGTTTCCAGGTTACCGGAATCCCGCGGCAGGACCTCTATGGCTGGTTCTCGCTTTGGCAGCAAAGGGAAGAGCTTTTCAACACTGGATATCTTCAGCACACAGCTGGCGTTCGGCAGCATCTGTATATCTCCGTCTTCTTCATCTCTGAGGCCGAGCATGGATGTGACCAGGCCAACTACTTCACCGTTCATATTCAACAAAGGACCGCCGCTATTTCCGGGTTGGATCGGCACTGTAGTATGATAGCTTGTTGGATCGTCGTGCAGCCCGTTGACGCTGCTAATCACACCGGTGAAAAGTTTCGGGGATCTCCCCATGTAGTTTACCCGGGGAAAGCCTATGGTAAATACAGCGGTACCCAATCTCGGTTTCTTTTTTGCCAAAGGTAATGCCGGGGGCAGTTTCCGTGAATCACTGACTTCTAATATTGCAATATCCTTGACCTGATCTCGAAGTGCCAGCCGAGCAGGGAGTTCTTCGCCCAGCCTGCTGATTACCACCACGTCATTGCAACCCGCAACAACATGGTTGCTCGTTATCACATAGCCGTCTACGGTGGGCCAGCCT